>Ga0310124_10003554_pt1 | contig 10447 bp, 9 predicted proteins | sample CB11b_AW_Bot5_MG_FD_203507 | JGI IMG/M metagenome (GOLD analysis project Ga0310124, IMG submission 203507) | Marine microbial communities from Western Arctic Ocean, Canada - CB11b_AW_Bot5 | ecosystem: Environmental > Aquatic > Marine > Oceanic | place: Canada: Western Arctic Ocean | collected...
CAAGCTGGTCCACCAGTTTCAGGTCCAGCGCCTGAGCCCCGGAAAAAATACGGGCGCCGATCTGGTCTTTAATGTCGGCCTCAGAGAGCAGTCGGCCGGCCGCGACAATCTTGACAAACTCGCCGTAGGTCTCGTCGACCAAACCCTGGATCAGGACGATTTCTTCGGGTGTGCGTTCCCGTGCCATGTTGAGGACATCCTTCATTTCCCCGCCGATGTACAACTCTGACTCGAGCCCGATCTTGTCGAACAGTGCAGCATAGTTGTAGCCGCCAATGATGACTCCGACGCTGCCGGTCAGGGTGAGGCGGTTGGCGACGATGTGGTCGGTACCCGCCGCGAGGTAATAGCCGCCGCTGGCAGCGATCGCGCGCATACAGGTGACCACTGGTTTGCCGTCTTCCCGGAGTTTCTGAAGGGCGTGGTGCGCTTCATCGGTGGCCGTGACCTCGCCGCCGGGAGTGTTCATGTCGAGCACCACGGCTTTGACATCGGGATCCTTACGGGCCTTTTCGATCTGACTGATCAGCGGACCTGATGGGGAACTTTTGCTCGACGGGCTGGTGCCGGAATAGATCATGCCGTAGACGTCGATGACGGCGATCTTCGCCTTGCCATTGCCCGACTGGATCACCATTTCTTCGATCGCGTCCGGCTCCTTCGTCAGGGACGAGAAGAGCTTGGGTGACGCACTGCCAAGGTCGAGGCCGGCAACACCGGCGATAGCCACGGCGATCACCAGGATGACACAGACGATGGCGCTGATACCGCAGCCCCAGAGACAGCCGCGGGCCCCGTGCTTTGGTTTTTCTCCGAGCGGGTTGAAGGCAGTGGGGCCTGCCTGGCCGGGCGGTACGGGCGGCTCTTGCCCGGGTGCGCCGCCGGTCATCGACGGTTTCGAGTTCCATACACCCGCAGGCGGGTTGCTGGCGGGCCCGGTTGATTCGGGCTGGACTTCGGGTGTCGGATCGTCTTCGGAACTGTGGTAGGGTCTCGGTGCATCCATAATTGTTACTCTGAATTGAGTTCCCAGATCAGCGCGATAACAGCATTGCCGACGATCGCCAGACTGTCGGTGCTCAGTTTGTCTATCGTATCCTGATCCGTGTGCCAGTATGAGTTGTTCGGGCCATATTTGAAATCGATGATATCCAGCGCCGGGATACCAAGACGGCTAAACGGAATATGATCGTCCAGAATTGAGCCTTTCATAAAGTAGCCGAAATGTTTGCGCGTGCCTTGTCGTTCTGCAATATCGAATAACTTTGTGCGCAGTTCGCGACTGTCGGTGGGCGAGATTGTCACCGTCAGATCCTCGTCACCGACCATGTCGAGCAGGATCATCGCCTGGCATTGCCTGTGCCTGCCGGATTCCTGCAGTTGCCGCGCCATGCGCCTGCTGCCATGCAGGCCGTCGCTGTCGCTGTATTGCTCATAGGCTTCTTCGCCGTCGAAGAAGGCGAACCGCACGGTTGGCCGCCCGGCTGCCGGGGTCTTTTTCAGTGTCCGCATGAGTTCGAGCACCAGCGCGGTGCTCGAGGCGCCGTCATTTGCGCCGATGAAAGCGGCCGTGCCTGCCAGAATCTTGGTGTCGAAATGTGTGCCGATGATGATGAACGATTCGTCACTGCTGCCACGCAGCTCGACTGTGATATTGGTAAATTCGATACTGCCGCGCGCCGTTCGTTCGGTCCAAGTATCCTGAATCGGCTCGTAACCATAAGCAGTGGCGGTGTCGACGATGTATTGGGCCGTGCGTGCGGCGCCGTCGGAACCGCTGGGGCGTGGACCGATGTCACAAATCTCGCTGACCAGCCGGAAAGCGTTGGCCGCGTCAATGTCCGGCGGCGGCACGACTTCCGGCGCGGACCCGCAGCCGTTGGCCAGCAGCAGGAGGCAGAGCAACTGCGGAAAACGAGTGAACCACGAATCAGTCATCGAGATCGAGCACTACTCCCTGCCGCTGGAACGTCGGGACATCCAGGTTTTCGCCCTTGACTATGGTCGGGGGAACGTTGCCGAAGATGCCGAGTGAGACCATCTCCTCGACAAATGGCAGGTCGAACTGCTTCTCATCGGTCGCCACCTTGGCTTTACCTTTACGGCCGCGCTTTGGCTTCGCCGGTGACGGCGCCGGCTCGGACGCGGGAACCAGCGCTGGCTTCTGTTTGTAGTGTACCGACACGATCGTAAGCTGCAGCTCGTCGCCTTTCTCCGGCACAACATTGGCGCCGATGTAGGAGCAAGTCGCGGGGGCCAGCTGATTGCCGAGCATCGACAGGCATTGGTTCATATCGCCGATCGACAAGTCGGTGCCGCCGATCAGGCTGGCGACAACCACATCGGACCGGGCGAGGAAATCGTGGTCACCAAGCATCCGGGACTTGAACAGGTCGTCGATTACCTCGACCGTCTTGTTCGCACCAGACGCGTGGCCGATGCCGAAGGAGCAATGGGCCTCGCGGTTTTTCAGCAAGGCTCGCAGGCTGGCAAAGTCGACCGACATCATGCCGTGGCAACGCACCAGTTCTGCAATGCCCTGGACGCCATCGGCCAGAACCTGGTCGGCCATGGCGAAGGCTTCATTGGCCCGGGTGTCTGCAGCGATCGTCGTAAACAGCAGGTCATTCTGGACCGCGACGACAATATCGGAGTTTTCGCGGAGGTTGCGCAAGGCGCTCTCGGCGATTTCGCGGCGACCATTGCCTTCGTAAGAGAACGGCATAGTCACGAAGAAAAAGGCCAGCAACTCCTCCTCGCGCACCAGCCGCGACACGATCTGGATACCGCCCGAAGCGACACCGCGCCCGAGACAACCGACGACGATCACCATCTCCGTGTCCGCTACCAACGCCTTCAACTCACGAATGTTGGCACCCACGGCCTTTTCGCCCAACAACGGGTCGCCGCCGCAACTCCGGCCCTTCGCCCAATCGCTACCAGCCGACAGGCAGGTCACGCCCGGGACGTTCTCGAGATCTACCGCATCGGTGTCGATGTGGGCAAACTCAAGCCACGACGCCCCTTTGTTTGCCGCCATGCAGCGGATTACTTTGCCGGCGCCGCCGCCGATGCCGAGGATAACTGTGCGTCCGTTGCTCATATTGAGGGTGTCAGAATTTGATTGCTCTTTTGGCTACGTTGGAGATCTGCGATAAATCTTTTTTCATAACTTCCCAGAACGGCATGGCATTGGATTTCTCCATCTCCCGCAACTGATAACCGAGGTGCAGCAGGCCGATCGGAGTGACATATCGTGGCGACTGAATTTCGCTCTCGGCACCGGTGACGTTGCCCGGCTGGCCGATCCTGGCTGGTACCGCGAAAAACGATGCGGCGAGCTCGGCGATGTGCGGGATCAGTGCGCCGCCGCCGCACAGCACGACACCGTTGCTTAGCAACTCCAGCATGCGGTGCTCGGCGAGGTCGTCACGGACGATCTGGAACAATTCCAGCAGCCGCGTCTCGATGATTGTCTGGATCGTTGACTCCTTGAATGTCCGCGGCGGATGGGCCAGCCCCGTCTGCACTTTGACATGCCGTACCCCGCCTTCTGCCCGGCGCATCGCCGAGCCATTGCTGCGCAGCACTTCCCGGGCTTTCGGAATCGGCAGCCGCAGACCGATCGAGAGGTCGTTGGCCAGCTGTTCACAACCGATCGTCACCTGACCGGAATGCATGCAGCCTTCTTCGTAATACACCACGTACTCGGTCACGCCGGCACCGATATCGACAACCAGCACGCCGCTGTTCGGCTCCGTCTCGAGCGCCAGGCCGTACATGTCCGCGATTCCGGCAAACGCAATGTCGGTAGCCGGAAAACCCAGCACTTCGTCGACCAGGTTGCAGGAGGTCTGAACGTTGTTGTAGTTGCCATAGATAAAATGGATGTCCGCAGTCAGCGTACCCGCCACCATGCCCAGCGGCTGACTCATCGGCCGTTCGCCGTCGATCAGGTAGGCGCGTTGGCACGAGTTGATCGAGATCTGGTCAATCGGCAGACGGTAGCCACGGGCGTTCCGCGTTGCATTGACGATGTCGTCGTTCGTGATCTTGCGGTCCTCGGCCTGAATCGGTACGCCCCCCTGGGCGTTGACCGAGGCAATATGTGCCCCCGTGATTGCCAGATATGCCTTGCCGATGCCGCAACCCGTCGCTTCCTCGACGCGGTTCAGCGTGTCCTCCAGCAATTCCTTGATCAACTCGACATCCTGAACCTCACCTTTCACGACTTTGTTGACACATGGCGTCTCGTCAACACCGATGATCGATATAGATCCGTCCCCGAGCGGATGACCGGCGCACACCTTGATGGCGCTCGTGCCAATCTCTATCCCGGTCAGAACTTCTGTCGGTTTTCTTGCCATCGCTTCAGCCCGCTGCCGCTTTCAATTGCTCGACGCTGATATCGCCGTCTCGTACCACCTCTAAACGCCCGTCCCCATGCAGGCGGACCACCGTCGACGCCCGGCCGTGGCATGGACCGCCGTCAACGATGAAATCCGGGGCAGCTGCCAGATCACTCGCTGCAGTGGCTGCTTCCGTTGCCGGCGGCGCCCCCGAAATATTGGCGCTGGTTGTCACTATTGGCGTGCCCAGCTCCCGCAGCACGGCCGCCACAAACGCATGATCCGGCTGCCGCAGCCCGTGCGTCATACCGTGGCGGTCCTCCACAACGATCGTCAGGGGCCCCGGCCAGAACGCCGCTGCCAGCGCTGTCAGCACCGTCGTCGGTGTCACCACCGCAGTCACTGCTGCCTGGTCGGCGATGAGAATCTGCAGCTTTCTTTGTGGGTCCCGCACTTTCATGCGGAATATCCGTTCAACACCCGAGTCGTTGCCTTGTTGGCAGGCAATGCCGTAAACTGTCTCTGTCGGCACAATGCCAACCTCACCGCGCGCCAATCGCTCGGCAACGGCAACCGCGATCATTGTCGCGTTGCCCGATGCCAGCGTGTACGTTTCCATTCAGGACACTGCGTTAGTTGCCCAGTTCCGCCTGCAGCTCATCGTCGGCCTGTTTCACTTTGGTAGACTGCGCCGCCACGAATTTCTCGTAGTTAGCTGCAACCGCCGTGTCACCCAATGCCAGGATGCGGGCAGCCAGAAGCGCCGCGTTCTTGGCGCCGCCGCTGCCGGCACCGACCGTTGCCACTGGAACACCGCCCGGCATCTGCACGGTCGCCAGCAGCGAGTCCAGGCCCTCGAACGGCGCGATCGCCACGGGAATGCCAATCACCGGCAGCGATGTATGAGCAGCGACGACTCCCGCGAGATGAGCGGCGCCGCCGGCTGCCGCTATTAGAACTTTGTAGCCATTCGAGGCGGCGCTCGAGGCGAATTCCATCACCGCGTCCGGCGTACGATGTGCGGACATCACGCGGACGGTGTGGGCGATGCCAAAATCGCTGAAAACGTCAATTGCTATTTGCAGCTTTGGCAGATCGGATTTGCTGCCCATCAGGAGGGCAACGACAGGTCGTGACATCGGTTCCATCTTCCTGGTTTCAGAGCGTTATTTGTGGGCCGGCGACTACTGCGGGCAGCTCGAGGTCTGTTGAGAATCACTCACGCTCTCACAGCCCCCTCCCCCCTTTTTGTGTCGTGCACTCACACGACAGTCGCCACGTGACAGTAAGGTTTGCTCTATGCCGAATGGCCGCGGGAACCCGAATGCACAGGTGATTTCTGCATCCGGTAACAAGACCAGGTCGCCCGGTTTGAGGCGTGTCATAAAGACATCTCCACCGTTATGTGGCTGGTCTGCAATTTCGACAGCTTTACAAGTACAGCCACCCGCGTGACCGGACTGCGACTATGCTGACCGAGCGCTATTGTAGTTTGCAACTGTCAGGAATGCAAATCTTTCCACTTTTGATATGTTCGAACTCTGTAGATAGTCTGGGCAAAAGGGTACAACCCGGACGGCTATTAAACGAGGGTGATTCGCTGAATGCTCACCGATCGCGCCGGACAGACTCCAACGACAGAAAAAGAGCAGAACACACGGCCCCAATATTGTGAGCTATTGAGCCATTGAGCCACTGCAATCGCTGCAGCGAACGTGACCGGCAGAAAGTTGCTATTTGGCCGCGTTCGCGTTATATTAAAGGCCTCAGGTTGCCTGTCATAGCCTATGCGGATCAATGGCTCCTCAAATTAGGTGACAGGCGTTGCCGCCGGCACGCGACCGCCATTTTCAAGAAACAAAATCGCGACCCGGGCTATGGAGGTAAATTATGGAAAAGATTCAACATCAGCGTGTCACTACCGTGGGCGAGTTCATGACAACCTCTGTTATCAGGGTCACGTCCGAAATGAATATTTACCAGGCAATTATGTTCCTGGTGGAACACCGAATCAGCGGTGCCCCGGTGACCAATCCCGATGACCGCCACGAGCTGGTCGGTATCATCTCGGAAAAAGACTGCCTGTTGCTGCTTGCCAACGGCGCCTACTACGGGGTGCCCAGCGGCAAAGTCAGCGATTACATGTCCAGGAACGTGCTCACAGTCGACCCGGCCCGCGATGTGTTCGCCGTTGCGGACATCTTCCTCAAGAACAACTACAGACGCCTGCCCGTCGTCGAGAACGATAAGCTGATCGGAATCGTCACGCGTGGCGACATCCTGCGCGCCGGGAAACGGTTGTGGGACGCAAAATACCAAAGTAACCCGCCTGATCCCGGCTACCTCACCGACAACATCAAGTCGCGCCTGCATCAGGACGGCCTGCCCTTCGCCCGCAAGAAAACTCTGTTGCAAAGGGGCCGAGCCGCACCCCTACGCCGCAAGCTCAATCGTTGACCGGCAACGTTTTCCACGGCTTCGTGCGCCACAATCCGAACGTTGACGATTGGCCTGAATCATTCGTAAACTTTCACACGAAAATTTATGAATAATCCAGGCAAAAGACCCTTGAGCAGTGCCTTTCGTCCTTAGGGGGGATTAGCCTGGTTCCGGGGATTCCGCCCCCAACACAACAAAAAAAACAGCCACCCCCGGGCCCGGAGGTGGCTGTCGTTATTGTTCGTTTCGCCGCCGGCTTTTAGTTGAAGTTGCGCCAGTGCCGCCGCCACCGGACATCCTGGTAGTCGTCGCCGATCTGGCTGCGCAACTTCTTCAGCGCCCGCTTCTGAATCTGACGCACACGTTCCCGTGTCCGCCCGATATGCTTGCTGATTTCCTCCAGCGTCCGCGGCGGCTTGCCGTCGAGGCCGTAGCGCATCAGCAGAATCGTGCATTCCCGTTGGTCGAGACCCTGCAAAAGCTGGCGCAGTCGTTCGCTCGACTCGCGTTCGTCCATCGCCTGGTCCGGCGGACAATTGGATTCGTCCGGAATCAGGCTGTTGATCTCGCCGTCTTCGCCGCGCAGGATCGGATCGTGTAGAGACACGGTCTTGTTATCCGAACGCTTGAGACGTTTGACTACGCGCTCACTGAAGTCGAGACGCATCGCGATCTCTCCTGTCGTCGGCTCACGACCAAGCTCTTCCGTCAGCGTGTTGGCCGCCGACTTGATCTTTTTCATCTTTGCCGCCGACGCGATCGGCACTCGAATCGTCTTGTTCTTTTCGGCCAGCGCCCGGCGCATGTTCTGCTTGATCCACCACGCTGCGTAGCTGCTGAACTTCGCACCCTTCGCCGGGTCGAACTTTTCCGCCGCCCGCATCAACCCGATGTTTCCTTCGGAAATCAGGTCCTGCAGCGGCAGGCCAATGCTCTTGAAGTCGTGGGCGATCTTGACGACCAAACGGAGATTGGCACGCACGAGCTGGTTTAGCGCTGCTTTGTCGCCCCGCTTGATACGGGCGGCGAGCTCGGCCTCTTCCTCCACTGTCACCAGCGGGATGTCGCCGATATCATGCATGTAGAACCGCATTGTATCGTGGCTTGCCATATGTACTTCCTCCGTATTGAGTGCAGAAATCCCCCGAAATTAGGCGCTTGCCTCCTTAAGATTCGCAAACTGCCTGTTTAGTTGCAGATTTTTTGAAAAATAATTCCCAAACCACAGAAAAAAAACCATAACATATTGAAAATAAGATAGTTATGAAATTCCCGCGGGGCCAGAAATCGGAGGGACTGGATAAATCCCGGCGAAATTCGGTATGGAATGTGTAACTGTCTAATTACCAATATATTATGTTACATATTGAGGCCCGAATGTGGCGGTGGAAGCGAAGTTCGGGCCAGCGGACCCTCGGCCAAGCAGCCGTAGATAGTTTGACGCGGTCCACAGAGGACGCCTATAGTTGGCGAGAACCTGTCGCAAACGCAATAATCATTTTTGAGCTGATGTCAGAAAAACGGGTCATTCAAATACCGTTGCCCGGCCGGGCCTACGACCTGGTCATCGGCGACCGTTCGCTCGCCGACGGAGATTGCTCGGAACTCCGGCCGTTCGTTGACGACCGCAGCTGCCTCATCGTTACCGATAGCAACGTTGACACAGAATACGCCGCTACCACTGTCGCGCTGCTCGAAAGCGCCGGCGCCAGCCGCGTCGAGGTATCGGTCTTTGAGGCCGGCGAGGCTGCCAAGAGCCTTACAACCCTGGCGTCGCTCTACAGCGCGGCCGTCGCTGCTCGGCTTGACCGCAAGTCGGTGATCGTGGCACTGGGCGGTGGTGTTGTCGGTGATACCGCCGGCTTTCTTGCCGCCTCCTACATGCGCGGGATCGACCTGGTCCAGGTGCCAACGTCACTGGTGGCGCAGGTCGACAGTTCGATCGGCGGCAAGACCGGTGTCGATCTGCCCGAAGGCAAGAATCTCGTCGGTGCTTTTCATCAGCCCAGGCACGTGCTCATCGATGTCGCCACGCTGAAGACGCTGAAAATGCGGGAGTTGCGTTGCGGGTTGGCGGAAGTCATTAAATACGGGATCATTCTCGATGCTGATTTTTTCGACTTTCTGGAAGCGTCGATCGACGGACTGCTAACCGTCGATGCCGGGACCTACCGGCGTGTCGTCGAGCGCAGCTGCGAATTGAAAGTGATGATCGTTCTCGAAGACGAGTTCGAGACCGGTCGCCGCGCCATCCTCAACTACGGCCACACGTTCGGGCATGCGCTCGAAAAGCTCACCGGCTACACGGTGTATACGCACGGTGAAGCGATCGCCATCGGCATGGGCATGGCAGTTGATCTGGGGCGCGTTCTCGAGGAGACGCCGGCACGGGCCGAGCTGGCACGCCGGCAGGATGCTCTGTTCACCGCCGTCGGCCTGCCGACGCGCCTCGCCGGTATCGAACCGGCAGCGATCCTGGAAGCCATGGGTGGCGACAAGAAATATGTCGATGGCCGAAACCGTTTGATCGTGCCCGCGGCAATCGGGACCGTCGAGATTATTACCGATGTGCCCGACGCGCCGATCATCGACGCGATCGCCGGCCGCTGCGACTGAACCTGTCCGTACCTGCCGGAGTCTTGTTCACCATGCAATTGTCGATCACCGAGGCCTACACGGTTCTCAATTTGCTGCCGCGCATCGGGTCGGTCCGAGTGAAGACGCTGCTTCAGCATTACGCGACGCCGGCCGACATCCTGGCGGCGCCGGCATCGGAGCTGGCCAAGTTTCGCGGTATCGGCGACAGGCTTGCAGCGGTCCTTGCGGGCTGGCGCCAGCACGCCGATCTCGAAGGGGAAATGCGAACGGTGCGGCAGGCCGGTGTGCAGTTGATCACGCTGGGAGATACAGCCTACCCGTCGATCCTGAAAGAAATTTACGACCCGCCCCTGTGCCTGTATGTGCGCGGCAACGTGGACGCCCTCAATGACGAGGTGCTGCAACAGGCTCTGGCAGTCGTCGGTACCCGACTCCTGAGCAGTTACGGACAGACGACAACCGAGCGCCTGGCAGGTGCTGCGGCACGGGCCGGCCTGACCATCGTCTCGGGCCTGGCGCGCGGTGTCGATACGGCCGCGCACCGGGCGACACTGACCAGCCGCGGCCGCACGATCGCGGTACTCGGTGGCGGCTTGGCGAAAATCTATCCGCCGGAGAACGTCGATCTGGCACGCGCTATCTGTGAGAACGGCGCGGTTATCAGTGAGCAGCCGATGCGGTTTCCGGTCGACCGGCGGTCGTTGCCCATGCGCAACCGGATTATTTCCGGCCTATGTTTCGGGACGCTGGTAGTCGAAGCGGCGGCGAAGAGCGGCGCGCTGATAACTGCGCAGCAGGCCCTGGAGCAGGGGCGGCAGGTGTTCGCCGTACCCGGCCGGATCGATACACCGCAGGCCAAGGGCTGCCACAACCTTATCCGTGACGGCGCCAAGCTCGTTGATAGTATCGATGACATTCTCGACGAGTTTCATTTTCTACCGGGGTTTGCACCTGGGCGGGTGTCGGCCGAAACGTCGTCGTCGGCCCTGGCCAAGCCGTCACTGACTGCTGAGGAAGCGGTATTGGTCGATGTGTTGCGCCGCGGCGAGCGCGATATCGAC
>Ga0310124_10003556_pt1 | contig 10442 bp, 9 predicted proteins | sample CB11b_AW_Bot5_MG_FD_203507 | JGI IMG/M metagenome (GOLD analysis project Ga0310124, IMG submission 203507) | Marine microbial communities from Western Arctic Ocean, Canada - CB11b_AW_Bot5 | ecosystem: Environmental > Aquatic > Marine > Oceanic | place: Canada: Western Arctic Ocean | collected...
GGCCGGGAGGCGGGCGAATTCTATGCGCGGATAGCGGGCATGCCGGGGCTCCGGGCCATCGGCGTCCACCTCTTCGACGGCCACGTGCTGGGGACGGTGGACGCGGTGAAGCGGCAGGCGCAGATCGACGAGAGCATCGAGCACATCCGAGACGTCTGGGACCGGGCCGAGAAGCAGGGCCTGGAGGTGACGGACAACGTGGTCGGGGGCTCGTGGTCGTTCCACATGTTCCTGAAAGAGAAGCGGCTCCGCGTATCGCCGGGGACCTGGATCTACTGGGACGTCCGGAACTCGGCGATGAAGGAACTGGGCTTCAAGATAGCCGGCGTGGTGCTGGGGCAGGTGATAGACCGCGACCCGGAGATGGACACCGTGACGCTCGACGTGGGCTCCAAGGCGGCTTCGCCCGACCTGGCGATCCCTGACCGCTTCCGGATCATCGGCCACGAGCAGGCGCAGGTCGTGTCCCAGAGCGAGGAGCACGGCGTCGTCAAGCTCAACGGGGCGACGCTGAACGTCGGCGACATGGTGCTGGCCGCGCCGGGCCACGCATGCACCACGTCCCACCTGTACCCCGAGGCCCTGGTCGTGAGCGGCGACGGCGACGTGGTGGGGAAGTATGGGCATGGGGCGCGGGACAGGTAGAGGCAAGAAGGGGCTAGGGGCTAGGGACTAGGGGCTGAGGGTTGGGGTTGGTTGCTAAGCGGAATGTCGGGGAGTATGATCGGGCGAATGTTTTGAGACCCTATAGGGAGACGCCATGACCACCGAGACTCTGGCCATCGACGGCGGAACGCCGGTCCGCACCGAGCGATTCGGCAACAAGCACATCTTCGGCGACGAGGACATGCGGCAGCTGACCGACCTCATGAGCAACGCGAATGTCCGCTGGAACGGCGGAGACAAAGTCCAGGCGTTCGAGGATCAGTTCGCCCAGATACACGACATCAAGTACGCGCAGGCGACCGACTCGGGGTCCGGCGCGTTGCACTCCGCCGTCGCCGCGCTCGACCTCGAGCCCGGGGACGAGATCATCACCACCCCCGTCACTGACATCGGCACAGTCCAGGGGATGCTCCTTCAGAACCTGATCCCTGTGTTCGCCGACTGGGACGCCGACACATTCAACACGGACCCCAAGGACATTGAGCGGCGCATCACAGACCGCACCGGTGCCATCGTGGTCGTCCACCTGCTAGGCAACCCGTGCGACATGGATGAGATCCTTGACATCGGCCGACGCTACAACCTTCCTATCATCGAGGACTGCGCCCAGGCCCACCTGGCCGAGTACAAAGGCCGGCTCGTCGGCACCATGGGCGACATGGGGTGCTACTCCCTGGGCGGCAAGATGATGACCACCGGCCAGGGCGGCATGATCATTACGAATAACGAGGCGCTGGCCCGACGCGCCAAGGGCCACGCGCATAAAGGCTCCGAGTATGACGACGAGCTTCGGGAGTCGCTCAGGCCGACCGCCGAGCGGCGGGGCTCCGAGCGCGGCTACTCGTTCCTCGGTGACTTCCACACGATGAGCGACCTGCAGGGCGCCATCGGCCTGGCCCAGATCCAGCGTTGGCAGGAGTACAAGGAGCTGCGCGCGCACTCAGCCTCCATCCTTGACGAGGAGACCTTCGAGCTACCGGGATTCAGACACCAATTGGTCCGTGAGGGCAACGTCCGCACGCACTGGGTCTGGGGGTTCAAGATCATCGAGGAGGAGATGGGAATCAACTGCGAGCAGTTCTGCCAGGCCGTCAAGGCCGAAGGCATACCCTTGTGTAACGGGCCCTACCTCCAGGGCAGGCCGCTCTACCGGTACCCTGTGTTCGCCGAGGAGCGGACATACGGCAAGTCCGGCTACCCCTTCGTCGACGACAACGGCGAGCGGCGGATCGACTACAACGCGCTGCACCTGCCGGTGATCGAGCGGGAGCTGCCGAAGGTCGGCGGGATTCAGTTCCTCAGCACCTTCACCGAGGACGACGTGCGTGACATCGGCAGGGCGATACGCAAGGTCGCGCTACACTACGCCGCCCGATCGGGTTAGTGGCAGTACGGATCTAGACGAGTGCGGAAGGGCGTCTTGGCTGATCCTGCAGGTCCACCTCTTCGGGGCGTAGGACCCCAGCCCAGATCCTTCGTCGCGGACTCCTCAGGATGACAGCGTGCTGGAGTCCTCCAGTGGGGACTCCGCGGCGGAGACGAACTCGGGGTCGTAGACCGGCGGGATGCCGTCTTTGGGAATGCGGCTACGGACACGGTCGAAGTCCGGGTCCACGTCCACCCGGTCCGACGACGACGTGTCGCCGCCGGAGATGGTGACCGGCGCAGGCGCCGAGACGCCTGCGCCGTTACGCGCGAGCATAAGAGCGATGGCGGTGCCGCCACCGGCCACCAAAACGACGACTACGGCTGTAAGGATACGCGAGGACACGATATCGGTTAGATGCTCCGACGACACTCTGGGTGCCTTCGAGACGTGGAGCCTGTCTCGTATTTCCGCGGCCTGCTAAAAGATCTGAAAAGAGTAGAGGCTGACGTTCCGCATTGAGAACCGCAGACGCAGCGGCTGGGATGCCTGTTTCAGTGACTTTCCACCGCGCCACTCTATCAGGTGATTCAGGGCATCCCGACGAAGGGGCAGGCAGTCGTCCTGCGTGAGACCCTCGATGGGCTCCCCGAAGGCCGTCAGCGCCTCCACCCATAGAGAGCCGCCAGCCGCATCGGCGTTAACGCGAAGCTCGTCGCCTCCCTGGAAGCTCAACGGCCAGGTGGTGACACGGCCCTCGGCCTCCCGTGCATCCAGCGACACGAAGCCGTCCAGGCGAAGGCGGGCGACGCCGATGGCATCGCCCTTCATCTCGCGACCGTCTACCAGGCGGCCGACCGTCTCGGCGCTGTACCCCGGCCTGATGTGGGGTATGTTCGACCCTCTGTAGTAGATCCAGACCTCCCCGTCTCTAACGATGGCGCATTCGGGATAGATGCGCTTCTCGTCCCAATCGCCATCCGTGCCTTTCAGGAAGGTCTGCCGCTCGCATACCCGCTCCCACCTGATGCCGTCGCGGCTAAACACAAGCTGCACATCGAGGGTGCGATTGAAGCCCGCCGCCGGAGCCGGGTCGCCCGTGTAGTCGTGGTAGACGATCAAGAACCCAACGTAGCAGCCCTCGTACTGGAGCACGGGCATATAGTAGAACTCGATACCGGCGCCATCTGTCTCGTCCGGGGCCAGTACCTCCTGCAGGTCAGTCCACATCCGGCTGAGGAAATCGAAGCTCTCGGCTCGTCCGATCCGGCGCACGGGATACCCGCCCGGCTCCTTGACGTGAGCCCACTGCTTGACGTGGGGCCGGTGGTAGTAGACGTAGCGGCCATAGCGCGGGTCCCAGAAAGGGGTGGAAAGCGCATCGCCGGTCGGGACGATAACCGGGTTGTGTTCGTATGCGTTCCATCGAAACCCGTCGGGAGAGGAGGCCACACTGACTCCCACCGTGCCGCCGGGCCCCATGTAGACCATCTTATATCTGTGCTCCGGACTCGGATCGTGGGTGTCTCTGAAGACACGGGCCTCTGCGGCGCCGCCGGGCGGCAGGACGACCAGGTTGTTCTGACGGCTCCCTTCATACTCCACGAGTCCGAGGTCGGGCCTCCGAAAGTGAAGGCCGTCTTCCGAGACCGCGTAGCAAAAGCCGCGGCTCACGAATCGGCCGGGGGTCTGCTCGAAGACATTCGAAGAGTCTTTGCGCGGTGTGTAGTTCGATGGAAGCGGCGACACAACGTTGTACCAGAGCTTGTACGCCTCCCCTTCTGTTTCGCGCTCGACGTTACAGTAGAGGATGCGACTGCCTTCCCAGGGGCGCTCGGCAACGAGAATTGGGTTTTCCTCGTGTTTGGTCGGCGTGTGCACCCAGCGCGCGACGCGCTCCATTCGGTCGATCAGCATGGTATCGAGGAAAAGCTGCCTCTCAGGCCCGATGCTGACGGTCCTGGGCTGACGGACGACTTCCGTGATGGCTGTCGGGCCATCGTTCTTCATTGTTCGTAACTCCCTGCCGGGATCACCATGCTCCGGTCCGACGTGGTGGCCGCGACTGCCGGCTACCCTAATGAAAGACCCCGGTCCCCCAAGGGTAGCTCGATCCGGACTCCGCCGCGGCGGTGCGACTCGCGCAAGGCGATGGCGATCTCCAACGCCTCGCGGCCGAACTCGCCTGGACAGGTCTCCTCGACGCCCCCCTCGATGGAGCGGGCCACCCCCTCGATGGCATCCACCATCGAGCTCCGCGGCCTCCACGGATACGGGAACTGGCGTTGGACGGCACCGCTCTCCCCGTCCTCCTGGCCCCACAGCTCGAACCAGGCGTGAGCGTTTCGCGAGACCACGCGGCCGCGCTCGCAGTTGAACTCGAAGGCCCAGGTCCGGCGCGGCGCGTGTGAGTTCATTATCCCGAGCATGCCGTTGTCGTAGCCGATAAAGCCGGACCCGCCCAGGTCCTCGTCACCGGCGGCGGCCTCGTCGCTGTCCATGTGTCCGAAGACCCACCGGGCCGGCGCTCCCGCGAACAGCCGGAACAGGCACAGTGTATGGCTGTGCATGTTGGACAGCGAGAAGGGGCTGAGGCACACGACCGACCTCATAGGCCCAATCTCTCCGCTGTCGATCAGCGCTTTGGCCGAGGTGTACGGCGCGTACCAGTTCAGATGGGCGGCGATGGCAAGTATCGTGCCGGTGCTCCGGCACGCCTTGATCATGGCGTCGGCCTCGGCCAGGGTCCGGGAGATCGGCTTCGTGGCATAGACCGCCCTGACACCGGCTTCCGCCAGCGCTATGACGATCTGGGCGCGTTCCGCCGACCTGGTGGTGACGCATACTATGTCAGGGCGCTCCTTCGCCACCATCTCCCGCAGGTCGGCGTACAGGGCTGTGACGCCCCAGCGCCGGCCGAAGTCGGCGAGCCGATCGGGGTCCAGATCGACGCCCGCCACGAGCTCCACACCGCGGGCCTCGATGATCGCCGGGGCGTGGGCCCACGGCCACGGGTAGTGGGGCTTGCCGACGTGCTCGTCGTCGATGGTGCTGCCCATGCGGCCGCAGCCGACGACGGCTGCGCGGTAGCTGCCTTTGGGCGCCATCGCCGCGACGATTTCGTGGGCGGTCGGCCCAGACCACCCCTCATCACTGGAGAGAGTCCTCATCTTGCCCTCTTCTGTGACCTCTGTGGTGTGGCCTTCTTACTGCGGCGTGGTCGCGCTCAGGATCCGGCACCTGCCACCGGCGTCCTTGGCCTCGTAGAAGATGCGCGAGCGGCCGTCGGGAAGCTCGATCACGCACGGCTCCGAGACCATCCCCACGTCCCAGCGGCCGTCGAGGTCCAGCAGCGGCTCGGGCGACTTGGCCCACGCCAGCCCGTCCTCCGAGACGGCGGTGAACACGCCGCCGCTGATCGCGTCGGTCCAGGCGGCGTAGTACATCCGGAAGGTGCCGTCGCCCAGGCGTACGACGTCGGGGGCGTAGACCGCCATGGACTCTCGCTCCGTCTCCTGAGCGATACGAACGCCGGGCTCGATCTCGAAGTCGAGTCCGTCGTAGGAGACGGCGCTGACGATGTGGTTGAGCGCGTCGAAGCCTGAGACCAGTGGAAACGAGTAGTGGTGGAAGTAGAGCCGATACCGGAGACCCCGGTCCGACGGGAAGTAGACGCAGCGAGGAGTGCCGTAGGACCACTCACCGTCGCCGAACCTGACGCCGTCCTCCAGCTCCCATTCGAGGCCGTCGGCCGACGTGGCGCTCAGTATCACGGTGGGCGCATCGGCGCTCCGGGCCTCGTAGTACATGCGGTAGCCGCCCTCGGGCATGGGCACCACGTCGGGGCACAGGGCGCGCTGAGACGCGTGGGGCGGGTGGACGTCGACACGGACGCCGGGGTCGTTGGTCCAGACGGAGCAGTCGCGCGACGAGGCGCTCAGGATGTGGCCGAGGTGGTCGTCCCTGGTGACGCCGGGAGCGAAGCCCGTGTAGTACATCCGGTAGCCGCCGTCGGGAAGGGAAACCACGTTTGGAGTGAGTACGCCGCTGGTTGGCACCAGCGGGTTGACGCCGATGGCGGCCGCAGCGTCCTTTACCCACTCCGTCCCCGGGTCGGCCTCGTGCCAGTGCACCGCAGTCAGCGGGTGGAAGTCAGAGTTGGTATCCAAGGAGTCCTACCTCATGCGCCGGTCGGGATGGCCATACAGATGGGGGTCGTTGCAGGGACAGGGTGTCCGCGGGGAATCCGCTTCGAGTCTGCGGCAGAACCTTACCATACCGGAGCGATGATAAGGCGACGGAAGGAGGGAGCTGCACCGCCGTGTGATGGCGCGTCAGAACTAACTAAAAAGTCCCCCTTGGCCGAGCACGTTGTCTCAGGAATATGATCAGGTCCAGGTCGCCGGACGACAGCCCCAGTTGGGTCAGGCGGACGGCCGCCTCGGCGCGGAACTGCATCCCGTGGTTAACGACGTGCGCGATCAACTGGCTAAGCGGCTGCTCGCTTGGCTCGCCGTACTGGTTCATGTAGGTGATCGTCTTTAAGACCGCATCGTCCGTCAAAGACGAGAAGAAGCGGTGCTGTTTGGTTTCCTCGGAGCGCCATAAGTCGGTGACTGCATCGAACGTCGGGATCTCGCTGACTGCCAGCCGACCTGCGAGCCTGGCATCCTTGAGCTCTTCCGGGGGTAACCCGCCTTCCCAGCGGGCGAGCCAGACTAGCTCCGCAACGAGGATGTGCACCAGTGTCGCGTGAAGGCTGCCAATGCTTAGCCCGTCAGCGGTAGCCATGTAGTCCGTTTCGGTCGCTCGGGCCGCACGGTCCTGGACTAGATGGTTCGCCCACTTGGTTGTAGTCGAGAAGTAGCCTGAAGTAGTCAGCGTCCATACTACTCAACCGATCGCGCTTGCCGTCGCCCTAACGGGACTGAGAGCCTTCCCAGTAGTTGCCGGGTTGCCAGGCGTGCTCGCGGGCGACCTCCTCGTTGAGGTCGGTGCCCCATCCGGGGCCGGTGGGGGTCATCATGTGGCCGCCGACGATCTCGGGCTGGACCGTGACCAGGTCGGCCTTCCAGGATACGTCGTCCACGTCTGTCTCCATGATCCGGACGTTGGGCAGCACCGCGCAGAGGCTGGCGCTCATGAAATCGGACAGGTGGCTGTAGTAGTTGTGGGGCGCGACGTTGAGCTGGTATACCTCGGCCAGATCGCCGACCTTCTTAGCCTGGCTGAAGCCGTTCCAGGGCACGTCGATCATGAAGACGTCGGCGGCGTGCCGCTGGAAATAGGGGATGTACTCCTGCATGTAGTATAGGGTCTCGCCGGTGCAAATTTTGGTGCTGGTCGACTCCTTGATCTGGAGAAGCGCGTCGGGGTCGTACATGTCGATCTCGAGCCACAGCAGGTCGAAGGGCTCCAGCACCCTGGCGATGCGCATCGCGCTCTCGGGCTTGAAGTTGAAGTTCAGGTCGAGGTTGATGTCCACGTCCGGGCCGACGGCGTCGCGGAAGGTGCCGATGAGCTCCTCGATGTGGCGCAGCAGAGACGTGGTCACGTACTGGTCGGTGGTGCCCAGTCCGCCGCCGAAGCCGCCGAAAAAGACGTCGGCCGGGTCGCCGGGCTGCACGATGTTGGTCTTGAGGGCCGTGTAGCCGCTGCTGACGACCTCGCGGCCCAGGTCGGCCACGTCCTGCATGGTCCGCAGTGGCGGCGTGCCTAGGAGGTCGGGCCACAGGGCCCGGGTGGTGCCGCAGTGGGACCAGTAGAGCCTGGTCCTGTCGCGGGTGGGTCCGCCGAACAGCTCAACGACGGAGATCCCCAGCGCCTTGGCCTTGATGTCGACCAGGGCGCAGTCGATGCCGGCCATGGCCTTGGCCGCGATTCCGCCGGCGCTGTGGCGCACGCGGCGCATCATGTCCCAGAACCGCATCTCGAAGGCCCGCGGGTCCTGCCCGATGAGCACGGGGGCAAGGTCCTGTATGGTGCCGGCTACGCCCCTCGGCGACATGCCGTCGCTGCACTCGCCGTAGCCGGTGACGCCCTCGTCGGTCTCGATCTTGACGAAGGTCCACGGCCTGAAGCCGGCATCGACGATGAAGGTCTCAATGTTGGTGATCTTCATCCACTCTCCCCGTCTCCCCGCAGACGTCCCCGAGCGCGGCTCGGATGATACCATAGTGCCCGGCCCCGGAAGCCGGCGGACCGGCCGCCGCGGCCTACTCAAAACGGAGCCTGTCTCGATATGAGTGCGCGCTACGACGAAGAGTGGATCGCGTCGCTTCTGGACGTCGAGAAGCGTCTGGGGGACACGACACCAGAGCAGTGCCTGGCGACTGCCGGCATGCAGCCGGGGCATACGGTGGTGGACTATGGCTGTGGTCCAGGCCTGTTTACGTTCCCGGCCGCGCAGATCGCCGGGCCTGACGGGACGGTGTACGCAGTCGACATCGAGCCCAGGATGGTCACGCTCATCGAGCGCAAGGTGGGCGAGAGGGGCGCGGGCAACGTGACCGCCGTCCTGAACGACGGTCAGGGCGCGCCGCTGCCGCCGGACACCGCCGACTTCCTGGTCCTGGGCCAGGTGCTGCACTACCCGGAGGAGACCGAAGGCCGGGTCGCGATGGCGCGGGACGTCGCGAAGCTGCTGAAGCCCGACGGCCGGGCGCTGGTCATCGAGTGGACGCCGGAAGACGAGAGCAGCAGCCGCATGGGTCCCGGGGACGTGGAGAGCATCGTCGGCGAGGCCGAACTGCGGGTCGGACCGCCGCAGCCGCTGGGGCCGCAGCAGTACATGATGATCGCGACCCACAGGCCGTCAACGGCGGGCTGATCCGGCTCAACGCTGACCACACTGCTCTGATGCTAGACTTCTACGCCATCTCCGAGCTGCTCACGCCCGAGGAGCGTCAGGTCCAATCGACGGTCCGCCGCTTCCTCGAAGCGGAGGCGCTTCCCCACATCAGCCAATGGTGGGAGGAGGCCACGTTCCCCGCACACCTGGTCCCGCGCCTGGGAGAGATCGGCCTGCTCGGTGCCACCCTGCCAGGCGTCCACGAGAGCGGCGAGATCAGCAACGTCGCCTACGGGCTCATCATGTACGAGCTCGAACGCGTCGACTCCGGGCTGCGGAGCTTCGTCAGCGTGCAGAGCTCCCTGGTCATGTACCCGGTCCACAGGTACGGCAGCGACGCGCAGAGGGAGCGATACCTTCCCGGGCTGGCGACCGGCGAGACCATAGGCTGCTTCGGACTGACCGAGTCGGAGGGCGGATCGGACGTGGCGGCCATGGCGACGCGGGCGCGGAAGGACGGCGACTCCTACGTCCTGAACGGCACCAAGATGTGGATTAGTAACGGGGGCATCGCCGACGTGGCTCTCATCTGGGCCAGGGACGACGACGGCGACGTGCGGGGATTCCTGGTGCCGCCCGACTCTCCGGGATTTCTCACCAACCCGATCAAGCGCAAGATGAGCCTCAGGGCGTCGGTCACCAGCGAGCTGGTGCTGGACGACGTGCGCGTGGGCACCGACCAGATGCTGCCGGGCGCCAGGGGGCTGTCGGCACCGCTGTCGTGCCTGACCCAGGCTCGGTACGGCATCGCATGGGGCGCCCTGGGCGCGCTGGAGGCGGTGTACACGGAGGCGGTGGAGTTCGCCCGGAACCGAATCACCTTCGGCAAGCCCATCGCGTCGCGGCAACTGGTGCAGGCCAAGCTGGCCCGGATGCTGTCGGACCACACCCGCGGGCTGCTACTGACGTGGCGGCTCGGCAGGCTGAAGGACGAGGGCACGCTGGACCACACGCAGGTCTCGCTGGCCAAGCGGGAGAACGTGCGGGCCGCGCTGGAGGGTGCGCGCGCGGCCAGGGATATCCTGGGCGCCGGCGGCATCACGCTGGACCATCACGCCATCCGCCACATGCTGAACCTGGAGACGGTGGACACCTACGAGGGCACGTACGACGTCCACACCCTGGTGCTGGGCAGGCACATCACCGGCGACGACGCGTTCCAGTAGCTGGGAGATGACCACAGAGGGCACAGAGGTTAGGAAGGTTTACGGGAGGTTTACGGCAGCTCCCCCGCAGTCAGCATCTGCGAAGAGCCGCGCCTTGAATATTGTGGGTTTCGCCAAATTGGCTCTGAAAGCGCCACAGGTATTGTCGATCCTGACCCTCACTCCCTCTCTCCACATCATGCGAACTGCATCGTGACCACCCGGCCGGCCCGACCTGACTGTACCGAGCACAAGCCCACGGGACCCGACACGGGTAAGATGGCCAATGTCGCCTGACCGTCTGTCGCCGCGGGGCCGAGAGGTCCGATGATTCTTCGCTCATCGCGACTCACCCCGACAGGTCGGGGGAGCCTGGCAACAAGACGGGTGCCGGGCAGCTAGGGTGCGTGACTGG
>Ga0310124_10003558_pt1 | contig 10438 bp, 9 predicted proteins | sample CB11b_AW_Bot5_MG_FD_203507 | JGI IMG/M metagenome (GOLD analysis project Ga0310124, IMG submission 203507) | Marine microbial communities from Western Arctic Ocean, Canada - CB11b_AW_Bot5 | ecosystem: Environmental > Aquatic > Marine > Oceanic | place: Canada: Western Arctic Ocean | collected...
GAATTTGCATTAAATAAAATGGGAAAAGAAATTCGCAAGAATAAAATAAAATTATCATTTATAGGTGAGATAGAATATCTACCAGAATCTTTAATAAAAAAAATAGAGAATACTACTCAAAACTATGATAAGAATTATGAAACAGAATTAATCATCGCCTGGAATTACGGAGGAAGGCAAGAAATTATAAAAGCAGTTAATAAATTAATTAAACAAAATATTGATAATATAAATGAAAAACAATTTGAAAAATTACTTTATACCAGCGGAACTCCAAATCCTGACTTAATTATCAGAACAGGTGGGCAAAAAAGAATTAGTAATTTCCTGATCTGGCAATCAGCATATTCAGAAATGTATTTTACCTCAAAATTATGGCCTGATTTTAATAAAAAAGATGTAATTAAAGCTCTTAACAATTTTAAAAAAAGAAATAGAAATTATGGGAAAATTGAATAAATATTATTCATTCTCGAATTTTAATTTGAGAATTCTATCTACCGTGTTTATAATCGTACCTTTAATATTCATTACATGGCACAGCTATTCAGGTTCTATAATTATTTTATTTTCAGTGTCATACATTTGTACAAATGAACTCATAGGTAATAAAAAAACTACATCAAATATCATACCTGGGGTAATAAGTGGCCTTATTACAATTTCTCCTTTCATTTTTTATCAAATATTTAATTCAAGTATATATTTTGATAATTTTATATTTTATCTAGCAACAATAACAATTTTGACAAATATATCTATACCTATAATTTTTAATTACCAAAATATTATTTCAAATAATTATTATAAATTCATAATTCCAATTCTATTACCCTCAATATTTATGATTTATGTAGCAATAATTCTAATTGAAAATAAGAACATTTTTCTATTTTTAATTATATTAAGTGCTTTAAATGATTCTAGCGCTTATGCTATAGGAAAGATTTTTGGCAGACATGCATTGTCTAAAAAAATTAGTCCAAGGAAAACTATTGAGGGATCATTAGGGGGATTAATTGTAACATTCTTTGTAGGTATAGGAATAATTAAATTAAATATCAGCCCATTATATCTAGATAACATTAATATCTTTTATCTGATATTCACCATTATACTATTATCGATAGTCGGGCAAATAGGAGATTTATTTTTCTCTAAAATAAAAAGGATTAAACAAATTAAAGATTTTGGAAATATATTCCCAGGCCATGGAGGTCTTTTAGATAGAATAGACTCATCCTTGTTCATCTTTTGCTTAGGATATTTTATGTTGTTAAAGTGGATTAATTTATGAAAAACATTTCAGTATTGGGATCTACTGGTTCCATAGGTAAACAAACTCTTGAAATATGTAGGAAATTAAAAAATTTTAACATTATAGGGTTAACATGTAATAGCAATACCACGTTATTAAAAAAACAAATAAAGGAATTTAAAGCTGATTATTATTGGTCAAATAAAAAAAATATAAATATACAAAATGCAAAATTAAAATCACCAATAAATATTGCTACAGATCCTAATCTTGATATTTTAGTAGTCGCAACAACAGGTTTGTCATCATTGAAACCAATATTAAAATCTTTGGAAAAATCAAAAACAATAGCTTTAGCGAATAAAGAATCTATCTTATGTGGTGCTGAATTAATAATTGAAAAACTTAATATGCACTCAGGAAAATTAATTCCTTTAGATAGTGAACCCGCCAGTGTGAAAGGTATACTCTCTCAAACAAATAAAAAACCAAAAAAAATAATCATTACTGCTTCAGGCGGCCCATTTAGAGGGACAAAATTTCAAATGCTAAAAGATATCTCTCCAGAAAATGCCCTGAAGCACCCTACATGGGAAATGGGGAGGAAAATATCAATAGATTCAGCAACACTGATGAATAAAGCATTTGAAGTTATAGAATGCAGCATATTATTTAATTTCCCTGTTGATAAAATTGAAGTTATATTAAATCCAACTAGCAATATTCATGCATTAGTTGAATTTGATGACAACACATTTATAGCTGCATCGTATCCTCCTGATATGAAAATACCTATAAATGAAGGTTTGAATTATCCGGAATTTAAAAACAATGGAATCTATTGTGAATTCAAAAAAGAAAGGCTAAATGGATCAGATTTTGAACAATTTAAATCCTCAGATTATCCTGTATTTGAATTGGGTTTAGAATATGGAAAAAGAAGAGGTAGCTGGTTGATAGCATTATGTGGCGCTGATCAGGCAGCTGTAGAGTTATTTCTTAATAAAGAAATTAAATTTACTGATATTTCAATTTTGATAGAATCTGTTTTAAAAACACACAAAGAAGAAACTAATTTAGATATAAATAATATATATAGAATATATCAAAACACTATAAACAATACCTATGATCTGGTCAGGTACAAATGAGCGAATTATTTGGATATTTATTATTTATTCCAATCATATTCATTATTGTAGTTTTTCATGAATTTGGCCATTTTATCATCGCAAAAATATTCAAAATAGAAGTAGAGGAATTTGCAATAGGATTTCCGCCAAGACTTTTTGCTAAAAAAATTTCCTCTACAATTATAAGTTTAAATGCAATTCCTCTTGGAGGTTATGTAAAATTACCATCTATAGAAACCCCAGATAAAAAGAGAAGATTTTCCAAAACATTAAGTATTAAAAAAATCATTATTTTTTCTATGGGTTCATTCTTTAATTTTTTAATGACTTTTCTTATTCTTGTATTTATATTTTTAACTCCTCACAAAATATGGAGTGGGGATATATATATAGAAAAAGTTGCCCCTAATTCACCTGCTGCAATATCAGGACTTATTCAGGGAGATACTATAAAAAAAATAAGTAACAATTCAATAAATACAGTAGAAAAATTAGTTAAAAATATATCTGAAAACAAAAATTCTTCAACTACTATCATAATCGAAAGGAATAAAAATTTAACTGTTTTTGATTCTATTGCTCAAACAGAAATAAAAGAATTGAAAATTACTCCAAGGGAATCATCTGTAAAAAGAAAAGTGGTACAAAATGTTCAAAATGTTAATGAAGAAGTGTCTTTAGAATTAGCACAAAAATACAACTCAAAACTTAAAATAGGCGATCAAATGACTGAAGGCAAAATTGGAGTTTTAATAAATATTAAAAATCCAAAACAAATTGATGCTCAATTAAGTTTTAATGAATCTATTAAAAAGTCATATATTACAATGGGATTATTATTTTCAGGAATTAAATATATATTTATTGAAAATAATGAGTTATCAGGAGAATCTAAATTTACTGGACCAGTCGGGATAGCTCAATTAACTAATCAATCATCAAAGCAAGGGTTACAATCAATTGCAGAATTAGTGGCATTAATAAGTTTTTCACTTGGAATTTTTAATCTGATTCCTTTTCCACCTCTTGATGGAGGGAAATTATTCCTTGAATTAATCACTATATCTAGAAATGGTTACCCTCTTCCATCAACTTTTACTTATAGGATACAATTGATTGGTGTTTCAATTTTATTTGGATTAATTATCTTTGTAACATTGTCAGACATAATTAATATTTTTAATGGGTAATCGATGATAACAAGAAGAAATACAAAACCTCTTGAAATTGGAAATGTTCAAATTGGAGGCAATTCGCCTGTATCTATACAGTCCATGACAAAAACTCCAACTTCAGATATAGAATCAACATTAAAACAAATAAATTCTGTTCAAGAAAATGGATGTGAAATAATCAGATGTGCAGTGCCAGATATGGATTCTGCTATAGCCCTAAAAGATATAGTAAGTGAATCACCTATTCCTGTTATTGCAGATATACATTTCCATCATGAACTGGCAATTAAATCAATTGAGTCAGGAGTACATGGGTTACGACTAAACCCTGGAAATATTAGAGATCATACAAAAGTGAAAGATATTGTTTCCAAGGCTAAATCTGCTTCTATTCCTATTAGAATAGGTGTAAATTTTGGTAGTTTACCGCCGGTTGGATCCATAGGTAAAACAAAAGGAATATCAAGGCATAATAAAGGTGTAGAAGAACTTCCAAGATTTGATAAAAAAACTAATATCTATTCTCAGGTAGATCACATGGTAAGAACAGCACTATGGGAAATTGATATACTTGAATCACTCAAATTTTATGATATAAAAATTTCAATGAAAGCTTTTGACATAGAAACAACTGTTGAAGCTTATAAAGCAATATCGAAATTAATACCATACCCTATTCATTTGGGTATAACTGAATCTGGAACTAAAGACTCAGGTTCTATACGTTCAGCTATAGGCATTGGAATGTTACTTTACGAAGGAATTGGAGATACTATAAGAGTATCATTAAGTGACGACCCTGTTGAAGAAATTAAAGCAGCAAATAATATTCTAAAAGCTTTAAATTTAAAAAGCACCGGTATAACCTTGGTTTCCTGCCCAGGATGTGCAAGAGCCGATATAGATATTATTAATCTAGCTAAAAAAATAGATGATATTACAAAGAAATCTAAATCAAAACTAAAAATAGCTGTTATGGGATGTGAAGTAAATGGGCCAGGCGAAGCAAAGGATGCTGATCTTGGAATTGCTGCAGGTGTAGGTAAGGCTATAATATTCAAAAAAGGAAAAAAAGATAAAGTTGTTAATGCTGAAGAAATGTTATCAGTTTTTGCACAAGAAATAGAAAAGATGGAAAATGATTATGATAAAAATATTATTCAAAGGTGAAAAACAATGTATTTAAGTAAAATGCTATTTAAATCATTAAGGCAATTACCTTCAGATATAGAACTAGAAAGCCATAAAATCATGTTGAAATCTTCCATGATACATCAAGCAGGATCAGGTATTTATAGCTATTTACCAACAGCGTGGAAATCATTAAAAAAAATCGAATCTATAATTCGAGATGAAATGGATGCTATAGGCGGGCAAGAATTACGCATGCCAGTCATACAGCCAAAAAATATTTGGAGTAAATCAGGTAGATTTCAGACAATGGGTGATGAACTTTTTAAACTTCAAGACAGAAGAAAAAAGCCTTTTGTATTAGCCCCAACTCATGAAGAAATATTAACTTTAATTGTTAAGGACATTATTTCATCATACAAATCACTTCCTCAAATCCTTTATCAAATACAAACTAAATTAAGAGATGAACCACGACCACGTGGAGGATTATTAAGAGTTAGAGAATTTGTAATGAAAGACGCATATAGTTTTGATATAAATCAAGACGAATTAGATCAAACCTATAATAAATTCAGTACTGCCTATAATAATATATATGAAAAATGTGGGCTTGAAGTAATTCGAATCGAAGCTGACAGCGGAGCTATTGGAGGCAAAGATTCTCATGAATTTGTTGCTATTTCAGAATCAGGAGAAGACTCTGTGGTATTATGCAATAATTGCAATTATGCAGCAAATACCGAAAAAGCAATATTTGCAAAAACAGAATTTACAGATGAAACAACTAATGAAAAAAAAGAAATTCCAACTCCCAATATCAAAACTATTCCCGATCTATGTAAATTTCTAAATATTCCTGATTATAAAACAATTAAATCCATGTTTTATGAAACTGGCAATAAATTTATATGTGTTGTCATCAGGGGTGATTACGAAGTTAATGACTTGAAACTAGCAAGAATTCTAGGTACAACAGATTTCAAACCTGCAAGTCAGGCAACCCTTGAAAAACATAATATCCCCTCTGGATCTGCATCTCCAATAAATAAAAATATTTATACAATTGCTGATGATTCATTAGAAAAAGGGAATAATTTTGTTGCTGGTGCTAATAAAGAAAATTATCATATAACTAATATTAATCTTAATATTGATTTTAAAGCAGATGCAGTAACAGATATCGCCAAATTCCCTGAAAAAGCTAAATGCTTAAAATGCAATAATGATTTATATACTAAAAAAGCAATCGAAGTTGGCCACATATTCAAACTTGGAACCATATATTCTGAAAAATTCAATACAAAGTTTTTGACTGAATCAGGAGCAAGAGAATCAATGGAAATGGGTTGTTATGGAATTGGAACAGGAAGATTACTTGCGGCAATAATAGAACAAAGCCATGATGAAAAAGGACCTATTTTCCCTAAATCTATATCACCTTATAGAATAATAATTACAGCCCTAAATATAGATAATTTTAAAGTAAAAGCATATTCTGAAGAAATTTATAATTTATTAAAAAAATCTGGGTTCAGCACTGTTTTAGATGACAGAAATGAAAGTGCTGGTGTGAAATTTTCCGATGCTGATTTATTAGGTTTCCCGATAAGAATAACAATAAGTAAGAAATTGGAAGAAGAAAAATTGCTAGAAATAAAGTTGCGTAAAAATAAAGATAGTATCACAATTAATAAAAATAAAATTTTAGATTACTTAAAAACAAGTGAGGATTAAATGATAGACTTCAGAAGCGATACAGTTACACTCCCTTCTCCAGAAATGAAACAGGCAATATTTGATGCCAAGTTAGGAGATGACGTATATGGAGAAGATCCTACTGTAAACGAATTAGAGAAGCTTAGTGCTGAAATGTTTGGAAAAGAAGATGCAGTTTTAGTAACTAGCGGAACAATGGGCAATCTAGTATCAGTTTTATCACATTGCCAGAGAGGGGATCAAATTGTAGTAGGTGACAAATGTCATATTTATCGAGCCGAAGCTGGAGGTATAGCTGCACTAGGGGGAGTATTCCCAACTGTATTAAAAAATGATTCTGAAGGTAAACTAGATTTAAATGAAATAGAGGCAAGTATTGAACCGCTTAATGAACACAGAGCTCCAACTAAATTAGTTGCACTTGAAAATACAGCCAATGCTGCTGGTGGAAAAACATTATCAAAAGAATATATAGATTCAGTAAAGAAAATTTGTGATGATAATGGTATAGCGCTTCATATAGATGGAGCAAGAATATTTAACGCTTCAGTTGCATTGGAAATGCCAGTATCTGAACTTACAAAAAGTGTAGATTCACTCACATTCTGCCTATCAAAAGGTATTGGAGCTCCAGTAGGATCAGTAATTGTAGGAAATAAAGAATATATTCAAGAAGCAAGGAAATGGCGTAAAATGGTCGGAGGAGGTATGAGACAAGCTGGAATTATTGCTGCTGCTGGTATCGTGGGAATTGATAATCATTATGCACAAATATCAAAAGATCATAAAAACGCTACCAAATTAGCAGAAGGGCTCAAGAAATTTCCTCAGTTAAGTGTGGAAGATGTAGAAACTAATCTAGTATTTTTCTCTATTAACTTACCTTCTCCTCAGAAATTAGCAGACAAATTATCTTCAAAAGGATTGTTAGGCGGTAATGCAGGTTCAAGATGGAGATTTGCTACACACTATGGTATTGAAGCAAATGATATAGACGATGCTTTAAATATTATAGAATTAAGCTTAGAGGAATTATAATTTGCCTAATTCTGATCCATATCAATTTCAAGAAAAAACTCATATAGAACTAAGAGCTGACACATATACATTGCCATCCCCTGAAATGCGTAAAGCTATGTATGAAGCAGAAGTTGGAAATGATGGTTTTGGAGAAGATCCTACTGTAAATAGGTTAGAAACAATGAGCTCTGAAATGTTTAATAAGGAATCTGGAGTATTTGTATCAAGCGGAATAATGGGTAACTTTTTGTCTATGCTGGCACATTGCCAAAGAGGTGATCAGGTAATTATAGGAAATAAGTCGCACATATATACAAACGAACTAGGTGGAATCTCCTCACTTGGAGGAATTTTTCCTGCTATAGTAGACACCGACGAAAGGGGGATGTTAAATTTAAATCAAATTAAATCTGAAATTCAAGAATATGACGAACATTTAGCACCCACAAAGTTATTAGCAATTGAAAACACTCATAATAGTTGCGGAGGGAAACCTTTAAGTACAAATGACATTAATGAAATATATAAAATAACATCCAAAAACAATATACCAATTCATTTAGATGGAGCAAGGATATTTAATGCTGCCGTTGCATTAGAAACCACACCGGAAAATTTAACTAAAAACATAGATACAATACAATTTTGTTTATCAAAAGGATTAGGTGCTCCTGTGGGGTCATTAGTTTTAGGAAATTATGAATTTACACAGAAAGTACGGAAATGGAGGAAAACTATTGGCGGTACAACCAGACAGGCCGGAATTTTGGCTGCCGCAGGAATAGTAGCTTTAAATAATTATGAAGAAAGTATAAAAAGGGATCATGATCTTTCAAAATATATGTATGAAAAATTATCAGAAATTGAAAATATAAATCCTGAACCAGTTGAAACAAATTTAGTTTTCTTCAATATAAATGTTGATAACCCTGGAGAAATATCCAAAAGATTAAAAGAGAAAAGTATCAATGGAGGAGCAGAAACTAACAGATGGAGATTTGTTCCACATTATGGACTTACCAAAGAAAACATTGACTACGTAGCAGAAACTTTAAATAAACTAATTAATTAATTTCAATTCCTCTTCTAGCAACTTAAACACTTCTTTATCCTGGTTTTCTAACAATGTTCTAGGATCAAGAATGAATTTATTGTCTTTAACTCTGCCAATCAATGGAGTAGGTTTGTTAATCATTTTTTTACTGAATTCGCTAGCACTAATATTCAAAGTATCAAAATCAATTGATAATGAATAAGAACTTACGTGTTGTTCAGGCATACTACCACCACCTATCATTGCCTTAGATTCTTCAATTTGTAAAAATTCATAATTATCTAATTTATCTTTCCAATTTTTAACTATTATTAACATATCTTCTTTTGATTTTGAAATCATATTCCAAATAGGTATATCTATATATGATTCAGTTACATACATCTGCAAAGTTGAAATCAAACCAGCCAAAAGTACTTTGTCTAACCTCAAAGCTCTTGTAAGAGGATATTTTTCTATTAATTTAACATATTTTTCTTTACCTGCTATTATGCCTGATTGAGGTCCGCCTATTAATTTATCACCAGAGAAAAATATTAAATCCACTCCGTCATTTATCGCATCTTTTACAGTAGGTTCATACTGAATTGAAAATTCCTCAGTATTTATCATACTTCCACTACCCAAATCATAAAATACAGGTACTTTATGATTATGTGCCATTTGCACAATTTCTTTTATATCAGGTTTATGAGTAAAGCCCTCTATCACAAAATTACTTTGATGAATTAATAACACTGCTCCAGTATTTTCATCTATGTGAGATTCATAATCCGAAACATAGGTTTTATTTGTTGTCCCTACATCTACAAGAATAGCCTGGCTTTCTTCAAGAACGTCTGGAACCCGAAATCCTCCTCCAATTTCAATCGATTCAGAACGTGAAACTAAAACGTTTTTATTTCTACATAAAGCTTTTAATCCTAAAAATACTGCAGCTGCATTATTATTTAAAACAATAGCATCTTCAGCATTAGTTAATCTATTAATAATATTTTTAAATTTCTTTAATCTTCCTCCTCTTTTATTAGTAGTAAGATCAAATTCTAAATTTGTATAATTCAGACCCGCTTCACTCATGGCTTTCATTGCATAATTTGCAAGCGGAGCCCTACCAAAATTAGTTTGCAGTATTACTCCTGACATATTAATTATTTTTCTAGGTTGAGCAGAAATCAATTCTTTAAGATTTTTATCTAAAGTATTTAGTAACAAATCCAAAGAAATGTTATTTTTAGTTGATTTACGTATACTATCCAAAATTAATCTCATTTCATTAATAGCTATATGCCTTGGAAATATTTTACATAATTCGATAAAACGCTTACTTTCAGAAATTTTTTGTATACTGGGTATTTTTCGTAAAACATTGTTTTGCATAAGAAATCCATCATTCTTTAAATAGTATAATTGTAAGATAATTATCACATATATTCATTTGATTGGTAACAATATTTATGTTTTGTAACAAATGTGGCGGAAAAACAGACAACAATAAAAATATAAATAATTTATGCCCTAAACCTGATTGCGACAAATATGTTTTTTTGAATCCAAAAATTGCAGTACTTGCCGTAGTACAAAAAAACAACGAAATTTTATTAGTCAAAAGAAATATTATGCCTTTTTATAATGAATGGAGTTTACCCGCTGGTTATATAAATAAATGGGAAGCTCCAGAAAAAGCAATCATAAGAGAAGTCTATGAAGAAACTAATGTTAAAATAAAAGTTTTAAAATTACTGGATGCCCGTCTTAATGAAGATTCAGGAGTGATAGTTTTATCCTATTTAACCAAACATCTTAAAGGACTCATTAAGATTGGCGAAGAATGTAAAGATGTAAAATATTTTAATAAAAACAAACTGCCATCTCTTCCATTTAAGAATGATCATAAAATTATAGATTTAAGCTTTAAATAAAAATATAAGCAAAAAAATTTATTTTT
>Ga0310124_10003559_pt1 | contig 10436 bp, 6 predicted proteins | sample CB11b_AW_Bot5_MG_FD_203507 | JGI IMG/M metagenome (GOLD analysis project Ga0310124, IMG submission 203507) | Marine microbial communities from Western Arctic Ocean, Canada - CB11b_AW_Bot5 | ecosystem: Environmental > Aquatic > Marine > Oceanic | place: Canada: Western Arctic Ocean | collected...
AAAAAGGCAGAGTCCAGACGCAGTGCATAAAGATTAGGCACCTGTGCAACCTGAAGGCCTGGAATCCGATCAAGAGACCACCCCATCGTACCGCTCGGCTCGATGGTCACCTTGCGAGCTAATCGTGGCCCCGTCTGGTCAAATTTCTCGTTCAATTTTGGCCGCCTTGCGGACGACCTTCTCGATGCAACGGGACCGCCTGCGGCTCGTTGCTGAAGTTCGTTATAGCCAGCTGGGTAACCTGGGGCCGGCTGATGAGTTCGCGATGACCGGCGATGATTGGAACGCAAGTTCCGTTGATCTTTGTCCAGGGATGTATCTTCAAGAATCTGCCACGCGATAAAACGGCCACCCTGGATCTTGATGGAGGTGTGGGTGAGTTGAATCTTCTGCGATCCAGTTTCAATTATGAGGGGCAGGCGGAGTAATGATCGGCCAGTTTTTGTTTCAATCTGCCACACCGGGTCGTTGATTACATCTGGAAAAACATCTGCCTCACCGACCAAGGCCGGGATATCCACTTGCGCCGGTGACAACGGGTCACTGCCATCATCAACCTGACCATTTGCTCCAAGCTGATGGGTGAAAATTCCCCCAACGCAAAATAGAGCAATCGATCCACCAGCCCCGATGCGATTCAAGAATGTTCCCATAACACCAGCCACCTTATTGCACGGAAATAGGTGGGTGACCGACATGGCCAGCCAACCCCATACAGGATCAAACTCTATCGGCTTTTGCCATGCTACGATGGAACGTGTTGCACTTCCACACAGGGGCCCTGTGAACCGCATGGCCCTATATTCTTCACCCCCAAAATCAGCCCCAATTAACAGGATGGCGATAGATCAGAGCTGATCTGTTTGAATCCCCAACACCGTTTATGCCTACCCAAATCACAACTTTCATTCTACATGGCCCATTCTCCATGGTCCCCAGAAAGATCATCCCGCCAGCCTTGGAAGGATCGAAATGCTAATTTCGTAGCCAAGGAGCAAAACATGCCTACAAAAACGACACCACCCGCAATACCGCCTGTTTATTAGGCAATTTATGATGCCACCGCCCACCAAAAAGGCGCCTCTGGTGGGACATGAAAAATTTTTATTTTAATTTAGGACATTTGGCAACAGTTACTTACATGAATTTCCAAGGGACATTCGACTACTTGTGGCATTTACGTTGCATTAGAGGATGTTAGAAAGACCAGCCCGAAGGCTGTCTTGTATCACGGAACGTGGAAGTTCCAACGCATCAACAAAGGAGCCAATCACCATGAAACAGCGTTCCAAGTTCTCACTACTCTTGCCATACCTGGCGTGCGCCGCGGCTGTTGCGGTCGTATTCGTCGGCTTACCCTCAACGGTCTTCGCCGAGGAAGCTGCCGGCGTCTCGGTAGAAATGTTCACAGTCAACAACGTATGGATGATGGTTGCCACATTCCTGGTTTTCATCATGCACCTTGGCTTTGCAACGCTTGAATCCGGACTCACGCGAGCCAAGAATACGACCAATATTTTATTTAAAAATATATCAATCGTTGCAATTGGCATCCTGACCTACACCATTGTTGGTTTTAACCTGATGTACCCAGGTGGTGAAGCGGGCGGCTATTTTGGATTTGCCGGCTGGGGGATTAGTACCGACGCGGCTGGCATTACCTCGGCCTACAGTGAAGGCTACACCTACTGGACCGACTTTCTATTCCAGGCCATGTTTGCTGCAACCGGAGCAACTATTATTTCCGGAGCAGTTGCCGAAAGAATTAAACTTGGCAGCTTTCTTGTCTTCGTAACCCTCTTTGTTGGGATCTCCTATCCCATCACAGGCATGTGGAAGTGGGGCGCTGGCTGGCTTGACGCTGCGGGGTTCTACGATTTTGCCGGTTCCACGCTGGTCCACTCCGTCGGTGGCTGGGGCGCCTTGGCAGGCGTGATCCTGCTCGGTCCACGTATTGGGAAATACGTCAAGGGCGAAACGCGGCCAATCATGGGACACAGCATGCCCTTGGCAACCATTGGCGTGTTTCTACTGTGGCTGGGATGGTTTGGCTTTAACGGCGGCTCGGTCCTTTCTGCAGACGCTGGGCTCACGTCTTATGTTCTGGTCACAACCTGTATCGCAGCCGCCTGTGGCGTCGTGGGTGCCATTGCCACGTCCTGGTGGATTTCGAAGAAACCCGACTTGTCGATGGCACTCAATGGCGCATTGGCTGGACTGGTCGGCATTACGGCCGGTGCAGACACGGTAAGTATTGAAAGCACGTGCGTGATCGGCATTATCGCGGGGATTCTCGTTGTTCTATCAGTCATGATGTTCGACAAGATCCGTATCGATGACCCAGTTGGAGCAATTTCCGTACACCTGACCTGTGGCATCTGGGGAACACTTGCCGTTGGCCTCTTTAGTACCAACCCCGACCATTCCATTGGGAAACAGCTGATGGGCATTGTCGCAATTGGTGCATTCACATTTATCTTTGCATTCGTTCTGTTTGCAATCATCAAGGCCGTCATGGGCCTGCGCGTAAGCGAAGAGGAAGAACTCAAGGGCTTGGATCTTAGCGAACACAACCAGGAAGCCTACAGTGGATTCCAGTTCTTTTTGACGCAATAACGCGTTGCAAAATATTACTCAACGGAGATCCTTATCCATGAAACTCATCATTGCATATATCCAGCCAGAAAAGCTGAACGATGTAAAACAGGCCCTGTTTGACAAGAACGTATCCAAAATGTCCGTAACAAACGCGGTTGGATGCGGAAAGCAGGGCGGCTACGAAGAGCACTACCGAGGAACGGTCGTTGAAGTCAACCTGCTCAAGAAAGTTCGTGTAGAGGTTGCAGTCAACGATGATTTTGCGCAATCCACCATTAAGGCAATCTGCGATGCCGCAAGAACAGGTCAGATCGGAGATGGAAAAATCTTCGTGATCAGCCTGGATGATTGCATACGGATCAGAACCGGCGAAACGGGTAATGATGCAATTGGCTGATATCAGTCCGCGCTGACTGATGCTATTTTTGAGGGTACGCGGGAACCGCCTGAGACGATCAACACTGATCGCTGACGGCGGTTCTCGCATTTCCCATATGTTGCGCGGATCCCATCCAAAGCAACCAACCAAAACTCCTGATTGCATACCACGACTGCGGCATCCATTATCGATCTGATTTTTGCAATCCTCACATATCACCCAACCGCAACATCTCGCCCCAGCAGCCGGGCGGCTGATTCCACCCGATTGATTGTTAAAACATTGATTTCTTGATTGATCCCCACCCATTGCTCCAGCGTATCGCCAGGGCCGTGACGCTACCCAAGCAAGGATCCCCAGGTTTCGCCCCAGGGGTTCTAGATCATCCATGGGGCATTACCGCGTGCGAGCTGACCGGGGAATCGTTAGCATTCGATCCTGAGGGGTACACTTGGTGATTTGAAATAGCCCGATTGGTCATCACCCCAGGACACCTGCCCAGACCAGATGAGCCAACTAGCCGAAAAGATTGATGACCGAACCGCTTTGATTGGAGTTAAAGCGCTTGGTTACGTTGGACTGCCTCTTTCCAGGGCATTCTGCGATGCTGGCTTCAAGGTCCTGGGTTTTGATATCGACACGGACAAGGTCGAGGCACTTAACCAGGGGCGCAACTACCTCAAGCACTTGGGCACGAATTTTGTTGCCGACATGGTGAACGGTGGACTGTTCAGCGCAACTGCCGATTCTAGCCGACTGGTTGAACCCGATGCCATCCTTGTCTGTGTGCCAACCCCCCTGGACACACACCTTCAACCTGATCTAAGTTTCATGCAACAGGCCGCCAAAGACATCGCAAGAACCCTGCGGGCTAACCAGCTGATTGTCCTCGAATCTACCACCTATCCGGGCTCTACCCGCCAAATCATGCTACCACCGCTTGAAGCTCGATCCTTGATCTGCGGCAAGGACTTTTACCTTGCCTATTCTCCGGAGCGTGAAGACCCGGGCCGAAAAGATTGCAGCACGAGACAGATTCCCAAATTGGTGGGCGGTATTGATCCTGAAAGCGGCCGGCTTGCGGCCCAGCTTTATCGCTGTGCAATTGACCAGGTCATCGAAACATCAAGTGCTGAAGTTGCAGAGAGTGCCAAGCTATTGGAAAACATCTACCGCGCCGTCAACATTGCAATGGTCAACGAGATGAAAGTTGTTTTGACCCGGCTCGGTATCGACACGTACGAGGTGGTAGATGCCGCAGCAACTAAGCCCTTTGGATTCAGCCCATTCTATCCCGGGCCAGGGCTAGGTGGACACTGCATCCCGATCGACCCCTATTACCTTACGTGGAAAGCAAGGGAAGTCGGAATGCCCACACGGTTCATCGAACTGGCCGGGGAAGTAAATCGTTCCATGCCGCAATACGTGGTTGACCGTGCCGTCCTTGCACTCAACCAACGCGGCAAACCAATCTGCGGCGCGGAGGTGCTTGTCCTGGGACTGGCATACAAACCAGACGTCGATGATATCCGTGAAAGCCCCAGTTTTGAGCTCATCAAAAAACTGTCGGCCCTGGATGCCAACGTTTCGTATCACGACCCGCACGTACCGGCCACCCATCGCATGCGCCACTACAACCTGCAGATGACCAGTATTGAACTTTCGCCTGCTGCGCTAAATAAATTTGACTGCGTAGTAATTGCCACCCATCATTCAGCCTACGACTGGCAGATGATTACAGATAACTCTCAACTCATTATCGATACGCGGGGTGTCATGCGTGATGTGACTGGCACCCATGACCATATCGTGATGGCCTGAGACACGCCCGTCCGCACAACTGACGAGCAATATTGCCCGGCACCAATGCGGATGACATCAACAAATCAAAAACCCCGCGTCTATTGATGCAAAGTGGATACCTGTTTGGCCATCTGCTTATTGACACCCCGGGCACTGAAACCCTAGGTGTTATCATTGCGGTATTGCCGATCCGCGATCGGTTTTGCCGGACTGCCCACGCAGATTTTCCAGGCGGGCAAATCCTTGAATATGCTTGATCGAGCACCGATCAACGTGCCAGGACCCACCTGGACGTTGGGACCGACATAAACATCGGTCGCAATCCATACATCGTCCCCAATGACGATAGGCAATCGCAACAAAGGCAGATCGGGACGCGTGTGATCATGGGTGCCCGCACACAAATGAGCATATTGACTGACCGTAACCCGGTCTCCCAGCCTGATCTGGCCGAGGGAATAGACAATGCAGTGATCTCCAAGACAACTGTTATCTCCCATCGCTAAGTGCCATGGAACCTCAACATGCACCGTTCGCCGAATGGTACACTGGCGCCCAATTTGAGCGCCGAATAGTCGCAGTAACCAAACCCGCCACGCGTACATGTTGGTAAATGAGCATCGGAATACCGTGACTTCAACGACTGACCATAACAACCGCCAGACCTTCTGGCGCAAGGTCCATGGGCTTTGGTGACGTGCTGCAGGATCGATCAGCTTTTCTGACGATTGCGTTTTACTTGGTGCAGATTCCATACCTGTTTCACAGCCGTAACAAGTCGCGTGGGGTTCCGGGCAGGATCCCTATTGCGTCCGTTGAATTGACTGGCCGGGGATCCCCAGGCTTAATCGGACGCCATGAACCCACCGCCCCCTACATCGGCAAAGAATTGGGCCCAGCAAGAGTCATACACGTGAAAAACACCCACCGGCCCTAACGGCCCGAGATCATTATCGGCCTGAAGTAGTCCCGTTTTACGTTTGCCATCATGGTTTAAAAATCCAGGCGGCGTGACTTAACCTTAACCACCGTCACTCGTGAAGTTGGCCCAGGCCCTGTAAAAGTCATAACCCCAACCCGAATTGCACCCAACCGACAAACGAAACTGCCCGCCACCGAGGACCGGGTACACACTTGTAAAACGGGAGGCAAGCCTGACATCCCGATCCTAACAGCGGTTGCAGTGGCCAATGCGTGATGCATGGGACAAAGCCACCTTCATGGATCAAGGTGTATCCCTGGCAGGGTACATGGTTATCCCTCGCCAAAACCATGCCCGCCCAGACACCGAAACGAAAATCCCATGGGGATATGGGGGAGGGGACGACAGGGCGCATATAATAATTGAAGGCAAATCGTATTTCATGATGCGTTACAGGATTCAATCAATCCAAGGCGTATTAAGGTGGGAATGGGTGAAATAACTCAATGTTCGACGGCGTTGTAGTAGTGGAACGGGATTTACGATAGATGGGTGGCAACGCAAGTTTTGACCAACCTTTGCACCGTGGACGGTAATAGAAAGATCTCATAAGTTGATATCTGCCGGTAAACAGAAATCGCGATCGATCTTTGGGCGGTTAGTCGATCTAACTGCGTCCGGCTTTTGCCTACCGGCCGCAGTTCGAGCCCACCCATCCATCGAGACCCTGGAGCCGCGGCTTCTGCTGTCCGCCGCGACACCCCTGAAGCCAATCGAACCACTTGGTTCCATGATTTACACGCAAACCTTCGAGGGTGCGATTACAGAACAGGACCGTGTCCAGGTTTCGGCGTTACACGTGGATCCTGGCCAGACAGCAACCGTCCTCTTTGAACCCAACAGCGCAAACCTGCAGGTCCAGGTCGAGTTGCGGGCATCGGATGGCACGATCCTTGGGAATGTAGCTGCCCACGCACCAAGCCAACAACTGCTACTGCAGACATTGCCAATTACTGAGGCGGGAACCTACGAGATCGTGGTTGCCACCATGGCCGGAACTGGGACCTATAAATTAGAACTAACCCTTAATGCAGCCGTTGAAAGTGAGGATATTACACCTTCTGATAATGGCTCAATTGTCGACGCGCAGAACATTACGTCCAGCTTTATCACGCTTGATACCAATGCGCAACGTGCTGCTGTACGTGGCACCATTACTGGTAGTGATACCGACGTTTATCGATTTTCCCTTACATCGGGTGACTCCACAAGTGTGATTTTACACGGTGCGGGGTTGGACATTTCACTCCACGATCACATGGGTACGGTTTTGGCCAATGGCTTAACCAGTGATGCAAACACCACCGTCATTACCAACCTTACCCTGCCCGATACCGGCGACTACTACGTACAGGTAAATGGTGACACCATCGATCAGGTCCGGAACTACACCGCAGTAATCACCTCAAATGCCGCACTGCAGTTGCCTGCAGCGGATCCACAACCACTGCCAGCCAGTGGCGTGCTACTTGGACACCTTGACGGTGTGTTTAATCAAACAACCACCATGGAAACCCATGCCGTAACCACTCTGGATGGGATCGAGGACAATGATTTTGGTTCGGCCACTGCTATCTATGACAATATTCTCGTGATTGGTGCGTCCCGCCAAGAGCTAAACGATTCCCAAACCGGGGCTGTTTACGTCTATGAACGCCTGCCAGGAACTGATGGAACCTGGAGCCAAACAGCCACTCTCACCGCCAGCGATGGATTAAGCGGTGACCGATTCGGTGACTCGGTGGCCATATGGGATCAAACCATCATTATCGGTTCCAAATCCAGCAATAACTCGCGTGATGTGTTTTCCGGGTCAACGTATATTTTCAACCGCAATACAACCGACGACTGGATCCAAACGTCAAAACTGACAGCTGACGACGGCGCCGATGGCGACAAGTTTGGTGCTGCCGTCGCTATTCACGGTGACATCGTGGTGATTGGTGCCAGCAGAGACTCCACTGAATCAACCCAGGACACTGGATCAGCCTATATTTTCGAGCGCACCAGTTCGGATGGTCAAACCACCTGGACCCAAACCGCAAAGCTTACGGCCAACGACGGAACCAGTGGTGATCGGTTCGGTATTGCAGTTACAGTGTGGGGAGACACCGCCATCATCGGTGCACGAGCCGATGAAACCGAATTTGGTGGACCACGATCCGGATCCGCATATGTGTTTGAACGTGATGTCGCCGGGCAATGGATCGAATCATCAAACCTTACCCCAGCGCAGGCGATGCGGGGTGATTTTTTTGGTACATCAATTTCCATCTGGGAAGACACCATCCTGATTGGGGCGGTCAACGGACAGGAACGCTATGGTGACCTGGCAGACACCGGTGCTGCTCATATTTTTGAACGCAATGGTGATGGTAACTGGATTGAAACGGAAAAATTATTGGCTTCGGATGCCAACGAGTACGCTCACCTGGGCATCTCCGTCGATCTTTGGGGTGATCGAGCTGTTATTGGCGCCGATGGCGACCCGAACAACGGTGCTGATACTGGTGCCGCTTATATTTTCGAACGTGATGAAACCGGAAACTGGGTAGAAAGAACCAAGCTCATCGCTTCCAACGGTCAGCCTGGCAGCCGGTTGGGATATGCCACTGCAATTAACAACGACACCGTGATCATGGGTGGCCTTTATGATGACGTTGCCTCGCTTCGTGGTGTTACATACCTATTTACACCGATCTTTACTGATCATTTCAACATGGATATTACCGGGGGATCCGAGTTGACGCTCACCCTCAACGCGCCCTTTGGGGGTCCCGGGGCACCGGGAACAACCGAGTCGATGACAATGCAGGTGCTTGACTCATCCGGTTCACTAATGGCGTCAGATGATGATGGAGATGGTGTAATTACGGGTGTGAATGTTTTCGATCCCGACACCGTACAGGTCCTTATCACGGGTAAAGTTACCGAAGGCGATTACGTTCTTCGAGTTGATCGAAGCCAGGTATCATCAATATCCAACCTGATCATCGGTGACGATCAGGCTGCAAGGAGCATCAAGTATTTCGAAGACGATGGGACGGTGGGGATAGTGACCTATACAGGGGGTACCGCAACAGTCAGTTTGTCCGGAACCGGACTCCAGGACATCGTTGAATTTGAACGAAACACCCTGGTGGTTCCCGACACGGTATCCGGGGTTGAAATCCTTCAGATTAACATCAATGTCGATCCCGAGGCACATATAAACAAGCGGAAACTGATACTAAAAGCCAAGGGGGGCGACGACGGCCAGATCCGGGTCGGCTCAGTCATCATCGATGGCGACATGGGTAGAATTGATGCCAAGGGTTCAAATTTCATTGCCGCGGACATCACAATAAATGGTTTTCTTGGGCAGATACGGAGCAATGACCTTGATCAGGTTTCGCTCATGATTGGCGATCATGGACCAGGTAAGCCCACTAAGTTGAAATTTGCCGATGCAACCAACCTTGTCGTGGACTCTGCGGCTCCAATTGACCTGGCCGGCAACAATTTCGTCAATGATGACCCGGCAACTGATGGTGTTACTGCACTGTATGTGAAAAATATTCGAATCAAACAACAAGCAGCCTTTGCCATTGACACTACGGGATCTGACCACAGGGAATATTCTGTCGGCAGAATTAAAACCGGGGACCTTACCGGGGGTGTTTGGACCGGAATCAATAATTTCGGCACACTCAGTGCACAGTCCATTGACAATCTGCACGCTGATTTTTCCGGGTGGTACAAATCTATTCAATCCAGGCAGGACATTGCAAACACTGTCATTTCCGGCATCGCGACATTCAAGATTGATGCCAAGGGTGACATAAGAAACTCAGACTTTGCCTTCGAAGATGTCCTGAAGCATCTAAAGTCCAGGGGGACGATCACAGATGTAAATGTGACTGCGGGAACCGGCATCAAGATCGAAGCCAAAAATGACATGGTCAACATGCATCTCAATCTACTGGCCGCCTTTGATCCAAGTAATCCCAAGGCTGTCGCCCTTAAAAGGCTTAAAGCCGGCGGCCATATGCAGGCCGTTGTTGTTGAATCAGCTAACAGCATCCAAGGAATTGAAGCCCGGACATTCTCCGATTCGACATTTCATATTGCAGTGGACAATGACGTGGCGACTAATTTGCTAATGTACACACAAAATAATTTCATTGACACGGCAATCAACAACGCCACGAATACCATGGCATTTGTCGGCAGCTTCAAGGTTAAAGGTGACCGGGAGCTAACCACCTGGATGAACAATGTCCAACTGGCGGCTCCCCGAATTGACCGGGCCATCTTCGGGCGGGCAGGGGCTAACGAGGGCAATCAATATGGTGCAAGCTACCTTCTATTCAAATCACTGAAATACAATGCCCTTATTCGCACCAACAACTTGTCGCTCAAAAATGACGACCTGGTCACTCCGCTCGGTATCCCCCAGGCTCTAGAGGCGGATGCAGACCTGGTATTCCTAAGGATTTAAGTTCACCTTCCCCAACCAAACCAAGTCTTGCCGCAAGCAAGCCGAACCGTTGAGGAATATGGTATCCGTCACACCAGGAAATCGGTGCGATGAGTGCTACCGAAGTGCCTTGCCACTTTCAGCACCATGCTCGGTAAGGAGGGCGGCAACCGCTTCATTGCCGAACTTGATGGCCCAATCCAATGGAAAGGAGC
>Ga0310124_10003561_pt1 | contig 10429 bp, 7 predicted proteins | sample CB11b_AW_Bot5_MG_FD_203507 | JGI IMG/M metagenome (GOLD analysis project Ga0310124, IMG submission 203507) | Marine microbial communities from Western Arctic Ocean, Canada - CB11b_AW_Bot5 | ecosystem: Environmental > Aquatic > Marine > Oceanic | place: Canada: Western Arctic Ocean | collected...
AACGACCAGCCAGAACTGGTACGGGTCAATGGGCTGCCGCGGACCTTTCCAGCGGCGAATTTGAAATGCAATCTCACCCCCCGCAGCCAATCGATCGTCGAGCGTAACGCCGATCATGTGCAGGAACTCGGGCGCCACAGGGAACAAATCGAGCGTGCGCGGCACGTGCGGCAGTTCCGGCGTCAGCTCTTTCTCGGGAGCGTCCGATCTTCGCACCGAGAGAAAATTGTCCGCCACGGCAGTGTCGATCTGCCCCACGGCAGCGCCCTGGCGGTCTTCGAAAAACAGCCACAATTTGGCGCCCGGTTGCAGGTCGACCTTCGCAGTGAAGCCGAGATGCAAGTCATACTTGCCGCTGGCGGCAACCACCCGGTCGGAAACGATGCGTAACTCGCCCAGGTGCGAGGACCGGCCGGGCGATGCGAGCGCCCCGCGCGGCGAAGTTGCCGCTACGGCGCCTGTGGAGAGGGCGACGGCTCCGGCGGTCGTCGTGCGCAGGAATTCGCGCCGCGAATTGGACCTATTGCCGGGAGGAGGTTTTGGGCTCATCGGAGTGCTCCTTGGAGCGGGGAGTCACCTTCTGTCCGGGAATCACCTGAATCCAGGAGGCCTGCGTGATGAGATGATCGCGCGACGCTGCCGCAATCGCAGCCGAGGTGGCAAAGCGGATGTTATCGACCATAGGCGTGGGTTCCAGCGTGCCGTCGCCGACGAGGAAGACGTTGAAATCCTTTTCGAGATTCAGATAACCGGCGGCCGTCCTGCGATAACACTTGGTGCAAGCGTAGCCGCAGAGCAAGATGTGCGAGACTCCTTCCCGGCGCAGAAAATCGCGGAGCGCCTCATAACCGTCGGCGTCGTAGAACACGACGTCATCGGGTGCGACATCGATGGCGCTATGGATGGGAATGGGTAGGTCCCAGAATCCTGGTCCGTTGTACTTATCGCGAAACAGGCCGCCGGGAAGCTGTTGGAAGTAGTCGCTTACGGGATTCTGCTGCGACAACGGCAACGATTCGGGAATGGAGCCCGCTTCGTAGGAAAACGACCGGAGCTTCGCCGTCAGATCGAGTTCTGCCTGCGTGCGTTCCACTGGAGTGGGCCGGCGCCGGATGGACCGATATAGTCGGCGGCGAATCGGATCTTCGGCGCCTCGCATGCTGTACATCACGAGGGCGACGTTGCCGCGGAGCGACTTCAAGAGAGGATTGACAACCTCCCGCATATGCCGCGCGATGTAGTCCACCGTGGCAGGCGTTCCGAAGGCAAAGCCGGCCGGCTCGGGGATCCGCCAACCCTGGCCGTCGTTGATGCCCCACGGATGAACGACGACGACGGCCGTTTTGTCGCCGCGCAGCCGGTTCGGCATCTCGATGACGGCCCGGGCGTTCATCGAAAAACGCCAGCCCCGCACCGAAAGGTCGGCTCCCGGGTCGTCGATCAACGCCGGTCCTTCGAACCGGGCAGACTCGCGTATCGGATGAATGAGTTCCGGGTAGTCGGCAAGCAGAGGCGTCGGATTGGCCAGCGGCTTCAGCTCGTTCCGATAGACTCGCTGCGGAGGTTCCGCCGCTCCGGGCGTTGCTACGATAACCGCCAATAGGATCGAAAAAAACCAATGTCGAAGGGATTGATCGGTCTGCCCTTGGTTTGGACCTGCCATCATCGGATGTTTGCTTCCGCCGACATACGTTGCGCGAAAGCTATGGTGTCTTTCGGAATTTCCATTTTGACCATCCGGCCACGTACAGGGTAGCCGAACTGCGGCTAAGATGCGACGTTGCTGGCACTTCATTCACGTTCGATCCCCTATCTTCGCCGGTCCGGCGTTCAGATCAGTCTGGTCAAGGCGTTCACGGCCGGATAAACTACGCCCCGTATCCGCGTGTGACATCAGAGCGGTCCCCAAAGTCTCCCAAATCGGTCGCGAAGGCGAAGGCGTCTCGAGTTGCCGGCTCCGTCGTAGGACTGGCGCTTGGCGGACCATTCAGCGGTGCCGTACTCCCCGAGATCCACTTCGCCCGCCATTTCTTCGCCGTTAACCCTGCCCATGAACTCGAAGTGGAAGCCCGCGCCTTCGAGCGGGTGGGCGCTGCGGAACCGGATCTCATTCCCCTCGATCCAACCCTTGAGGTCACCGCCGGTGGTTTCGCCCATGTGAGTGCCCAGTAGGCTGTCTCCGTCCTGGTCGATGAGGAAGCGGTGTTTTGCGGTCATGCGGACGTAACTCATCTCTACATCCCACTGGCCGCTAACGCCAGCGGTGGGGCCTGCGGGCTTGCTAGGGTTTGGATCGCCCGGCGGGCTGGAAAGAGCGCGGTAGATCTCGGCCCCCACGATCTGTGCCTCGCCGGGCTGCAATTGCGAGGGCATGACGGTAACGGAGCTGTCTCGAGGGTGCCGGCGATCCCCGGTACTTTCAGCCAGAACGATGCGGGGATCGCCGTTGTAGAGCTGCTTGTATAGCTCATCGCCGCTCATCCTGAAACGCTCGCCGTCCCAACGAACGTCCATTCGCGGAGAGCGGTTGGAAAGCCCTCGTGTCTCAAGGACTTCCGTTGTGACGCCGTCCAGCCGCCGCACGGCGACTCCGATCTCATCGAGCCAATTCTCCCAAGTCCGCCACTCGGCCTCATGGTCACGACGGACCCACATCTCGACCGCGGCCAGCAGACCCATGACGTCTTCCTTCCCCACCTTCATGGGACGGCCAAAGCCATGGTGCGGTGCGCTGTTGAGCCTGGCGGCCTTGATGAGATCCTTGCGGCCGATCAACAGACCTGAGCTCTGGGGCCCCAGCAACGCCTTGCCACCGCTATAGGCGACCAAGTCGGCGCCGCGTTGCAGGTGGACGTTAGGGATCGTTAGCACCTCCGCAGCCGCATCCACGAGCACGGGGACATCGTACTCATGAGCAATCGAGGCCACCTCTTTCAGGCCCAGCGGCCCCCGATCGCGAGGCGACGCCACGACCATCGCCATCGCAGTCCGCTCATTGATTGCGCTGCGCATTGCCGCTTCGCTGTCGAAACTGATGATCTTAGGACCGATCATACGAATTGACTGATCGTAGATGTTGCGGGAATATTCGGGCACAACCACTTCACTCTTGAGGCCGATGGGATCGGGGAGGCGATGGATCTTCTCCGGGTCGCCCCCGGCAAGACAAGCGGCGGTGGCGTGCGCGAGGCCCGCTGCACAGCCGCAGGTGACGATTGCGGATTCCGCGCCCGTAATCTCCGAGAGGCGCTTACCGACCGCCTCCATCAGCTCGTCCATCTGAACAAAGCTCCGCGACGCCTGCTGCATCGCTTGACGACACTCCGGCAACATCAGCGACCCGCTCAGCATCGTGAAGGTGCCCTTGGCGTTGATGACGGGCCGCACGCCGATCGACTTGTACATGTCGGCGCCGAAAGAGAGCGCTGGAGCAGCAGCGGCGCTCGAGGCCCAGCCGGGTGAGAGCCCGGCGGCAGCCACTAAGCCACCGTTTCGAAACAGGGTACGGCGACTCAGTCCAGACGGTTTTTTACGGTGCGGTGCAGTTAGCATTGGCATGGGTCGGGTCCTTGAAGCGAGTGGGGTTGAGGGGCTATCAGTCTAGTGCCCGGCACGAAGGAAACGCAATGAAACGAGTTGGCTCGGAGGCCGGTTCAGAGGCAGGCTGTGACGGACAACTGGCCGGCACATAGGGGATGGTAACAACATGGAGTTCTAGGCCGTAACTGCCACCGGCGCTTGCCAAACCTTCTTGCTGGCCACGATCGCCGCGACGGGTCCGCCCTGAAAACTGTGCCGGTCGAAAGGGGAGTTCTTACTTTTGGAGAGCGATTCGTTGACGTCGAACGTCCATTCGCGATTGAGGCTGAAGACAGTCACGTCGCCCGGGGCCCCGGCGGCCAGCGTCCCTCGGTCGAGGCCAATCACGCGCGCCGGCCCTGTAGTGAACAGTTCCACGTGGGCTGCCCTATGATCGATTGCGAGAGATCTTGGATGAAGAGGGCAACATCCTCGTCGATTTCATCGGTAGACTGGAAACCGTCCATGAGGGAATGGATAAGATCTGCGACCGAATCGGGATTCCTCGCCTGGACGTTCCCAGAGACACAGGACAACATGCTGGAAAGGACTTTCAGAAGTGTCATGCGTCTCTACAGCCTCTGCAAAGTGCGGCGTTCCCGGTGCCACCCGAGCGTTCTTCTCAGCCTGCTGCTTTGCTTTCTCTGGCCTAGCAGTGGGGCGGCGGGAAAGGATCCGGAAGAGACGCTGACGTTCAATCGTCACATTCGGCCGATTCTTTCTGATACCTGTTTCCAATGTCATGGCCCCGATGCCAACACTCGAATGGCCGACCTGCGACTGGATCTGGAAGAGGCGGTTCGGAGCGACCGCGGCGGATATCGCGTGCTCGTCCCCGGTAACCCGACGGAGAGCGAGATCTACAGGCGCCTCACCTCAACTGAAGAACTCAGGCGCATGCCGCCACCCTACAGCCCCAAGCAGATCTCACCTGGACAGATCGAGCTGATTCGGCGCTGGATCGAACAGGGCGGCGAATACGAGCGACACTGGTCGTTCATCCCACCCGAACGCCCAGGATTACCCGAGGTCGGGCGAACAGACTGGCCACGCAATCCGATCGATCATTTTGTGTTGGCCCGATTGGAGAGCGAGGGTCTCGAGGCCTCACCGGAAGCGGACCGCGGGATTCTACTGCGTCGGGTGACGCTGGACCTGACGGGGCTTCCGCCGACGCAGGAGGAACTCGATAATTACCTCGTTGACGAGTCTCCTGACGCCTATCTGAGGGTCGTCAATCGATTGCTCGACTCCCAGTCGTTTGGCGAGCACATGGCGCGATACTGGCTCGATGCGGCGAGATATGCCGATACCAATGGCTTCTTCCAGGACAGCGAAAGGTCGATGTGGCGATGGCGTGACTGGGTCATCGGCAGCTTCAATCGCAATATGCCCTTTGATCAATTCACCGTCGAGCAACTGGCTGGTGACCTGCTGCCCAATCCAACCACCCACCAGCGAATCGCCACAGGATTCGGTCGGAATCACATGACGACGATGGAAACCGGCGTCATCGACGAAGAGTATCGCGTTCACTACGTGGTCGATCGCCTTGAGACCACTTCGACCGTCTGGCTGGGCTTGACCACGGGTTGTGCTCGCTGCCATGACCACAAGTTCGACCCGATCTCGCAGAAGGAATTCTATCGACTCATGGCCTTCTTCAACAACGTCCCGGAGAAGGGCACCAAGACTAAGTTCGGAAACTCGCCGCCGATCCTGCATGTGCCCGATGAGACATTCACGGCACGACTGGAGAAACTACGCCAGCAGGCCGAGGTAGCCGGCCAGGAATTCGCAAAGATCGAACCACAACTCAAGACGGCCCAGTCTAGCTGGGAGCAGACGGCCAAGGACCATCTTCCTGAACCGCCGTCGGACGGTCTGGTGGCACATTTCCCGCTGGACGGTTCGGAGGGGGATGCCAGTGCCGCGACGTTTACACCCGGCCTGCTCGGCGGAGCGGTGCAGCTGGAAGGCGATTCGGCCATTGAAGTCGGGGCCGATCTGAATTTCGACCGGAGCGACGCCTTCTCATTCGGTGCCTGGGTCAAACCGACCAAGGGTGGTCCGAGCTGTGTCCTTTCGAAGAATGACGATGTCAAGGGCCTGCGGGGATTCGATCTGATGCTTCGAAAAGGCAAGGCGGTCGTCCACCTGGTCCATGAGTGGAATATCGATGCGATTCAGGTGACGACGTCCGCTTCCGTACCGAGCCAGCAGTGGCATCACATCCTGGTTACCTACGACGGCTCCTCGAAGGCCTCGGGCGTCAAGATCCATTTGGACGGGAAGGCTCAGACTCTAAAAGTCGGCCACGACAGTTTGACCGGAACGATCCGGACCCAGCAGCCGCTGAGAATTGGGCGCCGCAGCACCAGCGCAGCGTTCACCGGACTGATCGATGACGTGCGCATCTATGATCGCGCGCTGAGTGCCGGCGAGGCGAATCGTCTCTACACCCATCAGCTTGTCGGCGCCCTTGCCGAACTGCCGGCCGGTAAGCGCTCATCCGAGCAGCAGAAGAAACTTCGTGGACACTTCTTGACGACTTCGGCTGGAAGGCCCTTCCGGGTGGTTCATGACAAGGCAGTCGAGCTGCGCGCACAAGTGGAGAAATTGGAAGCCAAGGTTCCTACGACGATGGTCATGCAGGAGATGCCTGAGCCACGGGCAACTCATCTTCTGGTGCGCGGTCAATACGACTCGCCCGGAGAGAAGGTCACCGCCGGGGTTCCCGCAGCGCTGCCGCCGCTGCCGCCAGGGGCACCGGTCAATCGGTTGGGGTTCGCTCAGTGGTTGGTCGATCCGTCGCATCCCTTGACGGCCCGCGTCACGATCAATCGCTTTTGGCAGCAGTATTTCGGAGCTGGCATTGTGGAGACGGTCGAAGACTTTGGAGCGCAAGGCGCCTGGCCCAGCCATCCTGAGCTTCTCGACTGGCTTGCCGTGAAGTTCATCGAGAGTGGTTGGGATGTGAAGCATCTCCAACGATTGATCGTCACTTCGGCAACCTATCGCCAGTCGTCGATCGCAGCTACGCCCCTTCTCGAACTCGACCCGGAGAACCGCCTGCTAGCGCGAGGTCCGCGGTTTCGATTGGACGCCGAAGTAGTCCGTGACAACGCCCTGGCGATGAGCGGGCTGCTGGTTAGGGAGGTCGGGGGCCCCAGTGTCAAACCGTATCAGCCACAGGGACTCTGGGAAGCTGTCACTTATGACGGTGGATTGTCCTACCCACAGGATCACGGAGCCGCGCTTTACCGGCGCAGTCTGTACACCTTCTGGAAGCGCCAGAGCCCGCCGCCGTCAATGCTGTCGTTCGACGCTCCCACGCGCGAAACGTGCACGGTCCGGCGACCCCGCACCAACACCCCTCTGCAGGCGCTGGTTCTGCTGAATGACGCAACCTACGTTGAAGCGTCCCGTGCCCTGGCCCAGCGGATGATGACCCAGGCTACCTCACCGGAGGCCCGGATCCACTTTGGTTTCCGCCTGGCGACCGCTCGGCCGCCTCTACCGGAGGAAGTGGAGATTCTGCTGGATCTGTTCCACCAGCAGCGTGCCAAGTACGATGCGAACAGGAAAGCAGCCGAGAGACTGCTTGGTGTGGGAGAATCCGCGCGCGATCCGTCGCTTGACATCCCCGCTCACGCGGCGTGGACGACCGTCGCGAGCACGATACTCAATCTGGACGAAGCAGTCACGAAGCACTGATGAGTGACCCACTACAGCTTCCCGGACCTTTTACTCGCCGGCAGTTGTTTGGTCGATCAGCGACAGGGATCGGAACGGTAGCGCTCGCGTCACTGTTGGATCCGGAATCGCTCGCTGCCGGTCCCCTCAACAGCCCCGGCCGGGGAAAGGGTGCTCTGACCGCGGCGCATTTCCCGGCGCGAGCCAAACGCGTGATCTACCTGTTCATGCACGGTGGTCCCTCACAGATGGAGCTGTTCGACTACAAGCCGGCGCTGTGGAAGTGGAATGGCACTGAACTGCCCGATTCTGTGCGCGGCAGCCAGCGGCTGACCGGCATGACCTCTAGCCAGGAATCGCTTCCGATTGCTGCACCGAGACAGTTTGAGTTCAAGCAGCACGGCCAAAGCGGGGCTTGGATAAGCGAGCTGCTTCCAAACTTCGCAAGGGTGTGCGACGACGTCTGTTTCGTCAAGTCGCTCAACACCGAGGCGATCAACCACGATCCGGCTGTGACACTGCTGCAGACCGGACACCAACAGCCTGGCCGTCCCAGCCTGGGTGCCTGGACAAGCTACGGAATCGGTAGCGAGACCGATGATCTGCCGGCCTTTGTCGTGCTGATCTCACGCGGCAGCGCGGCGCGCCCGGCGGACCCCCTTTACGCCCGGCTCTGGGGCACGGGGTTCCTGCCATCCAGCCACCAGGGTGTCAACTTCCGCAAGAGCGGCGATCCGGTGCTCTACCTTTCGAATCCCCCCGGGCTGGACGCAGCCACTCGTAAGAGCATGCTCGAGGGGTTGGCCAGGCTGAATCGGAAGCAATTCGAGCTTTACCGTGATCCCGAGATCGAAACCCGGATCGCACAGTACGAAATGGCCTATCGCATGCAAACTTCCGTACCGCAGTTGACCGACCTGTCTGACGAGACGCCGCAGACGTTTGACTTGTACGGCGAACAGGCCCGTACCCGAGGAACCTTTGCGGCCAACTGCCTGATGGCTCGACGGTTGGCGGAGCGAGGCGTACGGTTCATCCAACTCTATCATCGAGGCTGGGACCAGCACTATAACCTGCCCAGCGATATCAGGCTGCAGTGTCACGACGTCGACCGCGCCTGCGCCGCTCTGATCTCCGATCTGAAGCGGCGGGGCTTGCTCGAGGAGACGTTGATCGTCTGGGGCGGCGAGTTCGGTCGCACCGCTTACAGCCAGGGCAAACTCAGCGACACGGACTATGGCCGAGACCATCACGGACGCTGCTTCACGATGTGGCTGGCCGGTGGAGGTATCAAGCCTGGTATCAGCTTCGGAGAGACCGACGACTACTCCTACAACATCGTCAAGGACCCGGTGCATGTGCACGACCTGAATGCCACCATTCTCCACTGCCTGGGCATCGACCACGAACGCCTCACGTTCAAGTTCCAAGGCCGCCAGTACCGGTTGACCGACGTGCACGGCCAGACGGTAAAGAACATCCTTGCCTGAGAGGCTGAAATTTCACCGATTCGTCGCACCTAGGAACGTCTGAACCTCGCACGTCCTGGGCAGGGCAGCGCCAGCTCAAGCATTCAAGCATCGACAGTCCAGCGGAGCCTGGTGGACTTCATACCTGCTTCGTGACTCTCAGAAGGTCTTTCTAAATATCCGCCAGCAGGACTAAGTCCCTTGGAACAAAAGACATAGGGTCCTTCCGCGGATTAGTGTTGGTATATCTAAGTGTTGTAACGCAGGCGACCTGAGCAGAGGGAGCCGCGAGAGGGCAGAGCAGCCGAACGGGGAGTTGCCGAGAGGCAAGGTCGGAGCGGTGTCGGCCGGAACGCCTTGATCAGACTCGATCTGAAGGCTGGACCGGCTAGGAACGGAGGATAGAGCGTGAAAGCAGTGCGAAGAACGTGCGAAGAACGTTGCTCCGCGGCCGTGGCTGGCCTATACTGTCCGTGCCGGGATGGCCAAAATGGAAATCCTGACTTAGTCACTTAACACAGCACTTGAGGAACGATGAGCTGCGAAGGATTACCCAGTCATTCCGAACTAAGAGCCGCTCTAGCTGCCGCTGTCGGCAGTCCACCAAGTGGAAATGGGGGCTTTAACCTGCACATGTGGGCCACGATCGTCGACCGGGACGGGATCGTCTGTGCGGTTGCCTTCACCGGAAATAATAGGGGCGACCAGTGGCCGGGAAGCCGCGTGATTTCCGCACAAAAGGCCAATACGGCCAATGCCTTCAGCTTGCCTGGCTTGGCTCTCTCCACCGCGAATCTGTGGGCCGCGGTGCAACCAGGAGGGCACTGTCAAGTTGACGAGGGTCGAAGCCGCCGACCATGATCTGGAGATGAAATCGACGAATCCGTACGCTGGCTATCGATACCCTGGTGAGGTCATCGCCCATGCCGTGTGGCTCTACCATCGTTTCTGCCTGAGCTTCCGGGACGTTGAGGACCTCTTGGCCGAGCGTGGAATCACGGTCAGCCACGAGACGATCCGGCAGTGGGGTCTCAAGTTCGGCCGCTCCTACACCCAATCCCTGCGCCGCCGCCAGGGATGACCGGGCGATAACTGGTTTCTCGACGAAGTCTTCGTCAGCATCAACGGCGAGCGTCATTACCTGTGGCGGGCGGTTGATCAAGACGGCGATGTGCTCGACATCTTGGTGCAGAAACGCCGCGACAAACTGGCGGCCAAGCGCTTTTTCATGAAGCTTTTGAAGGGTTTGCGCTATGCGCCGCGCGTGATCGTGACCGACAAGTTGGGAAGCTACGGGGCCGCTCGTAGGGAACTGTTGCCGAGCGTGACCCACGTGCAGAATCGCTGGCTGAACAACCGCGCCGAGGTCTCGTACCAGCCGACCCGACAGCGGAAGCGGCAGATGAGACGGCTCAAGTCCATGCGCCACGCCCAGCGATTCCTATCGAGCCACGGAGTGATCAGCAACTTATTCCGGCTGTGCCGTCACGGCGTGAAAGCGGCGCACTATCGCATCCTGCGAGGCAGGGCGTTTGACGAGTGGCGACAGGTGACGTGTGCCCGAAACGTGTGCTGAGAATGACGCTTCCTCGCCCGTTGTCGCGCGACCTTTCTGTCGTCGGATTGACAAGTTGACAATACCCTCGTGAGCCACTCAAAACCCCTGGTGATTTGGGCTGTTGCAT
>Ga0310124_10003562_pt1 | contig 10428 bp, 6 predicted proteins | sample CB11b_AW_Bot5_MG_FD_203507 | JGI IMG/M metagenome (GOLD analysis project Ga0310124, IMG submission 203507) | Marine microbial communities from Western Arctic Ocean, Canada - CB11b_AW_Bot5 | ecosystem: Environmental > Aquatic > Marine > Oceanic | place: Canada: Western Arctic Ocean | collected...
ATCCATTACAATTTTTTGGTCTAATTCAAACCAATTCCTAAATGGCTGTTGGTATTCCTCATAAGTATCCACAGTAAATCCCCTGTAATATTCCAATACCGTTTTATTCCAGCGTGCAACCAATGAATCTGAAAAAGGTGTTTTGTTTGTTGTCTCATCTAAGCATAAATGGAAAAAAGTTTTATTATCAATTACTACGGACGGGAGAGTTCTTTCTTTTGCTTGTATTGCCTTTTTTATAGGGAATTTCATAAAAACGGGATATATAGGTAGAAGTTCTTTGCAATGGATGGCAAGGGCAAGATGATCTGGTACCTGCTCGTTGTCATCGTGGTTTTGCCTCCATTCAGAAATTTCTTTTTTAGTTTGTTCAATTACCTTTTGTCTTTTTTTATTTTCACTTTCCGCATCTTTGCCATGTAAACCATCTTTATCTAAATCTATTTTGCCAAATGGGATAATGTTTTCTCCAAATAACCCCATCATTTCTTTTTGAGCAGTATTTAAATCCCATGAATGATTAATTTATTTTATAACTTGATTGAGAACATCAATATATTCATCTTTTTTCATAATATTTTCTGGGTAGCTTTTTTTGGCACATCTAATGTTTATGAACCGAACCACCGTGGCCAAAAGACTCGGTTGGTGAACTCTGGAAGAGTAGCTGATAGTCGGGCCATATAAGCCAACTGTATTTCATTTAGTTGCTAAAATTATTCTTTCAAGATTTCTATCATAAGTGTAATCAATAATATCTCCACTAATCATCATTTCTGCAGCACGCTCGATGATGTCTAAAGGAGCAATAAACCATTCCCTTGGACTATGGCGAATACCATCATTATCATATACATCCACACTCAGTTGGGAATCTCCAAAAAATCCATGTAGTGATTTCTCAAGTTGTTTTGGGTTAAAATTATAGCATTCGAAATAGGTGATTAGACTAACAGGTGCCATCAGATATGTTGGTTCGTTCTCTGCATTTTTGATTCGTACCTCAATTTCAACACTAGAATAACCAATTTTATAAAGATTATCGATTGAATTGATTTCTTCCTTATCGCTTTTTGATTTAAGGATGTATATATAACCAGATGCAACATCCTCTTCATCAATGTTATCTTCTTGATTAATGAATATTTTTTCTACCTGGTCTTTATTTTTTGTAACACTTCTTCCATCTAGATTAAGAGCCTTAACTAGGGAACGATATAGCATATCCGATTCAGTGCCATTCTCAAAGATTGCACGTGTTCGTCCATCTTTTCTAATTCTGTCTCCAGTTGCTAATTCAACCTTCTTATCATCAGTTTTAATTTTTTCTAAATAAAGCATTACGCCTTTCAATATATAAAAATTCCCTTCTCTAAGGTTATCTTCATCGAAAGCTATGACTCTACGTTTATTCAATGCAGTATCCTCATGAACCTGCTTAAATAAGGGTTCATATTTATCAAAATCCTTGCAAGGTTTTCTCTTTCCTACATAATCTATACTTTTTCTCTCTGCAAACGATTTTACATGCTTTAGATTGAAAATATTCTCTGGGTCGTTATCTAAAAGGCCAAGCGAGTCATCATCAATGATATCACCTAGTGTTGATATTTCTTTTTGCTCAATTTTTAGTAGACCATTAACGTCAACATCTGTTAATGCTGTAATCTTTGTATTATCATTTCTAATGGCTTTCAATCTAAAGTATAACTGCTGTTCAGCAATATTTTCTAAATTTGGTTCAGGCTCTCGATTATTTTCTGCATAGAATTTATTTATCTCTTCAAAGGAGGTAAGTAATCTTTCATCTGCAGTGATGTTGGAGGATGTTGACGGGTTTACTTTAAGTAAATCAAATGGGTCATCTGCTAGAATATCATCTATTGTTGAATACTTTATCATGTTGCATTCTGTTTACGTTTTTCATTTCTTAGATAGATGATTGTTTCTGCTAGCCTTTTTTCAATTGGATTAATTGAATTGATATCGGGTTCTCTTTTATATGTTTTTACAAATTCATTTACTTTGGGCCAAAGTATCCTTGATTCATCAAAGGTCATTTCAATTCTTGTAGCCTCAATAGTCTCCCTAATAACCTTGAGTATTTGCTTGGTGACAGATTTCGATAATATTTCATAGGCCTTTTGAAATGGGTTGACCCTATCAATCATATCGATATCTAGTTCATCGATATTAACAAATTGGCCAGCCATTCTAATAAATCGCTTATCACCAGTTTCCTTAATCTCACCATTTTTAATCGCGGAATCGAGAACAACATGTTGTCTTAGTGATTCTAGTTCATCATCATCTAATTCAGGATATTTCTTTTTGATGATTTTTGGTACTAGAACCTTGCTAATTACCTCTGGGTCTACATTGCCAGGCATTGCCTTTAGCATGGTCTTATCTTGTAGTATCGCGGCCTTTAGGTCACTTAAATCGTTCTCAATAATGTCTTTCACCTTTTTTGAATTGGTAGTTTTAAGTCCTCGAACTTTTATAACTCCAGGCTCCTTTTTATCATCATCGGGAACTTTAGTTTTGAATTTAAAATTCGGTGCGACAACTTGTTCCATAAGGAGGGATGCAGTAATTGCTTTAAGCATATTATTTACCGAAACTTTGACTACATCATCCTGTGCATCTGGCTGGGCAACCAGATTAGTAAACTGTGCATGAGATTTATTTTCACTATCTCTTGTAGCCCTTCCAATTATTTGTATTACCTGGGTTAATGAGCCTCTGTAGCCAACAGTAAGTGCGTGTTCACAAAATGGCCAATCAAAACCTTCCATTGCCATACCCAGTGCTATAATAATATCTAGGTTATCAATAGCATCCATTTTACGAAGATAATCAACAATCTTATCCCGTTCAGTTGGAGTATCTTCTACTAGGTCTGCAATTTTAATTATCTTACCATCAAGATGTCTTTTTACATGAATAAGACCTGTGTCAGAATCTTGTTTAATAATATCTCCTATTTGGTCGATAATGAAATTGACCTCATCATATTTTTGTTTTGTTGATTCCCCAGAGTTTGGACTAGGGATATGAATGATTGTTTTTTTATCAGTATCCAAAATTTCCATGATTGCTGATGTGTAGCGCCCTTGATAAAAATGATACCCAATACCTAACGTCTTTAAGTATTTATACCCATTTAACTGCTCGTAATAATCATATTTTACCTTATCAAATTTTGCTTCGTCCTCAGGTAATAACACTGGGACTGTATCACCTCTGAAATAAGAACCTGTCATGGCAACAAAATGGGCACTTGATTTATTCATTATGGAACGAAAAACCTCTCCAAGCCTATTATCTGTTTCGGCTGAGACATGATGGAACTCATCTATGGCAATTAGAGAATCATTAAAGATTTCTTCTTCCAATTCTTCATAGGCAAAACGAAAGGTTGCATGGGTACAGATAAGAATTCTCTCATCACTTTTCATGAAATTCACAAAAGCTTGAACCTTACTTCTGCTACCATCTGAACCAGGAGTACAGAGATTGTAATTATCATTGCATTCCCAATTAGAAAAGAATCCATGCTCTTTTAAATTTGTATTTGCAAAGGAACTACCAATAGAACGTTCAGGGACCGCTACAATGACCTTTTTTAATCCCTGTTTCATTAGTTTATCCAACCCAAGGAACATTAATGCTCTAGATTTACCTGAGGCAGGAGGGGACTTAATGAGTAAATATTGAGATTGCCTGAGCTCATATGCCCTGGCTTGCATTTCCCTCATGCCTAGCTCATTTGTAGCAATACTTTTACCAGATTGCTCATAGGTCACGTCAACTAGATTAGGCACTTACTCTCCTTTTACGTTTTTTCTTAGTGGACTCTTCAAATAATGACCCTTTTGCATTTTCTTCTTCAATCATTTTCTCATACAGGGTAAATAGATATTCAAGACGTTGACCATCACTACTAAATGGTTGACTACGATAACATCTCTCCACTGCCAAATCATTCAAGTGATGTGCTTCTCTGAGTCCTTCTGGCATTTTATCGGGGTCATAAAGATGAGCAATGGTTTTATCAGAATACTTTTCTCGTTCTTCAAGAATATTAAGAACACATTGAGTGATATTTTTTTTATTTTTATCAGAAATTATTGGTAATGGAAATGAATTATAACAAATTCCCGCAGAGTAGCGTAATCTAGATTCTAAACGCCCTGCCACTGCCTTTACCCAAACCATATGCATTAATGATGATAAAATCCCAAATATATAGGGCTCTGCATCATATATTGCTCTTGCAGAATTAGGGATTATTTCACAATTATTTAAAAACCCTAAAGTTAGATATTCCCTGTTTTCTGAAGTAACTATAGGAACAAGTATGGATGGCTTATCTTTATGTCTAATTTCTGTGAATTTATGGGGAGTAGAAGCTGTTTCAAGAGTTTTACCTCGCTTGCTTTTAGAACGAAAGCTCCTTACTTCTTCAAATCGGTGGTTAATTGCTGATATGGATTTTGCAAAATTTAAATTTGCATCCTCAATCCATAAACAATATCTTTCAATTCCTTTTACAAATTCTGCCGAGCCCACAAATTTTTTAAATAGTACATTTGCACTAGGATAATCATGTAATAAATCGAATTTCTGTTTAGATGATATCATTAGATAGCCTCCATCATATGCACTACTGCCTAATGAAATTTTTGGTAAATTAGATAAACTTAAATTTCGTTTTGATATAATTATATTTTTTGTAGGACTTAAGTATGCATTAATTGTTGGTACAGCCATTTTTATATTATCAATATATAAATATTTTTGAGATGATGAAATATTTCTCAAATTTATAATTACACATGTGACTCCTGCATTATGCTTCGCATTATTTGTCCATTTAAATGATTGGTATGCAAAAGCTATTTCCACATTCATTTCATTAAATATATAAGGCCAAAATAGTGATACTTGCTCACCCTGCACAATTGAATTAGTTGATACAAAAGCAAGACTTGCATGGCAATACTTAATATATTTAGAACCTAAATAGAACCAACAAGATATATAGTCAAGTTTCTTTATATTACTTACACTAGAAAATACATTATCCATGTCTTCTTTTTGTTCTTTTGTTTGCTGCAAAAACCCTACATATGGCGGATTCCCCAAAAGATATATCTCATCATCTTTATCTTTAGGACACACATCTTCCCAATCTAGCCTACAAGCGTTGCCACAAATAATTTTCCCAGTTTCTTTAAGAGGAAGTATTGGTTTTGATATTCCAAATTCTTCATGAAATTCAATAGACATCTGATGTTTAGCAAGCCACATAGATAAGATTGCAACTTCATGAGCAAAATCATCCATCTCTATACCGTAAAAATTATCTAATGTTATGCTAGAGTAAATTGATATTTGTCCTAAATCCTTAATAATCTCAATTTCTAATCTTCTAAGCTCTTTATAAGCAATGATTAAAAAGTTTCCTGAACCACATGCAGGGTCGAAAATTTTAATATTGCTTAGACGATGAAGAAGTTTATTTAATTTCTGTTCATTGCCTTTTGCATCTTCAAATTGTTCATATAATTCATTTAAGAATAATGGTTCAATCAACTTCATAATATTGGCGACAGAAGTATAGTGCATTCCTGTCGATTCTCTTTTTTCATGAGATACTACAGATTGCATCATGGAACCAAAGATGTCAGGATTTATTTCAGACCAATCAAGAATTCCGCTATCAATAATGGCTTGTCTTGAACGTTTACTGAATTTTGGAGCTTTATAATCATCACGAAAGAGACTCCCGCCAACGTAAGGATAATTGTTTAAATAAGAAGGGGTATTTGTTCTCTCTGATTCTGGTTGATTCAATAGCAGAAATAATTTGTTTAAAAAGTCATCTAAATCACTACCATCTTCTTGGGTATATGAACTAATGCCATTGGTAAATGTATCCTCATCAAATATGTTAGTATCCTCAGCAAAGAAACAAAATAGTAGACGAGCCATAAATACATTCAATCTGTGAGAAAATTCATCTGAGTCATCAAGGTTATCCTTTTTTATCTCATCAAAAAGTTTGGCCATTTTCTCAGCTGCTTTTATATCAGCTGGATTCTCATTTTGCAAATGAGATTTTTCCATTCCTGCCCAGGGTAAAAAGAAATCGTAGTGTCTATCCAATCTCTCTAATTCTACATCCAGGCTATCACCTGTTTTTGTGTCAACAGATAATATTGTATCATTGTCTGTTACTATAATAAATCTTGGGTTATGCCTATGGGTGTTAGGGTTTCCTACCAATTCATCAATTGTGAAGTGCAGGTCTGCATCTAATTCAACCTGATAGAAAAGTCTTTTTTTCCAAATGATTATATTCTCAACTTTAGAGAAATTGAGATTCCCAGACCTTAATCTTGAAATTGATGCTTTTGGAAGGCCATATGCTCTAAGTAATTCGTAGATAAAATCGCTACTAGTCTTATCTATAGATTGGACCTTTGATTCAATTTGGTCGATATTCATTGACTGTAATTTATTCGATGACTAATGAAAAAACTAATTTGATGAATATGTTATATTTAACACTCAAATAAAGTGTCAAAAATTAAATAATGCCAAATAATCAACTTTATTATGTCTATGTTGGGCAGTTACGAAAGGAATTTGCTAAATCTAAAAAGGCAAAGTTAAAAAATGAAAATCCAGACCCAAACAAAGTTGGTCTTTATGTGGGCTATTCTTCAAAACCTCCCAAAGAAAGATGGCAGCAGCATTTAACAAAAGCCAGGAATAAAAAGGGAAGACTATATTCACTGGTAGCGGCTGAATGGGGTGAGAATTATATCCATTGGAAAAAATTTCAAAAACACAAACCTGTTAAATCAATAAGCAAAGCAAAAAAACTAGGGAAATCATTTCAAAGTTCTCTGGATAAGTCAGGATAACCGGTATTTCGACTTCAAACCTTGGCTGTTTTTGAAATTATAATGACCGCTAGCGAAAGGTTTTTCATTACATCTTTATTTATTAAGGATAAGTCTGACAGCAAATCAACTGTCCCAACCACCTGTTATTTACCGGACTTTTTTATTTTCGGAAAACCATCCGCCTGTATCTCATTATATATTAGGAGTTACGGGAGTGCGAAATGTAGGCCTTTTTCCTGTCAAGCCGGAGGTCGAGGGTTCGAGTCCCTTCGGTCCCGCAAGAGAATAAATACCACTTATCTCTCAATAAAAGCCTCACTTAATTGTGGGGCTTTTTCTTTCATACCTTATCATATATAATCAAGCAATACCAAAAAAGGTACACACTTTTAAGGTACACACCCTTCCCACCTTCCATTTGGGGTTATTGCTCCACATGGCGGGGAGATCTGCCCACACACTCCACAATTAGTTTGTTTGTGGATGATGTGTAGATTCGGGTAAGGAGATTATTATGAAAAGATTATTACTAATTGTATTACCATTATTACTGATGGTTGGTTGTGAGGATAAGAAAGCAACAGAAGAAGAGGTTAATCCATTAGTAGGTGTTTGGGATATGACTTCAGCATCCATTTTAGTTCAATCTAATCCATCGACAACAATTACCATAACTAAAGATGCTAATAATTTTGAGACTATGATATTGGGTGAAGATGGAACATATAGTTATAGTGGTAAAATAAATGGGGAAGATGATAGTGGTAGTGGTAGTTGGAGTTCTACTGCTAATAAACTAACTATTATAGAAGACGGTGAAACAACAATAATTGATTTTTCTATTAGTGGCAGTACCCTAACAACAACAGTTTCAGAGGCTGAAACAGATACAAATTGGGGAACTGTTATTACGATTATTTATGATAAGACATCCTAACACCTAATTAGAAGTACATAAACTATACATTACATCAAGCCCCACATTCGTGGGGTTTCTTTGTCTGTAGATGAAATATTTGTTAGATTTGTATAATTCAGGGAGTTAATAATGAAATATCTTCACAACCTCATAAAAACCACTTTAATTTTTTTAACATTCAGTTTTTGTGCAACCATACAGGCGGACTTGAAACCTCCTTATACGAATTACTGCGAAATGATCGCCCGTGATATTGCGGGGAAAAAGCATGGTTTCCTGGCCGGAAACTTGATGAACTATGTCGGTGGTCAAAGCAATGCGGAGTATGAAATAATCGAACATGAAACAATCGGATTTACTCATCCTCTCTTTGATGATACCCGTTCACGAGGTCTGGGGATCGTTACCAATGAAAACGGTACGGGACATGATTTTGGGGGTTGGGAATTTTACAGGTATGAAAAAGTAGCCTACGGCACAGTGATTATAGATGGCAAGGAGTTTATAAACCCAAAACCGCTTGAAATGATATGGAGACCGGATCGCCAGGTATGTCGTTATGAAGTTGGGGATGCCATCATTGAAGAAACAAAATTTATTACCAATAATGATGTTCTCGTTTGTATGATCAATTCATCAAAGCCTGTAGAGCTTCGTTTTGAAGGACAAAGTTTTTTCATGGAAGGTGAATTACCTGAATATTATTCGAATCCACCGGGTACACCTTTTATGTTAAAAACAGAATCTCAAGCAAGCTATGATAAAGCAAATCAATGTTTGCAAATTTTGGAAGCCGGTCGGGTCATGACTCGAACTGCTCACGAGCAGGGAATACCCTCAGTTGAAGGTGATTTTGTGTATAATGGAATGAGTAAAGTAATAACTTCTTCTAAAGATTTTTCAGAAACCGTTCAAATTGAAGAAAAGGAAAATGGACAACAGCTTTATAAGTTTTCACTACTTTGCGATAAACAGGGCATTGTTTTGACCTATGCCATGGATGATAATTACGATCTGGCTATTGCTAGATCACAGAAAATATTAAATGATCCGGCTGCGGCACTTGAAGCAAAAACAAAATTCATGAATGATCTTTTAAATGACCAGATTCCCTATTTTCGCTGTCCGGATGAAAAAGTTGTGGAGACCTACTATTATCTCTGGGCACTCAATTTTATGTATTTCCGTGAAGTAGGTAAGGGTTATACACCATATCCATATACAGTAACAGCCATCAATAATTTCCGAACATTGTTCATGTTTGACGATGTGAATCACATTGCAATGGGAACCTGGGTAGCGGATAAACAAAAATGGGCATACGGTAATATTTTGAACGTGAAAAGCATGCAACCGTTTATAAAAAATGGAAATATCCCGGAAACATTTGGTGCGACCTGGTGGTCGCCGGTTTATGCCAGTCCCCTGGAGTACCATGTAAACCTGGCCTGGCTTACCTATCAGCGCGGCGGAGATCTTGAGCTTTTAAAAGAGATATATCCGTTTTATAAGGCCGTCTATCTGGATAAGGGTTTTAAGAATGGATCAAATGTTACCTTCCAGCATATTTCTGCCATTCATGACTTACACCGCATGGCCGATGCCCTTGGTAAGAAAGTTGATGCTGATGAATGGCTTTCGTTGAAAGAAAAATTATTGGAAGACATGCCAAAGCAGTGGGAAGTGGATACACCTAACTACTTTGGTTCTGGTAAACTGAAAGACGTTTGGAATTTAGCTGCATTTTATTCACCGGAAATGCCCGATGAATGGGTGGAGGCTATGACAAATCATTGGGTCATTAATCCAGAAAAAGGATTTTTTGGTGTAGTACCTCTGAAGATTAGAGCATTCGATTCAAAACAAATTCCTCCCTTTAATGTAAATACCATTAATACCTGGCTGGCAGCAGAAGGGATGTTTCGCCATCATGTCGATAAACCGGCAATAGATGTTACGTTAGGTCATTTTGCAGGAATGGTGAAAGATTACGGTTTTCCGGTGGCGCCGGAATGCTGGGATGAAAATGATAAACCCTGGGGAAGCGCGTATTATGCGTGGGATAATTGTATTGCATTACTTCCTGTAGAACGGCTAGCCGGTGTTGATTATTCGACGATCAATAATAGCTTTACAGTTTGTGATCATTTACCAGAGAGATGGGACTTTGTAGAAACAATAATACCAGTTGTGAAAGACGGAATTACCCACTGGACAAAGGTGAAAGTAGAGAGAAAGAAAGACGGTGAAGAGGTTAAAAAAACGATTTCTGTTACCGGAAATGTTCAGGCTAATCTTACCATTGAACCTTGGTTAGAAGGCAAAGAATTAGTTTCATCAATTCCATCTGAATCTATGGGTACGCAACCTCGCGGGCATAACAGGTATGAGTTCGGTGCTGTAAAAGAAGCACAAGTGACTGTTATCCTAAAATAATGACAAACAATACTGCCAGGAATAATAATTTTATTATTTTCATTTTTCTGGTACTCCAACCTCGTTTGTTAATTGCATTGCTATCAATGGAATTAAAAGTATTGTCCCCACTATATATAAGATTCTAATCATCATATCAAAGAGTAAATAAAA
>Ga0310124_10003566_pt1 | contig 10424 bp, 12 predicted proteins | sample CB11b_AW_Bot5_MG_FD_203507 | JGI IMG/M metagenome (GOLD analysis project Ga0310124, IMG submission 203507) | Marine microbial communities from Western Arctic Ocean, Canada - CB11b_AW_Bot5 | ecosystem: Environmental > Aquatic > Marine > Oceanic | place: Canada: Western Arctic Ocean | collected...
TGGCCGCGAATATCTCATCATTCAGGCCCTGGCCCTTTTGTTCCTGCTCGCCAAATTTTTGCAGCACGATCACATCGACGCCCTCGCGTATGGCCCGGCGCAGGGCCTCGGTCGACTCCATCAGGGCGGAGGTGTTCAGAGAACAGGTCTTGTTTTCCTGGGTTTCCCTGGTCGGGCGGTTGATATCGATACGCCTCATCTTGCCATCATCGCTGCGCACCACAAGCCCACCGACCCGAACGCCAGCGGTGCGCAGTTCCGCCGCGAAGACAGACAGCGCCTCTCGGTCCGCCAAATCGCGGGTATACACGGCCGCCGCGAAGGTCGTCTCGGTCATACTCGGTCGATCCGATCATATTGTCTCAAACATCCGCAAATTTATGCCACTTCGGCGGAAGCTTCAATTTTGACCGTTCAGCGCATGGTAGACTTCGTCGTTGGGACGATCCGCGTCACCACATTTTTCGGACGGTCGAGATAATCCGGCACCCGCGGGGACACTTCGTTTTTCCAATAGTCCGACTCATAGACGGCCTTGTACAACGCTTCCCGCTGTGCCTCGCTTTCAAAACGGCGCAGCCAGACATAGATGCTGTCGTCATCCTCGCCCTGGAAACTGCCGCAGATCACCATGCCTTTCGAGACCTGGAAGGGAATGATCTCCTCCTCCATGATCTTGACCCATTCGTCCATTTTACCGGGTAGAACTTTATATTGGCGATGTTCATAGAAGGCGGTCATGGGAGTTACCTCTGCTAAAATTGACACTAAATTATTGAAATATTAGGATCCAGTGTAGGGGATATACCGGCGACCGTGAAGCACCTACCAGGGTTGCCGTTCTTTTTCACTACCGGCGGCGTGAAGCGGCTTTGGCGGTAGCCTTCAGGGATGATGCTGTTGCCGCGGTCCTCCTGCGCAAGTTTGATCTCGTGATGGGCGATGGCAGGTAGATGCACCTCGCCAGGGCCATCGAGGATTTGCAGGGCTCGGCCCCACCTCCACAGGTGCGACAGCGGTGTATCCGGGGATTGGCCAATAGCGCCGAAAACCTGGATCGCCCGATTGACTATCTTGGTCTGCAGAGGTTGCACCAGGGCGGTGATCATGGAAGTTCCCTTGCGTGCGGCGCGGTTGCCCTGGCCTCGGCCAGCTTAGGGTGTGGTACATTATTTGGCGGCGGCCGTGCCCGGCACTACGATCGCGGGCTTCGGGATGGCGACAGCGAGAACGAGGGCCACCAGGGAGAAACCGCTAGCCAGAAGGAAAGCATTGGCTAGATCGCGCTCTCCCGCCAGCCCGGCGAGGACCGCGGCGGAGGCGGCAAAGCCGTCCATAAAGGCGAAGGCCAGGCCCAGGCTGGTGCCTTCGCGTCCTCCCGCATGATCAATAGCCGCTGCCAATAGCACTGCCCGAATAGCCACCAGTACGGTCAGCGCTACCCCCAAGGCAATTAGGGTAAGGGCGAAACTGGATGACAGCCAGGCAAGAAACGCTGCGCCAGTGGCAATCCCATTACCCAGGATAATCAAGGGCCGCCGGCCAACCCGGTCGGATATCTTGCCCATCCATGGCTGCACTAAGGCGCCAAGCAGCAGCATCACGGCCAGCGCAATGGCCGTGTCCAACCAGCTAAACTGGTGATTAGACCTCAGATACAGCGGGGTCATGGCAATGATCGCGAACAGGGCCATGTTGTACGAAGTAAAGAGCGCGAGTACCCGCAGGCCGGCCCAGGTCGTCCAGATATTCCAGATCGCGGTAAAATCGGCCCGCGTGGGCCTGGAGTTAACGTGGCGCGGCACGTATCGTGCAATGAATATAAAATAACAGCCCATGAGCAAAGTCGGGATAGCCAGCACTTGCATGGCCGTCTGCCAGTCCCACATGGCCAGCAGCAAACCAGCTGCGGGCAACGAGACGACTTCTGAAACATGACCGCCAATGGCATGCACGCCCAAGGCATAGGCGCGCCTAGTCTTATGTATCTGCGTCAGTACGCCCGTTGCAATGGGATGCCAGGCCGCGTCGCCCATGCCGGCAATGGCGATCAGAATGGCGAAGGCCCAGAAGCCGTCAACGAACGAAGCCGTCAGATAGCCGAAACCAACCCAGAAAAATGTCCCGGCGAGAAGGACACCGCGATTGGCCACATGGTCAGCCAGCAGCCCGGCGGGAAAGTAAGCCAGGGAGGCGCCCAGCGTTTTGATCATAAATAGCAGGCCAATCTCGGCCGGCGACAGTCCCATGGCGGTGCCGAACGCCGGGATCAAGATATACAGCCCAATGGGCACCAGATCATTGGCGAAATGGCCAAAGGAAAACGCGATCAGAAGGTTAGGTTTCATTGGCAGTCAAGGAAGGCTTTCAGGTCAGGGGCCCATTTTTGCCAATCCTCGGTCGGAGCCAGATGGCCGTAGGGGCTGTCGATCTCTACATAGCTGGCATCGACGCCGCTGGCTTCCAGATGCGCCATGGTCGGCCCGGCCAGTTCACCGGCCGGGAACCGGTTATCGGTGTTACAAAGCACGTATAGTAGCGGCGCCGTAATGTTGGCAGCGTTGTCCCAGGCGTTGAAGCGCACCGCCGCCCGGCGCAGAACGATCAGCGCGTTAGCGTCAAATTGGCGGGCCCATTGGCGGGCCAGTTTTTCCAACCCCCTGCTGGCCGCTTCCTCGTTGCCAAGTTTGTCGGCCAGGGCCCGGCCGACGCCATAGCCGCGCAGGGTCTCGACCCGCGTGGTGGCCAGCATCTCGCGCACGCCGCCGTCGTCCTCATGGCCATAATAATCGCCACCGTACCAGCCAGGGCATTGGGAGAAGCGGTCCTCGATCGCCGTGATCGTTTCCGGGCCGCCACGGCTTCTGTTCCAGGTGGCGACTGGTACCAGGGCGCGCATGCGGCCCGGGTGGGTGACGCCCCATTGAAAGGTCAAATAGCCGCCATAGGAAAAACCAACCACGGCTGCCAGTTCGCCCACGCACAGATGATCCAATAGCAGCACCTGGGCGGCGACCATGTCGCCGGTGGTAATATCAGGAAAACCAGGGCCATAAGGCAATCCCGTGGCGGGGTCCGGGCTACCTGGCCCGGTGCTGCCAAAGGCAGAGCCGATCATGTTGGAACAGACTACATAATAACGATCGGTATCCATGGCTCGGCCGGGGCCGATCAGATTGTGCCACCAGCCCGCCCCATCACCGGCGGCGTGGGGGTTGGAGGTATAACCGTGACACAGCAGAATGGCATTGTCGGCGGCAGCGTTCAGGGTGCCATAGGTCTCGTAGGCTAGGCTCAGTTGGGCCAGGGCGCCGCCCAACTCCAGTTTGAAATTCCCAGACTCGAACAGCGTCGATGTCGCAAGCAACATCCGGTCACCCCCGTACTTGGCCTACATCTATTACAGGTCACTTCACCTTAGACATCACATCCTCGGCGAACCACTGCAGCTGTTCCAGCATCACCGCCAAGGGTGTGCCCATGCTAGACTGCACGTTAACCATCTCCATACCCGGATATTTCTCGGCCAGTTCCTGCAGGTATTCCACAAAGCCCTCGGGCGGGCCGCAATACCACGAACCCCGCTCGCAGGACGTTTCCAGGCTGGCCAGGCCGCTGTCCGCCCAACCGCCGCGCCGGCCCAGAGCCGCCAACTGATCGTCATCCATGGGACCCATGAAACCAAGGGGCGCGAACATCTTGCCATGCTCCTCGTAAAACGGCCTGGCCTCCCTGATGGCTTGCTCCTTGGTCGGAGCCAAATGATACGAGATGCCAAAGCACAAGCCTTCACCCAGTTTAGTATCCTTCCCGGCCCGCAGGTTAGCCTCTTGGTACGCCTGCACCGAACTTTCCGCCATCAGTGCGGAACCTCCGCCGACCACCCCCTTAATGCCGTGTTTAACCATGAAATCTAGGCCCCGCGGGGTCGCGCTAACCACTGGCTGGTAGCACTCCACCGGCAGGTTCAAAGGCCGGGGTACTAGGGTTAATTCCTTCAGGTCATAGCCACGATAGGGCACCTGCGCGGGTAGGGTGAAATGCTTGCCCTCGTGGGAAAAGGTATCGTTGTTGAACGCCTTAAAGATGACGTCGACGGCCTCCTCGAAAAATTCGCGGTTCTCATCCTGGTCTATCATCGGCCCGCCCAGGCTTTCCACTTCGCGGGTGTGATAGCCCCGGCCGACGCCAAAAGTAATCCGCCCCTTGGTCATGTGATCCGCCATGGCATAATCCTCGGCGAGGCGGAGGGGATGCCACATGGGCGCAATATTGAAGCCGCAGCCGATGCGCAAGTTCTTGGTCAAATGGGCCAGATGCACCCCCATCATCAGCAAATTCGGAATGCATTCATAGCCCTCGTGCTGGAAGTGATGCTCCGCTAGCCAGAACGTGTGATAGCCGTGCTTGTCCATGCAGTGGGCCATGGCCTCGGTTTTATCGAAGATCGTTGCCAGTTGCGCGTCGGAATAGCGCCGCTCGTTGGCCGGCGTTGCGTCCATTCCCATGTCGCCCAGATCAATGTGACCGGCGAACAGGCTTGAGAAATTTTTGATCATGCCACGTACTCCTTTTCTGTTCCTATTGTAGTCACCTTCCTACCCATCTTTCAAACCATGCAAAGCCGCTGTAGGCTGGCCCTGACTTAACGTAGAAATTTATTCGAGGACCATTGTCATGGACCAGACCAATCCATTTGTAGCCAAGCGCCGGGCACTGCAAGAGCAATTCATGAACCTAGACGCTCTAGACGATTGCCCGGTGGGCACCGGTGGCGTACATCATTTGGTGCTGATTTCATCCGATCTAGTAGCGACAGTTGGTTTCTATACCCAAGTCCTAAATATGCGCCTGGTCAAGGTGGTGGAAAATCGTGACGACCCGACCTCGACCCATATCTTCCTCGACATGGGTGGCGGCAACATGCTGGCATTCTTCGATTTTCCCGAGCATCGCAATGCCCCGGTGGTACGCGGCATCGGCGCCATGCATCACGTGGCCCTGAAAGCAACGCCAGATCAGTACAAGGCCCTGTTTGAAAGGCTCAGGGAACAGGGTATCGCATATTCCCTGGAAGGCACGGAAGAGACCGGCTCGGTCTATATCCGCGATCCAGACAACGCGCTTATTGAGGTGACCTGCCGCTGACGCAGTTTCGCTATTACAAAAGGCAATCCTCGGGCAGTACCGAGAGCGGGGCGAAATCCCTGTGCGCGATGTATTCCGGGCGCTGAAAGCGGCGGATGGCATTATCGGTGCGGTTATAGCTGACATAGACGATCAGGCGGTCCCACGGCGACATGTTCGGGGGCGAGCCATGCACCAGGGTACCGTGGAAGAAAAACCCTGATCCGGGCGGACCTTTCGGGGCGGCAATACCGCCACGCTCCACCAGGCCCGCAATCGTCTTCTGATCCAGTGTCCAAAGTGGATACGATGTGGTCTCAACATCATGCCCCGCAGCCAGCAGGCCGGCCTTGTGGCTTTTCGGCACAATGTAAAGGGGTCCGTTGAACTCATTCACTTCGTCCAGAAAAACCGCCAGGTTCATCGCCCGCGCCTCGGGCATGCCGTCGTCCCGCTGCCAGGTGCCGTAGTCCTGATGCCATTGCCAGACATCCCCGTCGAAGGCCGCCTTGCCGTTCAACTTGAATTGATGGATGTAGACGTCGCCACCCAGCAATTGTTGCGCCGGTTCCAGAATACGGGGGTGGCCGATGAAACGGCGGTAGACGTCGTTGTAGGTATGGGCAGCGAAGGCCGTACGCACCACGTCGCCACGTTTCTCGCGCACCACCTCCGGCCGCCGCTGGGCAAAAATATCGGGGATTTCGCCTTTCAGGACCGCGACTTCCTCAGCCGTAAACAGGTCCGGGACAAAGATGAAGCCTTCCTCGTCGAACTGTTTCACTTGTGCCTTATTGAGTTTCATTCCTAAGCCTCCTTATCAAGCCCCGGCCAAAATTGCATCGGCAATTTTCTCGGCCGTCATCAAGGTCGGAAAGTTTGTATTGGCGCACGGCACCACCGGGAAGACCGAAGCATCGACCACCCGCAGACCTTGCACGCCGCGAACCTGGCCGGCGTTATTGGTAACCGCCTTGGGATCATCGTCGGCGCCCATGCGGCAGGAACACGAGGCGTGCCAGACACCTACCGCGGCCTTTTTAACAAACGCCTCCAACGCCTCGTCATCGTCCAAAATTTGCTTCAATGAATAGTCTTCCTGGATAAGCTTCTCCATTAGAAAACGGCGCAGGACGTCCGGCCCATCCAACAGTTTCGACATCACGCCGGTCAGAAATCTATTCTTGGCGGTAACCTCGCCAACCTGGCGCACTTTTTCGGAGTAACTGGCCGGGAACGGATCCGAAGTTGCAGCCTGCAGCGCAGGCATGGCGTGCAACGCGGCCATTTTGCGCACACCGTTTTTCAGGCGGTCCAGATCGCGCTGATCGGAAAGCAGATTGAACTCCACCGTCGGCTCGTCCTGCCAATTTCTGGAACTCAACTTGACCTGTCCGGATTCCGAATAGGTTTTATTGACGAAGATGATCATCGAGGCGATCTGCTCCCCGACCGCATGCCACGACGATTTGGAGGAGACGGCGACGAACATATCGCCTTTCGGGATACCCTCCAGTTCGGATGAGTAGCGCAGGGCGACCAGGAGGTGGCGGCGGGTGAATTCATTGACCCGGGCGTGAGGCTTGATGAAAGCCGCCACGGCGATGGAGGGATGATCCATCAGCCCCTGCCCAACGCCCGCCACATTGGCGCGCACTTCGATCCCCAATTCGCCCAACGCCATGGCCGGACCGATACCGGCGCGCAGCAAATGCGCCGGCGAGTGGATCGCGCCCGAGGACAAAATGATTTCGTTGCCGCGGAATTCCTGTTCCTGCCCCTCGACCAGAGCCTTAACGCCCACACAGCGGGTCCCCTCGAACAACAGCTCCTTAACCTGGGTACGGGTCGCGATGGTCAGATTATCGCGCAGACGGGTGCCGGGGTCCAGATAGCCGATGGCGGCGGAGACCCGACGTTCGTATGCATTCGACATGGTGACGGGAAAATAGCCGTCCTTGAATTCGCCATTCTGATCGGGCAGGAACTCATAACCCGCCTGACCAAAGGCCTTGCCCACGGCCGTGGCATGTTCGTTCCATTGATCAGGCATAATGCGGCGCACCGGGATGCGACCTGCCTGGCCATGATAAGGATCGTCATGGTCCATATCGCGTTCTATTTTTTTGAAATAGGGCAGCACCGCGTCCCAATTCCAGCCCTTTGCGCCGCGTTTTTCCCACTCGTTGAAATCCGTCGGCGCGCCGCGATTGGCCATTTGTCCGTTGATCGAAGAGCCGCCGCCAAGCACTCTGGCCTGCTCGTATTTACGCAAACGGGGGCGGTCCATATCGGGGTTGTTATGGGAGATCACTTCGGTCGTGACCTTCAATTCATTCCACAGAAAACGGCTATCCAGATAGGCTGTGCCTGGATAGCTATCCAGGATCTCCTCTGGCACGGCACCATGCGGCGTGTCCATGCCTGCTTCACACAACAGCACCTTGTTGGCGCTGCGCGCCGACAGCCGGTTGGCCATGACCGATCCGGCGGAACCGCCGCCAACAATAATGTAGTCGTATTGCATTTCACTCCCCATTTTTCTTGTTTTGACTTACGTAGCCTTGCGTTGCTCGCCGGCATCGCTCAATCATCTTCTGCCACGTAGTAGAGCACAAATTTTTGCCCCAAACTTTCAATTTCGCGCACCGGCCGCGACAAATGGGATATTTGGATATGGAGAGAGGGATAACCCTTCGCCTGACCCTCGAACCTAGCCAGTTGCGGCGAGATAAGCGGCATGACGCCAATGGTGTTTCGGACAAACGTGCGGGCCTTGTCATCCAATTTTCCGGGATCCACCGCCACCATCAGCACCCGGCGCATCAGGGTCGCATTGGCGGCCCCCATGCCGATTACCGCCGACCATGGGATCAAGCCGATGGGCGGACGATCGCAATGGATACCAACTTCGTCGAAAGCCACCACGGGTTTTCGGTCAAAGGCCATTTGCAGCAACAGCCCGGCAACGAACAGGGGGATCAAAACGGCCAATATGTTCGTCAAGCGCATTTCCGCCAGGGCAAAATCCACGGCCGCGTCCGATTGCAAGGCCATGCCCACGCCCAGCAAACACGGCAGGATCAATATCCCAAGTTTGACTTTTGAGAGGTAAAAATAATCCGGCGCGGGCGGCGCCTCCGGCTTGGCGGTTGGGTGCTGCTCTTCCGCCAAAACTTATTTGGCCGTATTGTGGCCTAGGGCGCGATCGCCCAGGGCTGCTTCGCCACTATCGAGGCACACCAACAATTGCCCTAAATTCCGCATCTGCGCATTATGCCGCATGAACAATCCTTATGTTTCCCTGGCGCAATCATAGCCATTCACACAAATCACCGCTACTTTACCACCTTGATCGTACCGAAAATTCTGGTCAATACAAAAAGGGTCAATTGTGCATGCAACGAATTTGGATTGTCATTGATGGCAGCATCAACGATACCGAGTCCCTGACATGTGCCCGGAATTTTGCCACTTTAACCGGCGCCCAACTAACCGTGGCCCACTCACGGATGCCGGCTCAGGCGATCATGGAGGCCGGAGAATTTGTTTTCGCCAGCAATGATGCCGACGGGCCGCAACAGAACGAAATACAGGCCAAGGCAGCCTATGACGCCGTCTGCAGTGATCTGAAGGGTGCGCGGTTTCTGGTTTACGAGGCCACTAGCGACGCCATCGTCCGCGCCACGGGGTATTCCTATGATCTGATCATGGTCGAACGGCTGTCCAGGGAAAATGGCCCAGAAGCCAGCAACCTGAACGCCGCGATGTTTGAAACAGGTCGCCCCGTGTTATTGGTTCCGCCAACGGTAAGCGATGGCCCCATCAAGCGCGCTGCGATTGCCTGGAATGGCTCACCACAAACCGCCAGGGCGATAAAATCTGCCCTGCCCTTGCTACAGGTGGCCCAGGACGTCGTCATTTTACAAGGTAGCGGCACGGGTGAAGTGTCGGCGGATCCGCTGTTGGAATTCCTTTCTGCGCACAATGTTTCTGCCAGTGTACAGAGCTACAATTCCGAACGGTTGACGGCCCGGGCCCGCGGCCGGGCCCTAATCGCGGCAGCGGAACAGGCGGGCGCCGATCTTATAGTCACGGGCGCCTTTGGCGAAGGCCGGCCCGGCGTACTTTCCGGACTGGGCCGCGCGACCCGTAAAATAGTCACTGCCGCCCCTATGCCCGTTTTACTGCAAAGTTAGGGAGGATCAGATGGTTCTTGAAAATCTAGTGGTTTTGGTGACCGGCGCGGGCAATGGAATTGGCGCCGGAATTGTCCGGGCCATGGCTGCCGCTGGTGCCCATGTGGCTTGTGCCGATATTGATATGGATGCGGCACAGTGCAGTGCGGACGCGGCGGCAGGGGAAGGCGTGGAAAGCCTGGCCCTGCATGCGGATGCTGGCGACGTCGGTGCCATCGAGGCGATGCTGGACGCCACCATGGAACGGTTCGGCCGCCTTGACGTCATCGTCAACAATGCCGGCGTCACCCGAAGAGCCTATATCATGGACCTGACAGAGGCGGACTGGGACCGCATTCACCGGGTCAATGCCAAGGGTGTATTCTTTTGCCTGCAAGGGGCGGCCCGGCGGATGATCGATCAGGGTGGCGGGCGCATTATCAACATAGCCTCGATCGCGGGACGCGGTTACGCCGGCACGTCGAACGCCGCCTATGCCGCGTCAAAGGGCGCGGTCATTGCCCTGACCAGGACAGCGGCACAGCAATTGGGCCGGCACAACATTACGGTCAACGCGATCTGTCCCGGCGTCACCCGCACTGCGTTGCTCGATCAAATCTTTACGGCCATGCAAGAGAAAGAAGGCATCTCCAAGGCGGATGCAGAATCCCGCGCCGCCCGGCCGATACCGCTGGGCCGGATAAACGAACCCGAGGATATAGCAGCGATGGCGGTCTTTCTGGCCTCGCCCGGCTCGCGTAATATTACGGGCCAAGCCTATAATGTGGATGGCGGCTTGATCACCAGCTAGAGATATGGAAGCGGTACTGAAAAAGGTCTTTTCAACGTTAATTTCTTGAAGCGATATTATTGCACTCGTTTGATATCAAGAGCATTTCACTAACGGGCATTGGCGATGTTGTTTTCACAGTTTGCACGGAAGATATTCAGGGCGAATCTGCGGGCTCTGGCGAAAATACCGGAGCTTGTCCGGATGCGGCATGCATCTTCCTGCATGGCGACATCGCAGACATAATGGCTGTGGTTCTCGACGCCCCGATGGCTATGGATGGCCTCGGCGGCTTTTTTGGCGCTTATGTCCATGGAGCAAATATGGAA
>Ga0310124_10003571_pt1 | contig 10417 bp, 7 predicted proteins | sample CB11b_AW_Bot5_MG_FD_203507 | JGI IMG/M metagenome (GOLD analysis project Ga0310124, IMG submission 203507) | Marine microbial communities from Western Arctic Ocean, Canada - CB11b_AW_Bot5 | ecosystem: Environmental > Aquatic > Marine > Oceanic | place: Canada: Western Arctic Ocean | collected...
TATTGTGTTTACTGCTGCCCCCCAAGCAGCTGCTACCTTTTGGGGCGTAGAGCTAGGAGATGTTGGTGGTATAGCTCAACAAGCTGTGACCCAATCTGCTAGTAATAATTCAACTAGCATAGCCACTACTGCTTATGTAGATACTCTAAAGTTAGATGATTTAGCTACTCCAGATGATAATACAGATTTAAATGTCTCTACAACTAGACATGGATTAGTTCCTAAAATTACTAGCGCAAGTAATTTCTTGAAGGGTGATGGAACATGGGCTGCTGCTGGTGCTATTGATGTATCAGGGACGCCAGTAAATAATCAGCTTGCGGTATGGACAGATGCCGATACTTTAGAAGGTGAGGCAGACTTAACATATAGTGGAACTGTATTAACTGTAACGGGACAGACTTGGGTAGCCTATCCCTCATCTGGAATTGCGGCAACTTTCAAACAAGTAAGTGGTGCTGGAACTGCCGCTAATGGTTATCTAGTTTTTAAAGACGAAAACGATGCTAATGTATTTTATATAGGTAAGGATGGCTCTGACGGTTCTGTTGCTTGGCACAATGAATCCAATGCTAATATGAGATTCGGTACTAACGGTGCTACTAAGATGACGCTGACCGCCGCTGGAAATCTCGAAATAGCTAATGGCAATCTTAAAGTAGCCGCTAGCAAGGGGATAGATTTTTCTGCTCAGACTCAATCTACTTCTACGACTGATTCTGAATTACTCGACCATTACGAAGAAGGAACTTGGACGCCAGTAGTGAAGGATGTGAGTGGTGATGCCGCTGGACACGGTACTCAAGTGGGGAGATATACTAGAATTGGAAATATGGTTTATGTTTCCGGGCATGTAGTTCTAAATAGCATTTCCGGTATGACGGGGGCAGACCAAGCATCCATTACTGGGCTTCCATTTACATCTGAGAACGTGTCGGGCATGTCCTATTCTGGGGGCGTAGGTTTTGCGGGTGACCTCGACAGTTGGACGGCTGGATTCTCTGTGGCTCCTATAGTAAGACCGAATACCACTAAAATAGATTTACAAGTTTGGAGTTCAGCAAACGGAATCAGTAATATGTCGGTTACACAAGTCTCCGCTAATGGTGATATACATTTTTCAGTTACATATAGGACATAGTTAAGAAATTATTTATGTCACTAACAGAACTACCAGAGAGGAGTTAATTTTCATTGAGTATCTAGTATAATATATTAATAAGCCAAGGAAGTCAATAGTTAGAGGAGGTTTTTAATGTCAGAGATAGATGTGGCAAGTGATTTGACCCAGGTAAATACCCAGATAGAACAGTTGGTGACCCAACTTACTCAAGTAAATACCCAACGAGATCAACTTACACAGCAGATTCATAATCTAAATGGGATTGCTATGTATCTAAGAGGTAAGCAAGGGGATACTGGGGCAGGTGGTCAGGAAGATTTTACTGTAACGGAGGAATTTCCCCCTGAAGGAGTATAAATGCCTACTACTATAGGCTTAGAATTTACTAAAATATTTAATTTTGATGGCAGTAGTACTTATACTGATGTAACTCTGGAAGCGCAAACTCCAGCAGGGACACCTTTTACTTTGTTTAATACCGCTGCCCACTATCTTTACTTAGGCCACGATGAAAGATTCGATTTGGCGGTATTTGATGTGGCTACAGCGGGGGATTTGGGTGACCTAACATGGCAATATTACAATGGAAGTGCTTGGACAACCTTTATCCCAGGCTCTGGAAGGGTACAACTTGACCCTGATGATGATTTTGGGGGTATGTATTCCTTTGATGAGGATGGTGCTGAACTATTTCCCCACAATACTGTGGTAAATTGGGCAACTGCGGCCATTAATAGTGTTACCAAGTACTGGATTAGGGTAACTACAGCTAGTGTAATCACTTCTCCTACCATTAAACGTATCCAAATGCGTCCTTTAGCAGCCTATGCGACTACTAAAGATGTCTTTGAGCTACTTCAGATGGGGCCAATTCTTACAGGAACTGATTTTACATCCTCTACAACCCCTTCTAAGGCTACTGTAGAGGCATTTATTGAAGAAGCGCAGTCATGGATTGACTTTAAGACTAGGAAATCATGGCGTCCTAATTATATAGCCAATGAATACCATGAATTTAATCTTAATGGGATGCACTTAGACCACGCAGACCCCTACAAAATTCTAAAATTGGAGATTTGGAACGGGGGAGGGTGGGATTCTAAGCGACAAGGAAGGCGATTAGACTTTTTCCTAGTCCCTGACACAGGTTTAGTCCATTTTTCCAGGTATTTCTTGCTCCCTGCACGATTTCAGTCCTACAATGCTCCTGTTTGGAGGTGGGGTGGCGGTGAATTTACTATGCCCGTAAAGGTTACCTACTTAAATGGGAGAGATATTGCTACAGATACCCGTGGTGGGGGTATAGCCCACGATGCAGCCAAGAAAATGGCTGCCATAAATGTTATGCGGAACGCAGATTTTGGAAATTTGATAGTATCAGGGATGGATAGAGTCCAATCATCGGAAAGAATCCAAGCATGGCAGATGGAAGTTGAAGATGCCATGGACAGTCTCTGGTCATTTGAGGTATTTTAATGGCTGAACCAATTCCCGTAGATATTTTATTGGGAGATTTAGATACCCAATGGAATGCGAGTAATGTTACAGAGCCTATTTTCATTGAAGTGACTGGGGCCAATGAACCAGCCCGATTTAATCTCAATAGGGGGGATTTCATTATCGGAAGTCCAGGTTCTCCAGCTTTTATGGAGACCCCCATAGGTAACTGGAAATATGTTAGGCGAGAATATAACATAGAATTAGCTGTACATACTAGAGTTAGTAGACAAAGGCTCTATGATCTAATGGCAGAGGTTAGAAGGATATGTCATGCCCGAAGACATTCATTTTCCCAATTTCAACGAGTCCAATTTCAACAATTTTCGGAAGATGTTACAGAACAGGTCAATATTTGGGTGGGAAATATTTCTATTCAATTTGTGAATGAGGACGTTCTAGCAGAAATTTAATGGAATTGAGTATAATATATAGTAATACTATATACGTTGGAGGACAATATGGCAATCTATCGTTCTGATCAGGCACAATTAACATTTGCTGTAGAAGCAGCCCCTGGAGGTTCCCCAGAATTGGGTTCTGCGGTAACTCTTGCTACATTGGGGGATGCGGGTGAATGTGCCATTAACGTTGTTGCTGGTTTACCAGCTGGTTCCCGTACTTTAACTGTAGATGGTATGACTTCTGCGGAATTTGTAGCAGGGGATTTGATTGTAATTGGGACTACTGCAACGGCTAATTCTGAAGTTCGTAGAGTAGAATTTGTAGAGGGTACTACTGGGATAGTAATTGATACTCCTACTGGTTTCTTTCATGCTAACAATACAGCAATTAAGATAATTACTGCGCTTACATCAGCCCCTAGTGGTAATGGTACCGATGCCGACAAATATATAACATTTGTTCCTGGCATATATGAAACTATTGAAGTCCCAGACCCCCAAATGGCAATAGAACCTAGATATTACTTGGGAACTGCCTCTAAACGTAATCCCTATCAATTTTTAAAGGGTCAACAAACGTATACAGGAAGTTTGGGGGGTTTTGTATTACTTGATGGTCGAGCTTTAAGGTTTCCTCTAGGGAAAGTAACAAGTATTCCAATGGAATCTGATGGAACTACTCATGCTATACTTAGTGTTGCCATTACGATTGACCAAAGTGGTACATATGCATATCCGCATAAGGGTGATGTGTGGCTTACAGTATCTGGTACTCATGGGTTAGTAGCAAATGACCATATAGTAATCTATGGTGCAGCATCCGTTAGTAATGCTGAGGCTCTAGCTACAGCTGAAGTTCGTAAAGTTAGGGCTATTTCTACAAATGCTATACAATTAGACGCTCCTCTACAGTTTGACCACGCTGATGGAGACTTTATAAGAGAAATAGATACTGCTAGTTTAGACCACTATAAACATGAGATTTTTGAGTCTGTAGATTTAGACTCTGTTTCTTGGCATGTACATGTTAGAGATAGTTCTGAAACTGATGCCAATGACTTTGACCGTAGATATCATGGGGGTAAGATTGGAAGTCTTGCATTAAGTGCGGAAGAAGGTGGGTTGTTGACTTGTGGGTGGGATGGAGTAAATTTCTTAGGAATGAATCATAACCAAAGCTCCCATTCAGGATTTACTGGGAATCTTCCCTTCTATACTCTAATGCAACCCATTAGAGATAGAGATATTTCAGCCCCAGGAACTATTAGTGCTACTGCAACTGCGGAACCCTATTACTTCTCGCAAGGCCAAGTAAAATTATTTGGGTCAGTATTTGCTAGGGTGAGAAGCTTTAGCTTATCTATAAATAATAATGAGGAACCTAGATATTATCTACGAAGGACTATGGGTAGGCATCGTGGCCCTTCAGAGATATTGGAACAACGTAGGGAATATACTTGTTCTGTATCCCTAGCCCTACCTGATGCCACGACAAATTCATCTTCGGCCATAAGTGTCTTTAAAGAATTACTCTTAGAAGGTGACTATGGTAGTGGTATGCAGGGATTTAATATTGAATTAAGATTCGATAGAGGGACTAATGATTCTATTGTCATTACAATTCCTGATGATGGGGCAGCAGGAGTAGGTGGCAATAATCAAGGAGCCTTTATTAATACTGCTCCACACGCCATTTCAGATGCAAATCCAATGGAAGTTGAAGCAGAAGTATTGTTTAGAAATTTGAAAATTGAAATTAAGGATAATATAGCAGTTTACCCATAAAGGAGGAGATATGCCAGTAAAAGGAAAAGGTAGAATAATTGAAGAGTCAGAAGAAATACCTAAAGTAGAATCAGTTGACCCAGTTGGGGGAAGTCCACCCCCATTTGATTTTAGAAAATATACTCTTAGTAGGGATGTGGAAAAAAAGATATTAACTATCCCTGATTCAGATGAAACTTTTGAAGTTAGTGTACGTCCCATGTCATGGGCCAAAAAGAATCAAATTATTTCAGCGAGTCTGACATTTGGGGCAGAGGGAACGTCAGGTTTTGATGGGGATTCTTATGTACGAAATTGCTTAAAAGAAGTTCTGGTGGAGGCTCCATGGGGAAGGACTACAGAAGCTTTCTTATTAACAATTGATGATAGATTGGGAAGTGCTTTAGAAGCACTCGTTCCTAAAGCATTTGGAAATGATGATGCTAATTCGGTGGATATAGAAAACGTAAAAAAAGAGTAAGGCTGTTTTTAACGGGGGTAGGCAACATCCCTGTACAGGAAACATTAGCCTACTTTCACTGGGTTGTCACCCTAGAACTTTTAGCAGTGGGAATTCCATGGGACACTATACAAGAGATGACCGAAAATCAAGTAAATATTGCATTGGGTGTAACACTAGCAAAGAAGCAGCGGGAGGAGGAAGCACACGCTAAATCCCAGGCATCGCAAATGAGGATGTAACATGGCAGCTACACATGTAATTGAAGTAGAACATAGCATATCGTCGGGATTGATTAAGACTTTAGGTCTAGACGGTGGCGGCGGGGGTAATGGTGGTAAGGCAGCATCGGGCGGCGGCGGCGGTGGAAATGGGAAGCTTGGGCAGGAAATAGAAAAGGGTAACAAAACTAATAAAAAAGGCTTGGGGGCTACCCTAGGCATAAAATTTGGAATAGCATCCCTTCTTAAACAGTCCCAAGTTTATACTGGATTTATTGGCTCCATGTTTCAATTATTTGGTGCCTTAGTGGACGTTATCTTAGCCCCCTTCCTCCCCATTTTAATTCCTGGTATTCGTTTGGTAGCATCAATGATTCCCATTGTATCTCAATACGCCCAAAGAATTTATGAGTTCCTTGATGCTACCGTTATGGAATTTTTTAGGAATCTCCCAATTCCAGATTGGATAAAAGATAATGTAGCGCAAGCCTTATCTGCCATACTTCTGGGGGTTGTGTTTCTCAAGTTTTCAGGACTATGGAAACCTTTTACAAGTCTATTAGATACTTTCATAGGAAAACCTTTGTGGGAGTTGATATCAACAATGGCGGGGAAAGTACCAGCATTCCTAGATAATATATTAATTAGGGCGCAGTTAATGGCAATGGATATAATAGACGCACTATGGCCGAAACTTCAACCCATTATTCAACCCATACTGGATAATATAGTGAAGACACTCACACTGTGGGGAGATTTCTCAAGTAAGGTCTTAAGTTTCATATTGACTCCCTTTAAAGGTCTGTGGAGAGTCCTTTCAGAGGGTCTTATACAGGCGGGAGATGGGATGCTTGGCAGGAGTCTTACAGCTTTAATACGGAGTGCCCCAATACAAGCACTTCTAAATTTGGCTATGACTCTAGGTAATCATGTGTCTAGTTTATTTACTTGGCTATTCAAAGAATTACCAACGACGATAGGCAACTTACCGGTAGTTAAGCGTATTATGGCATTTATAAGTCAGAAGCTGGGGCCGGGGCTGATGGGGAAACTATTTGCTAAGGTAGGTACGAAGGCAGGTCTTAAGGCCATAGGTACCAGCCTTAAAGCTCTACCAGTCCTTGGAGCCGTTGCGGAAGTAGGTATGGGTGGTTGGCAGGCATATGAAGACTATAAAAAATATGGTGCAACAGCAGCAGGAGCTAGATTGGCATTAACAGCAGCAACTGCTACGGCAGCATTCTTTGACCCCACAGGTATAACGACAGCAGTTGCTTCTGTAGGTGCCCATGGAGCAATGAGTTTAGCATATGATCAAATGGTGGGTGTTAAAGGGGATTATGCCACAAAATATAATCAAGAACAGCTGGCGAAAGAGGGGTGGAATAAGGATATGTACATTCAGGTTTTAGGAGAGGAGGGGGATACAAAATGGATAAGATATCATAAGGCTACGAAGACTCAACAAGATCAATCCACCGTAGGAATCGGAATGGATAGGGCAAGTCAAGAAGGATAATAATAAATAATATAAAAGGGGAGAAGATAAAATATGCCTGATTCAAGAACATCTATTTTATTGAGACTGGGGCCACATGATAGTACACCTTCTAATTCTACGACTAGAGTTAGGTATGCTTTACAGTGTGATAACTTTTCTATCCAGATTGCTAAGACTCCCATCCAGGTTCCTGCTGCTGGACAGTCTCCTATATTAATAGATATTGGCTTTCACCGTCCTTCCATATCTATTAATGGCACAATTCCAAACCAAGGAGATGGTGACTCGTTCCAACCCTCTGCCATTGCCCAAAAATTGTATGTAGGTATGCCCTCCTTTAATTTCACTCGCCCTGATACAGCGGGGGTTGCCCGACAATGTACATATTATTTTCCATATAAAAATGCGCTAGAAGAGGCTGCTATTAGATGGGTTTATACTGACGCCAATGAATTAGAAATAGAGATTGGTGATTCAACTATACCGATGGGAGGTGCGACTGGAACTGATGGTTCTCTAACATACACTCATACAACTGGGGGAGGTGTATATAAAATAGCTATTCAACAATGTAGATTCCAAATAGATGCCTCTAAAGAAGATAGGTGGACATTTGCTATGCAATGTGTTGCCAAATCAAGGGTAGGTGTTTTTTAAGATGGGTATAGCCAAAACAACATTAGAATATATTAGTTTAACTACAGGTAATTGGGTAACAGCAACTACTCCAGACGGTGGTGATGCTGTACTTATGCTGACTGTAGATCAGTCACTGAATAGTGCGGCTAAGGCAGAACTTATTATATCTAATAGATCTCCTAATCCAGAGGCTACTAGTATAGCAGCTGCTAAAGGTTATTTAGCAGATACGTTTGCTGAGTTTCAACGCATTCGTTTAGTTCATCAAGACAAAGGAATTCCAATTTTTAGTGGACGTATTTACATGCTTGCCGATAGGTATGATATGCAATATGGGCAGGTCATTAAAATGGTGGCCTTTGATTCTTTCAAAGAATTATTACAGTTTCCAATACAGAATGCTGCTAGCTCCTTAAAAAAGGTTAATACTACTGTTACTAGTAGTAGCCCCGGTGGATATGATTTACGCAAACGTAGCCAACTTATTAAGTACATGCTTGCTGAAACTGGTGTAAAAGATACAAATCTTTTGACTACTGATGTAGATCAGTTTGAAGATTCATGGTCAATTACCAGTTTAGGGGATAAAAAGTTAAACCTAGTTAAAATATCCCGCCATGCGGGGGATATAATGAGAGAGTTAGCGATAGTTGACCCAGTGAAAACTCAAGGGGGTACCGCTATAGGGGAAAGTGGTTACGATTTCAGAGTTGAACCACGATTAGTTTCTTGTGCCGCTAGTTCTGCACCCATAGAGAGTTTACATTATTTCATGCGTGGTACCCGTCCTGGGAAAGGGGGGGCGTATGGCAATGCTGCCGCTCCGGTATTAACTTCGACTGCTACAGATAGTTTATCTATTATTTATGGTGGGGATGCCCCCGATTCTGGATTAAAACAATCAATGTTGCCCAGTTTTGAATTTGACAAACCTAAACAAGAATTATATACAGCCGTAATTTGTCATTATACAGATGAAGGTAGAGAAGATGAGAGTAACGAGGGGGAATCTGGGGGTAAAAAGGAAGGAATAGTAACTTTTGAACTGTTAAAGGGAACTGCCATTTCTGGGACTTTTACTTGGGCGAATAAAGCTCTAGATGCTACTAAAAATACTGGCAATAGACCTGAATTATTAAATGTCTCTGGTGGTGCTAGTGGAGTAGCTAGGGTACAGTGGCAAACTGACGATGGAAACTTATTATTAATTTCTAATATAGATGAAGCTGCTTTTCCTAGTACAGATGCTACTTTCGTCCTTACTGGAGCAACCAGTGGTGCTACATTTACATTTAACCCTACTGAGGGAAGAATGAAAACTAAATATGGTTTAAGAAGACCTCTCAGACTTCAAAGAACTCTGTCTAATGATCTAGGAATCATACGGGATGAAATAGTTTCTAGATTAGTTGGACGGCTAGATTTAGTAATCATTAGAGGTACCTTCCAAACAACGGAGTATCCCATAGTTTACCATGATTTAGTTAATACCGCAACCCCCCCTGCTTCTACGGCAAGTAGGTCTGGTAATGTTATTACATGGACAGGTGCTATAGCAGCGAAAGATCGGGGAATACGGATAGGGCATACAATAGCTGAGATTTCCTCCGCTGGAGAATATCTTAGGTATGCTTATATTTCGGCTGTAACTAACGATCGTTCTATTACTTATGGTACGGGTGCTACTGATACAAGTGATGGTACTGCCTTAAATATTAGTAATACAATACGTGTACTCATACCCATTAGACCTGGGGATATAGTTAAAGTAACAAATTTTCCTAGTGGGATTGATACAGATCAAGTTGTTCTAGCCTTGGGGTATGATGAACAACCAGGTGCGTATGCGTCTAGATGGTCAACTACGGGTTCTAATAATAAGTTTAATAATATATACGCTGCGGCAAATGCAATTAGGTCTGTGGTAGCTGAAAATGCCCCACACGGATTTCCAGTAGAGCAATCGTTAGGGGACACAGCCTTCTTTTTTAATGGCTTTGTCAATAGAGGAACGAATCCTTCAGGGGCTAATGATTATAGACAGATACATTGGACTAACGCTGCTTCTAATACTAGTGGTACTTCGGGTACATTAACGGCTGGAGATGGTACTAAATATACGATTGCTTGTGCTTTATCCCCAATATTAACTACTGCGGAACATACTATATTCTTTAGGCCCACTACCGCTGCATCTACTGTAAATACATCTGACACCGCTTTTCAAGTGGTTCTAACTACTAGTTATAACAAAGATGCAGATGACATTCAAGTTGGCTGGTGTAAAGCATCTGATAATAAGGCTGGAGCTAAGGCTGTCTTGGTGTTAGCCCCACAATTTAGTAGCAAAGACTTGTTTGCTTCGGGGCAGAATGGTTCTTTGACCGAAGCATTATTAAGTAAATCAGCCCAAGAGTATTCATCTGGATTAGAAATAACTCCATTAACGTCTGGGGATGATAGACATTTACAAATTACTTGGGCTGCATGTACAGCAACATCTGGCTCCACTGAATCGCCAGATGACCGATTAACTTTTGGGGATGGAGATGTTTGGATTATTGCTGCTAAAGATGGGAGCAACTATTCCGTTACTAGTAATGGTACTTCTTATTCTAATATAACAGCATTAACTCATAGTAGTACTTATTACGCTTTTATAGATACCGCAGATACGGCTGCTGGAGGAAGTTTAACCCTACGTTTTACTACTAAATATGGTCACATCTCTACAGCAGATGATGGAACTTTCTCTAGTTCTAGGGTTATAATGGCCCAAATAGCAGTTCCTACAAATGGTGACGATGG
>Ga0310124_10003572_pt1 | contig 10417 bp, 11 predicted proteins | sample CB11b_AW_Bot5_MG_FD_203507 | JGI IMG/M metagenome (GOLD analysis project Ga0310124, IMG submission 203507) | Marine microbial communities from Western Arctic Ocean, Canada - CB11b_AW_Bot5 | ecosystem: Environmental > Aquatic > Marine > Oceanic | place: Canada: Western Arctic Ocean | collected...
GAGCACCCGTGCCAGCACCGGTGAGCTCGCCTGCAGACCAAAGATCTTCGACCCATACGGCTGCGCGTCGGTGTGGATGGCGATCCCGGGATGGCCGGGGTCTGAGACCGAATAACCACAGGACGTGCACAATAACTCGTCGCCGAACAGGGCTCGCAGAAAGGCGACGACGGGAGGATTGGCAATCACCTCGATCGCCGTCGGCGAATCCGTCCATTGTACATCGGTGCAACCACGCTGATGCGGGCTGTAGTCGACAGCTCTTGTGGGCAGCCCGTCAAGCTCCTGGCGCAGGGCTGTCACCTGGTCGGGGGTAAGCACATCCGGCAGGACCACGTAGCCCTCGAGCTCGATGGAGCGAATCCGTTCCGCATCTGTAAGTGTCCCCCAATCGATGTCCTCTTGATGGGCGACTGCCAGTTGTTCCAGACTGTTGGTGAAAGAGGTATTCATCTGAGTAGTTGATGTCGGGTTAGAGGAAGGGCATGGGTACGAACCTCGAAAAATTCCCGCGTCAGGCCAAATCCCGGTTGGCGCCGATTGCCTCACGCACCACCACTTCGTTTCGTTTTGCATCTCACCCGTCAACGGAGAGGACCCCTTTGCATCGTCATCTGTCCCTGCTTCTTCTCTGCGCTGCTTGCGCCTCTTCGTCAAACCCCAGCAACGGCACGAATGGCGACACAGACACTCCCCAGGTGGCGGCAGCCAATGAATGCCAGCAGTGGCATACCGCACACCCTGACTGGCTGTTCTGCGATGACTTCGAGTCAGCGACACCAATGGTCGCCGAGGGCCGCTATTTCGAACACGGTGACAGCGATGGCGACTTCGTACCTCTGGCGGACATCGGTCTGCATGAATCCAACGGTATGCTCGCCAGATGGCATGCTGGGGACGTCAGTGTCGGCGGGCTCAAGCTGGCCTTTGGTCGCAACCCCAATACCTATATGAAGAGCACCATCCGCAACGATGAAGACTTCCGCGAGATCTTCTATCGCATGTATCTAAAACATCAGCCAGGCTGGCAGGGCAATCCCGCCAAACTCTCGCGCGCCACCGTCTTTGCCTCCGAGGCGGACTGGTCGCAGGCGATGATCGCCCATTTGTGGAGCGATGACAGCGGCCACCTGCTCGTCGATCCCGCATCCTGCGTCAGTGGCGACAAGGTGATCTGTCAGGGCTACAACGACTTCGACAACCTGCGCTGGCTGGGTTTTCGTCCGGGCACAACCCCCATCTTTTCTACAGAGGACTCCGGCAACTGGCGTTGCGTCGAGGCCCATGTGCGTCTCAACGATCCCGGTCAGGCCAACGGCGTGCACGAATTCTGGATCGATGGCCACCTCGAAACCCGCCGCGACGGTCTGGACTTTGTCGGCACCTATACCGACTACGCCATCAACGCCGTATTCTTCGAAAACTACTGGAACGGTGGTTCGCCAGTGGATCAGGAACGTTACTTCGACAATATCGTTGTCTCCACCCAAGCCATCGGCTGCAATTGACAGACATGCGACTGCCCCTGCACTATCACCGACTCGGTTCGCTCTATGGTCCTGGCATGCCCATGTCTGGGGATCCGGGCCGCAGATCAAGCAGCTCGACCGAAGCCTCGGCCAGGTGGGTCTCGTCCTCGTCCACTGTTGGAACCTTGGGGAGAGTGACGGTCCATATCCCATCGAGCCGGGTGACCGCCGCCCGGGTGAAGCGGCGGACCGGGTAGCCGAGGCGCATGGTATCATCGGCGACGTGATCCGGCCGGTGCTGAAGGCAGCCCGGGGGGTGGGCTTGCCCATTTTCCATCTGGGGCAACATGCCTACGCCGATCGTTATCCCGGATACCAACGGGTCGCCGCCGATGCCGAGTTACAGGCCCCCGCAGCAGCGCCGGCGGATCAACCGTCGTGGTCTGTTCCCAGCGGAACCGGCCTCTGCCCTGCTGATCACCCGCGACGAAGGCGACATACGCACGGCCTACATCGCCGGCCAACTCGAGGCGGAACGCCGACGGGCACATACCCCGCAACTCGACGCCATGTTGCTCGACGCCGTCCTCTGGGCGGTTCGCGTGCCCCCACCCATAACAGCCAGTGATTGCCCGAGAACGGTAGAGGTTCGTTCGCCTGTCGGGCACCGCCGATGGTCGACGCCGGCTCCTCCTGCTCGTCAATCTGACGACGAATCCGCTGGTCCCCAGTTCAGCGGGCCCCGCCGTGGTCCGTTATGTCACCCCCCAGAAAGGCCTGCAGTTGCGATTGCCGAGTTTGGGGGTGCCGTCTCCAGTCATCTGCAGGACGAAGAATTGGTCATAGACGTGGACGAACTCTATCTCTACGAGGCCATTCTCATCGAGGTATAGCCTTGGCCTCGGCCCACGTGGAAGACTCGACGGCCGTCTTCCATATCAAGGTGAAGGTCATGGTCCCCATCTTCGCCGGACCCACCAGGTGCCCAGACTCTTCCGTGATGACGCTGATCGCTTCGGCGGGATCGTTCCTCGGTCCGCCCAGCGGCCACTGATTGGCACTGCGCGTGCCGCCATCGTAGGGGTATAGGTCAAAGACGACTTCCTGCAGCCAGGCGCCCTCCTCGTACAGGGGCAGACCATTGGTCCCGACAAACCAGTCCGGACTGGGCCCGAGCATGGTGACGAGCGTCACCAGGGGAAAGGCGCTGTCCATCTCGAACTCAACCGACAATTCGCCGCAACTCTTGTTCGTCGTCGCCACGGGGCAGAACCAATGGCGCCAGGCCACTGGACCGAAGGCATTGCGCTTCAGCGACTCGACACTGACCTCTCCGACGAACTTGTTTATTACACCTGTTTCGGCCATCTCCACCATGCCCGGGCTTGCCAGTTCTCCCACATTCCAGAAAGAAACCTGGTCACTATGCGTACCACCGCCCAACCAGGAGAAGTGCGCGTCCGTCGGGGCGACCCGACCCGGGTGTGTTACCTCACTCCAGGTATTGTCGATGGTCAGGTTGTAGATCGCCGTGTCGGCTTCTGCTGGCGCCACACCAGGAAGCACCACGCCAAAAACCACCAGGAGGAAAGAACAAACGTTTGGCGCTGTTTTTTTGGTCATGGTCTTGCCGTTCTCCTTCAACGGTGATTCACGAATGTGATTTTCGTACGGATAATGCACCTGTCTCCACCGACGTTATTACTGTGACGTCAGTTCCCGAAGGCCTGCGACGTCCGGTGCGAGTAAGGGAGTGGAGACATGTTACGTCGATTCTTCGTTTTGTCCATTGTCGGTCTGATCGGCTGCAGCAGCGATGGACCGACACGCTCGTCGTCGCCAATCGAACCTACTCTCGGTCCCGGTATACGCTGTATCCGTATGGCGACTATCGTACAAACGACGGCTCTTCTTGTTCAGCATTCGTCCCACCCTGAATGCCAATGGCAACCAGTATTCCTCTCAGCTACCGGCAAAAAGTCGCGTCCTCGGAGTGCGTATCGATGCCGAGGCCTGCGCCCTCAATCTGAATCGACAAGCTTGGGCCTCCAGTGGTCTCTATCGACTACCGTTCCGTTCCGTGCGCGCCCTATGTGTGGAACGCCGGAACGGGTGGAAGATGGTGCGTCGGGGACGTCGGGAAAAAGGAGGTGCAGGGCTCATCTTGAGAGGCTGAGTTGTCGCTCTTTCGGTTCTTCGGGCAGGCACCACCAAGCGGCCCCTCGGATCACGAGGCGACGTTGTTCGAGCGTGCGCAGGGCGTCTCCAAGTCGGGCAATGACGGCCTGGTCTTCGGAGCCCAACGAAGTGGACATTTTCACGACTCCATCTGTAGGCGACCCAGGCTGACCACGGGCTCACGAGCACGAGGGGGGGCCTCTCGCGGCAGATCCACCGGCTTCCGGTTCAGGATGTTCCCATTTACATCCATCTCATCCACTTGCAAATCGACATTCGGCCCATCGTAAACGGGCATGCCCTGATCTGCCCGCCGCGACTTCCAGCGCTGCATCGCCAGATCCAGAGCGGCGCCATCCTCCGCCCGCGCTCGACTCACAACCTCTATCAACCGCGGCACGTAGGAACCAAAGCACAACCAGGTGAAGCGCCAGTCGGCGAAGTGGCGACAACGCTCCGCCTGTCGCACGAAGGTGCCGTGCAGATGGGCCTCACAGTAGGCGGCATACGCGGGATCTCCCGTCATGTCGTATGCCAGAGCCATGACCTGCGCGCCGAAGTCCCCCGACACCCCCCACTGGGTCCAATAGAACTCGTCATCCACCGGCCATAGCAGAGACCGATCCGTCAACCTGTGCCGCGCCATGTCGGCCGTGACGAAGTTGTCCGTCAACTGTTCCCACAACAGATACTGCGCCTCCGCCAGCACATGTATCCGCAACCGCTCGCTCGGGAACAGTCGCAAACCGGCGGCAAAGATTGGATACATATCGCGGGCGTGGCCCACGGGAGGAACGGCGGGTTCGACGACGGCCTCGTCCCCCCGCTCACCACGCGTATACAGACTCACGGGATAATGCCCGGGGCCTGGCAGAGCAGCGAGGAACCAGTTCAGCGAACGTTCGGCGAGCCAACCATACGCCTCTCGCCACGTCGCCTGGTAGAGGTCGAGTAGGATATTCAGCGGCCCGGTGAATTCACGATGCAGCGCCGCATTCCGGCAGGACAGAATCCCCGCCGGCTCCTGCGTACGCACGACCCAGTCTGCCGCCTCGCAAGCGACTTCCAACTGACGACGATCACCGGTGAGGTAGTAGTCGAGGAGAATACCACCGACCATCGTATGTGACGGACTCGGTCCACCCGTCCATTGATGGGCATTGTGGTAGTGCATCAACCCCACACGCGATGCGTCGCGATGGGAGTGAATGATGCAGACATCCGCCACACACCGCGCGTAGGCGCTGGCGAAGCGGAAAGAGGCCCGATCGCCACTGCGCAGGAATCCACCCCAGGCACCGAGAATCTGATCATTCGTCTCATTGTTGTACGGCCCCACGTGTCGCATGGCACGCACCGGATCCGTCTCCCGGTAATGCACCCACGCCACCGCTGGCCCCGCCGAATGGGAACAGACAGCGTTACCATAACGCATCATGCCATAGAGACGGCCGCGTTGTTGCGGCTCCAATGCCACACCGGCAAAGATCTCGTCGAGACCACGGTCCACCTCTTCGAACTCAGCTTCACCGGCGTGGTGGAAGTGACCGAATGCGCCCGTCGCACAGGCATAGGCCGGATCAGCGGGGGCCAGCAGGGGTTCCTGATATGCCGCTGCCAGTGCCTCAGCGTCGCTGTCCTCTATGGCCCCGGCGCAGAACTGTAGCAGGATGTTCGTCGTCTTCGCCGCCCCCATGCCGTCGTCGGTACCCGTGTCATTGTGTGATGCGGCACGTTCGGGTGCGTGGGTATCGACCATTTTCTCGACCCAGAGCAGACTCTCCGGGTCCTGCACGTCGAAACTTTTCAGATTCAACGGTGCCGTCGGATTCTCCTGCAGCAGACGCACAACTTCGGCCTCGTCGCGCGTTCGATCGAAGCGGATCGCCGTCTCCTTGAAGGGCGTCGTGAAAACCAGCGGCGGTGCCGTCCGAGGCCAGACCTGCACTTCGAGACCATCGCCGTTTATGGCAAGACCCTTGGGGTACTCCTGCCAGGCATCGCGAATGACGGCGACGACACCCCCTTCGCTGCCACTGAGACCGGCCCAACCGCGGGTGCGCTGCCCGCTGGCTGCTCCCTGCGCCGTGCCACTGACTTCGTAGTGTTGATCATCGCGCTGCAGAAAGGACAGCTCCCCCGCCCCTTCGTGAATACCATGCTCGCCCCCGATGACGGCCCGTGCCATCACGCCCGTCGATGGCACATGCACGCCAATGCCGCTGAACTGCACCAGATCGGGGTCCTGATCAAAGACGAAGGTGTGTTGCACACGCACCTCGGCACGGCCGGCGACAAAGTGCAACCGCAGGATGTAAGGACAGAACCGGACGCCTGTGGCGGTGGAGAGATGACCGTGCACACGGATACAACTGCGCAGGGGTCCCTCCTCTTCCACCGTCACCGTCGCCGGCAGATGGCCGGACTCGTAGAGTTGCCCGTCACCATCGTGCATCGTCAACCGCAGAGATTCCCCTTCGGGCCACAGCCTGTTCCACTGCTGGCCGTGTTGGACTCTCACATCCATCAAAGGCGCATACGCTGTAACGCTGGCGCGCAACACCCCTGTGTCGACGTGCAGGGCTGCGCCCTCTCCTTTGATCTGCACCGGCGTGGCTGGCACCGGCGCTTCAGCCCCGGTGCCATATTCGAGAAAGAGCTCTGGCGCGTCGCTGGCGCAGGAGGTCTGAAAGTCGACGAGCAACCAGCGCACAAAACGCTGATCTGCATTCCACGTCGTCAGGCAGTGGCACTGTGTCGGCATTGGCGTCCCCTCACAGTCCACGACGCGGACGGGGGTATCCCGTTCAAGCTCCCCATCGGCGAAGGGGATGCCCTGCGTGACCGGCCAGTCCCTGTACTCGGCATCAGCACCCCCGGAGATCCGCAGGGGAATTCGTTTCATCTCTTGGTCCTGTCACGTCGGATGCCCTGACACAACGTGGCGATCATCTCGTCTCTTGCTGCCAGGGATGAGCACGTGTTCGGGATGACGATGTCGGCGTGTTTTTTGCTCGGCAGGATATAGCGCTCGTATCCCGGCACCACACATTCGCGGTTGTAGTGCAGGATCGTTTCGCGATCACCACCGTAGTTGGCGCCGAGGTTGCGTTCGGTGCGACGGACAAGCATCTCCTCGATCTCGACCTCGACAAAGCAGCTCACGTCAAACAACCGCCGCATCCGGGGGTAACAGAGTGCCATGTGCCCGTCAAAGATCACCACATCCGCCTCAGCTGATTTGCTGCAGGCTACGACCATGTCGTCGACACGCAGTGAGTCGGGGCGATTGTAGTCGGCGTGGTACTCGTTGTCCTGCTTGGAGAAGTATCTGGGCAGGTCCGCCCTCTCCTTGAAGAAGCGGTCGAGACCAACAACCTCGACGCGTAATGGCTGTAAACCCTCGGCAATCGCCACGGCGATCGTTGACTTGCCACTGCCACTGCCACCGGCGATCGCCATGGTGACCTGGCCCGGGATGGCCTGCCTTCGATTCGGTGAAATATCTATCATGTGGGGCGAAAACGTAACCAGTCACCGTGCTTCACGACAGCAGAGTAATGGAGTTGGGTTGGCCCAGGATGGCCACCTGTAGTCTGATGTTGCTGACCACAACGCAAGCCCGTGGTATCGACAACGCCGACGAGGTGAGCCAATTGCAGAATGTGAAATCCCGTACCGTCGAGCTCCTTGCCGGCGCTACCGGCGCCGGACCTCGACGCACGCAGGCACTGGCGTCCCTCGACGACCGGGTACAGCAGATTCTCGCGGAACCGGCAGAGCGCCTCGAGTGGCCGGACCCGGCACAGGAGCAGGAGTTCAACCAGCGCCTCAATCGATTTCTCGGCCAGGTGCGTACCCTCGCCGAGGGCTGGGCCAGTGCCGGCAGCCGCTATCACGGCAACCCTCGTGTGCTGGATCGCGCCCTCGCAGGCCTGGACAATGCCCTCGAGCACTATACGGCCGAGACCCCGCGGCCAGGGAACTGGTATTACTGGCTGATCCCCATCCCGGACAAGCTCGGCGCCATCGGACTGCTACTCGAAGCCGAACTCCCTCCGGAGCTTCGGTCCCGCCTCGAGGCGTCGCTCACATTCGCCTTGCGCGACATGAGACTGAGCGGTGTCAATGCCGCCTGGGAGGCACGAAACCACGCCTATCTGGCGCTGTTGCAGGGCGATGTGGAGCATTGCGCCGCGCCGCCGAACACATCTTCTCCACTGTGCGCTACAGCTCCGATGGGGGTGTCCGAGAGGATTACAGTTACCTGTTCCATGGCCACATTCCATATGCCATGCCGGCGCCTACGGCTCCGGTTTCGCCGAGACGGTGGCCCGACTTCTACGCCTTCACGCCGAAGTGGAGACCGACACCACGCGTGCGGTCTTCACCGTACACCTCGGGGACGAACCATTACGCGAAGGCTACGAGTTACACCTCGAAGGCAGGAAGGGCCACCACATCCACGCCTTTGATGAAGAGGACATACTGGACCGGCCGGCACCGGGTGTCGTCCGTTACGTCTGGCACCACGGCCAACAGAATGCCAGCCCCGACGGCCACTCACAACACGAGGGAGACTTTCGCCTGCTGCTTTACACACACCTCAAGATGGCGACCGTTTACCTTAGCCTGCCGCACTTCGACGCTCAGGGGCAACCCATACCCTCTGACCTGCCCCGCGACGCCAATCGCAAACCTTGATGCACAACGACTGGAGATGATCGATGTCTATTGAACACACAACCCTCACCGGGACGGGGGCCACCGTCTCTCGGCTCAGCCTCGGCACGATGACCTTTGGCGCCCAGGCGGACGAAGCGACCTCGCTGCGAATGGTCAACACCGCAATCGATGGCGGCATCAATTTTTTCGACACGGCTGATGCCTACGGCAAAGGACGCTCGGAGGAGATCCTGGGCAAAGCCCTGCAGGGCAAGCGCAACCGCGTCGTGCTCGCCAGCAAGGTGTGCAGCCCGATGGGCCCCGACGCCCGCGACGGTGGTCTGCACCGATGGCATATCATCCAAGGTGTCGAGGCCAGCCTGCGCCGCCTGCAGACGGATTGCCTCGACATCTTCTACCTGCACAAACCCGACCGCAATACCCCCATGGAAGAGACTCTGGCGGCGATGGACACCCTCGTACAACAGGGCAAGGTGATCTATGTGGGCATGTCGAACTACTCCGCCTGGCAGGTCTGTCGCGCCCAGTGGTTGAGCCAGGACCACCACTGGTCACCACCCGTAGTCCTGCAGTTGCCATACAATCTGATCACCCGTGTCGTCGATGAGGAGTGTGCCGAATTCACCGCTACCATGCAGGTCGGTGTCACCGCCTACAATCCACTGGCCGGTGGGCTGCTTACCGGAAAGCACAGCAAGGGCGATCCCGCCAAGGGCACACGGTTCGCGCTGAACGAGAACTACTACGGGCGTTTCTGGCACGACAGCAACTTCGCCGCTCTCGAGGAACTCTCACGTATCGCAGAGGGCGCCGGACTCGACCTCACCGAATTGGCATTGCAGTTCCTGTTGTCGCGCAATGTGGTTGATTCGGTGATCGTCGGCGCCAGCAAAGTCGAGCACCTCGAGTTGAATCTGAAAGCCGCCGAAGGCCGACTCGATCAGACTACTCTCGATGCCTGTGATGGCGTATGGCAACAACTTCGGGGAGATCACTTCGCATACAATCGCTGAAGCGTATAGATCCATCACGCCCGAAATGGATTGTCCAACCCTTCGGCCCGGTGCCTGTAGAGTGGCTTCACCGCCTCCGACGGGTCTCGTACACATCGTTCGGTACACGTGCATTGTTGCGGCCCCCGAACTCGACACTCAGCCACCAGGAGCAATAACTAGTGATGATCGACACTCGCGGTTCGGCGCTGGGATTGGCCCTTCAATCTGGTGATCGCTAAGGAACTTCATGACATCGCCAGCAACTACTTCGCCGAGAACGGCCACGGCGATCGCTACTCTCTGCAGGGGTGCGATATCACCATCACCCGTAAACTGACTCGCACTCTCTTCATTCGTCATTCGGATTCCTCCAGATTGTGGGGTCCGATTCGACTCCGACACGATAACGATTGTCGGCGATTGCACACAACGCCTCACCCGCCAAATACGTGGTCCACCGCTGCCAGCAGATCCAGTTCACGGAAAGTTGCTTCCGCCTGTGGATCTTCGATCCTGACACCCGTCTCCTGGAAGATCGCCAGGATCGCATCTGCCAGAGTCGCGCCGTGTTCCTGCCAGTCGTTTCCGCCATGCTCAATCGCCTCCCGCAGGATCATCGAACAGGCTGCGGCGTAGGCGTTGGAGGAGGAGGTCGCTGCAGCCGCCACAAGCAGGGCGGTGTTGGTACAGCGATCCAGGTGGGCTACGCGCTGTCCGGGAATCGTAGCACCGATGCCGATGCACTCAGGCTGGCAGGCGGGCCACGAGATGCCCTCTGTGTATCCGTTGTTTCCACAGGGAGCGCTCACCCAGATGCCCTGTTCCCGCAGTGCCCTCAGAGGTTCATCGATCACCGTTGCTACGGGCTCGCTGTGAGACTCATCGTCGAGGGCGGACAGATTGACGGCCGTGATGTTGTACTGCTGATGATGTTCAAGCACCCATCTGAGTCCCGTCGCCATGGTATCGGCTTCGGTTTGCCCGGAAAAATGGACGATGGTGACGGCCCGTATCTGAGCCACCTGGTTGTTGTAGGCGATGCCGAGGGTTCCCTCATAGTTCAGAGAGGAGGGGTATCCCACCGAGATA
>Ga0310124_10003573_pt1 | contig 10417 bp, 5 predicted proteins | sample CB11b_AW_Bot5_MG_FD_203507 | JGI IMG/M metagenome (GOLD analysis project Ga0310124, IMG submission 203507) | Marine microbial communities from Western Arctic Ocean, Canada - CB11b_AW_Bot5 | ecosystem: Environmental > Aquatic > Marine > Oceanic | place: Canada: Western Arctic Ocean | collected...
CTTACGTTTCAAGGCGCCGGTTTATACCTACCTGGATCCGGATGTCGGGGGTGGGTTGACCCTTTCGGAGGCCGGCGAGCAGCCTCCCCCCGGCCGGGATGACAAGGTGGTCGTTACCTGCGAGGGTGCCCTGGAGCTCAATTTCAGCCGTCCGGGGCCCGAGACGGATCGGGAGACGACCGTTATTACCTTTAATAAAAACGTTTTGATTTTTCAGGGGACTCGTCCGAAAGCTCCTGGCGGGGCTCCTGCTGTGGGCAATACGAGATTCGAATGCCAGAAGCTCGAGCTCGAGATCGATGACCGGAGGGGAAAACCTTCACCTCGACGGGCCCTTGCGACCTGGGAGGGCGGCAGGGTTCGAGCCCGCATCGCCCGTGACTCGCGGACCTATCTTCTCGATGGAGACCAGCTTGAGTGGGTGAATGTTTCGGGGACGGCCGCCGACGAATCGGGCGGCAGGACTTTCGAAGGCGTTTTGACCGGACGCCCTACTCTCCAGGGGCCGGACGTTGATTTTGTTGCAGAGAGAGCCATCATGCGTCCTCATAGTGAGCGGCTTTTTCTGCAGGAGGTCTCCGGCTCGTTCAAGATGGCGGGAAAAGAAGAGCGTCGCGGCAAGGCGCGATTGCGCGCGGAGCAATATGTGAATCAGTCAGGAGATAATACCGGCGACGACGAGGCTCCGGGTGGCGAAAAGCGGCCGATAGACCGAGATGAGCTGGACCGGCTTGATTTTGACGCGGACGAGGTAGAGGTGGCCTTTAACGGGCTTGAAGAAAAAGGCGGCGAAAAGAACGCCCTGTCTTATTTTATTGCTCGCAGCAACCATCCTCGCGGGGTTGTCCTGCGGAGCAAGGGCTGGCGGCGTCATGCGCAGCAGGGCGCAGCCGAACAGACCGGACCGCAGCCGTTTCAGGCGAACGGAAAGACTCTTACCTATCGCGCCGAGTTGCAGCAGGCCACCCTGGAAGGCATCGAAAAGGAGTTTCCTCGTCTTTCCCAGGGTGAAAGCTGGATTGAGGCGCGAAAGATCAATCTCATTGTAGATGGAGGCCCCGAGGGCGCCTGGTTTGAAGGGTCGGTAAGCGCCAAGATCAACCTGGACGATCTCCGACCTGTCGGAACCGAAGTGCGTGAGAAAAAACCCGGGAGCGGAGACGCTCAGTTCGTCGAGATCCAATCCGATTACCTCGGCTTGCTGTTTGAGGGCGGCAAGGCTCTCAAGAAGGCGCTTGCCCGCGGCGACGGAACCCGCCCAGTCAGGCTGACGACGCGCTCTAAAGGGCTTTATCGCTTTTCCGCTCCGGAAGTGCAGCTTCTTGTTCAGCAGAAGGTTTTTGAGCTGATCGGGACCAAGGAACAGAGGGCCCAGCTGGAAAAAAAAGGCGGGGTCGTATTGGCGGGCAAAATTCGTTTCGAGCAGGAGTCCGGGCAGTGCACCTTGACGGATGCCGTGGAGATGCGGCTCTACAGGGGAGAAGAGATCACCAGTCGCCCGGATCTGCTTATCCAGGCTGCCCGAGCCGAGGTTGAGTTTGCAGAAGGCGGAGAAGGCGAGGCCTCGGCAGAAAATAGCGGCGCGGGAGTGCTGAGGGATTTGCGGTCTGTCAGGTCGCTGACGGCGCATTCCGCCGAAGGGAGCCCGCTGATGGTTAGCGGCAAGAGCTTTGAGATGCGTGGCGAGAAGGCCTCCTGGTCTTCTTCTGTGCGGCAGCTGCGCTTCTTCGGGAACAAGCCGCAGTCGATGCATCTTGACCACGAAGAGCTGCAAGGGCCTGTGCGCGCACGGGAGATCATTTACGACGAAAAGAGCCAGAGCGTCACCTTGCGTTCCGAGGTCAAGGGCGCGCTGGCCCAGGGCGCCTATCGGGAGAAGCCGGATGGGGCTGGAGGGGTGCATCCCGGGCAGAAGATGCTCTGGGAATTTGAGACGAACGAATTGGAGGTCCAGCTCGCCAAGAATGAGGCCGGGGAGCTTCACCTCTCCAGGATCAAGGCAAAGGACAAGGTTCTGCTCTACAACAGAGCCCTCGCCATCTTATTGCGCGGTGACGACCTTCTCTACGAACGTGATCAGAACAAGGTGAAGATCTTTTCCCGGGATGGCCGCAGGCAGACGCTTCAGCACTTCAAGGATGGCTTCGAGGCGGCTAGAGCTTTCGGCGGCGAGGAGGTTCGCGACAAGCCCAAGGCGGAGCGTGTAGACACGATCGATGCGCAGGAGATAGAGGCCTATCTGTATGAGGCCCCGGCAGAGACCGCGGGCGGCCCGTTGAGGCGAATGGTGCTCGTCAGCTTCAGGAGAAACGTGATGGCCAACTTTCACGTGGACGGGAAATCTGAGCCGCAGGCGCTGCCCGGCACACTTGCGGGGCAGCATTGGCAGGTCGTCGCCCAGCGGATGGCATTGCATGTGAACCCTTCGGCCGGTCCCGCGGCCGACCAGCGCCTCCCCTGGGCCACCGCCTCAAACATTATCGGAACAGAGCGCATCGGGGGCAATGTAACGATCAATTCAGGCCCCTACCAGGCCTACGCGGAGCGGGTTGAGTACCATGCGTCACCCAGGCAGCTGGTGCTGGTCGGCTCCAGGAACTCTCCGGCGACGATAGCTGACCGCCGCCCGCAGAAGCGCCGCCCCGGTTTTCGGGAGCAGGCTCCGGTGATTGTCATCCGGAAGCCGAAAGAGGAGATCGAGATAGAATATCTCAACCGCAGCCCTGGCAAAGAGCCCTGGCCCGGCGTGCCGGAATTCCTGCGCGACTGATCTCCCCCCCTCCGACCGGCTTGCCTGCGCGGCGATATCAAGATAGACTGCCTCGGCAGGAGGCTTCCGCCTCATTTCCAGCCGCGGGCATGTTCAAGGTGATTAATTAAGATGAAGATGAATCGGTTGTCTACCGCGGCGCTGCTCTTGCCGCTTTCGATTTGCGGGTGCTTTTCTTCCTGGCACGCCTCTCCGTTTAACGGCGGCAAGGGACTTGAAGGCCAGCCGGTGCTGATTGTGCCCTTTCGGGAGGCTCTGGCCGGAGCCGACCTGTGGTACGGCGAGTCCCGCCGCGGACAGACCATCACAAAGGCTATTCGGATGTGGGCCGCGGGCCAGGAGGTCGATGCGCGCTTTGTTACCGGGGAGCGCGTTGAGGAGGCACAGAAGACCATTCGGGATTGGGCAAAGCCGCGCCTGGGCGATGCCGAGTGGGCCCGTATCGGCCGAAATGTCGGAGCGCGTTTCCTCGTTGAGGGGTCGATCGAAAAGTTCCAGCTCAGGGACCCCCGCTCGATAGGCTTTTTCAGTGCCCGGGCGGTTATCAGCTACAGGGTGTTTGACACCGAGAAGGGGCGCGTCGTTCACCAGAGAAAGGGATGGCGAGTTGGCAGCGAGCGGGGCAATGAGGATCAATTCAGGGTAGATCTCGAGTTCGACAATCCCCAGGAGATCGAGTTGAGACTTCTCGCTCTTACGGCAAAACGCCTCGGCGAGGAATTGTATGGATACTACGATTGAAGTAGTTAGAATGGCCCTGCTGAGTTAGCCCCTGGCCTGTGGGCGCGAGAGAAGAAGACCTTGTTCGCTCCTGAAGCCGAAAGCCCAGGGGATTATCGTGAGGCCGAGTGAGCTTTCAGAGGCTCATGGAGGCTGAAAGACGAGGGCGCCACCTGCGCTGCCCGTTTCGGATGTGAGGTCCTATGCTTACGAACACATACCTGGCTCTTTTAGGTCTACCGGGTGGATCTGAAATCATCATCATCGGGATTATCGCCCTCTTGCTTTTTGGGTCGCGCCTTCCGAAGGTCGCCCGCAGCATGGGCAAGTCGATCGTCGAATTCAAAAAGGGCATCAAGAATGTCCAGGAGGACATTGATGATGCTTCTGAGGACCCCGTCCCCCCTGTCGACGATGACGCCAGCAAAGAATTTTCCGCCCCGTCCTCGGATGGGAAAAAAGAATCTTCTCCCCCGCCCCCGGAGGGCGGCGCGGGCTATCGAGACAAGGGTGATCTGAGCAATCCCGGCGACAGCTCGTCGAGCTGAGCGCGGAATTTCGAGGCGCCGCCCCTGCCGATGCAGCCGGTTCGTTTTTTCGTTTCTGATGGGCGTCGTCAATCAGGCTGGCCTGCCCGGGTGCGGGCGCGTTTTTTGCCGGCCCACGGCACGAATTCGTTCTTCGGCAGGCTCCGTGCAGGCCCTGCGGGCGATATGTCTAAAAATACAAAATAATCTAAACAGATAATATTACTGATTAGTTAATACCTGTATTTTTATGCCGGGCCCCGCGCGCCGGGGATGTGGTGTTGATGTTGGTGCCGCACCCGGGCTTGTTCCACGTGGAACGGTTTCCGCAAGGATTCAACGGCGCCGAAGGCCCAGCCCAGGTCGCTTGGGCCGGGAAGCGACCTGGGGCTCGCCGGAACTAGCCCCCCGGGCGCCGTCCGCCCCCCCGCAGATGCATTATGGGCCCTGAGGCTGGCGAGGAGCCCCCCTGCCGTTGGTGCATGGCCGCATATGCAGAGAGACTCATCTGGGATGTGGGCGGCCTTTAGAGGCGATTCTCGGGAGCCTGCGTCTTTGCGGACCGGTGTGTTGATGGTGGTGGCGGGAGCTTTGCGTTTGCCCGGCAGCTTGCCGCTCCTGCGGTTGCTGTGTCGAGGCGCCTTCGGCTTTGACATTCTCTCCTTTCGGCCTTGCCATCGGCTTGGTCGACTCAGCCCCCAGTGGGCGCTTGGTGGTTATTGCCGGTGACGGGTGACCGCGAAGTGTTCTACGTGGAGCTTTTTCGTGGCAGGGTTTGTGGCTGGCGATAGCAGGCTGGTTTTTCATTCGTATTTCCCGGAAGATTTTTTGCGGGCTGGTGATGGGCGGCAGGCGCAGTTCCTGGGTGGGATTTTTTCGTGGCCAGGCTTGTGCTCGGCGATGGCCTGTTTGGGTTCTCATTCATATTCCCCGGAGGGCCTCTTGTGGACACTTTGGATGCTTCACTGTTCCTCGCGCAGGGGTTCTTCGCGGGTTGTTCTACGTGGAACGCCTGGGGCTTTTGTCGGGTGGGTCGTGTTCTGCCGGGATCGGCTCGCCGGCCATGATGTCCCCGAGGCCTTTTTCGTTTAGCTCTTGAAAGGGGCCGCGTAGGGCACTAAAGTTCTGTCGTTGTCTGTTTGACGTCTTTGGCCTGCAGGCTTGGTGGAGAGAAGTGACCCGAGCAATTACGGTTGCCAGTCAGAAGGGTGGTGTCGGTAAGACAACCACAGTGATTAACCTCGCTGCGAGTCTCTGTCTCGCTGGCCGCAAGGTCCTGCTGATGGATCTTGACCCCCAGGCCAACGCGACCAGCGGGGTGGGGGTCGAGGTGCCTGCGGCTGACTCCGATGAGTTTCCATACCTGAGCGCCCTCTTGAACGGCGATCCGCTCGAGCCGTTCATTTGTGAAACGGAGCATGAGAATCTCTGGGTGCTCCCCTCGAGTCCGGAGGCTTCAGACCTTCGGGTGGTGCGCGACCTGGAGGCGGCCGATGCTGACGAGCTGCGTCAGAGGATGCGCGCAGCCACAGAGCCTTTTGACTATGTGATTCTGGACTGCCCGCCATCGCTGGCCGGTCTTCCGACGTTGGCCCTGGAGCTTAGCGATGGCCTTATCGTGCCTGTACAGTGCGAATACTACGCGATGGAGGGGCTGAGCCAGATATTGCCATTAGTTAAAAAAATAAAGAATAATACAAATCCAGATCTGGAGATAGAGGGTCTTCTTTTGACGATGTTCTCGCAGGAGCTGGATCTTTCTCATGACGTAGTTGACCAGATCACCGAGTTCTTTGAAGGCGGAACCTTCTCGTCCGTCATTCCGAGGGACGTGCTTTTGGCTGAGGCGACCAGTCATGGATGTCCGGCATTTCAATATGATTGTGAATCGAAAGGGGCTTGGGCTTATGTCGAGCTGGCCCGGGAAGTGATGGAAAATGGCTAAACGGAAATTGGGCCGGGGGCTGGAGCTGTTGATCGGAAAGGGTGGGGGAGATGTTCCAACCCGGACGGGGCGAGACAAAAAAAAGACTGCGAAGAAAAAATCCCCCCGGAAAAAAGTTGTTACCAGGGAGACCGTGGAGCAGCCGGAGCTTGAGCTCCAGGCCCGGTCGGCGGGCAACTCGGCTGAGCAGGGTCCGGTGGTCTTGATGGTCAGCCCCGATGAAATTCGTGAAAATCCTCAACAGCCCCGAAAAGATTTTCCGCTGACGGAGCTGGAGGCGCTGAAGACCTCGGTAGCTCGAGATGGTTTGTTGCAGCCGCTGTTGGCCCGCATCGATGGCAAGGGCTATCAGCTTGTGGCGGGGGAAAGAAGGCTGCGGGCATCGCGCGAGCTTGGATTGGACAAGGTTCCGATAATCCTGGCAGAGGTGGCCGATGACAAGCTCCTTGAGCTGGCTCTTATTGAGAACCTGCACCGGGATGATCTCAATCCCATTGAGCTTGGAGCGGCCTATCGCGGCTTGCTGGCCATTAAGTCCTGCACCCAGGAACAGCTGGCCGAGCAGCTGGGTTTGAGTCGCTCGGCCGTCAGCAACACCATTCGTCTGCTGGATTTGCCTGAAGATATCAAAAAGGCGCTGGTCCGGGGTCAGATCAGCGCTGGACATGCGAAGGTGCTTCTTTCCGCCACCAACAAGGCGGATCAACGGCTCCTGTTTGAAAGAATTGCTGAGGAGAACATGTCCGTTCGTGAAACGGAGGCCTTTTTAAAGAATGGCGGAGACGATTTTGATGAAGCTCCTGCCGGCAAAGCCGATCGAAAAGGCCGAGCGCAGGTGGAAAAGGATCCCAATATACTGAAGCTGGAGGAGGAGATGATGGAGGTCCTCGGCGCGAAGGTCTCCATTCGAGTCAACGGCCGCCGTAAACAGAAAGGCGTTCTCTCGGTCAGCTTTAATTCGCGTGAGGAATTTGATCGCCTGCGGGAACGCCTTCTGGGGCTGATTGAGGCGTGACAAGGGCAGGGGTCAGGCAAAAGAACCGAATTGAACGCGGCGGGGTTTTTCCGGAAAATGCGGAGGCCATGTCCTATTTGTCCTTGGCTGGCGGAAGATAAGCGATGTAATTAGTTCCACCTTCGGGGTTCTCGCTGGCTTCTTGGGCGAATGCGATGCAAACTGCCGACGCTCGCGAGCCCTCTGCGGGCATTTCCTGCCGCGGCTCCCTCACCGCGAGCGGGGCGAAGAGAAGAAGAGACGTTTTTAGAGAAAAGTACGGAGATGAAGAGAGTGCTTCATATGCAGGAGGTCGCTCGTGGGATGTGGACGAGCGCCGTGCTCACCCTTGTTCTGGCCCTGGCGACCGGGGGCCTGCGGGCCCAGGAGGGGGCAGTCCCACCTCCTGAGGAGATAGAGCTGAGCATCGAGCAGGCTGTGGAGATGGGGCTCGCGCACAGTTTCGATGTCCGGATCGCGAGGACCGAGGGAAAAATCCGCGAGCGGGAGATGGTCATCCAGGATGCCGTATTCGATCCGTTTTTTACCCTTAGCGCCAATTACAGCAAGAACCGGAGGCCTTCGGTCAGCTTCCTTGATCTCGGAGACGCTGTACTATCCGAGGTCCGGGTTAACCCATTTGAGTCCTCGAATTATTCGAGCGGCATCCGTCTTCGTACCTTGCTGGGTTCTACTTACTCGCTCACGGTCGGTGAGTCCGGCTTTGACCGGCCACTGGCCAGCAGCCTGTTCAGTTTCAACCCGGTGCAGGAAGCGTCCGTTCGGTTTACAGCGACGCAGCCGCTGTTGAAGGGGGCCTGGTATCCATACAATTACTCGGCGATCCAGGTGGCGGAAAACAACCGCAAACTGGCGATGGACAGCCTGGAGACGACCATTAGCGATCTGATCTTTCGTATCGAAGCCGCCTATTGGCAATTGGTTTTTTCTTCACGGAACTACGCGGCCAATGAGAATTCCCTGAAGGTCGCGACTGAGAATGTTGAGAAAGCGCGCAAAGAAGAGGCGGCAGGGACCCAGCCCAAGATTTACGTAACGACAATCGAAGGACAGTTGGCCCGGCGCAAGGTGGAGATGAACGATGCCTTGCTGCAGCTCGAGAACTCGCGGGATAATCTGCTCGACCTCCTGCAGTACAAGGGCGAATCGCTCCGGCAGCTCTGGGAGATGGGGCAGAAGACCGGCAGTTTTGATGGAATCCGGGTCATACCTCTCAGTGAGCCGACTGAACAGGCGACGATTCCCGAGCGTAATCCTTCCCTGGCGGCGGCGTTTGAGCGCAGGGCCGACTACAGGCAATTCGCTGCGCTTCTGGACAATCAGAAAACCCTGGTCGATATGAGGGCCAACGAACGCCTGCCCCAGCTTGATCTTACCGGGGTCTGGGCGCAATTCGGATTGGCGGATTCTTTTGGCGACTCTTTTTCTTCTCTCGGGTCGGGAGATTTTTATGGCTGGACTGTCGGCCTTCAATTGGCGATGCCGCTTTCGAACAGGGGGCTCAAGAGCAGCTACGATCGTGCCAGGGACCGCTACCAGCAATTGAAATGGCAACGGCTGCAGACGGAAAACCGCATCATCATGGAGGTGGACCAGAGCATCCGTCGTCTGAGGTCGATGGCGCGTAAGCTGGTATATCTCGATGATCTTGTCAGGTTGAAGGCGACCGAGCTCGAGGCCGAACGACGTAAACTGGCCGCGGGAGCCTCGATTCCCTTTACGGTCAACACGATTGAGAATGACCTCCTCGAGCTTCAGACCCAGGCTCTCCAGGCCAAGACCAACCTGGAGGCCGCCCGGTCGGATTACATCAGGGCAACCGGCGGTCTGCTGGAGCGTTACGGGGTTCAGCTCGGTCGGTAGGGGGCTTTCAACGCGCCTTGAGCAGGACCGTCATCTTGACGACTTTCTTGTCCCGCATCACCTCGATCGCAACCTTGTCTCCAGGCTTGTGCCCGCCCAGCAGCTCCGTCCAGTGCTGTACATCCCGGACCTCCTTGCCGGCCCAGCGCACCAGGACATCTCCCGGTTTGACTCCGGCGGCCGCGGCGGGGGTAGCTGGCCGTATGTCTTCAAAGCGGACACCCTTCTCATCATAGGCGTAATCGGGCACCGAGCCAAAGCTGACGCGAAAGCCTCCCTGGCGGGTGGGAAACTCGACCTCGGCATTTTTTTCGGAGCCGCCGCGGATCACCTTGAGCTTGATCTTTCCCTGCGGACGGTCTTCGAGGGCCTGCTGCAGGTCGGCAAGCGCTTTCACCCGCGTGTCTCCGAAAGCGACAATGACATCGCCGACCCTGAGCTTGCCTTTTTCAGCGACCGAATCTTCGACCACCTCGTTGATCTTGACGCCGACGCCTTCATGGCTGGGGTCGATGATGATTCCCAGCATGGGACGGTCCGGGTTGGCGGATGAGCCGCCGGCGAAGGCCGGGCGCCCTTCGGCGGATGCCAGCTTCAGGGATGTTTTCCATGCCATGTCGATGATGCGGGCCTCAAAGGGAACATTGACGGTGCCAATGTCATCCTCGGGGGTGTTGTATTGTCCATGCATGCCGGTGAAGAAGAACACGACCGGGATCTTCTTCCTGACGAAGTTCGCATGGTCGGAGCCGCCGCCGCCGAGCCCCTTGTTCAATTTGATGGGGAGCGCGATATTTTGCGATATTTCTTCCAGCAGGGGAGGGAAGGCGGCGGATGAATGGGCTCCAAGTACCGTTACCGGGCCGCCGTCTTTGCCGCGGCCAATCATGTCGAGGTTGATCATGGCGATCACCGAATGCAGAGGGGTGGGGCCTTCGATCTGCTTCAGGTCGGCTGTTTTCACCCAGCCGCTCTCGCCGCCGAGGGTTTTCACCTGGAAGTGGTCCCGCTGGAAGCTGCCGGTGGCCTTGAGCAGGGTGCCTGCCTCCCAAAGCAGAGCGGCTCCCTTGTTGCCGCCGTGGGGGTTGGGCGTGCTTTCGAGCGCGGTGGTCGCCTCTGTCGTGGTGAAATAACGGGTCGCGTTCACCCAATGCCTGCTGCCGAAGAGGCCGATTTCTTCTCCGGAGAAGGCGACGAAGACGAAGGAGCGCTTAGGCCTCTCGCCGCTGGAGAGCAGTCGAGCCAGCTCGATGATCCCGGCGGTGCCGCTGGCATTGTCGTCGGCGCCGTTGTGGATCTGCCCGAGGTTTTTCTCTGCGACCTGGTTACCGAAGCGTCCGATGTGGTCGTAGTGTCCGCCGATGACGATCGTCTCGGCGGCCAGTGTGGGGTCCGAGCCGGGCAGCTTGCCGGCGACGTTGCGAAGCAGCAGGTGCCGCCTCGCGGTCGCGAAACGAATTCTGGCCCCCTTCAGCTCAAAGCTCGCGGGCTTCAGGCCCTCGTCGATCTTTTTTACCAGTCGCCCGACGGTTTCCCCCGAGCCCCGGAGGAGATGGTCGATGCTGGCTCGCCGGGCG
>Ga0310124_10003577_pt1 | contig 10409 bp, 7 predicted proteins | sample CB11b_AW_Bot5_MG_FD_203507 | JGI IMG/M metagenome (GOLD analysis project Ga0310124, IMG submission 203507) | Marine microbial communities from Western Arctic Ocean, Canada - CB11b_AW_Bot5 | ecosystem: Environmental > Aquatic > Marine > Oceanic | place: Canada: Western Arctic Ocean | collected...
CAGCGCCGACTCGGCCGCAACGCTCATCCGTGTCGGGGAGTTGGACGCGGTGGTCGAGTTCCTGCCGCCCGAGGCCGACGCGCGAGGCATGGACGACAACTTCCAGGTTCTGATCCGATACGATCGCGCCGTGAACCGCAGCCGCAGGGCAAGGGACCGCGTGGAGAGCATCGTGGCCGGCTACCGGAGTCGTTGGGTCGAGCGGGAGGCCTCAGCCCTCGACATCTCGGACGCGGACCAGCAGCAGTTCCGCATCCTCCAGGACAACGTCTCGAGCGGCCAAGATATGGGCGCGCTCCTCATGGGCGTAATGATCCCGCTCTTCTTGGTGCTCATGGTGGCCTTGGGCTGCCTGGTCCCGTCCATCGACAGCACTGCCGGCGAGCGAGAGCGTTCCACGTGGGAAACGCTCATGACCGTGTCGGCGTCGCGGCTGAGCGTGGTCACGGCCAAGTACCTCTACGTGGCCACCCTAGGCATCCTGGCGGGCGTGCTCAACGTCGCCGCGATGTTCGTGTCGTTGGGCGCCATCGTGGGCCCGCTGCTGGTAGACATCGGGGACGGAGCGGACGCGTTCCAGTTCAGCCTGCCGCTGCTGGCTCTGCCGGTGATGATCGTGGCGGCCATCGCGCTGGCGCTCTTCTTTGCGGCGGCGATGATGATCCTTGCGGCCTTCGCCAGGACGTTCAAGGACGGTCAGGCCATGGTGACTCCGGTGTATTGGCTGGCGATACTCCCGATCGTGCTCGGACAACAGACCGACCAGACGCTTACGCCGACGATCGCAGCCATCCCTGTGGCCAACGCCGCGAGGATGATCCGCGACGCCATCAACGGTGTCTTCATCTGGCCGCTCATCGCCGAGACCCTGGCGGTGCTCCTGGTCATGGTCGCGGCTTGCCTGCTGCTCGCTCGCGCGGTCCTCCAATTCGAGGACCTGCTGATGGGCTCGTTCGACGGAAGCTTTTGGCGCTTTGCCAAGGAGCGTTTGATGGGGAAGAGAGCAACGGAGGGCACGAAATGACGGAAAGCGTCAGCGTGCGCGTGCAAGCGCTCCAGAAGAGCTTCTGGGACGAGTCCAGGGGAGAGGTCCGAGCCGTCGACGGCATCGACTTCGAATGCCACCAGGGTGAGGTCTTCGGTCTCCTGGGCGCCAACGGTGCTGGGAAGACGACGACACTGCGCATGTTGGCGACGATCCTGAAGCCCACAGGTGGGCGTGCATCCCTAAACGGCCATGACGTGCTCACCGAGCCCGAATCAGTTCGTCGGAGTCTCGGCTTCTATTCCGCTTCGACGGCACTCTATCCACGCCTGACAGGCCGCGAGACGCTGGAGTTCTTTGCGCGTATCAACCGTTTTCCAGGCGACCGGGTAACGCAGCGAGTCGGGACGCTCATCGAGCGATTCGGTATCGCGGAATACGCGGACGCCCGGGTGGAGAAGCTGTCCAGCGGCATGAAACAGAAGATCTCCATCGCTCGAACCATCGTGCACGATCCGCCCGTTCTCATCTTCGACGAGCCCACGGTAGGCCTCGATGTCATGGCTGCGTTGGAAATGCAACGCGTGATCCGCGAGCTCCGCGACGAGGGCAAGTGCATCATCTTCTCCACCCACATTATGAGCGAGGCCGAGAAGCTGTGTGATCGCATCGCGATCATCCACCAGGGCCGCATCCTCGCCCTGGGAACGCTCGAAGAGCACAGACAGGCGACCGGGCAGCACTACCTCGAGGACATTTTCGTGCACGAGGTCATGGCTGCGGAGGGCAGCGCGTGAGCCGGAAGCGATCCGGTGACCGGGGGGTGCTCGCGACCCTCTTCGTATACGAAATCAAGAGGCTCCTGCGTGATACGCGCATGATCCTCATCGCGGTGGTGGCGCCGCTGGTTCTTTTCCCGTTCATCATCTTCGTCATGCGCACGGTAGAACGGTCCGAGCAGCAGAGGTTGGTCGAGACCGTCTACGAGTATGCAGTCGTGGGGGATGAAGCCGACTGGGGTCGAGAGATCGTGGCGGCAGCCTTGCTGCTGGAGGCTAACGATCCTGACACGTCTCGGGCGCGCGTGCGCTTTGAGGAGCAGCAGGTAAGCGATCCCGATGCAGCCCTGAACTCAGCCGAGATTCATCTGGTCGTGGAAGCGCTCTCGATCGAATCCTACGAAAGGATTCTCGCGGAGGAAGCGGCGGCGGACACTACCGGTGCGGGCGGGGACGAAGGCGACCAGGACGAAGCCGACGTCGGAGCGGAGGATGATCCCCCGGAGCTGCCAACGCTTCGGCTTCGTTATCGTGGCCAGAGCGACTTCTCCCGCAACGCGTCCACTCGGCTCGGCTCCCGCATCGTCGAGTTGCGCTCGCAGCTCAGGGACAGCGTCTACACCGCCCGCGGTTTCCCGGTTGCTCCGGAACTGATCGCTACGGTCGAGACCGAGAACACCGCAAGCGCCGAAAAGGAGGGCGGCGCGCTGCTGGGGCTCGCGCTCACCCCTTTCCTTCTGCTGTTGATGCTCACCGGCGGCTCGATCATGGCGGTGGACGCCATCAGCGGTGAGAAAGAGCGAGGTACGCTAGAGACACTGCTCACCACCTCTGCGGCCCGGTCGGACATCGTCACCGCCAAGCTTCTCGGCATCGTCACCGTGGGAATCGCCGTAGCGGTCGTCAACATCCTGAACTTGCTGGTCTATCTCGTTTTGGGCGTAGTGGACCTTCCGGAGAATTTTGCGGTGGCGCTGTCGGCGCTGGACCTGGTCCTTCTGCTGATCCTCTTCCTGCCGCTCACCGTGCTCATTTCGAGCGTGCTGCTCCTGCTGTCGGGCTACGCGAAGACCTACAAGGAATACCAGATCTACTTCTTCCCCGTCTTCCTGGTGTTCCTGGTGCCTTCGTTGGCGGGTACACTGCCCGGAATGGATCTGCGCTCCGCCATCGCCCTCGTGCCCATCGCCGGCATCGGCGTCGCCGTGCGTGAGGTCATGGTGCGAGAGTACGACTGGCTCTTCCTGTTTCTGGCATTCAGTTCCACGGGTGCAGCGGCCTGGTGGGCCGCGCGGCTGACCGAGCGCACGCTCTCGACCGAGCACCTGATTTCACAGTCCGACCTCGACGAGGCGGACCTTGTCGGCGGGCCCGCGCTTTTCCCGCGGCGGGTGCTGCGCTGGTTCGGTGTGATGTGGGTGATCTTCTTGATCGTTTCGCTCTGGTTCGGTGAGGACCTCGGTGTGCGTGGGCAGGTCGTGGTCAATCTGGTGTTCATCTTCCTCGGCGGATCGCTGATGATGATCCGCCGCTACGGGCTCGACCCGCGTGCCGCTTTCGCCCTCCGTCCGGTACACCCACTGGTCTGGCCGGCCATAGTCATAGGGGCACCCTCCGGCTACATCGTCGGCATCGGCCTTGCCGAGCTCGTGAACACCTACGTCTTCCCCGTGCCGCAGAACGTGCTCGAGGCCTTCGGCGACGCTCTCCTGGGCGACCAGATGCCGCTGTGGCAGCTGCTGCTGTTCATCGCCGTCATGCCCGGCATCCTCGAAGAGCTCGCCTTCCGGGGCGTGCTGCTGCATGGGCTCCGCAAGGTGTTCGGCCCCGTCGGTATCTGCCTGATGGTCGGCGCCATTTTCGGGATCTTCCACGTGTCGCTGTTTCGGCTGCTGCCGACTGCGTACCTCGGCGTGGTCTTCGCTGCGGTGGTCCTGCTCACGGGCTCCATCTTTCCGGTCATGCTCTGGCACTTCCTCAACAACACCATCGGGATCGTGCCAGCCCACATGGGGTGGGTCACCGAGGACACGGTGGTTCCGTGGTGGGTCTTCGTGCTTGGCTTGGTGGGCTTGGTAGTCGCGCTGGGAATGATCTGGGGCGTGCGTACGCCGTATCCGGACATGAAGAAGAAGAGACCCGAGGGGTTCGGGTAGGCGCGCGTGGGTGTCCCCCTACCCTCCCAACGCAAACACCCAGATCACTCCACCCTGGGGCACATAAGTCTCAGTCCCACGGTCGGAGTCGACCCTTCGCCGCATCGAAGCCGCATCGACACCAAAGCCTGACTGGACCGCGATGTACTGCACGCCGTCGACCATGTAGGACGATGGGACCCCAATGACCCCGGAGTTGGTGCGCTGCTGCCAGAGCTGGTCGCCCGTGCGCGCATCGAACGCGCGGAAGTAGCGATCGCTGGTGCCGCCCATGAAGACGAGAGTTCCGGCGGTCGTCATCACCGGGCCCCAATTGGGTGAGTCGAACTCGCGTGTCCACACTTTCTCGCCGGTGTTCATGTTCCAGGCCTGCAGCTCGCCAATGTGGTCGGCGCCGGGCCATACGTTCAGACCCGTCCTGGCTCCAACGAACGAGCGGCCTGGGCGGTACACGACTTCCTGGCCCTCGATCGTCCCGCACAGATTGTCGTTGGCGGGGATGTATAGGAGACCGGTGCCCGGATTGTAGGCCGCAGGGGGCCAGTCCTTACCGCCCCAAAGCGAAGGGCAGAAGTCCGCCTGGGTGCCGGTGCTGGGCTTCTTGAGCGGGTCGTAAGTCGGCCGACCCGTTTTGGGGTCGATGTTGATGAAGACGTCCTGGCGCACGTAGGGCCACGCGTCGACGAACGAGATCGCGTCCGCGCTGCGCTCGAGCAGCCACAGGTAGCCGTTGCGACCCGGGTGCACGAGAGCCGGAAACGTGCGCCCGTCGCGCTCGACGTCGATCAAGAGAGGCGTCGAAACTTCGTCCCAATCCCACGATCCGTTCCAATGGTACTGATGATGGCCGACGAGCTCTCCCGTGTCGACGTTGAGCGCGACGACCGAATTGGAATAGAGATTGTCTCCGGGCCGGACGTCTCCCATCCAGGGACCCGGATTGCCGGTGCCCCAATACGTGAGGCCCAACTCGGGGTCGTAGTGGCCGGTGAGCCATACAGCGGCGCCTCCGGTCTGCCATGCGTCACCCTGCCAACTCTCGCTACCTGGCTCGCCGGGGCTCGGTACCGTGTGGGTCCTCCAAACTTCCTCCCCAGTCTCCGTATCGAGCGCCACCACGAAGCCGCGAATTCCGAGCTCACCGCCCGATACACCGACCATGACTTTCCCACGCGCGGTGAGCGGGGCGAGCGTCATGTAGTATCCGCTGGAATTGTCCGCGACGGATTCGGACCAAACGACTTCCCCGGTTGCCGCGTCGAGCGCGACGATCCGAGCGTCGAGCGTTGCCATGAACACCTTGTCGCCGAACAGCGCCACACCGCGGTTGGTGTAGTGAAGGCCGATTACGTCCTCCGGCATCTCGTGCTCGTACAACCAGATCAGATCGCCCGTGCGAGCGTCGATCGCGATCACCTGATTGCCCGGCGTGGTGACGAACATCACTCCGTCGTTGACGATCGCCGGCGCCTCGTGCCCACTGTTCACGCCAGTGGAGAACGACCACACCGGGACCAGGTCGGCGACGTTGTCCGCGTCGATTTGATCGAGCGGGCTATAGCCCCAGCCGTCGTAGGTGCCACGGTAGAACAGCCAGTTCTCGGGCTCGGGATTTTCCAGACGCTCGTCGGTCACCGGCCGATACGGTTCAGCCGCCTGCCGAGCCTTCGCGTCGCCAGGCAAGAACAGCCCGGCGGCGATCATCACGATGGTCGTGCGACAGCATCGGTCGAGCTTCATCACGTTCCCCCCTGAAGTAGCGTGTTGGTTGTCCCTCAGCGCCGCCGGAATCCGATGCGTCCTTGGAAGCCGCCCCCTGCCATCATCCTGCCATCGACGATCTTGAGCGGGAGCGCCGCGAGGCGCCGCGTCGCCGGCCCCTCTGTGGCCTGCCCATTGTCGCTCGGGTCGAACTCCGAGTCGTGGCAGGGGCAAACGAGCCGCAGACCGTCTTCGTTCCAATCGCTTACGTCACATCCCTCGTGCGTACATACCGCCGAATAGGCCACGATTCCGTCCACGGCGCGAGCCGTGGTTTCCTCGGTGAGGCTCGAAGGGTCCATGCGGACCAGGATCACCTGGTCTAGCCGTGAGTCCGATGCCACGTGGCCGCCGCCGGCATCCGCCGGGTAGGCAAAGATCTGGGGGCCGCCGAGCGGAACGTCGGAGGGCGCGATGACCTGGCCCTCCTTGTCGCCGAACGCGAAGACCAGCACGTCGCCGTCGGCCGGGTGCTCATGCTCCTCCGGCGGTGTGGTGTCGGCCGCGGGTGGCTGTTCAGTGGGCGCCGGTGCCCCGCCAGGCTCGGGCGCGGACGTACAGTCCGCCAGGCCCGACGCCAACCCGAGGCCCACGAACGCCTTCAATGCGGCGCGCCGGTCGATCTCGTCGCGCGTCACCTCACCCCTCCATTCCCGGCCGCACTCCCCGGTCGCAGGTACATCTCGAACCAGTCGAGCATCCTCTGGTGAACGTCGAGCGCGTCGGCCCGCGAGTGCCGGTACAAGCTGTGATCGCCTTCCTCGTAGAGCACGAGCGTGGCGTTCTTCCCCAACCGTCTCAGAGCGTAGAACATCAACTCTCCCTCGCCTACCAGAATCGTGTAGTCCTTCACACCGTGCGTGAGCAGCACCGGCGTCTCGACCTCGTCCAAGTGGAAAAAAGCAGACTGGGACAAGTATCGCTCCATAAACTCGAATGGGCTGCCGCCCATGCGCGCCTGCCCGAACTCGATGTTGTCCGAATCGCGGTCCCGACCGCTCGCCCAGTTGCGAATGAGGTCGGGAGGCGTCGCACGAGAGACCGCGCAGTCGAAGACCTTGGTCTGCGTAATGACGAACGACGTCCCGTAGGCGCCGAAGCTGCCTCCCCAGAGACAGAAACGATCGTTGGTGAAGCCCATGTCGCGCACCATTTGCACCGCGGGCACGACGCTCTTCACGTACGACGTGCCCGTCTCACCGACCTTGATTTTCACGTTGGGCATGAGCACGGCATAGCCGTGAGTCGCGAAGATCTGGTGACGTGCGCTGAAGCGATGGATGCCGGGCGTGAGCTTCTCGTAGATATAGGTAATGACCGGCACATCGTCGGTCGCTCCGGGAGGTCGATAAAGGAGCGCACCCAACCGCTCACCGTCCGCGTTGTCGAAGTGCAGGAGCTCAGGCTTGCTGAACGCAAAGCCCGTCAGCTGCGGGTTCAGCTCGGTCACCCGTGTGCGACGTCCGGTGGTGCCGTCGATGAACCACAGATCGGACGGCGCGGTTGCCGATTGGATCGTCAGCAGGAGCCCTTCGGGAACGGGTATCAGGTTGCCGTAGGACTCCTCGCCGGACGCCAGCTTGGAGAGTTGCCCGCGCTCAGTTTCGTAGCGGTATAGCGTCTGGTCGTAGGTGCTGTTGTCGACTGCTCGGAAGAAGATCGAGGATCCGTCCGAGCTCCAGACTGGGCCGCTCACATCATCGTCGAAGTCGGCCGTGAGGTTGGTGGCCATGCCGTCCTCGTTGGACACCAAGTACAAATCCGTGAACGCACGGGCGATCGAGAACATGCCCGGCTGCGGGGCTTCCACTTCGGCGTCGCTGATCGATCGGTCGGCCACGAGCGTCACGTAGTGCCTCCCGTCCGGAGACCACTCGAGGGGTGCCAACCGCGCGCCTGAGCCGGACCTGAAGGGTGTGCCGCTCCCGCCCTGAGCCGGGCCGGACTCGTCGACGCCGAGTGTCAGCAAGCCGCCCCGGCCGCGCCAGGCCATTCGCCCATCGGGAAGCCAGGAAAGCCGCTGCCCGCGGCCGGTGATCATGCGTGACTCTTCGCCAGCGCCGAGGCGCCACAGGAACGTCTCGTTCCGCTCCCGGCGGGCGATACCCTCCGTGTCGGGGCTGGGCAGGGCAGCGGTCACGTATTCGCCATCTGGCGAGACCGTAAAACTCCGAAGCGGCGCTTCGTCATCGAGAAGTGCACGCTCCGCTCCGGTGGCGAGGTCCAGGACCACCAGTCCGGCTCGGCTTCGATTTGCGAAGTAAGCGTCCCCCGGCAGGATCTCGTCCGTTGTGTGCAGCACGCGCACGCGCGCCGGCTCACTCGCGACACCAGGCAACGCAGGTCGTGCGAATACCACCCTGCCGTTACCAGCCCACTGCGGTGGCGTCGTCGCCTTGCCGTGGAACGTATGGCCGACCGTGCGCGTCTCTCCGGTTTCAGCCCGCCAAACAGCTAGCTGTCCCCCGCTCGACCCTTCCAAGAAGAAAGCGACCTGTGAGCCGTCAGGTGAGAACATCGGAAAGGAGCTGCGCCGACCCTCGGAGCCGAGCGCCACAGGCGTGCCCGCAGACGGCCCGTCCAGGCTCCGCACGTAGACGGTACCCAGTGGAAAACGCTCCAGAACGTTCCAGTCCTCCGCAACATCCGGTAGCATATACGCGATGCGGTCGCCGGCCGGAGCAACGGAAACACCCCCGCTGATCTGCACGAGATCGAGCATGTCCTCGGCAGTGAAGGCACGAGTCTGTGCCTCGGCTGGAACGGGCGCCGTCGTGCAAGCGGCCATGCATGCGGCCACTAGGAGGAGCGGCACGCCGCCGCGGCACTTTCTGCTGGTCATCTCCACATCTCATCTCCGGCTGTTGCCCGCATCCTACGACCGGAATCGATGCGCCGCATGTGGGGCGCCGACGACTACTTTCGCCCAGGACGATTGCATGGCGCGCGCCCTACCGCACCACCCGAACGTTCGCCTGATGGCCGGGCGCGTCAGCGCTCCGTGCATCACAAGTGAGTAGCGGACAGTCGAGCGCTTCCGCGAGCGACACGTAAGCAGCGTCGTAGGCGCTCAGGTTGTCCCGCAACGTCCACATGCGCGGCACGAGGATCCCAGCGGGGCGCCTCTCAACGGGTAGCACCTCGAGTAGCTCGATAGCCCCTGTCGCCCGCGCGTCGGCGACCCTTCCCGTCCGAGCCAAGCGTCGAAACGCCTGCACCACCTCGACGTCGAGCAGATCCGGAGCAAAGAACTCGCCGTCCGGGTCAGCAAGCAGTTGCGCCACTACGGCGTCACCACGCTTGCTGCCCATCAGCCACTCCACCACGGCTGAGGCATCCACGACCATCACCGGATGTCGCGTTCCTCGCGGATGATATCGGCGGCCGCAGGCGCACCGTAGATAGGTCCCAACTCACGAACCCGTGCCAAAACCTCGGTGACGCTCAGACGCCGCAACTCCTTCTGCAGTGCTCGCAGCGCCAAATCAGAGAGCGTTACGCCCTCGAGAGCCGCTTTCGCCTTGGCTCGGCGATGCACGTCCTCGGGCACATTACGAATCTGAATCATGATGGACATGTGAGAAGCATGTTAACATGCTATCCACATGTCAACGGCCGGTGGGCTACAGACCAGGAGCCTCTTCCAACAGCCGCCGCGTCATCTGCGACGGATTCCCGCCCCAGGTATTGATGAAGACGATGGCCGCGATGCCTTCGTCAGGCACCAAGCTGATGCCGGTGTTGATGCCGGGGTCGCTCCCCCCATGTCCCCAAACCTCCTTGCCCCGGACGTCGGGATAGGTGTACCACGTGAGGCCCTGAGTCCCGAACCCGCCCGGGAGCTGGAGCTGGAACATCTCCCGTATGGTGCTCTCCTCGAGGATGCGTTGCCCATCGAGAACGCCTCCGTTCAGGTAAGCACGCGCGAACCTCGAGAGCTGGCGCACGCTGGTCCTCAGGAACCCGTCTGGAAAGTTCGGGTGGTTGTACGCGCAGCTGGCATGGTGTCCGTCCCCCACGGGCACGGTCGAGCCGCTGCCCTCCAAAATAACGCCCAACGGACGGCCTCCCCACGTGGGGCTCCGAATTTCGTCGCCCTCCACATAGGTATAAGGAACGACATGTCGGGAGAGGTCGATGTCGGCCAGGTACCACGACGTCTCGTTCAGTCCGAGCGGCTGGAAGATGTGCTCGCGGCAGTAGTCGGTGAACAACTCCCCTGAAATCTGCTCCACCAGGTAACCCACGAGGCCGAAGGCCACGTTGTTGTAGTCCCAGCGATCGCCCGGCGCCCAAGCCTGGAAGTTCTCCGGCGCGTCGTAGAACTGCCCACCAGGCTGCAAGTATCCTTCGATCCACTCAGCCAAGGACACCGTCGGGTCCCCGCATTGGTAGCCCCTGCCGTACCACTCGCCGTCCCGGATAGAGGACTGGTGCGTCAGCAAGAGCCGGAACGTGATCGGCACGTCCGCATGCGATGGATTGCGGACCGGAAAGGACATGTAGTCACTGACATCGTCATCCAGCTGGAAACGACCCTGCTGCCAGAGCTGCATCAACGCCGTGGTGGCGAACGTCTTCGATATGGAGCAAATGTTCTGGACCCAGTCCAGGTTCATCGGGATCTGCCGCTCCAGGTCCGCGAAGCCGTAGGTATTGGACCAGACCATGCGGTCGTCTTTGACGACACAGGCGGCCACGCCAGCAATCGAATACGTGGCCATCCTC
>Ga0310124_10003579_pt1 | contig 10405 bp, 7 predicted proteins | sample CB11b_AW_Bot5_MG_FD_203507 | JGI IMG/M metagenome (GOLD analysis project Ga0310124, IMG submission 203507) | Marine microbial communities from Western Arctic Ocean, Canada - CB11b_AW_Bot5 | ecosystem: Environmental > Aquatic > Marine > Oceanic | place: Canada: Western Arctic Ocean | collected...
CGGCGGCGTGTGGGGGGCGGTTCACGTTGTGGGGTCCTGGCGGTGGGGTGCGGTGGGGTGGGGCGGTGGGGTGGGGCGGTACGGGGCGGTACGGGGCGGTTGCGAAGGGGCCATGTTAGAGGGGGGTGTGAGGCGAGCGGAAGGGGTCAGGCCCCGCTGTTGGTCCGCCGCAGGCGGACCAACAGCGGCGTCTGACCCCTGGTTTGGTTCAGCGTTGAGGTTCTTGGGAAGCACCTGGAAGCACTCGCACGACCAGCCGTTTCTTGTCCCACTTCAATGCGGCCGCGACCTGTTGCGGGAACCGCCAGCCTCCGCTGCGGGTCTCATAAATCCGGACCTGGGCCCTTTCGGCGGCCATCGCGACCGCCTGGGGCATGTCGAGGAAGCGGAGCACGTTGAGGTAGATGGGCCCATCGCGGTGCGAGGCTGGCAGTTGGTGCAGGTCGATGCGGCTGACGTTGGGCACAAACAGCGACGCATAGACCGTGATGCCGGCCATGGTCTTTTCGCCCTGCATCCACAGCGGGACCTCGCCGAGCCCGTCAACGAGTCTCAGGGCAGCGGCTCCACGAACCATGTCGAAGGTCCGCATGCCATCGAGTGTCTGGCCGAGCAGCATGAAGCGTCGGCGGACCTGGGTCTGTCGCCTCTGGGCCTGGCCCCACGCGGTGGGTCCGATGCCTCGAGGTGCAACGTAGGCCATGCCCCACTTGAACGTCTTGAACATCTTCTCGGTCTCTGCAAACGCCGCCTTGTCGGGTTCGGGGGTGCCGATTCCCTCGAGGTCCTTCAAGGCGATTCCGCCACCTGCGAGTGAGCTCAGCAGCGAATTCCAGCCTCCGTCGTCGACGGCGTTGAGTACGACCAGGTCGAGCGATCGGGAGTCGAGTCCCTTGCGGTGCAACAGGACCAGCGGCAGGCGAATGCCTTTTTGCGAGGTGAACCAGTAGGTCGAGACGGCGACTTCGCCCGAGGTGGCCGTGGGTCCCTGTTCGAGGTCGAGTCCGCTCGGACGGGCGGGCCAACCGCGAAACGACTTCCTCATCAGTGCGTCTCGCCAGCCGGCCTGCTGCCGCGACCAGTCGTCGGAGGATCCCGGCACCGCGGGCGCCTCGGCCCTGGCCGTGAACGTCTCACTGATCGTGGTGTTCAACTGGTCCTCGGGCAAAGTCTCGCCGAAGACTCGCAGCTGTTGCGGAGTGAAGAACTTGACGGCGGTGGTCTCGATCAGCGGGTCCTGCTTCTTCAAGAAGCGGTTGAACCAGTGAAAGGCGTGGACACGGAGTTCCTGGGTGTCGCGATGCGGACCCTCGGTGATCTGCAGTCCGAGTTGTTTGCCCTGTCCGTGGAGTTCGTAGATGCGGCGGACCTGGGTGTGGATGCGGATGACTCCGTCGAGCGGAAAGATGCCGTCCTTGTCGGAGTTGGAGATCAGCAGGGGTCGTGGTGCCAGGAGCGCGGCGACCTGGGCGAAGTCCCAGCCGAAGGTGTTGACCTGGAACATGCAGTCGCAGTGGCCTTCGACGCAGCCATCGACGACGTGGTTTTCCAAGTCGGTGATCCCGGCGACGGGCACCGCGACCTGGATCCGGTCGTCGAGTGCCGCGACCCACCAGCTGTAGGCTCCGCCACCCGAGCGGCCGGTGACGCCGATCCGATCGCCGTCGACCTCGGGTCGCGACTGCAGGTAGTCCAGGGCCCGGATGCAGTTCCACGCCTCGACTCCCGCCGGCGAGTAGCCTCGAGCGTTCCACCACCACTTGCCGTAACGGTAGGTGCCGTGGTGGATTCCCTCGATCTCGCCCAACTGCAGCGTGTCGATCGTCAGGCAGGCGTAGCCGTTGCGGGCGAACCAGGCGCCGTGGTGCTGGTAGTGCACCTTGTTGCCGTAGCTGACCCCGTTCTGCTTGACCCGTCCGTGACCGCAGACGTAGAGAATCGTCGGCAGGGGGCCGCTGCGTTTCTTGGGCAGGTAGAGGTTGCCGGTGACGTAGAGACCCGGGCGGGACTGGAACTGGAGGTTTTCGACGACGAAATCGGGGTGCTCGACCCGGCCGGTGACGACCGGTTTGAGAGGGGTCCGGGGAGGACGTGGTGAGAGTCCCAGCATCTCGAAGAGCTGCTCGCGGTATTCGCCTCGACGTGCCTTCCAGTCATCGAGTGTGCGGATGTCGGCCAGGCAGCGGTCGGCCAGCCGGGTGGTTTCGGCGCGGAAGTAGGCGTTGATGGTGCGGTCGCCGGCCTGGGTGTCGGCTGCGGTGTCGGCTGCGGTGTCGGCTGCGGTGTCGGCTGCGGTGTCGGCTGCGGTGAGTGGTGAGGAGGTGGTGAGAACCAGGAGTACGATGGCGAGGCGTCTCATCGGAGGTGTTCCTGTTGGGGGGTCGACCAAGGGCGGACCAGCCAGCTTATCCGTCTGGCGGTGTCCAAGTGAACCTCGCGGGTCGCTTTTGCTATAGTGCCCACCGGCGGGTGCAGGCAGAAGTGGATTTAGGATTCTGGTGGCGAGGAGTCGAGGTGGACCGACTTGAGCAGATCGACGAATTCGAGTCGTTGTTTCGTCGTTCCGAGCGTGAGGCGTTTGAGTTCGTCGACGTACCGATCGACTCGGTGGCGTTGGTCACCGGCGACTCGACCAACGAGTTGGTCGCCGGCGAGTTGAAGCGATTCCTGCCCCGGATCGGCGACGCGGCGAGTTGTCACGCCCTGGGCAGCAGTGATTTCGGGAACGTGGCCGAGTTGCTCGAGCGGTTAGCCGCCCAGCAGGTCGACCTGCTGGTGACCCGGCGTCATCTCGGTGAAGAGGCGCTCTCTCCCCAGCATTCCCTCGGCGTGTTCCTCGACGAGCTGACCCAGCGGACCTCGATTCACCGCAGCAGTTGCCCACCGAGCCGTGTCGGCGTGCGATGGTCGTGGCCGATCACATCAGCGGTGACCACCGGTTGATCAATTACGGCGTGAGGATGTGCAGCGACGGGGGCAGCGTCTGGTTGTGTCATGTCGAGGACGAGACGGTATTTCGGAGGTTCGTGGCGGCGATCGAGCGGATCCCCGAGATCGCGACCGAGCCGGGAGCGGCGTTGCTTGAGGCCCAGCTGCTGAAGGAGGCCGAGGACTTCATCGCGTCGTGCATTGCGACGTTGGAGGAGACCGGGCCGGACGTGACGTTGAACAGCCACGTGGGGATGGGTCATCACGTCAGGGAATACCGGCGATTGATCGACGAGCACGAGATTGACCTCCTGGTGGCCAACACCAAGGACGACGACCAGATGGCGATGCACGGCATGGCCTACTCGTTGTCGATCGAGTTGGTCGACCTGCCGCTGCTGCTGCTGTGAGGTTTTCCGACGGAGAGGGGCGGTGTTGATGAGGGGAGTCGTGTTGGCCAGTGCCGAGGTGGCTTCCGAGGCGGGCGGGCACGCCGTCTCGGGTGGCGTGACCGTTTTGTTTGCGGTGTTGCTGCTGGCGATGATCGTGGCGTTGGCGTTGGAGGAGAAGATCCACGCCAAGAAGTCGTTGATCGTGGGCGCGTTTGCCGGAGTCTGCCTGATCCTGGCGACTGCCCTGGACCTGATGCCGTTGGGGCGTGTGGACTTGCCCAACGGTCACAAGATCGAGATGCCCGTCTACATTCCGGCGATCGACTGGGGCGTGATCACGATCATCCTGGGTGCGAGCCTGTTCGTGGAGGTGACCAGCCGCTCGGGGGTCTTCACCTGGATGGCGATCAGCCTGACGAAGAAGTCGGGCGGCGATCCGTGGAAGTTGCTGCTGGCCTACGGCATCCTGACGGTGCTCTTTTCGGCGATGCTCAACAACGTGACGGCGATGATCATCATCGGCAGCCTGACCGGCGTGTCACTCTCGAAGCTCAAGCGGACCGACCTGCTGTTGGGCTTCCTGGTGGTCGAGGGCCTGCTGACCAACGTGGGCGGTCTGCTGACATTGATCTCCAGCGTCCCCAATATCATCGTCGGCAACGTTGCCAAGATCGGCTTTGTCGACTTCTTCCTGGTGTCGGCGCCCTACGTGGTGGTCGTCACGGCGGTGACTTTGTGGATGGGCCGCAAGCGATTTGGGATCCAGGGTTTGCCCAACGATGAGCAACGAGCGGCGGCGGCGGGGCTGGTGGAGGGTTTTGACGAGAACGAGAGTGTCACCAGCGCGAAGTTCTTCTGGTTCTCGATCGCCTCGCTGGTGCTGTTCGTGGTGTTTCTGGCAGGCCAGAGCGAGATTCCGGTGCTCAGGGACCTGGGCATGGGTTTCGTGGCGTTGTCATTCGCGGGCATCGTGCTGCTGGCCTACAAGCACGAGGTCGACAAGTTCTACAAGGTGGTTGACTGGGACCTGTTGGCGTTCTTTGCGGCACTGTTCGTGGTGATCAACACGATGGAGCACGCCCAGGTGCTGGCGGTGATCGGTACGGGGATCGAGAAGTTGATTGGTACGGGTGTGTACATGGGCACCGGCCTGTTGCTGGTCGCCTCGGCGCTGGCCAGTTCGGTGACCGACAACATTCCGCTGGCGGCGATGCTGGCCAAGATTCTCAAGAGCCACGACCCGACCTATGCCGCGACCGCTCCGTACTGGTGGAGCGTAATTTTCGGAGCCAACCTCGGCGGCAACATCACTCCGATCGGGTCGGCTTCGACGGTGGTGGCGATGACGATCATCCACAAGTACGAGCTGCCGTTGTCGTTCGTGGGGTTCGTGAAGGTGGCGGTCCCGTTTGCGGCGGTCCAGATCGTGATCGCGGTGATCTACGTGGTCGGCCTGACATGGGCCGGGGTACTCAGCGGTTGATTCCACTTGTGGCTCGTGCCCGAGCCATCGTGCCACAGGCAGTCATGTAGTCATGTAGTCATGTAGTCATGTAGTCATGTAGTCATGTAGTCATGTCCACGTCGACCCTCCGTCAGCGGATCGCCTGCGAGGCAGCCCGGTTGCTGTCGTCGCGTCGTTGCAGCGATTTCTTTCGGGCCAAGCGGGCGGCGGCCAAAGCGGTCTGCGGGGGCTGGGCCCGGCCCGGCGACTTGCCGACTGATCTCGAGATCCGTGAGGCGTTGCAGAGGCTGATGCCGGTCGAGACGCTCGAGGCGGGTGCTTCGGATGCCTCGCAACGCTTCGCCGCCTACGGCAGCCTGCTCGAGCCTCTTGAGTCGATCCATCAGCCGCGGCACAGTCATCCCGAGGGTGACGTGCTGTACCACAGCCTGCAGGTGTACGAGCTGATCCGCGGCCAGCGGCCTTATGACATCGACCTGCAGCTGGCCGCGTTGTTGCACGACGTCGGCAAGGGCATCGATCCGGCCGACCATGTCACCGCCGGGCTGGCGGTGCTCGAGGGATTGATCAGCGAGCGGACCGCGTGGCTGATCGAGCATCATCTCGAGGCGCGGCGACGTCGCGAGGGGACGCTGGGGGTTCGAGCGGCACGGAGGTTGCGGAATCACGAGAGTTATGAAGAACTGGACCTGCTGTGCGAATGCGACCGCGATGGCCGCGTTCCCGGAGCCGTGGTCCCGGAGCTTGACGAGGCGCTGGGGGCCATCCAGGAGTTGGAAGTATCGCTGGGAGATCCGACATGAGAGGTGTCATGAGGTGTGTCATGAGGTGTGTCATGAGGTGTGTCATGAGGTGTGTCATGAGAAATGTCATGAGAAAGTCGAGGCTGTTGCTGTCGGTCTGTGTGCTGGCCGCGGCCTGGTGCACCCAGGCGTCTGCCGCAGAGGACTCGCGGTTGGCCTCGACGATCAAGCGGCTGGTCACCGGGCACAAGGGCCAGGTATCGGTCGTGATCAAACACGTCGATTCGGGTCGCGGTTTCGCCTTTGAGGCCGAGCGGCCGATGCCGACGGCCAGCCTGATCAAGCTGGCGGTGATGGTGGAGGTTTACCGTCAGGTCGAGGAGGACAAGGTCGAACTGCGAGATCGATTGAAGCTGACCAGCGACGACACGGTGCCCGGTTCGGGATTGTTGCGGAAGTACTTCACCACCGGTTCGCGGCTGTCGTTGCGTGATGCGGTGCGGCTGATGATCGCCGTTTCGGACAACACCGCCACCAACCTGGTGCTCGATCACATCGGTTTGAAGTCGACCAACCGCACGATGGCGCGGTTGGGTCACCCCAACACCCGGATCCACGCCAAGGTGTTCCGCCGCGACACGTCGATCGATGAACAGCGGAGTCAGCAGTTCGGACTGGGCAGCACCACGGCGTCTGAGACCGCCGGGTTGCTCGAGGCGATCCGTGGCGGTCGGTTGGTCAGCAAGCGGGCTTCGAAGCAGATGCTCGAGCACCTGCAGGCGTGCGAGAGCGTCGCGCGGATCCCGCGTTACCTGCCCGAGGGGACCGTGGTGGCTCACAAGACCGGTTCGGTATCGCGGGTGCGAACCGATGCGGGGGTCATCGAATCTCCGGCGGGTCCGATCATCGTGGTCGTCCTGACCGCCGAGAACCAGGACCGGAGTTATGGTCCCGAGAATGCTGCCGGGCGGCTGATTGCCGACATTTCGCGTGAGGCCTGGCTGCACTTCAACCCGAAACCAACGACCAAACAGCCGGTCACGCTCGCGGCGGGGACCAGTGGCTGGTTGGTCGAGGCGCTTCAGAGAACGCTCAACGCACGCCTGGACCCCTCACCGCGGCTCTCGATCGACGGCGAGTTCGGCCCGGCGACCACCGGGGCGGTGAAGGCCTTCCAGGCGGCTCGCAAGATCGAGGTTTCGGGTCGAGTGGGTCCGAAGACGTGGGCTGCTCTGGGTGCGTTGCTGACCAGCGATCCTCCCGTACCCGACCCTTCGGTGGTCAATGCCGAGAAGCTCGATCGGGCTCCGGCGGATCCGCTGCAGGGTGTACCGTTTGTGACCTGTCGCGCGTGGGCGGTTGTGGACGGCAAGACGGGCGAGGTACTCGGACAGCACGACTCCCTCAAGCGGCTCGATTTTGCCAGCACGACGAAGATCATGACCGCGGTGGTCGTGTTGCAGTTGGCCGAGGCGGATCCCGGCGTGCTGGACCAGGAGGTGGTATTCAGTGAGCGAGCGGATCGGACGGGGGGGTCGTCGTCGAAGGTGCAGGCTGGTGAGCGGTTGACGGTCCGCGAGTTGCTGTATGGGCTGATGCTGCCTTCGGGCAACGACGCGTCGGTGGCGTTGGCCGAGCACTTTGGCAAACGGTTGCGAGCTGCCCGGGATGATTCACCCGAGCGGGCTTCGGATCCGTTGTGGCGGTTTGTGGCCGAGATGAATCGGACGGCGAGTCGGCTCGGCATGTCGGAGACTCACTACGAGAACACTCACGGCCTGACCGCCGCGCGACATCTCTCGACCGCTTCGGACCTGGTGAAGCTGGCCCGCGCCGGCTGGAAGATGAAGCGGTTTCGTGATTACGTGGGCACGCGGCAGCGGGGGTGCCGGCTGGTGGGCCCCGGTGGCCGCCAGCGGAACGTGGTGTGGAAGAACACGAATCGGCTGTTGCCGACGAGGGGTTTCGATGGGATCAAGACCGGCACGACCTCTGCCGCGGGTGCCTGCCTGGTATCGACGGGTCAGCGAGGCGAGGATCGGTTGTTCGTGGTGGTGCTGGGTGCCGCGTCGTCGTCGGCGAGGTACACCGATTCACGAAACCTGTATCGCTGGGCGTGGTTGAAGCGGGGGCACAAGTAGGGCGGGGGCTGGTGCTTTGCAGGGGTCTGACGCCCGCCATGGCTGGCATTGCTCCACCCTCAACGGTTCGCCAGCGGGGGCCTGACCCCTTTTGCGCGAGAGGCGGTGATCGAAAAAGGGGTCAGGCCCCCGCGTGCGGACCGAATAGGGTGGAGCAATGCCAGCCATGGCGGGCGTCAGACCCCACTGCAGAGCACCAGCTCTTCGCGAAGCCTTCGAGACAACTCGGGGGCCTGGGCGTCGGAGAAGCACAGCGGGTTGATCACCAGGCTGGACTGGGCCAACTGGCCGTGGCTGACGTAGACCGGGGGAGTCCCGTTGCGGAGGCTTCGGCAGATTTCAAACGCCGTACGACCGGCGGCGGACTCGTCGATCGTGATCGCCAGCAGCGGTGAGCGTTCCTGCTGGGCAGACCCCTCGATCGAACAACTCACCGCAAGCCCCGACAACTCCCCGGCAATCGACTCGAGCCTCGCGTGCTGAGCGTCCCAGTCGCTGTCGTAGGCTCCCGATGCGAACAGTTCCAGTGCGGTGATCAGCGCGAGGATTTCTTCCTTTGAGACCTTCAGAGTGCGGCCGATGCCGTGTCGGGGCAGTCCATCGAGCTTGTCGCGGTCGACGAGTCCCGGGGGCGGGTCCCACAGCTGGAGGTGGTCGTCCATGTCGAGCATCTGGATGGCGGCCGAGGCGACGAGGTCTCGGCGGCCGCAGAGGATCCCGGTCGACTGGGGCCCGCGAATCGCCTTGCCGCCGCTGAACCCGACCAGGTCGGCCCCCAGTGCGGCGATTTCGACCAGGTTGCGTTTCGGCGGCAATTCACCGGCCGCGTCGACGAGCACCGGTAGCCCGTGCTTGTGCGCCCGCTCGATGACCTCGGCCAACGGCGGTTGAGAGTCGCGGCCAAAGCCATAGAAGACTCCGGCAGTGTTCTCGGTAAACGCCGCCTCGTACTCCCAGGCCTCGGTCCGCCGGACTCCGGCATTGGAGACGATTTCGTTGAAGCCGACCTCGACGAACCGGGCCCCCGCGGCGCGGACGGCGTGGTCGTAACCACTGCGTTGTTCTCGCGCGATGATGAACTCGCAGGGAAAGTCGTCGCAGTGCGGCAGTTGTTCGATGCGACGCAGGTTGTAGCCGCAGAGGATGGCGGCGGTGCCCAGTGTGAGTGCTGCGGCCGATCCGGCGGTGACCAGTCCCGCCTCGGTCCCGGTCAACTCGGCGATCCGTAGCCCGGCGGCCGCCTGCAGCTGTTCCAGCGGCACCCACCCCCGAGCCCCGTCGCAGAAGGCATCGAGCACCTCCTCGGGCATAGGGGCTCCGCCGAGCCGTGTGACGGCGCCCGAGGCATTGATGATCGGGGTCAGTCCGAGGTCCTGGTAGCTGGTCATGGCCGCGGGTCGCCTGGTTTCCGAATGTGGTCCTGCGGCCGGTTGGCCACCGGGGGGGGGGTCACCCCAGCAGCCCGTCGATGACTCGTCCGGTCGAGAGCGGGATCGGCTGGCCACGTCGATTGATTATGTGCTGCTCGGGCGGGATGCCCAGGCAGTGGAACATCGTGGCGCCCAGGTCCCAGGGTCCGACGGGGTAGAGCGTGGGGTAGGAGGCGTGGCGGCTGGAGGCTCCGAAGACCGTGCCCGGCTTCATGCCTCCACCGGCGGCCACGACCGAGTAGCAATCGGGCCAGTGGTCGCGGCCCGCGTCCTTGTTGATCCAGGGAGTGCGGCCGAATTCGCCCACGCAGACGACCAGGGTGGTCTCGAGCAGGCCATGGTCCTTGAGGTCCTTCAGGAAGGTCGCGAGTCCACGGTCGAAGGGGGGCAGCAGGTTGTTTTTCAGTCTCGGGTAGTTCTTGGCATGGGTATCCCACTGATCGCGGTTCTGCTTGGCCCAGTTGACGGTGATCAGCGGCACGCCGACCTCGACCAGCCGGCGAGTCAGCAGCAGTGTCTGGCCGAAGCGGTGGCGACCGTAGCGGTCGCGCAGCGAGTCGGGTTCGGTGTCCATCCGAAACGCGGCCCGAGTGCGAGCCGAACCGAGCAGTCCGAAGGCACGTCGGTACAGGCTGTCGACTCCGATGACCTGGCGGACCGATTCCACCTGGCGACCGTCGCGGTCGAAGGATTGCAGCAACCGGTGTCGCCGTTGCAGGCGATCAGTGGGGAGATCGGCGGGTGAATTGAGACTGTCGACACGGAAGTCGGCAGCACTGGGATCGGCGGCGATCCGGAAGGGTTCGTAGTTCAGTCCCAGGAACCCGGCGTTCTGTCCGGCGATGGGCGGCCGGTTGCCCTGGTGCATGACCGGGCCGAGCACGATGGCGTCGGGGACCGGGTTGGGGTTCTGGCCCAGTCGTGAGACGAGGGCCCCGTAGGTGGGGAAGTCGTCGGGTCGAACGGGCGTGTTGGTTCCTGGCAGTGGATGGGCGTGGCCGGTCAGGGCCGCGTAGGCGGCCGAGCCATGTTCGAAGTCGCGGTGCGTCATGCTGCGGACGATTGTCAGCAGGTCGGTGACGCCGGCCAGGTGAGGCAGGTGCTCGCCGATGTTGATGCCGGGAACGCGGGTGGCGATCGGTTGAAATTCGCTTCGGAGCGATGAGGGCGCGTCGGGCTTCATGTCCCAGGTGTCCTGCTGCGAGGGGCCACCCCACAGGAAGATCAGCACGCAACTCTTGGCCTGGCCGAATCCCGGCGCGTCGCTGGCCCGGGCACTTTTCGCTGCGGCGAGCAGTCCGGGCCA
>Ga0310124_10003580_pt1 | contig 10404 bp, 8 predicted proteins | sample CB11b_AW_Bot5_MG_FD_203507 | JGI IMG/M metagenome (GOLD analysis project Ga0310124, IMG submission 203507) | Marine microbial communities from Western Arctic Ocean, Canada - CB11b_AW_Bot5 | ecosystem: Environmental > Aquatic > Marine > Oceanic | place: Canada: Western Arctic Ocean | collected...
CAGAAGGAGTTCTGAGTTGGGCTTGTTGTTGGATAGCAGGCCTACGACCTTGCCATCCAGCGACCCAGACCTGGCAGCAATGCCATCGGTCTTCTTCTCCGATGGGTCTCGCGGGTCCAATGTAATAACCTCGTCAACCATTATCTGATCTTACCTCCCGGTGGAAATCTCTTTTGTCACGGAACTAACGCCGCCCCATGCGCCTATCATTGCTACGAATGCTCCGGCTTCCCCGCCAGCTCCGACAATGGTCAGGTGGTCAGGAGAGTCGACAACTGGGAAGCCCTTGTTCAGGTCGTCCCCAGAGTAAGGGGCCTCTGTGCGGTAGTGGGAGTTCCACTCGCCGCCAGTCCTATGTATGTTCTTGAAAATGAATTCTTTGATTTGTGTCTTGCTCCAGCCTGAGTTCCGCACATATTCCAGGACCTCAGGGCTGATGACAACAATAACCTCAGAAGAGCCCAAGCCCATGCCCCGAATAGCATCCGATACGATTTCAAGGATTTCGGGAGGCTGGCTGTGGCTGTGCGTACTTACCTGGAGAGGCGAGTTGGCCGCGAACACCGTCACGGTGCTGGTGTCGGCGGAGAAGCCCTTCTCTACACGAAGCGGCTCCCACGGTATGGCATCGTCGTCTTCGGCAAAGCAGAACGTGTACTTGCCTGCATGGCCAAGTGTGCTCTTATCCATGTCGTGAGGGATCGAGCCGTAAGCGTTTATCTTAAGTAATCCCAGTGTGCGACCTATCGTTGCGTTAGCGCGGTAGCCGTGCCCCATGGCCACGGAGCCTGAATTGATGCCTATTTTCTTGGCAATCGGGCCGCTTACCAGTACCAGAACGCCTACGCCGTTGGTAGAAGTGCTGTTGGCGTGGAAGTTGAATTCCGGCTCTGACACCGCTTGTACAGCGGCTACCACCACTGGCATATATTCGGGCTTGCATCCGGCCATCACGGCGTTGACCGCCACTGTTCCTGCCAAGAACGTCTTGCCTCGAACGCCTTCCACAGACACTACATCAGAAGGCTGTAGGCCCGAGCCATCTAGCATGGCCCTGACTTTGGCCTCCGTGGGTGGCACGATAGGCAGGCCGTCCGTGAGGCCGTTGTCCAGGTAGTATTCCTGGGCCTGTTCGTAATCTCCAAAAGTGAACTTATTTGATACAGATGTCGTCACAGTTATTCCTTGATGCTCCTAATTTAGACTAGTCTCCGGTCGGTACGGCTGCCGCTCCTAGCTTTTCTTGAACGAACTCTCCCAGGCGATCAACAGCCTGCTGCGCCTCCGGCAACTTGGGCGCGTAACGGTGCCAGACATGCACCATGTCGTCCCACGCTTCGAAGGTCACGTCAACGCCAGCTTTTGTGGCGTAGTCGCGCAACCAGGTCGAATCGTCGTAGATGGCCTCGGAAGTGCCCACCTGAATCAAGATGGGCGGTAGTCCCGAAAGGTCAGCGTATATGGGAGAGGCCATCGGGGATTTTGGATCGGCGTCTCCCATATAATCCTTAGCGAAAGCGAGGATACCCGCTCTGGTCAGCATGGGGTCCAGGGCCGCTCGAGAGTCGTAAGAGTCACTCAAGGCCTCCATATCCACCCAAGGCGATATGCAGACTCCTGCGCCCGGCATAGGCAGGCCTGCGCCCTTAATGGCAACCATTGCTGCAACGGCCAAGCCGCCTCCAGCAGAGTCGCCGACGATGGCAATCTTTGAGGCGTCTTGACCTGAGGCCAGAAGCCATCGGTAGACCGACATGACGTCTTCCACAGGCGCTGGGAACGTATGCTCGGGAGCTAGACGATAGTCGACGCTGAGCACCCTTGCCTTGGTTGACCTAGCAACGCTAGCAGCTATTCCACGGTGACTGACGATGGACCCTATTACATAGCCGCCGCCATGCAGGTAGACAATCGTTCGGCTAGGATCGGCTTCCGCTGTGGCAACCCACTCGCATGAGACTGAATTCGCATTCACGGCTTCGGTTCCGACGCCTGACAGATCTTCAAAAGCCTGGCCACCGGCGATAACGCCAGCTCTTCGCTCATCCAGTGTAGGTGGATTCTCTGCACCGGCCTTCGCTCGGTCTCTCAGCATCTGCACAATGTCGTTAAGCTCTGGGCTGGCCATCGTTCACCTCTTCCGTTCGTCTCTTCAGGAGGATGATAGGGGTTTGCCGTTTAATCGTTTGCACGATTATATAGGTGGCATTAGCATATGCCAAGGTCACTTCAAGGCTGGCAACAGTTTCACAGGAGATATATTCATGAGTACAGATTTTCCAATATTGTTTAGCCCGATCCAGGTTGGCAATATCACGGTGCCTAATCGCATAGTCTGCACGGGCCACGCCACGGTATTCGATCAGGGTGGCAAGTTCACTGAGCGACATCTACACTTCTATCGGGAGCGGGCTAAAGGCGGCTCCGGCATGATTATTTCGGAGGCCGCCAGCGTGCATCCCACAGGCGTTGCACCGCTGCACCTGTTTACAGACGACGTGATTCCCATGCTAGGGCAGATAGCGGAGGCCACGCATGAGTATGGCGTACCTTTCCTGGTGCAGGCCACGCACGCTGGAAGACGCTCTCCCAGCCCAGGTGGAGTTCTGGAGCAGATCTCTGTGGGGCCGTCGGCCATTCCAGCGCCATCCCTGCACTTTGCCCAAATGATGCCTCATGAGATGTCTACGGAAGAGGTGGAGGAGCTTGTGACCGCCTTTGGCGACGCCGCGCGACGTGTTCGGGAGGCAGGCGCTGATGGAGTTGAGTTATCCATAGCTTTCGGAAACATCATCCCGCAGTTTCTGGCGGAGGCCAGCAACCACAGGTCGGACAAGTACGGCGGATCGTTTGAAAAGAGGCTGACCTTTGCCTACGAGATCATAGAAGTGTCCCGGCAGCAGCTCGGCAAAGACCTGATTCTGGGCATTCGGGTAACAGAGGACTACCTGGATTACGGCCTCAACATGGCAGACCTTAAGCGCATAGTGCCCTTGTTGGAGGCTACGGGCAGCCTGGACTACGTCAGTGTGTCCGCAGGCACCAACTACGACCTGGACAGCGCAGCCAGCATCATTCCCTCCCACTACTTCAAGCCAGGAGAGTTTGCTGGGCTAGCGGCAGAGATAAAGGCGACGGTTAAGTTGCCCGTGATAGGCGCGGGACGCATGAATAGTCCTCAGCTATCCGAAAGCATGTTGGTGGATAGTCAGATGGACATGGTTGGCATGGCCAGAGAGCTGATTGCTGATCCGCACTTCCCCAGGAAGGCCAGGGAGGGTTTACTTAGCGACATCCGGCCCTGTATTGCTTGCAACCAGAGCTGCAAGGGCCATCAAGCCGTGGGCCAGCCAATCACCTGCATCTACAACCCTGTGTCTGGACGGGAAGGGAAGTGGTCTGAATTAACACCGGCAGCTGTCCAGAAGAGTGTCTTCATCGTCGGAGGAGGTCCCGCAGGTATGGAGGCGGCGAGGGTCGCTGCTGAAAGAGGACATCAGGTAACTCTGGTGGAGCGATCTGATCGGCTAGGAGGCCAGGTCAACGTGGCCGCCTCTGTGCCAGGAAGGTCGGAATTTGCAGAGATCGTTCGATTCATGGAGGGCCAGCTTGGGAGACTGAAAGTCGAGGTGCTGCTTAACACCGACGCTTCAGCAGATATGGTTACCTCTCGTGGTGCCAATGCAGTGGTTATCGCCACTGGCTCGACACCCCATGTGCCTCAGATGCCTGGTTCGGAAGGCGGTAACGTACTCTCGGCACGGCAGGTGCTCGAAACAGACGTGGCCGTGGGGAACCGTGTTGTCGTAATAGACACCCAGGGCATGCGGCTGGGATGCGATGTGGCCAACTACCTGTCCAAGCAGGGCAAGGACGTGGAAATCGTAACGGGTATGCCCTACGTGGGAGAGCATATTCAGGCTGGGGTGTGGAGGCACCTGTATGAGGAGCTACTGCGTCAGGGCGTGAAGATGACGCCACTTACGGGGGTGTCGTCGATAGGGGAAAGCACAGTAAGTACCTTTAATTCTGTCTTCACCGATGCGACGCGAGTCATCGAAGGAGTGGACAATGTTGTGTTTGCTTCAGGGGGTGTGGCTGACGATAGACTGTTCCGCTCGTTGCAGGACTCCGTCGCTGACCTTCATGCTATCGGCGACTGCTTACAGCCTCGCACAGTGGAGGCTGCAGTCTATGAAGGTCATAGTATAGGCCGATTGGTGTAGCCATAGCCCGGGTAAAAGCGCTAGCTAGCTGGCAGTCGCCGCTGAACTCGTCGCTTCTGCCCCTGTGAACAAGTGACAGTTAACGATGTGTCCAGGCGTTACCTCTTGAGTCACAGGAATTTGAACGTTGCAAGGCTCGAAGGCTACAGGACACCTGGGATGGAATGTGCAGCCATCAGGCGGATTCAGTGGCGAAGGTACCTCACCGGTTAGCACAATCTCCTCGCGCTGGAGGTTCGGATGCGCCGGCAACGATGCTGAAATCAGCGCCTTTGTATATGGATGCAAGGGGTTGCCAAATAAGTCCTGAGGACTAGCCTCTTCAATAATCTTGCCAAGGTACATGACCCCTACACGGTGGCTCATGTAGCGAACAGTGGCTAGGTTGTGAGCAATCAGCAGGTAGCTGAGGTTATAAGTCTGCTGCAACTCTTTAAGCAAGTTAAGGATCTGGGCGCGAATGGATACGTCCAGTGCCGACACCGGTTCGTCCAGAACCATCAGCTTGGGCCGCGTTGATAGCGCCCGTGCAATTGCGATACGTTGGCGTTGGCCTCCGCTGAACTCATGGGGATAGCGATCGGCATGGAAGGCGTGCAAGCCTACTACTTCAAGTAGCTCGGAAACCTGTTTTTTCACCTCTTGTTTGGTGAGGTTCTGGTGAGTAATAAGAGGCTCTGAGACAATGGAGTCCACACGCATTCGGGGATTCAGCGAACTCCAGGGATCCTGGAACACCGCTTGCACAGAGGAGTGGAAATCTCTCTTCTGCTCGTTTGTGAACTTATTCATGGCTGTGCCCTGATAGTAAATCTCCCCCTCGGTGGGTGGCTCTACCATTAGGATCTGGCGCGACGTTGTTGTCTTACCGCAACCGGATTCGCCAACCAGGCTGTAGGTCTGGCCTTCAGGAATGGAAAAGGAGACACCGTCTACGGCCTTAACGACTCCTACTGTCTTTTGGAAGACAATTCCCTTGAGGACTGGATAATGTTTCTTTAGGCCATCTAATCGAATTAGAGCGCCTGAATCGGCATGACCATTAGTTTGCACTATCAATCCTCCAGCAACTAGCGACGTGATCTTGACCAATGGAAGATTCGCCGGGATATACATTGCACTTGTCGAAGGCATGCGGGCACCGCGGAGCGAAAGCACAGCCTTCTGGTAGGTTATCTAGGCTAGGTGGTTGACCTTCAATAGAAGGCAGAAAATCTACATCCTCTTCAAGGTTAGGAACTGATTTCAACAGCGCCTCAGTGTAAGGATGTTGTGGATTGTCAAATAGTTCTAGGACATCGGCCTGCTCCACAATTTTGCCGGCGTACATGACGGCCACGCGGTCACACATGCGAGCGACCACACCAAAATCGTGTGTTATGAATATGATAGCAGCGCCCGTTTCCGCCTGAATCTCTTTGAGAAGCCGAAGATACTGCAGTTGGATTGTCGCGTCCAGCGATGTCGTCGGCTCATCTGCAATAAGGACGCTAGGGGAGCGAGCCATAGCGATAGCTCCTACCACGCGTTGTCGCATTCCTCCGCTCATCTGGTGCGGATAAACCGTTAGGCGGGATTCAGGGGCTGGAATCCTCACGTTGGCTAGAAGCTGAGTGGCCTTTTGTATCAATGTAGGCTTGGGATCTTTGGAGTCCATTTTTAAGGATTCCATTAGTTGGTTGCCTATAGTGAAAACGGGATTTAGGGAGGTTAGCGGGTCCTGCATAACCATGCAGATGCCCTTACCTCGTATGTCCCGCATCTCGGACTCATCCTTTTCCAGTAGGTCTTCGCCGAGATACATGATCTTGCCGCCAACAATTCTGCCAGCGGGTTGAGGCACGAGGCCCAGTATGGACCATGCGGTCATACTCTTGCCGGATCCGGATTCACCGACGATGCCTAAGGTTTCACCTCTGGCGACTTGGAAACTTATGCCATCAACTGCCTTCACTACGCCAGAGCGAGTGAAGAAGTGCGTTTTTAGATCTTCTACTTTTAGGACTGGGTCTTCCTGCAATTAAGGAGTTCCTTCCCGATTTATCAATCTTAAGTGAGGCAGGTTAGCGCGAGCGGCGTAGCTTTGGATCAAGGAAGTCTCGCAGCCAATCGCCTAGGAGGTTGAATGCCATTACGACCACAGTGATAACCACTCCGGGGAATAGCGATAGCCACCAGCCGTTGCCGCTGATGTAGTCGCGTCCTTCGGCAACCATGACGCCCCATGCGGGTTCGCCTGGTTTTAGACCTAGGCCGAGGAAGCTCAGTGAAGCGACCAATAGGATTACCTGGCCAACCGTGATGCTGGTGATGACCATCAGCGTATTTATGACATTGGGGAACAAGTGCCGCCAAATTATCATCGTCGGCGAGACACCAGATATACGAGCCAAGACAACGAAGTCGCGGTCCCTGGTGGCGAGCACTTCACCTCGGATCATACGGGCGAACCTAGCCCAAGTCGTAGCCGTTACCGCTATGAGAACGGGAACGAGACCTGTTCCGACGAGGCTCACAATGAGCAACGCCACCAGAATGGAAGGGAATCCCATAACGGCGTCAGTGATTCTCATTAATACAGAGTCAACCCACTTACCGGCGTAGCCAGCAACCAGGCCTACCGTCGTTCCCAAGAGTATGGCGACTACCATAGATGGAGCCGTTACCTTCATTATGGTACGAGCGCCGTATATGAGCCGGCTGAGAACGTCCTTACCCAGCCCGTCCGTACCTAGAAAGTTTTCGCTAGTCTGAAAAGGAGGGTTGAGTCGTGCCATAATATCGTTTTTTTTGGGATCAGCCGGCGCCAACAGAGGCGCAAATATGGCAAGAAAAACGATGAATGAAAGGACAACTATAGATATCCATGGCAAACGTAAGTCTTGGATATTTTTCCATGTGGACGAAGTGCCACTGGGTTGGGCTAAAACTGTTTCTGCGGTAGCCACTGCAGTAACCTCCGTTTATTAATTCAGGCGGACGCGAGGGTCGGCATATCCGTAAAGGATATCGACCATCACAGCCGTTAAGATGTAAGCGACGCCGGAGACCATTATGGCGCCTTCAACCTGAGGGAAGTTGTTGGATAAAATTCCCTCTAGCAGCATTAGCCCGACGCCAGGCCACGCGAAGACGACCTCCACGATAACCGAGCCGTTGAGAAGGCCCGCCAGCGCGATACCACCAAATGTCATGATTGGTATTAGAGCGTTGCGAGTCGCGTGTTTCCAGATAACTAATCGCCCACTCAATCCCTTGACCTGTGCGAATTTAACGTAGTCAGTGTCCAGCACTTCGAGCATTGCGGAACGACCAAGTCGCATAAACGCTGCAATGATGGCCAGCGCCAAGACAAAAGATGGCAAAATAAGATGCATAATCATGTCGGGGATCTGTTCGACAGTTGGAAACCAGCCTTCCATATCTCCCCTACCATATACGGGCAGCAGTCCGAGTTGTCCGCCAAGAATGATAATTAGCATGATAGCTACCCAAAATTGCGGAGCAGACATACCGATTATGGCAAATACCTTAGTCACTTTATCAAATATAGAGTCGCGTTTTACTGCGGAAAGAATGCCAAGGGGCACACCGACAATTACCGCTATAAACATCCCTGACAGCGCAAGATGCACCGTCGCTGGAAGTCTTTCCATCAGAATGTCCTTCACGGGGCGCCGAGCGGTGAAGGAGTCACCAAAGTCCAAATAAATGGCCTTCCTGGCGAAGTTCCAGTATTGAACTATAAATGGTTTGTCCAAGCCCATTGCTATACGCTGCTTCTGGTATACCTCTTCAGATGCAGCCTCGGTTATAGGCAGCAGGAATCGAGCCGGGTCGCCGGTAAGCTGTACGCTTCCGAATACCACGAAGCTCAACGCAATGAGGGTGATGAAGCCCTCTCCTATTCTTCTAAGTATGAATCCCTGCATGTCTCCCCAAATCTATATAAATAGGGGAGAGGAGTTTATTCCTCTCCCCCGCAATCTACTTCTTCAGTAGTTTCTACCGCTTAGCGAACGGTGCCCAAGTCTAGTTGGCGGGCTCGGCCGTCCAAATTGCGGTTACGTAAGGAACGAGTTCCCAAGGCTGGTAGCTACCAGCCTTAATGGATGGGCCAATACCCCATGGCAAGTTCGTGTAGAACGCACTCCACTGGTGGTTTTCGTTCTTCATGTACTTGTACATCTCGTTGAAACTATCAGCTCTTGTTGCAGGATTCAAGTCCTCAAGAGCTTTGCGGATTACTGGCGTGGTGGTCGACAACCATGGCTCTATATCGGGGTCGTCGATCATTCTCCAGGCGATATTTGGGTTGTTGTAGCTACCGGAGGAAATGCTCGTACCGTCGAAGCGAGCTTCGTTGGTACGAATTAGTACTGATCCAGGTAGCTCACGGTTGTTCCAGCGCTGGCGAACAGCAGATGCGTCACCAACGACTACAGTTACGTCCCAGCCGAGGTTCTCATTCCAGGCATCGGCGGACAACTGCGCCAGTTCAGGCAGCAGCGGCGTGTCGCCAGCTTCCCAGGTGTGAATCTCGAAGCTAACTTCAGTGTCGGCCATACCTGCTTCGGCCAAAAGCGCCTTAGCGCCTGCGACGTCGTAAGGTAGTGGGTCAAGGGCGGTGCTATAACCCATGGCATTAGGAGTCACGAAGGACCAGCCCTTTGCCGTGGCACCTTCCCCGTAAAGCTGATTAACAATGGTCTCTCGGTCGATGGCCATTTCACCGGCCCTGCGTACGCGGGAGTCAAAGCACCACATTTCCGGAGACCAGCAGTCAACGTAAATCATCCAGTTGTAAGCTGACTCATTCTGCCATGCGATGGTGCCACCATTGTTCTTGATGGCGTCCTGCATCAAAACGTTAGCTTCAATGAGGTCAGCGCTGCCGGACTGAAGTGCCGCCGTTCGGGTGGCATCCTCGCTCACGACTTCCATATTCAGGAATTCAAACTTTCCTCTGCGATCCTCGGCAAAGCCATTTGCAGGCGTCCACCAGTAGTCGGTGAACCGCTCAAATTTGTACTTCTGCTCAGGAATCCAGTCCGTAATCATGTAAGGACCGGAGCCAATAGGTGCTCGCTCGTAGCCCTCATAGCCTTTGTCGCCTGCTGCAACCTGAGCCAACGTATAGGCCTTGGGCATAATTAAGCCCTGGGGGCCCTGGGCGTTTTCAGACATCCAGAAAGCGGTGTCTGGCCTTGGTATGTTGGACTTAACCGTAAAGGTGTTGGTGCCTGCGACAAGCTCGACTTCCTCATATTGAGCGGCGTCGGCCGTGTCACGTGGCTCGTAGTAACCGGTTGCCAATAGCTCTTCCGGCAGAACGGCACCGAGCATCTTGGCCACACTCCAGTGGGTGTCCTCAACGGTAATTTCAGATCCGTCATGGAACTTGGCCCAATCTCCGTCGACTGATGTGAACGTCCAGCCCTTGCCGTCAGCGTCCATGGCCCAGTCCGAGATGGTTCCGCCGATGATCGAGCTTCCGCCCTCTCCACCGACTAGTGGAGCGTCCATCATGCGAAGGAATTTCAGGTCTTCACCGTCTGACAACCACGTGTCGAAACGTCCATTACCAAGGTTGGTAATCAGAACGTTTATCGTCTTGCCTTCGCCAATTTGACCAGCTGGGGCAGCTGGTGCTGGCGCAGCTGGTGCTGGGGCCGCCGCCGGTGCGGAAGGCGCCGCTGGTGCTGCCGCTGGTTCAGAACTGCTGCAGGCAGCTGCAATTAACGCGAGCGAGACCATGCTGACTATTAAAGTCATTAGGCCCCCTCGTCTGCGATTTCTCCAGAACCTCATGTACAATCCTCCTGCTGTTTTTTAGCCTCATATCAATAGTCTTCTTATGAGGCATTTAGTTGAGGTCACGCTTGATGTATTGAGTAATTCATTGTGCTGTTGGACTATTAATTATCCATAGCCGTTAGCAACTTCTTACTTTGGCTAGACTTAGAATTTGATTAACCGACTAGCGACATAATAAAGCCAGGACGCAACACATTTAAATTACGCTGGCGGAGATGATAGCAGGTTGTCCCCACTTTTGTCAATTAAGATTGCCATTGTCTTTATAGCCCTAGAGTGACGGTAAACGTCCGAAATGCCACCCAAATTTGGTCAAATTGCTTAAGTTTAAATTATGACAAGTTTGCAGTGTGGCAACGGC
>Ga0310124_10003581_pt1 | contig 10404 bp, 9 predicted proteins | sample CB11b_AW_Bot5_MG_FD_203507 | JGI IMG/M metagenome (GOLD analysis project Ga0310124, IMG submission 203507) | Marine microbial communities from Western Arctic Ocean, Canada - CB11b_AW_Bot5 | ecosystem: Environmental > Aquatic > Marine > Oceanic | place: Canada: Western Arctic Ocean | collected...
CCAACTTGTGTTCTGCGGAACTCTAGCACTAAATGACAAGAGACCGCTGTCGGATTTGGACCGGCAGATAAGTATCTTGTACTCGGGATGGTCAAGTTCGGATGCCCACAGACCAAAGTAGAGGCTAGGGGAGGTGTTGGTTTCAAGTAACCAGTGTCGGCTGACGAGCCAACTTGTAACCTTCTGGCGAAGTCTCCATTTGGGAGTAACCTTCGTCCGGAGCGTCGAGACTATGACTGCAGCCACCTCGAACAAGAGGGCCGCGATGCCGCATATGGCACCGATCCAAATAACCCACGTTGCAGGACTCTCCGAAAGCCAACCCATGACCCAAGTCTAGCAGGCCATGGATGACGGCTACAATCCTGGACCAAATAGAGGGTGCGCCCTCGCCGACTCCGCACGGACTGCTGGCGATGGGACCCTAGCTCGAGGCGTACTTGCCTGTTGCCTGGGAGGCAGGGCCCTCCAGGCCTCTTTCGGCCCGTTCCAGCCGGGTCTCCCTCGGCCAGGTCCGCTTGAGGTCGTCCCGAACGTCGAGCCTGAGCCGTCCCAGGCCGTCGATCTCCAGCTCCACCACGTCGGCGTCCATCATCGATGTCAGCCCCCGATGGTTTGTCCCCGTGGCAATCACGTCTCCCGGGTCCAGAGCATGCACCGCGGTGACCCATTCAACAATCCGGGGAATCTGGTGAGCCATGTCGTTTGTATTGAAATTCTGCTTCAGGTCGCCGTTGGACCACGACTGGATCTGGAGGGCCTGGGCGTCCGGAATCTCGTCGGCGGTGACCAGCCACGGGCCCATGGGCGCAAACGTGTCCCGGGACTTCATCTGGTAGAAAGCGGGAACACCGCGCGCCGAGACGTCGAAGAAGTTCAAGTATCCGAAAATGTAGTCGTAGGCGTCTTCCGCTTTGACGTTTGAGGCGTGCTTGCTGATGACCAGCGCCATCTCGGCCTCGTACTCAAAGATCGTCGCCGGCATGTCCGGCAGCACGACCGTGTCACCATGTCCGATGACGGAGTTGGGCGACTTGTGGAACGCGTTGATCGGAGCAGGCTCGTCGCGTGTGCCATCCTCCATGTAGTTGACCGCCATAGCCACGATGTTGTGCGGCTTTGGGATCGGCGACCGCAGCCGAACGCTGTCCAGCTCGATCCCAGTGCCCTGTTCCGCTGCGCGCTGGATCGCTCCTCGATACTGCGCGAAGCGCTCTATGACACCGTTGATGAGGTCCTGAGGCGACAGATGGGGAATGTCGCTGACCGCGGCGGAGACGTCCACTATTCGATCGCCCGTTACTACGCCCAGTGTGAAATCGTTGAAAAACGCCAGTTTCATCTTGTCACTCCCTTATCCTGTATCGTTACCCGGGTCTACCCAGCAACGTCCAATCCGCCACTAGGATACTGCACCCGTCCCGCCAATGCACAATCACGACGAATCTCTGTCGTACACGCCGTTGTCCTAGGAAGCGAGGCCAGTGTGGCGCTGGGCAACCGACCGCCGGTCGGTGTAAGATCGCATTCTCCGGCGACCCCGAAGGACTCCCGCTCAGGGGTAACAACGAACCATACTGAAGACTTCCTGATGTGAATCCCTGAGGTTCCCGTGGAGCTGACCGAACTCCAGATAAGCATGGTCCTCGGCGTCTGTCCGGCGGGGTCCCGGATAGTCAGTGCGGAGCACTTCCGGCGCGAGTTTCTGCCCGCTCCGATTAGGGTCACCACACGGACCCCCGACGGAGATGCCCGTTCGTTCGTAGTCAGGCTTGCGAGACACGGCAGCGTCGAAGACGAGGCGAGGCTGCTTGGGGTCCTGGCGAGTCTGGGACTTCCGGTCCCCGAGGTCTTGGACGGGCCGGAGGTCGATCGCGAGCTGTCCGGTCACCCGCAGATCGCGCTGTACAGCCTGCTGCCCGGGATCGACCTTCAGAAGCTGAGCGAACGGTCCACCGAGGACTGTCAGACAGCGGCCAAACTGGTGGTGGATGCGGCAACCACGCTGGCCGAGCTGACGAGCAAGCTTCGAAGCGAGCCGGCTGCGGACCATCTCAGCACCGTCGGGCTAACCGGCGAGTTGAATCGCATCGTCAAGGACGGCGGACTCTGGCTGCAGTCCGAGATGTTCCTCGACGCGGTGGAGAGGCTTCGTCCCCTACTCGCCGAGGTGCTCGAGGAGCCGGTGTTCACCGGGGGAGATAACCAGGCGGGCAATTTTCTGACCGACGGGACTCGAGTCACCGGGTTCGTAGACTTCGAAATGGCGGGGTATCGTGATTTCCTGCTGGGATTCGCGAAGTATCCGATCTACGACCTGCATCCGCTGAATCGGGCGGGCATGATAGAGATACTGCTGCGGAAGAAGGGATTCTCCCAGCGGGACCTTCAGATCAGGTTGGCTCTGGGATGTCTCGCCACCCTCCAGCGCGAGATATCCCCGGGCGGACCCGACAACGCGTACCGGACGCACGTTGTCGGCCTGCTGACGAAGGCACTCGATTCGATTTGACCGGCCGAGCCGCCGACACTCTGGTTTGCCGTACTTCCGCGGCCCGCTAGTACTGGCGCGACTGTCTCGACCTTCCACCCATGTCCGCGTACGCAGCATCGGGGTCGATCACCACGTCCAGCAGTGCGGGCTTACCGGAGTCGAAGGCCCGTTGCAGGGCTGGGCGGATCTGATCGGGGTCCGTTACACGCTCGCCGTGTCCGCCCATCCCCTCCATGATCTGCGCGTAGTTGGTGTCCTGGGATAGCCAGGTGTTCAGGGCGCGGCCAGTCCTCCGCTTCACCCCCTGGGTCGTCTGGTTCCAGGAGCCGTTGTTGCCGACGACGGAGACGATCGGAAGGTCGAAGCGGACGTAGCTCTCGACATCGAAGCCGGTAAGCCCGAAGCCCCCGTCGCCATAGACGATGCAGACCTGCTTGCCGGGCCGGGCGAGCTGCGCCGCTGCGGCAAAGCCGCTTCCCGCGCCCAGGCAGCCGAATTGGCCGGGGTCCAACCAGTGGCCCGGACCGTTGATGTCGAGGACCCGGGCGGCGAAGGTCACGATGTCACCACCGTCACCGATGACCGTTGCGTCTCGGTCCAGGAAGTCCCGAAGCTCGCCCGCCAGCCTCATCGGATGGATGGGGCTACTGTCCGAGTTGAGCATGGGCTCGTCAGCGGCCTTGAGGGCCATGTCCTCCGTGAGCACCTCCTCAACCCATCCGCGACCGGGGGACTTGTAGCGGCGCGACTTGAGCTCGTCCACGATCTGCCGGAGGATCGCCTTGGAGTCGCCCACGATGCCGACGTCGATGTCCCTGTTCTGTCCGATCTTGCCGCCGTCCTGCATGATTTCGATCAGCTTCGGCTTCTGGGGGAACATCCGGTCCTCGCCGTAGCCCAGACGGAAGTCGATGGGCGTGCCTATAAGGACCACCGTGTCCGATTTGACAAGACCATACCTGCGGCCGAGACTGCCCAAATTCGGGTGGTCCGACGGCAGGCTGCCGCGGCCCATGGCGTTGAGGAACACGGGGCTGTCGATCATCTCGACGAACTCGCGCAGCTCGTCCCAAGCCTGGGTCCACCAGATGTCCGAGCCCGCCAGGACCATTGGGCGCTCAGTCTCCATCAGGATGTCGGCCACCCGGCTGATGTACTCAGGGTCGCCGTAGGCCCTGGACTCGGTGCGGTAGGCCTGAGGGTAGTGGACCTCGTCCTCCTCGGCGCTGCCGTTCACCACGTCGATGGGTATCTCCAGATATACCGGCCCCGGCACTCCAGTGGTGGCGTGTCGGAAGGCAATAGACACGTAGTCGGGGATTCGGTCCGTCCGTTTGACCTGCTCAGAGAACTTGGTTATAGGCTTGAGGAAGGTCGCGCTGTCGAAGTCCTGCAGGCCGCCCCTCAGATGGTCGCCGATGCCGGCATTGCCTCCGATAAGCACCATCGGGCTGGGGGCCTGGAACGCGTTGGCCAGGCCCGTGACGGCGTCGGTTACCCCAGGGCCCGCGGTCACGATGGCGACACCCGGCTTCCCCGTCACCTTCGCCCACCCTTCGGCCGCGTGGGCCGCCACCTGCTCGTGACGGAAGTCGATTATTTTGATCCCTTCGGCGGCGCAGCCCTCGTACAGATTGTAGATATGGCCGCCGTTGAGGGTGAATACGTATTCGACCCCTTCTCGCTTTAGCGCCTTACCGAACAGTCTTCCGCCGTCTATCTCTGCCAAATCGGCCTCCTCAATATCTTGGAATCCCACAGTATCGCGCCCTGGCCGGATTGTAGCACGCTGACACCTGGAGCGGCAGCGATCTTGTGGAGACCGCCAGCATGTCAGCCCACCTGCGGGTATCCACGCGGATTCTTAAGGGGGTGATGCCTTGTGCCGAACCCGCCGAGGTCGTAAAATCGTGCGGGCCAAAAAGAGATGATCATAGCCGCAGGAAAGAGGATTTGATGAAAGTGCCTACCTGGTTGAGAGCATCGTTGCCCACCGTCGTTCGGGTGCTTCTGGTTCCCATGCTGGTCGTTATCTCCGTTGGCGCCGCTTGCGGCGGAGACGATGCGACAGAAGGCCCGCTGGAATCCCTGAAACCAGCCTATTTCCCCAATGGGCCCATCGATATTCTGGTGGGATACGATGCGGGAGGGGGTTCGGACCAGTGGGCTCGGAGCATTGCCAAGGCTGCGGAGGAGGTCCTTGGGGTCCAGGTGACCGTAACCAACCTCGTGGGAAATGCTACCCAGCCTTATTTCGCCAAGCTGATCAACCGGGTGTACAGCGAGGGTCCCACGGCCACACACATCATTTGACGCGTGACTTAAGAATCGTTGGCGCGACCCCGGAACGGAGGGCCGCGTTTACGCTCGAGCCGCCTTCGTCAGCAGGAGAAAGCGGAGTACGAGCTTGTGCTGGAACCTGGTTCGTCCGTTGAGGCCTGATGCGGCGGTAAATGGCGCGGTTGGTCGGCGGTCGGGTCCGGCTGATCGGTCCGGCTACAGGACTTCCGCGTCAGAGCATCGCCTCGTTGGGCGTGACGCCGAAGCCCGGCGCGTCCGAGGGCTCGATGTACCCATCGATTGCCCGAGGACGACCGATCCACAGCTCGTCGCCGGTGACCCCCCTCTCCCCCTGGTTCACCTCGGCAAGGTCCATGCAGTCCGAGGAGACGATCAGGTGCAATCCCCAAACCTCGTGGCCCCTGTGCGGCGCCACGGGTATTCCCTGGGCGCGGGCCAGATCCAGGATACGCAGGCCGGCGGTGATTCCTCCGCACCAGGTGATGTCCGGCTGCCACAGGTCCAGTGCGCCCGCCCTGGCTACCTCCTGGAAGCCGAACTGGGTGAACTCGTGCTCGCCGCCTGCCAGCAGTGTCGGCTTGATGGCGGGCCGCAGGGCTGCCTGAGCAACGAGATCGTCCGGCGTAAGGACGTCCTCGAACCAGTAGATCTCGTAATCGCGGAGAAGTCGGGTCATCTCCAGTGTCACCTCCGCGTCCCAGGACATGTACGTGTCGATCATGATGCGAGCGTCGGCGCCGAACACCTCCCGCGCGCGGGCGGACCGCTCCACGGCGGTGTCGTAATCGGACGGGCTGCCCGTCCAGCGGTGCGAGAACTTGTGAGCGGTGAACCCCAGCTCCCGATACCACTCGGCATCAGCGCCGGTAGCGTAGGCCGTCACCTTGCCCTTGCTCCGTTGCCCAACGAGCTCGTAGACGGGTCGGCGTTCGGCATGGCCTAGCAGGTCCCATAGCGCCAGGTCCACCCCGCTCAGCGCCATGATGGCGATGCCCTTCCTGCCATAAGGGATCGACGCTGTGTATAGGGCATCCCAGGTTGAGGCGATATCCTCCGCGCTATCCAGGCTGGCGCCTATCAACAGCTCGCGCAGATGGCCGTTCACCACCTCCACGGCCGCCAGTCCTCCCCCACCGTACCCGTATCCGACGACACCGGTGTCGGACTCTACGCGGACGACGATCTGCCACAGACGGGTGCGCCACGAAGAGACCACGTGCTTGTATCTGGGATAGACGGCTTTGACGTCGGTGATCTTCATGTCTATGGGTTCTCCATTGCTGTGCGGTCCATGTACAGAATTTCAGTCGCCAAGTCCGGAGGTAGGCAGCTTGCGATACTGGAAGAGCCCCGCTGCCTAGAACACCAGCCGCATCACGAGCTCTCCCTGGTTTTCTTCGCCGGTGTACTCGAACCCTAATCTCTCATAAAAGCCCCCCGCGTGGCCGTCGGCCTTATCGTGGGCCGTAGCGATCTCGGTCGCGTTTGGGCGAGACTTCACGTGTTCGAGAACGAGTTCCATCGCGCGATACCCATAGCCCTTCCCCTGGTGCTCTCCGTCGATCATTAGACGCCACAGGTGGTAGTCGTCGTAGCCTTTTTTTCTCCAACTCAAGCCTCCTGTCGTCGTCGGCCAGGTAGTGATCGTCGACCATCACAAACCCTACGGGCGTGTCATCAGCGTAGATGGCACGAAACCAGCCCGTGGGCCAAAAGTGAGCCTCCGCGATGGATACCGCATTTGGGGCAACCAGACTCTCTTGTTCGGGCTTCACCTTCAAGTCCAGTATCTCGAAGAGGTTCTCGATGTCCATCTCGCGCAGACTTACGGTGGCGCCTCTGCCAGGGATGGGATTGCCTCCGACCATGGTCGTCTCCTTGGGTGGCTGCATCCGGTGCAGTCAATGTCCCACAAGAGAGAACTCTTGGTGGGGTGTCCATGGGCGGGACCAATAGTACCACCTACGGACTCCTCGACCGGGTATAATTCGCCTTGGATGTTCCACCTATCTTCGATCGACAAGCAGTTACCGGAGGCTGATCTATGACTTTGCGGGACGGCATCAAGCATCCTCTCTCCGCACCCGTATTCGCCGGGCTTGAGACACTGGAGAGTCTCGGACTTCTTGCAGAGTCTTCGCTGAGAGACGACATCCGCGTCCTCGACGACTACGCCGACGTCCTCATAAGCGCCCATGCACCCGCTAATGCGCCGGACGGGTCGCGACTGAACATCGCGGCCACGGACAGCGACTTTCGCGAGATGTCCATTGGGATGATAACTGCATATATCGACGAGGCGCGCCGCTACCCGAACGTGAGACAGGTCAATATCCATTTCGCTCCACGCCGGTGGATTGAAGAGACTCAGACGAGAGGACAGGAGGGGGACCGGGACCTTCTGATCGACGCTGTCCGCCGCATCGCCAGCCACGCCGATAAGCAGGACATCGAGATCGTGATGGAGAACGGCACCTCATATTGGAAGGACATCGACGAGAGCGTCGAGCCCGAGACACTGGACTGGACGACTCGCAATCGCTACTTCGGCTCAACACCGGAGCACTGGATCGAGGTGTGCGAGGACGTTGACCGCGACAACGTCGGTCTCTGCCTCGACTCCAGTCACATCTGCACCTATGCTCAGGCCTTCCCAGAGTCGGAGCGGGAAGAGCGTGTGATGGCCTTCTTGAAGCGACCGGAGATGATCCGGCACGTCCACTGGAGCGACAACTACCTCTACGACACGCGTGGCCGTAACGACTCCCACCTGAGCGTCGGCAAGGGCACGCTGCCGACGGAGATACACCGCCAGATAAAGCAGCTCGACGCGACCATCCTGCTAGAGCACTTCTACACAGTGCAGGAGCTCAAGGAGGAGCTCCTGTATATCGACTCGTTGTAAGACACCCTCCTGTGGCGAGCAACGACGGGTCGGAGCCTCAGGTGGAGGCGCTGGACGAACGACCGAAGAGCTGGCGACAGCCATCCGAGACCGGACCCAAGGAGAGCACCTCTTGGAGAAACCCAACATCGTCATCATCTTCTGCGACGACCTTGGCTATGGGGATATCGGCTGTTTTGGATCGGAGGTGAACCGTACGCCGGTGCTAGACCGGATGGCGGCGGAAGGTATGCGCTTCACCGACTTCTACGTCGCATCCCCGGTTTGTTCCCCTTCCAGAGCCGCTCTACTGACCGGGTCCTACCCCAAGCGAGTGGGCCTGGACGCCGGGTATAACTTTAGCGTGCTGCTTCCCGCCGATCCGATCGGGCTGCATCCGGATGAGATAACGATCGCCGATGTGCTCAAGGAGGCGGGATACGCGACCATGATGCTCGGCAAGTGGCATCTGGGCGACCAGGAAGGATTTCTCCCGACCGACCACGGGTTCGACTCGTACTTCGGGCTGCCCTACAGCAACGATCACTACTCGCGTCGACCGCAAGAGTATCGAACGCACCTCCCGGCAAGGTTTAGCGAGCATCGTTTCAATCCGATGCCGCTGATGAGGAACGACCAGGTCTCCGAGCTCGAGCCGGACCAGACTTTTCTAACGAAACGGTATACAGAGGAGGCGGTCTCGTTCATCAAAGGGCACAGGGACCAGCCATTCCTCATATATTTCGCTCACCTCTACGTGCATACGCCACTCTTCCCGCCCAAGGAGTTCCTAGACAAGGCTCAGAACGGGCCGTACGGCGCGGAGGTCGAGTGCATAGACTGGAGTGCGGGGGTCATTCTTGACACCTTGAGGGAGTTGGGGATCGACGACAATACACTGGTGATATTCACTTCTGACAACGGGTCTACCGGCAGACTGGGTGGCAGCAACGCTCCCCTGCGCGGGGCCAAGGGAACCACGTGGGAGGGTGGAATGCGGGAGCCGTGCATAATGCGTTGGCCGGCGGCCATCCCGGCGAACACCGTCTGCCGCGAGGTCATCACCGCCATGGACTTCCTGCCTACGATGGCCAAACTCGCGAGCGCCGATGCACCGGACGACCGTGTCATCGACGGCCACGACATCCGCCCGCTGATGTTCGGCGAGGCCGGCGCGGCCAGCCCGTACGAAGCGTTCTTCTACTATGGCGCCGGAGACCACACGCTCCATGCGGTCCGGGCCGCAAGGTGGAAGCTGCATCTGATTACGAACGAGTTGTACGATCTCGAGTCCGATATCGGGGAAGAGCGCAACGTATTCGACGAACATTCCGATGTCGTCGGCAGACTCGAAGCGCTGGCGGAGGAGTGCCGCCAGGACCTTGGCGACGCGTACACCGGCGTCGAGGGCGCAAACACCCGGCCCGTCGGCCGAGTCGATGATCCCAAACCGCTGACCTCCCTGGACAAGATGTCCCCCGAGGTCCGCGCACTATATGATCTGGACGATACCGTCGGGGTGTTTTCATGAAGACAGCCCACGAGGTGAGATGACGGCCTGGCGCCAGAGGGGGTCGGAAGTCGGAAAAGGGGGGCGTAATGCCGGTCATCGACGTTGAGGTAACCAGGCAAGAGCCGTACGCAGGCGGTCAGTCCTTTGGTGAAACAGGCGTCTACGAGCTGATCGACGGCGTCTTGACCTTCGCGGTGGACCCGGAGAATGAGGCGAATCGACCGATCGTCGACCTCGATATGGCCCCTCTGGACGCCGACGGACGCGTGCGTTTCCGCGCGGACTTCACCCTGATAGTTTCGGAGATGCCCACCCGCGGCAGTCGCCGGCTGATTGTCGACGTGGTCAACCGCGGCCGAAGGCGGGCGGTGAGCACCTTCAATCGTGCGCCGGCGCCTGCGGAAGAGTCGAGGGAGGTTCACCCGGGAGACGGGTTCCTTTTTCGACACGGCTATGCCGTCGTCTCCATCGGCTGGCAATGGGATGTCTACGCCAGCGAGGCCTTGTTGGGGCTTGAGCCTCCGTGGGCGGAGATCGGCGGCCGCCGTGTGAGGGGGCAGACGATGGTGGAGATCCGCCCCAACGCTGCGGAACGGACGCGACTGCTGGCCAACCGGCTCCATCGACCTTACCCGGTCGCAGACCTGGACGAACGAGAGGCGGTCCTTCTGGTACGTGAATGGGAGGACGGACCGGCCACGGTCATCCCGCGTGCCTGATGGCGGTTCGCACGGGAATCGGACGACGGGGTCGTCGCAAGCCGAGAGCACGTGCACCTGGAGTCGGGTTTCGAGGCCGGTAAGATCTACCATGCCGTCTACACCACAGAGGGAGCTCCGGTTGTCGGGACCGGCCTGCTGGCGGTGCGCGACGTGGCGGCCTGGCTGACGCACCCCTCGACGCTCAACCCGGTGGATGGCGGCTTCGAGCGTGTCTATGGTTACGTGGTCTCCCAGACGGGACGGCTCCTACGACACTTCATCTATCTCGGCCTCAACCTGGACGAGGAGGGCACGCCTGTCTATGACGCCCTCCTACCCCACGTCGCCGGAGCGCGCCTCGGCGAGTTCAACCATCGGTTTGCGCAGCCATCGGTCCAATCGGCGCCCGGGTTTGGGCACCTCCCCCCATTCACTGACGGCCAGTCGACCGATCCCTTCACCGGGCAGAAGAAGGGGCTTCTTGACCGGCTGCGGGAGCTGAAGGCCGTGC
>Ga0310124_10003584_pt1 | contig 10397 bp, 3 predicted proteins | sample CB11b_AW_Bot5_MG_FD_203507 | JGI IMG/M metagenome (GOLD analysis project Ga0310124, IMG submission 203507) | Marine microbial communities from Western Arctic Ocean, Canada - CB11b_AW_Bot5 | ecosystem: Environmental > Aquatic > Marine > Oceanic | place: Canada: Western Arctic Ocean | collected...
AGCTTGCTGGTGTCGGCGGCCTTGGGGGCGGCGGGTTTCTGCTTGGCGGGCGCTGCTGCTGCCGGTGCTTTTTCTGCGGCTTCCTTCTTGGCTGCAGGTGTTTTTGATACGGATACGGATACGGATGCCGCTGCCGGGGCGGCCTTGCCGACGTCCTGCATCCGGGCGAGTTCCAGTGGCGAGAGCTTGCTGGTGTCCGCAACCGGTGCGGCCTCTGGGGCGGGGGCTTCGTCGGCTACCTCGGCGGGAGCTGCTTCGGCCGTCTCGGCCACGGCCTCGACCTCCTCTTCGACCTCGACCACGGTCAGGAACTGCGGGTGGATGTCGTACCAGCCAATGTCCTCGGACCCATCGAATTCGACCAGCGCCTGGCCGCTCATGTTGACCGTCTTGACCTGTCCGGTCAGCCCTGCGAAGCGTCTGAGTTCGGCGACCGAGCCGTCGACCTGGACGAACCGGTCGGTCCATTCACGTTGCAGCGAGTCGACCTCTTCAAAGAGCGACATTCGCGTGTCATCCTGCAGAGCGAGTTGGGGCGTGCGTGCTGGTGCTGAGCGGCCATTCTGTGGCAAGGCAGGAAGGGATTCAAGGGGCCTCGACAGCTCTCCCGAGAAGAACTCCCACGCGCCAGGCACGCGGGATCGGATTTCGCCGATCTGTGCACCTGAAGATCATCTCTGCCTGAAGATCATCTCTGGTAGATCGGCAGGTATTGGTATTCGACGGCGAGTGCGAGCAGGGCCATGCAGGTGGCGTAGTTGGCTCCGTGAGTCCGTTCGCTGCCGTGCCGGGCTTTCCAGCTGCCGTCGGGTTCCTGGGCATCGAGCAGGATGGGGACGAGGTGATTTCGGGTCTGGGTCCAGTAACGGCCACCGACCTTGAACATCCCGACGCTGCAGTAGTAGACCCCGTAATAAAAGTAGTGGTCGGTGGTTTTCAGAGGTCGGGCCACGAGGTATTCGGCCGCTCCCATCGTCTCGTCGCAGCGGTGCTTGCCGCAGACTTCCAGTGCGAGGATCCCGGTTCCGGCTCGGGTGGGCGTGGGTGCTCCACCCGGCTGGTAGGCAAAGCCCCGTTTGTTCTGCACGCTGCAGCGGCGGACGTAGTCCACCGCACGATCGATGTTCTCCACCGGCACATCGGCTCCGACGTTCCGTGCCGCTCTGAGTGCCAGCAGTTGCCAGCCGCTGACGCTCAGGTCGCTGTCGGTGCTCGTCGGCTGGTACCTCCATCCCCCCGCGTGGTGTTCGGCCTTGGCGACATTCTGGGCTTTGAGGATCAGCGAGATGGCACGGGTCAGTGCCTTGCGGCAGTCGCTGGCCAGCGGTTCTTCGAGCATCCCGATCACCTCGGCCAGCATCAGCGTGCTGATCCCGTGGCTGTACATCGGTCCGTGGCTGCGGCGGTGCACGATCATGTCGTCGGGACGCTGGTGATCGACCACCCAGCGAACGCCCCGCTGCAGCTGCTTGCCGTAGGGACCCTCGCCGGGCACATGACCGGCGGCCAGGAACGACATCACCGCCAGCGAGGTGGTCGCCGTCGATTCGCCCAGTCGCCCCACCGACCAGGCCCCGGATGGCTGCTGCTGCTGGGCGAGGAATTCGAGCCCCTCGACGATCGCCGCGTCGACCTGCCGCTGTTGCTGGGTCTCGACGAGAGATTTGGGCTGCGGTGTCGGCTGCGGTGTGGGTGGTTTTTGAGTGGGTTGAGCGGTTTGCGTGAATGCGGCCAGAGGACCGAGTGCGGTCAGCAGAGCGACGGTGACCCAGGCTGCGGTGTGATTCATGGCGTGCCGAGGTCGTTTCGTTGCGTTGCCGAGCGTGAGATTTCTTCGAAGTAGTATCGGATCAGTTGTGCGTAGTCACCGTTGGGGTCGCGTCGTGCGGCCTGGAGGATTTCGGTTTTGAGTGTACCGGGGAGTCGTCCCCAGGCGCGTCCCGAGAGCCGGGCGAGTTCGGCTTCGAGTCGTTTGAGTTCGGAGGCCATCGAGCTTCCGGTCCCGGCGTTACCGCTGGTGTCCTTGGAGTTGGGATCGTTAGGACCTGGTGGTACTGCGAGTTTCCTGGGATCGGCCTGGCCGGGTTGCAGGTTGCGGGCTGCCTTTGAGAGCGAGCGAGCCGCCTTTCTGAGTTGCTTGGCGGACTTGGCCAGTGCCCCGTCCTTCTGAGAGGATTTTCTGGTCCCTGTGGCCTTTTGCCCCGGCTTACCCCCCTTGGACTTGCCCTGTGCACCTTTGGCCGACCCCTTCTTGGACCCCTTTTTGGACCCCTTTTTGGACCCGGGTTTCTGGCCGGGTCGTCCGGCGGAATTGCGGGGGTCATCGAAGCGGGCCTGTTTGAGGCTCTGGCGAGACTGTTCGAGTTGTTCGACGGCGGCGGTCACCTGTTGACCGACCCGTTGCGGCACGGGTGTTTCGGGTCGATCGGTGGCGTCCCCGGCGTCGAGTGCCAGTCGAGCGGTTTGTTCGAGGTGCTTCGCGGCCGCCCCGGCGGCGTCGGCTGCGGGTGGGAATTGAGCGGCATCGAGTCCCTTGCTGACCTGGTCCATGTCGTGTCGCGCGGCGGCGGCTTCGTCGTGTGCCAGGTCGGCCTGTTTGCCGTTTTGGGGGAGATCGACGGGTGGTGCTCGGAGTTGTGCGGCGACCTGTTCGAGTCCCTGGGCGACGCGGTCGGTGGCGGCCGAGATGGCCTGCTGTGCGACGGTTCGCACGGTGCGTCGTCCGGCGGCCGACTTGGCGGCGGCCCCCAGCATCCTCGCGTCGGTATCCTGTCGGTTGGCCAGGTCCCGGGAACGCCGAATCAGCACCGGATCGGGCTGCACCTCGGTCGCGTCTTCGAGCGACTCGGCGGCGGTCCTGGCCAGTTGTGCAGTGGCCGTGGCCTGCCCGGCGGCGTCGTCAACGCGTCCACCGAGCAGGCTGCGGGCGGTGCCGGCGGCCTGTCGCGCGAAGCGGGCGGCATCGCGGGCGGCGTCGGAGGTGGTGCCCAGTTGTGAGGCGATCTCGAGTGCCTGCTCGGTCGCCTGCCGGGCCAGTTCCTGCTGTCGTCCCAGCGGCGTGCCGGCGAGGTCCGTCGGTGGTCCGCTGGTCTTGTTTTGGCGGGGTGGCGGCGGGTCGGTGTCGCCGTCGAGTTCGGTGCCCAGTTCTCGCTGCGGGGCCGCGAGTTCACGGGCTCGGAGCCCGAGTTCCCTCAGCCGGGCCAGCTGTGCCTGCCGGGCGGCTTCGACCACTTCGGGTCGTCGTTCGAGGAGTCCATCGAGCTGGTTGTCGAGTCCGTCGTGCCGTTTGAGGAGGTCCTGCTTGCGGCGATCGAATTCGTCTCTGCGCTGGTTGCGTTCGATCCTGGTTTCGCCGACTTCCGAGTCACCGGCGAGTCCGGCCAGGGCGTCGACATCGTCGGCCAGCCGAGTGGTGCGGTGTGCGATACGGTCCAGTTCGAGCAGGTCTCGTTCGAGTTCCGCGAGTCGGTCGAATTCTCTGAGCAGTTGATCGAAGGCGGAGAGGACCTGTGCGAGGTCGTCGTCGGCTTGTCCCAGGCGAGCGGCCTTGTCGGCCAGTGCGGCCTCGAGTGCCGGTTCGAGCCGTGAGGCGGCGGCCGGCAGCAGCTTGCGGGCGATCCGGTCGGTGGCCCCGGCGAGTGGTTGCCAGAGCGGCTGGGTGGCGAAGAGCCGTGCGACGGTGTCGACCGCTGCGGCGAGGTCACGCAGGTCGGCTCCGGTCTTGCGGATCACGTCGTTACCCGAGAAGGGGGCCTGGTTCTTCAAGGCCTCGAGCACCTGGCCACGAGTGGTCTCGAGCGTGGTGCGGGCCGCGAGGCTGTCGGCTCGAGCCATTTCGAGTCGGGCCCGGGTCTCGTTTTGCCGGGCGACGACGTCGGCGAGGTCGGGGGGCTGGGCATTGGGGTCAACCAGCAGGACCCGTGGTGCCGAGAGTGTTTCGTTGGCGGCGGGTCGGTCGCGGGTGTCGGTGACCCGCACGCGGTAGGTCAAGCGGGCTCCGGTCTTGAGCTTGAACTTCGAGAGATCGATGGTGAAGTGCTCGACGGCCTCGCGTCCGCCCAGTCGTGAGGGGTCGACCTTCTGGAGGTCCTGCGTGCTCGGGTCGACCTGGAGCATGAGTTCGAGCGAGCCGAGTCCGAAGTCGTCGGTGGCTTCTACACGGATGGTGATCGCATCGGTTGGCCGCACAGCGGTGGGCCGGTCGTGACCGGAGAGCATCAGGGTGGGGGGCTGGTCGACCTGGATCACCAGCCGTCGGTAGGTCGGATCGTCACGGCTCAGCCCATCCCGATCGACCAGTTCGACCAGCAGCGGGCCACCGCTTTCGGCGAGGACGTCGACGGTGGCCGAGCGTCCATCGGGTGCCAGCGTGGCGGCGAAGGGAGCGGGGGGAGCGGCGGGGGCGGGAGCGGACTGACGGGTTGGTCCCAGCAATCTGAGCCGGGCGTCGCGGATCGGCTTGTTGAACTGCAGTCGCCACTTCAGCCGGCTGCCGGCCAGCACGGTGACGTCTCCGACCACCGCGTCGGTGCTGCGAGGCGGCAACCGGGTATAGCGGGGTGGGACGATCTCGAGTGTCAGGCCGGTGACCGCCGGCAGATCGACGACGCGTACCGAGTGTGTCCTGGAGAGGCTGCCGTCGGCGTCGACGTGGAATTCGAACCCCTCGAGCACTTCGGGCCAGGTGGTGCTGTAGGCGATTCCGTCGGCGGTACGTTCCATCAGGCGACGATCGGTGGAGCCCGAGCGGGTCGTCCAGCGGCACCAGACATTTCGCGGCACCGCTGCCAGCGGGGGGCCGGAGGAGGGGCCGGAAGGGGGTTCGATGCGGACACGCACTCGGACATCGCTGCCACGGGCGACGACCTGGTCGGGGTTCTCGACGGTGACGCGATAGAGCACGGTTCGCTGGAGATTGCTCCAGGGCAGGAAGAAACGGGTCATCAGCAGCGCGTGACCCGAGCCGGGGACCGCCAGGGGACCGAACATGACCCCCGCTGCGACTCCGGCCCAGGCCAGCATCACCACCGCCGCGCGGAAGCTGAGCACGCGGCTGAAATCGAGGGACCGGGTCGCGGAGGTGGTTTCCTGCAGCAGCAGGATCCGCAGGCCTTCCGAGCCGTCGCACTTATCGGCCTCGAGCAACTCCACGCTGCTGGTCAGCCGTTCCTCGAGTTCGGGGTGCAGGCGTTCGACCAGTGCCGCCAGTTCGGACTGGGAGATCCTGGCCGTGATGCGTGCCAGGACCAGCCGGTACCCCGCCCAGACAACTGCGGCGACAACCAGCAGCAGCGTGATGATGCGGACGGTTGGCGAGAGTGGTACGAGGAGGTCGAGCAGCACACCGGCGGCCAGCAGTGCGGTCGTGACAAGCAGAAAGACCCCGCCTCCGTGCAATACCACCAACCAGCGCCAGCGGCGGCCGAGTTGACCGAGGGCGTGTTGCAGTGGCTGGGGCAGAGAGGGTCGGGAGCTGTTCGGCATGGGTCGGGGCGCGGCTGTTGATGCTGATGCTGATGATAAACAGTTGAAGTTTATCAGTTGTACGCGTCGTGTCGGTGAAGAATTGCAGTCAGGGCAGTCCGTGGACCTTGCGGAGCACCCATTCGGAGGTCATCAGCACAAAGAAGCCGATCAGGACGGCCCAGTGGTTCCAGATCAGCATGTCCTCGGTCCGTTCCCGGTGTTGGCTGGTCCCCTTGAGCAGTTGTTCGAGTTGATCGAGTTGATCGAGCGTGACGAGTCGGCCTCCGGAGGCGGTCGCGAGTTCAGCGAGTCGGAGGTGGTCGGCGGCGAGGTTGTTGAGTTCTCCGGAGGTGGGTGGGTGCACGAAGACGTTGGCGGTGACTCCGCTGGTATCGATCGACGGATCCGAGACCGAGAGTCGGATCTGGTAATCACCGGCACTCAGCCCGGTGGCCTGTCCCCTGAACAGCAGGGGCCGGCCGTCGACGGCCGTCAGCGGGACGACGGCCAGCGGCGTCCCGTTGCTATCGGCCCCTTCGGCGGCGTGGAATTCGGCTCGCGCCGTCAGGTTTTCGATCCGTTCGAGCACGTCTCGTCGCCAGCGTGCGGTGATCTCGATCGGATCCCCCGCCGTCACCTCCGCCGTCTCGACTCCCAGCCGGACCGATGAGTTGCCACTGACGGCCTTGTTGTGAGCGGCCCAGCGTGCCAGTTGTCCCCAGAAGCGGTGGTGGTAGGTGTCACCGGTGCGGTGTCTCCATCGCCAGGTACTGTCGATCCCCAGCCACAGCACCTGTCCGAGTCCGTGGTAGTGGTGCACGAACAGTGCCTGGTGCTGCGGGTCGGGGATGCGAGTGGGCCGGCCTCGGAAGCTGGGTCGTGCGAGCACCGTGCTGCCGGGCCGCGGCACGCCGACCAGTCCCCAGGTGTGACCGGGCAGAGCGTCCCAGATCCGGCGGTTTTCGATCGGGTCGAGATGGAACTGGAGCATCGGTTCGCGTTGTCCTTCGGGGCTCAGCGCGATCCCGAAGCCTCGCCGAGTGGGTGCCCGCCGTCCTTCGGAGTTGGTGAATTCGAGTCGCACGAGTCCGCCGACGGGCATCAGGTTGTCGAAGGCCTCGAAGCGGTAGTTCGAGGGCAGGTCACGCTTACCGGCGACCAGCACCAGGGTGCCTCCCGCATCCGACACGAACGACTCGATCAGCGACCAGGCCGATTCGTCCAGCGACCTGGGTCCGGCGTCGCCGACGATGACCAGGTCGGCGTCCCCCAGCAGCGATCGACCCAGCGGGTCCTCACCGTCGGGGACCTCCAGCGACCTGGCAAAGAACGGTTCCTTTCCGATTCCCAGGAACGGTTGAGCGAAGACGACCTGGTCGACGTCGACTCGTGCGTCGCGTGTCAGCGCGTTGTCGATGAAGCGGAATTCCCAGCGGGCCTCGCCGTCGATCAGCAGCACCCGGGCCACATCGTCGACGACGTTGACCAGCACGTCCTTCTGGTTGTTGTCGTCACGGATCTCGTCGGGATGCGGTTCGGCTCGAACCACCAGCCGCTGCCGTCCCAGGCGTTTCGCGGTCCACTCGAAGGTCACCTCGTGAGAGTCACCGGTGGGCGTGAAGGTCTGGACGAGAGCCTGCTGGGGCGCGTCGGCGGGGAACAGCGAGACGGCGACCGGGCGGTTGCGGAAGCCTCCGGTGCGGACCGTCGCGATCACTCTCAGCGTGTCGTCGCCAAAGACGGTCGCCGGTGCGTCGACCGTGGCGATCGCCAGGTCGCGCGGCAGGCGGGTCGACCCGATCGGCACGGTGTAGACCGGGATCGCCTGTTCTCTCAGCCGATTGGCCGCGGCCAGAGGGTCGGCCGATTCGGTCTGTCGTCCATCGCTGAGCAGCACGATCGCGGTGACCGGAGCGTCGTTGGCTCCGGAACCGCCGACCAGCGGGGCGGCGAGGTTGGTGCGTGTGGAGTCGAGCGACTCGGGAGCGTCGCCGGCGACCGCTTCGGCCCCGATCGTCTCGGCAGCGCCGCCGAATACCCGGTACTCGATGTCGCCGATCTCCTGCAGCGATTCGATCAGTGGGGACTGGCGGCTGATGAGCCGATTGATGATCTGTTGTCGAGTCAATCGCCCGACCGCCTCGAGCACCTCGTCGAGATTCTCTCGCCGGATCTCCTGCAACTGCTTGTTCCGTTGCGGATCGTCGGCCTCACCCTCATCGACCCAGCTCGGTTCGCGTCCGGCCTCGAGGTCCTCGGTCCAGCGATCCAGTCGCGGATTGATGCGGTCGTTGCCGATCAGCCCCAGCCCTCGTGCCCACCTCAGTCTCTCGGCCCGGCTCGCCTGCGGGTCGCTCATCGTCATGCTCTCGGACCGATCGATCGCCACCACGATGCGTCCCCGTCGAGCGAGGTCTCTTGAGAGGTTGACGGCGGGTTCGGCCAGGGCGGCTCCCAGCAGCACGATCACCGAGAGCCTCAGTCCCAGCAGCCAGCGGCTGGCGGCGTGGGGCATCAGTTGCCGCTCGAACTGCAGCAGTTTCACGACGAGCACCACGGCGGCGAGAACTGCGAGGCCACCCAGCACCAGTCGGGCTGGCGAATCCATGACATGAAACAGGAGGCGATGGTTCACGAGGCGGAGGTCTCCTGCCGGTATCCCCCTCGGACCATCCGCCGCGTCAACACGACCTCACCCAGCAGCAGGCCCAGGAACAGCAGCAGCACCAGGTACCAGAACTCGGTCCTGGGGGCCGACTCGCCGATCGCGTCACGCAACTCGTCGTGATTGGCCACGAATTCGATCCGGCCTCCGCGGGCCAGGCGAACCCGGGTGGCCTGTTCGAGCCGATCGAGGTTGGCTTCGGCCGGGTCGGCGGTGACGACGAAGTGCTCGGCGGGTCCGATGCCGCGTTCGGTGAGTTCCCGGGGCAGAAGGGCGTAGTGACCGGGCAAAAGCGTATCGTTGAGCCGGGCCAGGCGTCCCGCCCCACTGCCGGCCTCCTCGACTTCGAATCTCAAACCGCCGGGACCCACGACCACGTACTGGTCGTGGCGGAAGTCGTCAGCGACGTTCAGCAGCAGGGGGTCTCCGGGGGTGACGGTCCGAGTCGACTGGCCGCCGGCGAGGTAAAACAGGACTTCGTGGAGGAACGAGACGTAGTCGGGTCGGGCTGGCAGGGTGTTCCAATCCGCGTCGAGGGTCGAGCTCCAGACTGCGAGGTGTCCTCGACCCATGCGGCCGGTGACCAGCAGGGGCTTGCCGTTTTCCAGCACGGCCGCGATCCGCGGTGCTACGGGTCCCTCGAGCGGTTCCAACGGCCACCAGCCGGTGAAGCGGGCTTCGGTGAATCCGCCCTGTCGCGTCGTCCCGAAGCGAGCCATCCACGACCCGGCCAGGCTCTCGCTGTCGACCCGCACCGCGGCGGAACCTGTGGCTGATCCGGGTGTGTCACCGATTCGGGCCGGCAGCAGCCCGGTGGAGTTGGCCCAGTCGGACCACGCGGCGGGGTCGGTGCGATCCCCCAGCGTGACCAGCAACCCGCCTCCGGCTTGAACGAATTCCCTCAGCGGGTGTCCCCAGGCGGGGTCGGGCCGGGCGACGTTGGCCAGCACGATGACTCCTGAGTCGGGAAAGTCGGTGGTGCTCAGCCGGTCCCAGCTGACGACTCGGCCGGCGACCCACGGTTGCTGGTTGGCGGCGGCGGAGAGTGCGGCTCGAGCGAAAAACGTCTCGGCCCGTGTCGCATCCGGATGCGGGGCTCCATCGACCAGCAGCACCGGCAGTGCGTCGATGGCCGTCACCACCGTCTCGCTGCGGTCGTCAGCGGGCAGAGAGTCCTCGTCGAGCACGACGGCGAGGTGATGCGAGCCGGCTGTGGGGATTCGGTATGAGAACTCGACAGCGGCTTCGCCATCGGGTGGGACGCTGACCGAGAGCGTGCGATCCCCCAGCCGCTGTCCGTCGATCTCCAGGCCAACCCGCCGGTTGACGGTGGTGAGATTGCCGTGTCCGATCACGGTGGTGCGGATCGACACGGCCAGGCCCAGCGGGACCAGTTCGCGGGCGACCTCGAGCGGGGCGACGTGGAAGTGGGGTGAGGAGGTGTTGCGGGGTTCACCGGGTGTGGCCACGCGGATCACCGGTCGCGTGGCGTCGGGGAACCCGTCGAGCTGGTCGTCGAGGCGATCCCAGAGCACCCCGTCCTCGGCCCGCCAGCCGTGTGCCTGGCCGTCGGTCAGCACGAGGACTTCTCGGCGCAGGTTCCCGGTCTCGCGGAGCAGGCTGACGGCGCGCCGGATGGCCGCGGGCAAATCGGCGGTCCCGCCCGGGGCCGGCAGCCGACCGAGAGCCGCTCGGACCAGGTCGTGGTTGACCGTCGGCGGGTCGATGACAGCCCGAACACCATGGCGGGCTTCGATCAGTGCCACGCTGTCGCCGGGTCCGAGGTCTTCGAGCACCCGGTGCGCGAACTGGATCGCGGCGGCACGAGGCGTCTGCTGGCCGCCTCGCCAGCCCATGCTGCCCGAGCCGTCGATCACGATCACCACGTCCCGCCGAGACGTCTCGACCTCACCCAGCCACTCGGCCAACCACCCGTCGCTGTCGGCGGGTCGCGCCATGGCGACCACCAGCAGGCCCACCAGCAGCATTCTCAAGAGGATCAACTGCAGCTCTTCGATCCGCACCCGCCGCCGAGCGTCCCGCTCGAGTTCCAGGAACTGCATCGCCGCCCAAGAGACCCGCTCGAACCTCCTGCGGGTCAACAGGTGGGCCAGCAACGGCAGCGACAGGCCGGCCAGGCCCCACAGCATCGGCGTGTTGAGCAGCTCCCAGCCCATGGAGGTTGATGATACGGCCCGAAAGCGGAGTGCGGGAGTGAGGCGGCGAAAGTTGAGAGTGCCGGAGAAGTCCGCAGGTGGGGTGAGCG
>Ga0310124_10003585_pt1 | contig 10392 bp, 4 predicted proteins | sample CB11b_AW_Bot5_MG_FD_203507 | JGI IMG/M metagenome (GOLD analysis project Ga0310124, IMG submission 203507) | Marine microbial communities from Western Arctic Ocean, Canada - CB11b_AW_Bot5 | ecosystem: Environmental > Aquatic > Marine > Oceanic | place: Canada: Western Arctic Ocean | collected...
TGGGGCAACGGGTAGATCGGCCAATCGGTTTGCTCCATTAAATTCAGCGATAGGTTGTGTTGTTCTTCTAGTGTAATTGTCACGTGTTGCATATGTTGCGTGGAGGGTCGGACAGGGACGCCCCGGTGTTTTCGGGACAGGCCAAATGATGGCGTCTGTCAGCTCCCCATTTTTTTCCAGTGCTCGAGATCGGGCAACAAAAATTCCCGCTTTGTGCTGTCCTTGAGGGTTACGACGACATCGGAGGAGATCGAAATGCGTGGCTCGGTCGAGTTGTGCGGCTCGGTGGCATGCTCGGTCCGCGATGGAAAGATGACCAGGTCCCCTTCGTTGACATCAACGATCAGGTTATTGCTGTTGGTTTCGTTACGTGGGCCGTTGAACAACGAATTCATTTTTGTTTCGAAGAGGCCGGGTACGAATTCATTGGGCGGGGATGGGTGCAAAAAGGCGATGCGTCCTCCGTTTTCTGGCTTTTGCAAGTAATATGCCAGGCTCAAGTGGGATTGGATGTGGGCATGCCGGTTGACGCGTTCACCGGCCGTAGCGACAACCGCCCAGGAACGGGTGAAGTAAAGGTTCAATTGGCTGACGTCGAGGCCCATATTTTTGAGATAAAGTTCGACCGTGTTTTCAAAGGCGTCGAACAGGGGGCCGAAGGTGGGGTCGTTGTGAAGGAATTCATGCCCGCGCACGTCGCCCGTCCATGCCGCGATTTCAGAGGTGGGCGGTTCGGATCCATCCCGCATGGCGAGGATTTGTTCAATGAATTGCAATTTGCTCTCTGCGGGGGTGCCTCCCGCACAGGGGAAACCGATAGGGACACAAAAGATGGTGAGGGGGAAAATGTTGATGCTTTTCATACAGGAGTTCGCCTTACCCAAATCGAACAAAAAAGGCGCGGTGCCAGGAATGAGGACTTATAAGAAACTTATGGGGTCGCCGTTTTGAGAGCGGACGGTTCGCAGTTTGACGCGTCGGCACCATGATAGACCGGCTGGAAATCGCGGTCAAATTCTACTCGGAGTGGCCCGGGATCTCCTGGCGATTCCGGCACGTGAATTGGCTTTCTATCCCTGCAGATTGGATTTTGCGGATGGTTAGATGATGGATGTGAAACTCCGGGCGACCGGGAAACCGTGGTTTGGAGCCAACAGCCGGTAATCGTCATCCAGGGCAGGGCGGTCGGTGCGAAATGATAGCGATTCCAATCCCAATACAGACACCCCACGCACCGGATGGACCGGTTTTCGACTTCCTTTTCTTCCAAGTTCACCTGTTTTTCTTCCCTTTGGCCACGTCAAGGGGCAATCCGGGCGGCTTTTTTGACAGCTCATGGGCGACGGTGGGCTCACTTTGTCCCGCCCGCTTTGATTAACCGTAACGGAGCGCGCGCAGAAGTTCGGAAATCTGCTGGTAGGATCAGTGCAGGCGTAAATTCTACGTGTCGTGGCTGCTCGGGATAAAAGTTGCCTCGGCTGCTGCTACCGTTATACTGGATGTCTGCTCAGCTAGGAGGATACCGATGAATGCGATGCAAGTTTCTAACGTCGTGCGCTGTTTGTCCTCGGTAGTGTTTCTTGTGACGTGTATTACTAGCGCCCGTACTGAAGCTGCGAGCTATCAGAAAACGGATGGGACCATCGTTGATCCGATCCAGCAACAATGCAATCTTTTAGAACACTTTTGTAACCCGATTCACCCCTATACGGGGCCCGACCTTCACCGTGGTGCGTACCTGTTTAACGCCGGTCTGCAAAACGCCATTCTGCCTCGCGCCAACTTAAGTGGCGCGGACCTGCGTTATGCGATTTTGAAAGAGGTGAACTTGGCCAAAGCGGACCTGTATTACGCAAATCTGAGCAATGCCCGTCTGAACGATGCCAGCCTAAGGTCCGCTAACCTGTCTTACGCACAATTGGCCGAAGCGGATCTGACCGGCGCGAATCTCACAGACGCCAATCTGAGTTATGCGAGGCCAACCAACGCGAACCTGACGGAAGCGAACCTAACTGGTGCGAACCTAAGGGACGCTAACCTGTCTTACGCAGTACTAACGGATGCGACCCTGATCGACACCTTCCTGATCGACGCCTTCGTAATCAACGCGGATCTGACAGGGGCAGATCTGACGCGAGCTCGGCTGTGGAACTCCATATTATCCGGTACCAAACTGGAAAATTCGAATCTGACCGGGGCGGATTTGCGTTACGCCGTGTTAACCGGTGTGTCTTTTCGTACAGCCAACTTGGCAGGTGCGAACCTGACGGGTACGGATCTGAGAAACGCAAGCCTGTTCTTCGCGACAGCAACAGATACAATACTGACCGACGCAAATTTGAACGATGCATTCCTTTATGGCACAAACCTAACGGGCGCAAATTTAAAAAGTGCCAATCTTTCAGGTGCTTTTGTTCGTGATGCGATCCTGAACTTTGCGGATCTGACGGACACCGACCTGTCCGGCGCGAACCTGAGGGAAGCAAGCCTGCACAGTACCACACTGAACCGAGCCAATTTGGACGATGCGTACTTGGCCAACACCAATCTCAATAGCGCCGATCTGTTCTTTGCGAATCTGGTCAACGCACAATCTATTGATCAAAGCATCGGAAGCCCTTTCTATTATTCCAACACAACCCTTCCGGTAGACTTTGACCCCGTTGCACAAGGCTGGACCCTGGCACCATACTGTGATTTTACCCCGGATGGCACTTGCAACCTGGCTGATATTCAACAGATGCTCCAGACAGGTGATCTGCAGGCAGGAGTTGCTACCTCTGTCTCGACTGACAGATTTGATTTGATTGACAATGACGTAATTGACATGGCAGATCTTACGGAGTGGCTTTCACAGGCCGCCGTCGAAAATGGTCACAAGTCGCCCTATCTGCGTGGTGATACGGATTTAGACCACGACGTAGATACGGCTGATTTGACCAAAATGATCGTCAACTACACTGGCCCACTGGGAATTGACAGAACATGGACAACTGGTGATATGAACGATGATGGTGATACAGACACAGCCGACCTGACCACAGCGATTATCAACTTCACCGGGGCCCGTAATGCAGCAGCGGCTGTACCTGAGCCGTCAAGCCTGCTGCTGTTGGTACTGGCCGTTGGCTGCCTGGCTGCTACGCGGGGCAGAAGCTGCCGCAGCTAGATCTAAATGACTCGTGTCATTGTCCGGATCGACGGCTTGTCGTTGGGTCGGGCACAACCGGTACCCACATCTTGCCCTGACAGGTTGGACACCAATCACCATCTTTTCTTCCTCCGCCCTCACACACTTGGCACATAGTGGCATCCACAGGATCGCCGAGAAGATTGGCCAGCCTGCGCAATCCTTCAATTCACGCAGCCTCTATTAGAGGCTGAAACTTCCGCATCATGGTGATCCAGAGTTGCTCTACGAATGGGGCCTTCAATTCACGCAGCCTCTATTAGAGGCTGAAGCCACGCTCGGCAAAGTTCGATGCTAGAAAGTTGAAGTCGGTGATGTCGATGTCACGGTCACCCTCGAAATTACCTTCGAGCCACGAATGAGGTGCAGCCGCTCCGTCAGGATCATAGTTGGAGGCTCGTCAACCGCTCTCCTGAAACGCGAACTCACGCAGGGCCACGCGAACGCCGCCTTTCAATACCAATTACATAACATGGCTCGCCCTTTTGCACGTTGAGTCGGCTTGGTCTACACCCCACTGCGGACGCTATACTGAAGCTGGCCTGCCATGTCTCCGACGCCGACGTTAATGAAAAATGGATGGCCCGCCATTGCATATACACGCTGATCGCGGATGCCTGGTCAGTTTCGCTGCTATTGCAGAGTGCCATCAAGACACCCTTTGTTAAACACCGTCGAAACGGGTCTATCGACATCCATTCACATCGTCCGTTGGCGGATTTTCACCGTCTTCGACCGTCACGATGTTGCAGGTTTCGGTTTGGTCATCGAAATGCAGCTCGACCCGACCTGCCTCAAGTTGCCGCAGCACATTCTCGACTCGCCGCTCGACGGACGAATAGTCTGTGCCGTCGCGAGTGACGAATTCCTGGACGACGGCTCGGAGCGTCGCTGGCGACAGATTCGTGTATGGGATACGCATCGAATTAGTTTACTGCAAAACGTTCACTCGACCTCCGCATGGGAGTTCGTCGGATGAACCAAAAAACGACCCCCGTGACACAGCATCTTCGGCAAGGTGGTTTTGTCGCTCGGTAATCCGGTGTCGGGAACAAGGGAAATCAGGAGAATTTCATGTCGGCTCGAGGAAGGCGGACTTTCAGCGGTCGAGCGTTCGCCAAATCTCATGTATGATGAGTTGCGAAAGTTGGTGACCGCCCGCGCTCCTCAGTGCGCGACCTGGGGCGAAAGTGCGACGTATTGGGCTGCTTTCGGCGGTCCGCGACGGATGCGCCGCTTGCGCTGTGGTCTGGAATAGGGACGTTTTCCCGTGCGGGTAAACGTGAGTGCCGCTTGCACCACTCCCCACGGGTAGTTCAAGTCCAGTAACGAGCTGTACACCGCGTTTCGTAGCTGCGGCAAGGGCCGACTTGGTCCGATCGCTAATCCGTTTGGCCTCATTTTCGGGTACCGTTCGACCTCTGCACTCTATGTACGAATTCGTTGAGCTAGTGGCTGACAGAACAATCCTATTCCCAAAGGCCAGTCAGCCCTTCCTCAACTTCTTCTTCAGTGGCTTTGATGTACCGCCACAGATATTTGTCCGACTTTAGACCGGAGACTTCGCGGGCAAGCCGGATATCCCGTTTCGCAAGCTTTCGGAGCGATGTGTGCCGGAGGAGGTGCGGGTGGATTTCGATTTGTTCGTCCTTGGGCAAACTTGCATTCACCTGGTCGGCGATCTTTCCGAGAGCATTGTAGATGTTTGACTGGGCAAGCCCCTTCGGTTCCGTAGTACGCTAACCCTCGAGCGCAAAGCGTGCCGTAAAGGATGTCTACAGCCTGAGTTATAAAATAAAACTGCATTCGCAAACACACGCAAACTATCACAATTTCTCGCGGTTACAAGTGGTAATTGGCCCTTAAAGTGGTAGAAGTGGTAACGGATTTTCTCCCACTCCGAATCCGATCTGTACTGGGCTCTACGATGAGCGCTAGGGGGATTAGTGGGGGGAATTGGCAGGCGGACTCATCCCAAGTTCGAGTTTACGAGCAGCTCGAACAGTACTCGGATCAGGAAAGCCGTCGGGCTTGTGACGGACACCAGAAGATGATCCTGAAATGATCGCGAGCCGATCCGCCTTCGAGGCTTCCATCGAGACTCCAGCGGGGTACAACGAATGTGTAACCCCAACAGGACAAACACATTACGAGCATAGCGTTATGAACAAGATTTACCACCCCCAGTATTCTTCCGCCTCTCCCAGCAGATGATCCAAGTAGCTGGCAAGACTCGTCGAAGAGAAGGTAGTGGCGGAGTTCCCTACCTCGGCGATATGATACATGCTGTTGCGCTGATCTGTTTTCGCCTTGCCTGGCGTCGCCATCAGCTGGATTATCGCGCGCATGACCGTACCAGCACCGCTTCATTGCCGCCCAGACGCCTACGACTGCTTCCTGCAACATCTGCCGAATGTGGAAACGGCAACAGGACTGCTCGGAGCCGCTGTAGCAATCTCGATGCACGAGTTGTCGGATGCTCGACCGCAGGCTATTGAGCATCGAATCGGCGTACTGTCCGACCGCGTGAAGAACCGCGTACGCGGCGATGACAAGGAGGCGCTGATTGCGCACCTGCATCAAGTTCTATTCGACGAGGAGGATTTTAGAGGCAATCGTGATGACTACTACAATGCTCGTAACAGCTACGTGCCAATTGTTCTGGAAAGCAAACGAGGAATTCCGATTACGCTAACGCTGATCTACAAATGCGTTGCCGAACGGCTTGGTCTTACCGTGCACGGCATCAACGCTCCTGGGCATTTCCTTGCAACTGTCGAAATGGAAGGTGCCTGGACTTTGGTGGATCCATTCTTCAACGGCCAGATTCTTTCGCACGACGAAGCGCTCGAAAGGATTGAAAAGATGATTGGCCGTCGCCTGCCCGCGACCGAAGCCGAGCAACAGCGGCCCGATACGAACGAGGTACCGATGGCTCCCATGTTTCAGCCTGCAACGCATCGGGATTGGCTGGCTCGCATGATCCGAAACCTGTGCGCCGTTTTCGAACAGGAGGGAGGCGAAGACGATCTAGCGGCGATGACGGAGCTGTTCCGACTACTGCAACGGTCGGGGGTGTGACCGTGCGAGGCAACCGTATTGTAGCCTCCGGCACGGACATTGCTGGCCCGGCCAAAGAGGAACTGGATCTCCCTGATGCGATGCTTTTACCCGCCTACGTGTTCTAGAAAACGACCCTCCGTGAGACACCTGTTTTCCGACGCATCGAATCCTGTGCCAGATGACGTCTGGTCGGTCCAGATGAGATAATTTCCTCTGGAATACCGCAGCGTGGCGTTAGAATGAAGTCTATCCCTTCGGTTCCGTAGTACGCTAACCCTCGAGCGCAACGCATGCCGTAAAGGATGTCTACAGCCTCAGTTATAAAATAACACTGCATTCGCAGACACACGCAAACTATCGCATTTTCTCGCGGTTACAAGTGGTAATTGGCCCTTAAAGTGGTAGAAGTGGTAACGGACTTTCTCCCGCTCCGAATCCGATCTGGACTGGACTCTACGATGAGCGCCAGGTCAACGCGTCGGAGTTAGAAACCCAATGTGACGCCGATGCGAAAAGATGTCACACACTGACAAAGTCACGTCGACCTTTTCTGACGTCGCCTCACCCCGGGGATGTGAGCTTCTTGCGAATCAACCAATAGTAGACAGTTGCACCTTATTGCGTTCCGTCTCACGCTGCATACCACCAGTTACTCTTAACCGTTAGCTTGCGGCCCATTTCTTCATCCTCAAATTTCGAACCGGCTACGCCGGGTAAGAGGTAAAGTGGTTAAGGTGATAAGGGGTAAGTTCTGGCCAAACGAAAACCAGTAAGGAGGAGACGGTTGCCCGGTTGGACGCTGAAGCGGTTGGCAGCACGGACGCTCACCGGTAGATGGATGAACGCCCCTTTCGCACACCTCACCACACCATCAGCAATGCCGGATTGGTGGGAGGTGGATCGACCCCTTCGTGCCTGGCAAAAGACTTTGCGCAAGAGTGAGGTCAGTACACGCCCAGGGGGAACAAATCTTCTCCCCTGGCGGGTGCCTGAAAACACAAAATACCCACCGGGAATAGCAGAAAGCGTCGCTTCATCGCTGACATGTTAACGCTTGCGAAGAGGTCTAACATCGATAGGTGTAGCTACGGTAGCAGCGGTGCCAACACTTGCTTGGCGTCGAGCGCTGACAGCAGTTTTTCCTCCTGCGCCCGAGGCACCACCAGAAACCTTTGGTAGATGTCCACCGTGACGCGCCCGCCCTTAACCGCAGCGGGTGCGCCCATCGTATCCAGCACCTTCACCCCATCCGGGACCTTCAGGCTCACCGGATGGACATCGCGGTAGAAATCGGGAATGTCCCCCAACTCCTCTAGGGGACGGGGTGTTCGGTCCTGCAGGTCGAATGGATCTTGATAGGTTTTCTTTTGGGTCGTGCCGGTGTACTTCTCGCTCCACACCATGAGTACAGACTGCTCCTTGTCGTGCACAAGTGCCCCGAAAAGCCCATCGGGCGTGCGATAAAAGCCACCGCCCTTCATGGTCTGTATCAATTGAGCGGCAAGAAAATTGGCCACTGCCGCCGGTTTGAAGGCGCCGCCTTTTTCCCAAAAACCCCGCTGGTAGCCCGCTGTCGCCATCGTGAACTCCATACTGAAAGCGATCGTCCGGATGTTCATCGCCGAATTGCACAGATAGATCTTGGTATCGCGGCAGAACAGGGGCGCATAGCCAGCACCGATTCCGACGTCCTGCTGCCCCGTAGGTGACTGCGCGCGAATGGGAAGGAAGGACGGCCCGCGCGTGCCCTCTTCGGAATCCCATATCTCGAGCGGCTGCCCTTCCCTCCGGCTAGCCCACTCCCGCCACTGGCGGTAGCGCACCGCGGTGTCCGAGCCGGTCTGTCCACCATAGTGAAACGAAATCCCGTCCACCCCGTCGATGGCCCCGAGCTTGATTGCTTTCTCGGTCCAAAACCTATCCCCATTGGCCGCTCCGGCAATACTCACGATTTTGGTTGCCGGGTCGATCGCCCGCAGGGTACTGACGCTATCGCGCACCATTCTCGCGTAGTTCTCGGGCATCACCATGGGTGGGTTTGGTTCATTGCCGATCTCCCAGTAATCGATACGGCTTCCGAAGCGGTCGGCTAGCTCGCGCAGGTGCACCTTGTAGTCGGCGAACTGCTCCTCGGTATTCGGGGGGAATGGAAAACCGTGCATCGTACGATACTTGTAACGCTGGTGGGTAGACAGCAAAATGCCAAAGCCGTGTTTCTTCAGATTATTCACGAACAGCTGCCCGGCCGCTCGTCCCTGCGCCGACGACAGGCCACGGAATCCCCAGACCAACCCCTCATCTTCCAGGCAGGCCATGGACCACAAGCGGGCCCAGTGGAACCCCAGCCGCAGGAACATCGGCGAGAGGTCCCAATCATACGTGTTGAAATCCAGTCCGTCCGTGTCCAAACCGTAATTCGACTCGGCGTACGGTACCCGCCGCGGCTCGGGCATCACACTGAAGCTCAGATCCGAGAGCACCGGCGCTTTGCCCGCAACCCGCAGCTCGGCGCGGTAAGTGCCCTGCGGCAGAGGATCGAGCGTCTCCTGCCGTTCGACAACCTGCCCCGCCTCGGCGTCGACTTGCCATCGTACCTGGCGCACCGGCACCTGATGGTAATTCACCAGCGTCAACTCCAACGTCTTGGAGGCGGTATTGTCGGCGTGCACGGCGCGCAGGGTGAAGCTCAGCGGATCGTCCGGTGTGTAGACCCGCCAGGGCTTATCAGAACTCAGAGTTGCTTCAACGGGATGCCAGGGCTTGAATTTCGCGCTCTTGCCGCGTGCCAGCATCAGCCCGTCAAACAGCGCATGGCCACCGCCCCGAATGTAAAAGAAGTATTTGCCGGTGGAAGAACGCGGCAGGCGGAAGGTCTTTTGGTGACGCGTCCACTGCTTGGTCGGAGTTATCTTCAAGATGATCGAACCGGGTGGAATGGGCTTGCCATGCTGCTCAGGAACCGATGTCCCCAACACCAACAGCGCATCGCGCTGTCGATTGTCGGTCATTTTTACCGATGCTGACATGGTGAACTCGGCATCGGCGCTGTCAAACGCCAGCGGATAGGTCAACTCCAACGCTGGCCCCAGGCGCCAATGACCGTACCGCATGTCCCGATCTTCCCGTATTTCCAGGCTGCGCGAGCCAAAGACCGCGTCTGTCGAAAGCTGCCAGTTCTGGTCCGGGCCGCGATCGTTGGTGGCATGCCACTGCGTGTAGTGGCGGCTCGGATCGACCTCAAAGCTGCCGTTGGGAATGACATTCCGGCCCTCGGCCACCGGCGTCCAACCGACGTCCTCGGCAAACCCCTTCGTTTTCTCCACCACGAAGTCATCGAACCACAGCACGGCATCTTTCTTACCGGTGACAAACCGAAACTTGAGCACCAACGGGGCGGGACCCACGAACTTACCGCCGACCCGGCCGCCGCAAACGATCTTGCGCCACCCCAGGGTACTGGTGTACGTGTATCCACCGCCGATCGCAGCCGGACCACCCGCGGCAGGATGGACATCACAGTGAGTGACAAACCGGTCGTTCGACTTGACCCAGAACGAGATACGGTAGTTGTGGCCAAGCACCCCTTCGATTTCGGATCTCGTCGACCACAGCAGAAACGGATTCCTTGTCCCATGTGATTCAATGCGTAAACTCGCCTGGCCGCCGTGAACCACCGCAGTGTCACGGTACACCTTGGCCGCATCCCCCGTCCACTTCTGGAGGAAGGCCTGCCCTTCGTCCTCGAACCCCTCAGTAAACACGACCTCCACTGGCATTTCAGCAGCAGCCACACCAGTGACAACCAACAGTGTTGCAACGATCAACCAATCGATTCGGCTCATCACAATCCTCCTCTGAAACTACCCAGTTTTTCCCGCGTCTGGCGGGAATGTTGTGTTCAGTGTTCGGGTGTCAGTGTTCAGGAAAAACAGTTTCTCTCTGTCTATAAGTCGTCCGAAAACGGGCGACTCGATTACTCCTTTGAGCCGAATGCTGCCCTGGAAGCAGGGGACAGCCCCGCAGTTGCGGCTAATGATAGCGATTCCAATCCCAATACAGACACCCCACGCACCGGATGGACCGGTTTTCGACTTCCTTTTCTTCCATTTGGGCAATCCGGGCGGCTTTTTTGACAGCTC
>Ga0310124_10003586_pt1 | contig 10388 bp, 8 predicted proteins | sample CB11b_AW_Bot5_MG_FD_203507 | JGI IMG/M metagenome (GOLD analysis project Ga0310124, IMG submission 203507) | Marine microbial communities from Western Arctic Ocean, Canada - CB11b_AW_Bot5 | ecosystem: Environmental > Aquatic > Marine > Oceanic | place: Canada: Western Arctic Ocean | collected...
TCAGGACGAGCTGCCAGAGTGTATGTTGGGCACACTCGAGACGATCCCCGGCACCAACTTGTACCGGAATCCGACCGGGTATCTCCACGACACCCCAGCTGGACCCTCCGCCGTCCCACGACCGGAATCAGACCCGTGACAAGCACCCGCCCACCCGCGGCCGAAGAAGACCCAGGCCCCAGGCCCCAGCATCCCTCGCGGCGCGACCTGCTGCTGGGCGGCGCGGCCGTCGTCGGCGGCCTGGCCAGCATCGAGACCGCCTCGTCGGCTCCTGCTCACTCCTCGCCAGCGAACTCGAAGTGGGACAAGGAATACACCTTCGGTCACTCGCAGCTGTTCATGGATCAGTACCACCAGGGCATCCTCGGCATCCTTGGCAAGATCGCCGGTGAGACCGAACTGGTCGGAGAGCTGACATCACGGGCCGCCAGCGTGGTCCGGGCCGGACATGACGTCTGGACCTCGATGAACGACGGCCACATGCCGCACTGGGAACAACGCGCCGACCGACTGGGCAGTCCCGGGATCATGAAGGACCAAAAGGACCTCAAGCTCCTGAAACCCGGCGACATGCTGTTCACCAACCACTGCAACAAGCAGGTACTGGCAACCCGCGAGCGGGGCGTCTACGTGGTGGCTGTCACCATTTCCTACATCGACAACGAGTTCCGGCCCGCCGGGTTCACCGACGAATCGCACAGCAACCCCGACGGCCTGAAACTCAAGGACGTTTCCCACGTCATCCTGCACAGCCACACCCCCTACACCCAGGGCCTGGTCCGGGCGCCGGAAATCCCCGAGTTCCGGCTCTGTCCGTCGAGCCAGACCGGAGTGGGCGCGTTGCACTGGATGCTGAATGCCGAACTGGCCAACAAGCTGGCCCACCCGAAAGCCAGGCCGGTCGAGAAGAGCGTCGAGTACCTCGAGACGCTGGTGGACCGCATCAAGCAGATCGCCACTCATCGCGACGCGATCCGTGAAACGGCCGTGGCGATGACTCGCCGGATCCGCCGCGGAGGCCGCTGGTTCGTGAAGGCCAAGGCCCACGAAGGACTCTCCAGCGAAATGACGCACGTGGCCAGCGGACCGATGATCGTCAACTCCGGCGACTGGTCGACCAAGCCCCGCGAGAACGTGTTGCTGGTCTCGACCATCACGCCGCAGCACCCCGACGAGGTGAAGGCTGCCCGGACCGCTCGCTCCGAGGGAGCCCTGGTGATCGGCATCGGCCCCCGCAGCCTCGACGGCAAGACACCACGCAACGGACTCTTTTCTCACTGCAAAGTGACCTTCGACAACTTCTCACCCGAATCCCGCGGTGTGATCCGGATTCGAGGTCGCCAGCAGCCGATCTGCCCGACAACCGGCCTGACCACCAACGTGATTCAGCAGATGCTGTGTGCCCAGTGGGTCGACGAGATGGTCCGCCGCGGCTCGGTGCCCTACTTCTACCAGGGCGGCTACCAGCAGGGCGGCTCCGAATACAACGCCGCCATGAAGATCCACTTCGAACGGCAAGGCTTCTGAGCGATCCCCGCAAGCGAGGCCGCTGCCGCGGTCATGGGATGCTCACAGCCGCACCGATGACCGCGCCGTAGCTCACCGCGATCAGCGAGAGGACCCACGAGGCAATTGTCAGCCGGAAGGGCATCGATCCGTCGAAACGCGAGTAGAAGTAGAAGTAGAAGTAGTAGTAGTAGTAGTAGTAGTAGTAGTAGTAGTAGTAGTAGTAGTAGATCGAGAAACAGGGGAGGAACAGGTAGAGCAGGCCGGTCATGGCGTCTTCTTCGAAGGCCAGCAGCAGCAACCAGATGCCACCGCTGAACCCCAGGATCGCGGCGACGCCGTGGATGCCCATTACCACAGCGGCCCCCGCAGCAGGGAAAATCACTCCGCCTGCGGCCGCAACCAGCACCAGTACAGCGCCAACGATGGCCACGATCCAGAAGACCCGGTTCGTGTCGGTCCCGGCATCGCGTCGGGCTCTTCGTTTCGAGGCTCGAGGCTCGAGGCTTGGCGGCCAGCGACGGGCTGTAGGCAGACGCATCCGCCGAACCGCGGTCGTAGGATCCGCCGACATCGGGCGCGTAGTCATCGGATTCCAGCGAGGCCGCTTCCAGCGAGGCCAGTTCGTCCCACTCGTCGACTGGCTCGGGAACGGCAAGCAGGCCCTTGATGCTCTCGGCGGCACGCCACCGACCCGACTCGCCCTTGCGGACTTCGTCGCCCGGCTGCACCTTGCCGGCGGCAGCCGCGTCGCGGAGCTTCGCAGGCGAAACCGGCCCGATCAGCTTCGAGCCACGCCTGATGTATCAGTCGACCATGGCCGGCAGTACCCAGTCAAACACCTGGTCGCGTCGGCGTGGACCACTGCGGCCCGCCAGTCCTGCTGACGACTTATACCAGAAGCGGAGACGCAATTGCGACGAATCTCCGTGCCCATGAGGGCCGGGATATCAGAGGGCGAGGAGGACACTTCGGGAGCCCTGGGTGACCTTGTGGGATCATCGTCGGAGAGTGGCTAGACTGCGTGTTGCCCTTCGGTGGCTAGGGCCCTTCGCGTGGCCTCAACGCATCCGACCCAAGACAGATTCACCAAGGAGACACCCTGATGGCACGCTGCCTGACACTGCTCACAGTCCTCTCTCTGGCTCTCAATTCAGCCGTCGCCGCCGACGCTCCGGCACAGGCTCCTCCCGAAACCAAGGGCATGAAGACGATCTTCAACGGCAAGGATCTCACCGGCTGGGACGGTGATCCCCGGCTGTGGTCGGTCAAGAATGGTGCCTTGCGAGGAGAAACGACGGCCAAGACCAAGGCCAACGGCAACACCTTCATCATCTGGAAGGGAGGCCGCACCAGGGACTTTGAACTGCGGCTCTCGTTCCGCTGCAACGCCACAAACAACTCGGGCATCCAGTACCGCTCGAAACACATCACGGCCAAGGTCCGCAACAAGTGGGTTGTGCGAGGCTACCAGCACGAGATCCGCAACGAACTCAAGCTGCCCAGTGTCTCGGGATTCATCTACGACGAGGGTGGCCTGACCGGCGGCCGGGGCCGGACCTGCCTGGTCGGCGAAAAGGCGACCTGGGGACCCAAGGGAAAAGTCGTCACCGGCAAACTGATCGACCAGGCCGGCTGGACCAAACTCTTCAAGCTCGACAAGTTCAACGACGTGGTGATCATCGCCCGGGGTACCCACATCAGGCACTACATGAACAACCGCCTGATCCTCGACTTCCAGGACGACCCCAAGCGAGCCCTCCGCGACGGCATCCTCGCCTTCCAGCTCCACGCCGGACGGCCGATGTTTGTCGAGTTCAAAAACGTCCGCATCCGCGAGATCAAGTGAGCGGCGCATAAAAAACAGCGTCCGGTGGTGAGCTTCACCACCGGACGCTGAACGTGTCGCGTGTGCCGATTCGGTTCCGAAACGACTACTTCTTCGGGGCGGGGTTCTTCTTGGCATTCTCCTTGACGACCTGCTGCACGTTGACCGCCTTGGTCTTGAGCAGCGTGGCAACCTTCTCGGAGAGCTTCTTGGCCAACAGACCACTGGGATCGCAACCGTCAGCGATGGCAATGATCGTGCCACCCTTGGCAATCAGGAAGTTGGTCGGCATCTTCTTGGTCTGCCAGATCGCCCAGGCCTTGCCCTTGCTGTCGACCGCGTAGAGCATCTTCAGGTTCTTCTTCTTCACGTAGCCTTCAACCTTCTTGTCCGGCTCGCGGAAGATCGCCACGCTGGTCAGGCCCTGGCCCTTGTACGCCTTGTGCAGTTCCTGGAAGTAGGCCAGTTCCTTGTCGCAGCCCGAGCAACCGCAGGTCAGCCGAACCAGCACCGGACCCTTGTCCGTCAGTGACTTCAGCTTCACAACTTTGCCCTTGGCGTTGATCACAGAAAATGCCGGAGCCTTGGCACCGGGCACAACTGTCTTCTTGACCGGCTTGGCCTTGGCTTTGGCTTTGGCCTTCTCAGCAGACTGAAGACCGGCCGGAGCCAGCATCACGGCGAATACCAGGGCGGTTGCTACGAGACGCTTCATGTCATGTTCCCGTTGTGAAAATGGGGGGTCCGTTCCGTAAAAGAGATCCGTGCCAGCCACGAAACTGTTATCGGATGATATCAGCGTGTATTGATAGGAACAAGCGGACTTTTCTGATCCGGCACGAAACCACCGCCTGTCTCGGGAGCGGGTCCTACTTGACCCACTCGGGCACTTTGCCGTTTCCGGTCGGCTTGCCGCCCAGCACCCAGGCCAGGTTGAAGCGAGCCATGTTCGAGCCTCCCCTGGCTCCGCCCTCGAAGTGCAGATACACCGACCCCCGGGTCCTGGTGCCGGGCCGACCGGCGGTCACCGACGAGTAGGCAAAGCGGCCGGCAAAGACCAACCGCTTGATCGGCCAGCAGCGGCCTCCGTCAAAACTCGCCCACACCGTCCCGTGGTCCCTGCCACCGGGGCTGTCACAGTTGGTGTACAGCAGGATGTCTCGCCCGGCCACCGGCAGTCTCACCAGGCCGCCCATGCAACCGTAGTTGGAATTCTGAGGCCCGTCGGGCAAGACCTTGACGAAGGCCAGGCCCTTCCATGTCGCGCCGCCGTCATCGCTGAAGGCCGACCAGCGACGCCGCGGGTCCTTGCCCTCAGGAGCCCAGTGCCGCCTCGAGTTGTAGTAGATGCGGCCATCAGAGAGTTCCGCCACGCTTGCCTCGCCGGTCCCCATGGCCGGAAACGGTGCACTCGCCTGCCACGTCTTGCCGCCGTCGTCGCTGAACACCGCGTTGGTGTAGTGCCGGGGCCAACGGGCTCGTTCGTTCTTTCCGGCGTACCACCTCGACGGACGCAACAACCGCCCCTTGTGCTTGCCCCGCCGCAAAGTGATCCCGTGCTCGTTCATGTGCATCGAAGGCACGTTGCCCTTGGGGTCCGGCTTCACCGACGCTTCGAATTTCGACCAGCTCTTGCCACCGTCCGTGCTGCGGTAGACCTGCAGCGGTGCCGGAGGGTGCTGGTTCTCGGCGAAAGCGATGATGTGCCCGGTGCTCTCATCGACGGTCAACCCGCCTGCCTGGATCCCCGCAGCGGCCACCGTGATCGACTTGCCCCAGGTCTCCCCAGCATCCTCGCTCCGCTTCACCCTCAGACTCCGGCTCCCCCAACTGGCCAGTACCACCCCCTCGACGGTGACCACCACGTTGGGAAACCGCTCATCAGCGAACACCTGCTGGACCCCGAACCGAGCTTCGCCCAGGTGAGGCTTGAGGCTGCCTTCGGAGGGATGTCCTGCGGCGGTTCGGGACACCGCGACCCCCGGAGCCGCAGCCCAGGCCGAGGACGCCAGCAGAATGGGGCAGAGCAGGGCGAGTGTGAACGTCTTCATGGTGCTTGAAACTCTCGACTCAACAGAAATTGGACCCAGGCGGCCGGCCGCGGCCCCCCCCCGCACATCGTCCCCGTCACCGGCCCTGCCATCAACCCCGGCAGCCGCCTGGCCTCGAACCGACCCACACCCGACCGACTCACCGGCCAAACCGCAGCGCATAAAGGTCCGCGTCCTTGAGCACGAATCTCAACCGCACACGGCGGCCGGCCAGCGACTTCAATTCGCGACTCCGGTTCCAGCTCAGGGATCGCTCAACCGAATCGCCATACAGTTCATCACATTCCTCCAGCGAGAAGCCCGGGATCGGCTTGCCCGCCTCGTCCTGGATCTCGCACCGCAGGCTGCCGGCCGCCGACGTGGCAAAGTTGACGATCAACTCGACCTCACCCAACACCCCGGCCGCCGGATCGAACACCGCTTGCTGGCCATCTCCGAGCAACCCGTCGGCCAAGGGTTTCCTGGGGTCATCCATCGTCAGCAGGATGCCCGGCTCGGTCTTCTGCAGATACGCCGCCTTCTCGGGCCGTTGGACCAACTCTGCGATCTCGGCGGCCGAGAGCGCTCGACGCAGTACCAGCAGGTCATCGAAGAGACCCAGGAAGGGCTCGTTGACGCGGGATGCCGGAGGATAATCCTCGCCGAATCTCAGGTTGCCTCGCCGAAACTTCAGGTCGCCGCGACCCGCTTCTCCACCCGAGGCCACCTCGCGGCCGTCGAAGTAGATCCGCACCCGGCCATCATCCCAGGTGGCTGCCACGTGATGCGAAGTCCTGGGATCGACCTGGCTGCTCCAGTTTCCCACGTCATTGTAGAGCGCACCGACGAGCACGCCGTTGTAGTCGAAGCGGATCGAGTGCTTGCCGTTGTTGCCGATGACCCCTCCTGAGTTGATGTCGAAGAACAGTTCCCCGGGCCGGGTACTGCCACCGTCGTACGTGGAAAACAGCCGCCTGACCCCCTCGGGCACCACCCGGACTCGAACCGCCAGAGTCGCCTGCTGGCCCAGGTTGCTGGTCTCGGTCAGTTCGAGCACGGTCGGGACGCCAAGATCCATCGATCCGCGACCACGAATCGGTCGCCGCGTCTCGACCGCCAGCCGACTCGGCCCGTTGTCCTGCAGCGTCCTGGCCGTCCCGTCGGGTGGCATCGAGAAGACCAGCGGACGTGTCAGCAGTTCGCCGCCGGTCCGCGATGCGTGAATCGAAACGAAGCCATCGGGTCGCAGGGTGTAGCGTCGCATCCGGCAGTCATCACCGGTGTAGTAGCCCTCGATCGAGTACATCGACAACTCGTCGCCCACACCTCGCAGGCCGTTTGAGGTCTCGACAAGGCCCCAGGCCAAGAAATTGTTGCGGTTGACCCACCGCTGAGACTGCCGCCCGGGTCTCAGGAATGCGTCCTCAAACCGATCGAACTTCACACCGTCGCGGCTGGTCATCAGCAGCACATCCGAGACCCCGTCGTTGCGGTGTCGGGTGGGGTTGCGGCCGGGTACCAGCCGCTTGGGAAATGCCAGCAGGATGTGCGGGGCACGGTGATAGGGGGTGACCTGGTTGGTATAGAGGTGGATGCTGGCGTCGTCGGTGTAGGTCAGAAACCGCGGCGTGGTCCACGTGAGAAAATCGCGGGAGGTGGCGGTCATGATCGCTCGCACGCCGTTGGCGAATCCCCGTTGGTACTCGACGTACGTCCCGCGCACGGCGTCATAGAAGGCCAGGTTCTGAGAATCGAAGTGGCCGGTGGTGACGACGGGGCGGTCCTTGATCAGCGACCAGTGGATCGCATCGGCGGAACCGAGGATGTAGAGCCCCTCGTGAGTGGCGGCGACCGCCTTGTACTTCGCCTCGGGGCGGCACTGGGGATGCGAGTCCCTGAACGGAACGAAGTTGTGTGTCCCCACTCCGGTCCAGATGATGTTGTTCTGCCTGGACCCCTCAAAGGCGTGAAGCCCCAGCTTCGGCTTGGTCCAGTGGATTCCGTCCCGGCTCTCGGCATAACACACCACTTCCCGGCCTTCCGCACGGGGATGACTGGTCCGGGGGCCGGAGTGCATGCCGCGGTAGTACATGCGGTAGCGATCTCCGTCGCGAAAGACTGTGTGATAGAAGCAGACGTTGCCCTCCCAGGCCGCGTCGTGCACGATCGCCACCTCGCGGGCCACCGGGTGATGCAACACCCGACGTGATCGGGTCAGCCGTTCGACCAGGAAGTCGTCGACAAACAACTCGCGACGATTGCCCAGGACCCTCACACCGCCCGGCTTGGCCTCAACGGCCTCCAACACCTCGACCGTCCCGGACCAGGCCACGGCGACTGTTGCCAACACGAGAACTCGAGCGGACAGGAGCATGCTTGTAATCCTCAACAGTCGAGTCGGTCGAAAAGACGCCCGCGGTTTCGCCACGAAGTCGGCCCCAGTCTAATCGTGTGCACGCCGTTTCTCTTCTCGATCCCCACCGCGAGCAGACACGATGACTCCACAACGTCTCGGATTCGACGACATCTACCCGTCCGGACCGCACTACAGTCGTGGAGTCCGCAGTGGCAATACGCTGTACCTCTCGGGATGCACGGCCAACGGTTCGCCCGCCGAAGACGGGTCGGCCATGCAGCAACTGGACGCGATTCTCGACCGGCTCGTCCGCATGGTCGAGGCCGAAGGGGGACAGGCAGCCGACATCGTCAAGCTGACGACCTTCGTGGCCCACCCCAGCGAGTGGTTCCCATTCGAAGGACCCCAGGTCGAAATCTTCACCAACTACTTCGGCGATCAGTACCCGGCCAACACCCTGGTCGGAGTCCAGTTCCTGACCGACAACGTCCTGCTCGAAATCGACGCGATCGCAATGCTTCCCTAGCCCGCCTGCAGCGGGCTAGAGGATGTTGAGCAGAGGACCAGCTGATGGGCGGCCCCACCAGGATCAGTCTCCCAGCACAACCGCGTGGCCGGGTCCGGTCAGCTTGAGCACCTCGGAGATTCCGGACCAGGAAAACCCCGAAGGGGTTCCAGCCCAGAGCCCAGCGTGGCGTAGGCCGACGGGCGTGCGCCACGCTGGGTATCCCGCAACCCCCACGCCTCACAACTCAACCTCGCCACTCCATTCGTCGTCCCCAGGCGGATCCAGCACTTGGAGAAAACCGGTTTGCGACCTACACTTCAGCCAACGGGAACACGGAGGACCCTTCGTCCCCGGTTTCTCTTCTTAGCTGCCACCACGTCGCGTGGCGCACGAGCGACTCTCTGCGATCACCGATCGCACCACCCGGAAGAACGATCCCTTGACGACATTTGCTGACCTCGATCTCATCGCACCCCTGCGACAGGCACTTGCCGATGAGAAGTACGAGACCCCCACGCCGATCCAGGCCCAGACGATTCCCCCGGCACTGCGGGGACGTGACGTGCTGGGCTGTGCCCAGACGGGCACCGGCAAGACCGCCGCCTTCGCCGTCCCCATCCTCAATCGCCTCGGCTCTCACAACCGCAAGGCACCTCCCAATCACCCCTTCGTGCTGGCGCTGGCCCCGACCCGCGAACTGGCGATCCAGATCGGCGACAGTTTCTCGACCTACGGGGCTCACCTGCACCTCCGCCAGTCGGTGGTCTTCGGCGGAGTGAACCAGGCGAGCCAGGTCAGGACGCTCAATCGGGGGGCCCACGTCCTGGTCGCCACGCCGGGCCGACTGCTGGACCTGATGAACCAGGGCCACATTCACCTCGATCAGCTCGAAGTCTTCGTCCTGGACGAGGCCGACCGCATGCTCGATATGGGCTTTCTGCCGGATCTCAAGCGGATCATCCGCCACCTGCCGAAACGGCGCCAGTCGCTGTTCTTCTCGGCCACGATGCCACCGAGCATCATCAAATTGTCCGGGGGACTGCTCTCGGACCCGGTCAGTGTCGATGTCACTCCCGATCAGATCAGCCTCAAAGAAATCGAGCAACGCGTTCACCTCGTCCCCAAGCAGGGCAAGCAGGATCTGCTGCAGCAGATCCTCGGTGCTCCCGAAGTGGTCCAGACGCTGGTCTTCACCAAGACCAAGCGGCGAGCCAACGACGTGACCAAAAAGCTAATCCGCACCGGCATCGGCGCTGCGGTGATCCACGGCAACAAGTCGCAGGGTGCCCGCCAGAGAGCACTCAAAGACTTCCGCGACGGGCGGGCCCGTGTGCTGGTGGCAACCGATGTTGCCGCACGTGGCATCGATATCGAAGGCATCACACACGTGATCAACTTCGACATCCCGATCGAACCGGAAGCCTACGTGCACCGCATCGGGCGGACCGGCCGCGCCGGCGCAGAAGGAGTGGCCCTGTCGTTCTGCAGCCCCGAAGAACGTGGAGAACTGCGGGCGATCGAAAGACTGATCGACTACAAAGTGCCGCTCGTCGGTACAAAACACACCGACCAGCACGAATCACACCAGCCCGCACCACAGCAGACCCGGAAATCAGAGACCCGGAAATCAGAGACCCGGAAATCAGAATCCGGTGTCCGGGAGCCCGATCGGAAATCGAGCCGCAAACCGGCCCGCAAGCCGAAACGGGAACACCCGAGGGCTCAACACGATCCGGCCGCCACGCAGGGGCCGATCAAGCTGATCACTCACAAGGGGTTTGGTTTCATCGGCAACGGCGGCAACAAGGACCTGTTCTTCCACCGTTCGGCGGTCGAGGGCACCAGCTTCGAAGATCTCGAGCTCGGACAGCAGGTCTCCTTCACGCTCGGCCAGGGACCTCGTGGACCCTGTGCCACCAACGTGCAGGTGATCTGAGCGGCTTAGGTCCTGGTGAACAGGGTGTCGAAGGCGGTGCCCGAGCTGTCCGAGAAGCCTCGCTGCTCGATGCCCATCGAGTGCAGGATGCTCAGGAACATGTCAGACATCTTCGTCGGGCCGTCCTGCCGGTAGGTCCCGTGCTTCAAACCCATGTTGGCACCTCCGACCACCATCGTCGGCAGGTTCCTCGGGTTGTGAGTCGTACTGGCACCGCTGCCATA
>Ga0310124_10003588_pt1 | contig 10385 bp, 8 predicted proteins | sample CB11b_AW_Bot5_MG_FD_203507 | JGI IMG/M metagenome (GOLD analysis project Ga0310124, IMG submission 203507) | Marine microbial communities from Western Arctic Ocean, Canada - CB11b_AW_Bot5 | ecosystem: Environmental > Aquatic > Marine > Oceanic | place: Canada: Western Arctic Ocean | collected...
TTCGGAGTATTCGATCCGCCCTTCGATGTAAAGTCGGTCGCCCTTCTTCACGTACCGCTCGACCACGTCCACGAGCTTGCCCCATACCGTCAGCCGATGCCACTCAGTTTTCTCCTTTTGTTCACCCGACCCGTCTTTCCACTTCCTTGTGGTGGCAAGGGACATATTCGCCATGGGCGTACCCGAAGACGTAGTTCGGACGTCGGGGTCGTTCCCGACGTTTCCGATGAGCATGATTTTGTTGAGGGACCGGCTCATTATCATGTACTCCTTAGAGGCTGAGGTAGGGTCGCGCACCAGCGGTTGCGGATTTGAACGACAAAAATCCCCTGCGCGAAACCGCCCTTAGTGGGGACAAGTTCGTGCCTTGTCGCTGATCTCTCAGCGAGCACTCATAGCACGTGATTAGAGCCATGCCCTAATTCTGCCGCCCCACTTAGACCCGCAACTCAGGACGACCAGAACAGTGCTGGATAGCTAGGTGTGGCTGGATGCCACGGGGGGACTAGGAGCTAGTCGCCGCCGGGGGGATGCGCCTCAATCCACTCGCGAGACAGCCGTTGGGCTTCGGCTATTTGTTCGCGAGACATCCGCTCTTCGAGGATGTCTTTAATTTCCTGTGCATTCTCATTTCCTTCGGCCGCCGCAAGATTCACCCACATATAGGCAAGCACATCGTCCTCTGGCACACCTTCGCCAAGGGCGTACATATATCCGAGTTGGTACTGGGCAATCGCATACCCTTGCTCGGCTGACAGCCGATGCCAGCGTGCCGCCTCCACATCGTCCTCTGACACACCCTCGCCATCGTCGTACATAGACCCGAGGAAGTACTGGGCTGGCGCATCCCCTTGTTCGGCAGCTAACCGATACCAGCGCACCGCCTCCGTATCGTCCTCCGGTACGCCTTCGCCAAGGGTGTACATATATCCGAGGTTGAACTGGGCAAACGCATACCCTTGCTCGGCTGCCAGCCGATACCAGCGCACCGCCTCCGCATCGTCCTCCGGTACGCCTACGCCATTGGCGTACATAAGACCGAGGTTGTACTGGGCCCTCGCATACCCTTGCTCGGCTGCCAGCCGATGCCAGCGTACCGCCTCCATATCGTCTTCCGGTACGCCTACGCCTCTGTCGTACATAAGGCCGAGGTTGTACTGGGAGATCGCATCCCCTTGCTCGGCGAGAACACGCGTCTCTTCTAGATCCGGAGCCTGTGCATCAACCCCAACGGGGATGACTGCTAGAGCGAGCGCGAATAGCAAGGTTCTCTTCATGCCCTGATTCTGCCCCGCCCCACTCAGACCCGCAACTCAGGATGAGCAAAACAGTGCTGGATAGCTAGGTGTGGCTGGATGGGACTAGGGGCTAGTTACCGCTGGGATGCGCCGACCATCCCTGGGTTTCAGGGCCTTTCCCAGCATGAACGTGCACAGCAATGTGCACACCATGGGAAAGGATTGGCCTAGCTAAAGTCTTAACGAGGCGCTGACCGCCTGCTCGTCAGGCAGGAGAGGTTCTGGGAGCGGCGGTGTGGTGTCGCAGAACGCGCCTTAGATTTCGCCTTTCCGAATACAGGCAACTAGGTGCTCGTGCCCGCGGTCTCCCCCTGAGGCTCCCACCGCCTCGAGTATCGGGAGAGCCTCGCTGCACGCGGATATAGCGAACGGACAACGCGGATGGAAAGGGCATCCCGGAGGCGGCGACACGGGGCTCGGCGCCTCGCCCGCCAGCGGTTCAACCTCATGCCGGCCTCGGGGATCGGGAACCGGGATGGCCTCAATGAGCGCCCTGGTGTACGGATGAGCGGCCCGTTCGAAGATCGTCTCGACCGATCCCACTTCCACGATCCTACCGAGATACATGATGGCGATCGCGTCGCTGATGTACTCCACCACCGAGAGATCGTGGCTGATGAAGACGTACGTCAGATTCCGCTCTCTCTGCAGGCGGACCATCAGATTCAACACCTGGCTCTGTACCGAAACATCCAACGACGAGACGGGCTCGTCCGCGATGACGAGCTTGGGTTCGAGCGTGAGCGCCCTCGCAATTCCGACCCGCTGCCGCTGGCCGCCGGAGAACTCGTGGGGGTAGCGCCCGAGCGTATCCCCCGGGAGCCCGACGATTTCGAGGAGCTCACGAACCTTCTCGACCTGCTCGGCCTTCGTGCCGACGCCGTGGACCAGCAGAGGCTCGCGCACGATCTCGCCGACGGTCATTCTGGGGTTCAACGAGGAGTAGGGGTCCTGAAAGATCATCTGGATGTCACGGCGGAGGCGGAATAGCTCCGCCCCGGAGGCGTACGCGAGATCCTTCCCTTCGAAGAGGACCGTGCCGTCGGTCGGCTCCTCCAGACGGTTCAGGGCGCGCCCCAGTGTCGACTTGCCACAGCCAGACTCGCCGACAAGCCCTAGCGTCTCGCCCCTGCGGAGCGTGAACGAAACGCCGTCCACCGCGCGGATCTCGCCGATCTTCCCACCCAGGATGCCACCGCGAACGGGGTAGTACTTCTTCAACCCGTCCACCACGAGGATGGGATCGCCGCCGTTCCCGTTCGCGTTCACCCGGCACCTCCCGGAGTGGGCGCAACCAGTTCTTCAGTCGTCGCTTCAGCCCTCCCCAGGGGAAAGTGGCACGCCACGAGGCCGCCGCCCACCGGGCGAAGCTGGGGGGCCTCGCCAAAGCATCGGCCTTGATCGGCCTCGCCAAGCTTCTCCCGCGTGCCGCAACGCGGTGCAAACCGACAGCCCTCGGGCGGATTATGTAGGGACGGGACCATACCCTCGATCGTCGGCAACTCGGACTTGTTGGAGACGCCTTTCTTCGGAATGCTCTCCAACAGGCCCTTCGTATACGGATGCCTGCTCCGCTCGAAGATCTCGACGACGTCCCCCTGCTCTACGACCCGCCCGGCATACATGACGGCGACCTCGTCACAGATCTCAGCAATAACGCCCATGTCATGCGTGATGAAGATGACCGCAGCGCCGGTGCGTTTCTGAAGATCCTTGATCAGGTGGAGAATCTGAGCCTGGATGGTCACGTCTAAGGCTGTCGTGGGTTCGTCGGCGATAAGAAGCTTCGGCTCACAGAGAAGAGCCAAAGCGATCATGACACGCTGCTTCATCCCCCCGGACAGCTCGTGCGGGTAGGCGGCGAGGCGCTCTTCCGGGTCCGCGATCCCCACCGTACGGAGCATCTCCGCTGAGCGCCGGCCGGCCTCCGCTCTATTGAGTCCGAATCGGAGCTTCAGCACCTCCCCCATCTGCCTCTCGATTGTGAACACCGGGTTCAGCGAGGTCATAGGATCCTGGAAGATCATGGAGATTTCCTTCCCCCGCACGTTCGACAGCTCTTCGGACGTGAGTCTCAGGATGTCGGTGCCCGCAAATCGGATTTCCCCACCGAGGATCCTACCCGGGGGCCTCGGGATGAGCCTGAGAATCGATGACGCAGTAACGCTTTTCCCGCATCCCGATTCCCCGACGATCCCGAGGGTCCGACCCGCGGCGACCTGGAACGACACACCGTCCACCGCGTGGAGGAGTCCGTCCTCCGTCTCGAAGGCGACCTGGAGATCGTCGACCTCGAGTAGAGGCTCAGCGAGACCGGCGTAGGCTCCCGATCCGCCCCGGGGCGACGGCAGTTCGTCTTCGGATCGACTCACGGCAGGAAGCGCTCGCGAATCCCGTAGTAGTCCTTGTCGAGCTCTTCGTCCAGAGCGAACACTTCCCCCCTCGCCATCGCTTCCTCAAGAGCGGTCCTCTTCTCCGGATCGATCCAGTAGACCATCCAGTCGGTGATGTTCAATGTCTGGTTTCTTCGGGGAAGGTAGAACTCAGGAAACTGTACATAATCCCAGTACACGAGTCGGGTATAGGGAGCATCCCAAAACGGGATATAGAAGGCTTCCTCGTGCACGATCTCGTCGATCCGGTACATGGCTTCCAGACGGGCCGCTGGGTTGAGGTCCTCTTCATAGATTTGGATCAAGGCGTCCACTTCGTTGGTTCCGAACCCCCAGATGTTGTTGTTGTTGGTCGTTTCCTTGAACTCGCTGTGGAGGTACTGCCGGGGCTCTGGGTAGAACCCCGTCGCGCGGCCGGTCATGGTCATCTCATACTTCCGCTCAATCCCACGCTCGAACGCGGTGCCGGGCTCGAGGAGCTGGAGCTTGATGTCGACTCCGGCGCGCCGGAACTCCTGTTGCATCACGGTGAGGTGTCGACTTAGACCCTGAGACCCGTAAATCAGCGTGAAACTCGCCTTCTGCCCCTGTTCGTTCACCAGGATTTCGTCGGTGCTCGATCGTGTGAAAATCAGTCCGCGGACGGCATTCCAGACGCTTCTGAGGAGGGTCCGGCTCCGAACCTCGTCCGGCCGTCGATAGCCCGCACGCTCAAGGTACTCCCGCGCCACGACCGGATCGAACGCGTACGGCTCGATGTCGGGGTTCGCGTACTCTGTGCCCTGGAAGAACGAGACCTGACGGAAGTACTCCCCGAACATCAGGTTCTCATTGAGTCGCTCGAAGTTGAACAGGTACTGCATAGCCTTCCGGAAATCCTTGTTCTGGAAGATCGGGGCCTCGAGGTTCATATGGAGCCCGGAGACGCCGGAAGGCGTGTCTAGGAACACTCTCGCCCGTCGGATCCAGCCGTTGCGGACTGCTTCGAAGGTGTACTCCTCGTTCCACGTCCTGGCCGTGTTCTCCACGTTGAGGTCCAGCTCACCAAGGCGGAGATAGTCAAGGGACCGCTCGATTTGAATGACACGGAGGTTGATCCGGTCGAAGTTGTACTGCCCGAGGAAGTAGCGCTTCCCGTCCCCCCACCAGTCGTCGACGCGCTCGAAGGTGACAGACTCACCCCGGGCCACGTCGGACACGACGTAGGGGCCGACGGCGATCTGGTACTCGTTGGTGGTTCGGCTGACCCAGTCCTCATCTAGAACGACGGCGTGGGAGGGTGTCGGCCAGAGGCCGGCATAGTCATGGAGAGGTCGCCAGCTCGCACGGGTGCCCACGATGCGCAACGTGTAGTCGTCGATCTTGTCGACAGATTCGTAGAACCGCTCTGCATAGCTATTGTAGAACGGATCGATGATGTGCTCAGACTGCATCATCTTCAAGGTGAGCACGTAGTCATCCGCAGTGACAGGTTCTCCGTCACTGAACCGGGCATCGGGGTCCAACTTGAAATAGATCGTGCGCTGATCGTCCTGGACCGACCAATGGGTCGCCAATACTGGAATGAAGTTGTCCGTGACGGGATGGCGTCCCACGAGGCCAAGCATCGCGAAGGCTCTATTCCAGGCGGCGAAGGCATCGTTGGAGTTGGGTCCCATCAGGCGGAAGGTGAGGGGGTAAGCGCCAATCAGGTAATTGAGCCCCCCCCCGCGGATGGCGTCCGGAGAGCCAATCAGCGGATCGTCGTTGTTGGTCACCCAAACTATGCCCTCGGGGAGGGTGACCGACTCAGCGACGCCAGCCTCCTGAGATTGAGCACCGGAGGCCCCCAAGATGGCCGCGGCAACCACGAGGCCGATCCAGCTTTCTCGTTTCATCTTGCCCCTTCTTTCAGTCATCTCCGCTCCCTCCGGCTCACTCATACTTGGCGTACCGCTTGGGATCGAACGCTTCCCGGATCGACTCACCGATGAACACCACCAGCACAAGGGTCACCGTCAGCGCTCCAAAGGGAGCGAAGATCAGCCAGAGCTTGTCCCGGTTCTCCAGTTGCAATGCCTGATCGATCAACTCTCCCCAACTGGGAGTCGGTGGCGGAAGGCCATACCCCAGATAGTCCAGGCCGGTCAATGCGAAGATCGCCCCGACGATCGCAAACGGCGTGAATGTCACGAGCGGCGTCAGGCAGTTGGGCAGGAGATGGCGGAATATGATTCGGAGATGAGAGGCGCCGTACGAGCGGGCGGCGAGGCAATACTCCCTGGTCTTTTCCCGGTACATCTCCGTGCGCATATAGAAGGTGATGCCGATCCATTGGAACAGCGCCATGATCCCGAGAAGCATCCAGAATGTCGGCGCCACGAGGGCGGCCATGATGATCACCACATAGAGGAACGGTACGGCGATCATCACCTCGATCACGCGTTGGCTCAGAATATCGAAGCGACCCCCGAGGTAGCCCTGTAGACTCCCCACGAATGTGCCGATCACCTGGCCGGCGAGCACCAGGAACAGTGCGAAAAAGATCGAGATCCTGAAGCCGTAGAGGAGGCGCGATGCCACGTCCCTGCCCTGTGAATCCGTCCCTAGGTAGTGCCGTCTGATGAGATCGGGCGGGGTCGGAGGCACCGCACCGAGCCTCGCGAGAGCCGGCATCGATCCGGCCCGCGCCAAACCAAGGAGGTTCCCTGTGGGCGAGCGTTCGGGATCCGCCATCACCCCTTCGATATCTCCGGTCTCGATCGCGTCGGCCAGCTCGACAATCCGGTCGCGTCGCGCCAAAGCAGCCGCTCCTTGGTCATCCCCTGCGTCGAGGAGGGCCTGTACCTCGTTCAGGATCTCGTTGTACCAGAAGTCGTTCTGGTAGGGATTCCAGGGGATCGGAGGCATGATGACGAAGTCGCCTCGATTCGGGTATCGCCCGTCGAGCGCGGCAAGCGCGGCGGCATCGTCTCCGATCTCGGCAAGCTCACGGTCGTAGAGTTCCCGCTCTAGAGCCCACTCGCGCTTCAGACGCAGATACTCAGTCTCTAGGTCAGCGATCCCCCAGGCTGGGGGCGGCTCCTGGCCGAACGTTTCCATGTCCAGGAATTCGAACGTCGGGAAGAACAGACGCCCGTCATGCCACACGAGGAGCGCCCTGCTCTCAGCCAGATAGGGTGCGAAGACCGCCAGGACGATTGCGACATTCAGGATGACGAAGGAATAATACCCCCGCTTGATCCGTCGGAACCGCTGCAGCCGCCTACGTGTGATGGGGTCCAGCTTAATCCACTCCATCGGCCCGGCCACCGCAGTCGCCTACTCGAACCGGACGCGGGGATCCACGAACGCCACCGCGAGATCCGAGACCAGATTCCCTATCATGAGCAGGACACTCGAGATCACCAAGAAGCCCAGAACCACCGGGAAATCACGTGCTTGGATCGCCTCGAAGGAGAGGAGTCCGACCCCCTGAATGTTGAACACGCGCTCGATCAGAAAGCTGCCTGTCATGAAGATCCCGAGGAGCGTTCCAACGCTCGTAGCCATCGGAATCAACGAGTTTCTCAGGGCGTGGACAAACACGGTCCGTCGCCAACTCAGCCCCTTCGCGAGCGCCGTCTTGACGTAGTCGGCGCTCATATTCTCAATGAGGCTGTTCTTCATGAGCATGGTGGTGACTGCAAACGCGCCAGCGAGGTACGCGATCAGCGGGAGGACCGAGTGCCACATAACGTCCCCCACCTGAGCGAGAAACGACATCTCCGCGGCGCCCGCTGACTGGAATCCCCCGAGTGGAAAGATCTCGAATCGCACCGCGAGTAGATTGCTGAGCACGGCTCCCAGCGCGAACCCAGGAACCGCGTACCCTATAAAGATCAGGACTGAAGTCAGGTTGTCGACGCTCGTCCGGTGCTTGATGGCCTTCAGGATACCGAGAGGGATGCAGATCCCGTAGGTGAGGAAGGCCGTGATGAGTCCATAGTAGATCGAAACCGGCAAACGGTCCCCGATCACTCGAAGCACGGGTTCGCTGTACCGGAAGGAGTCGCCGAAGTCGAGTCGCACGACATCCCAGAGCCACGAGGCGTAGGCCACCGGGAGTGGCTGGTCGAACCCGTAGTACTCGGTGAGCTGCGCCAGCTGCGCCTCGGGGATGTCGAGTTGCGCGATGGCGCCGCCCCCACCCCCAACCTCACCACCCCCGCCGGCACCGGCCAAGGCCATCCGGATCTGATCGATCTGCCCGCCCGGAACGAACTGGAGGAGCGTGAAGGTCACCATCGTGATACCAAGGAAGGTCGGGACCATGAGCAGGAGTCGTCGGACAACATAGTCCCGAAGAGCATCTCCCCGTGATTTCACCTCGACGCCTCCTCGTCCATCTAAAACCCCTTTGACTGGTCGGGATAACGTGAGCGCCAGGGTTAAACGCGTCAATTCGCGGTCGCCCGCGAACGTTCGATGGTCAGGCGGCTCCGCGGCTTCACCGGGGTGTTTGAATACCCCCTTTTTGCAGACATTTCGAGCCTGACACGTGCACAGCCACCTGCACAACACAGTGGCAGATTGGCCTAGCTAAAGGACGAACGGAGGGACCAACCGTCTGCTCTTAAGGCTGAATCAAATCCTCGATCAGCGCCTTCAGCGCAAACGCCAACGGCCGACCCCCGTGCATGTTCGACGGCTTCGAAATATGGATAAAATACGCTTGCCGGAGGCGCCTACTCGGGTCGGCCTGGCTCAACATGATGTAGTGGGTCTCGTTACAGACGAAAACATTCGTGTCCCTTGCTGGATCGGCCAGGACGGTGAAGGTCGTGGTGCCAGCGGTGATATTGCCTACCGCACTCCTGACCCTCCGACGGATCTGGGCCGGAGCCATCAGCGTGGATCCTGCATTAGCGTCGATCTTCGCGGATGGAGCGACCTCATCACCGATCGAGATACCATCGACATCTGTTCCGCCGGACCTCCGATTCCGGGCACCCTCCTCCAGCAGGAGTATCGTCTCAAATCCAGGCCCGAACCTGCTGGAATACACACCGACTCCGAGATTCACCACCACGTCGTAGTCGGTCGCAGCGATACCGTGCGCAACGCCCCAGCGAACCGGCAGCAGATCGAAGGTCCACTTGATGGCTCGGCCGTCACGGGTCTCGGTGATGCTTCTCAGCTTGCGGGTGAGAGGACCTTGCGTGGCGTCCTGCTTGGTCGGGGCCTCGATCTCGGGGTCATAAAATCCGCCGATGAACAGATAGCCGCTCGGGTTCCTCTTGCACCTCCATTCGTTGAAACCGACCGCCTCCGACATGTCGACCGGCCAGTCGAGAAAGCCTGACACGTAGACCTTCCAGGGTGGCCGCACCTCCTCAGTGTCATCCGTTGCAGGGCGCGCAGCAGGGCCTGATCGGGATCGTCGCCGCCGCGTATCTGGTTCCAATCCTTCGAGGGCTGCGTTCAGGCGGTTGATGGGGTCGGGGGTGCTCACGCGAGCAAGATGCGGCGCGGAGCCTCAATGCGCGAGCGATCTCAAATTGTGCCACAAACTGCGTCGACGCCCACCGACGCTGGCCGACGCATCCGACGCATGATCTTGTTTGTCTTCCACCCGTCTGCTCACGCAACGTCTTGAATGGGCAATGGTTTATGCGACGGCTCCCCGCCTTCAGCTTGCCTCGGCTGCTCGCGTCTGGGCCATGCGCTCTTCCCGCTGCCGAGTGAGGTGCGGGACAATACCCGGCATCCGCTGGACCAGCATGACCTGGCCGCGGTGATGCATCTCGTGCTCTTTCACCGATAGAATCATCTCGAGCCGGCTCTTGGGCGTCTGCGAAAATTCCGGTAGAAATGAGACGGTCTCGGCCAGGAACTCGTCGGAGACGCGATCGAGAAAGGTCGCCCAGATCTCGCCCTCGTCATCGAGCATCGCGATCACCTGGCTCTTCGTTCTGGGTTCCGCTTCTTTCGCCCCGAGCTCGGCCATCATCTCCGGGAAGTCGAAGCCCGCCATGCTGAACCGCTTCTCGATGGCGTGAAGCCGATAGCTTAGCGCAATATGAGTCAATAGCTTCTCGACGCTTAGGCAATCTGGCGCCGGGCAAAAGTCGTACTTGTCTTCTGGAATGTCTCGCGCCGCCTCGAGGGTGTTCTTCCGAACGGTGCGAAAGCCCTGCGCGAGTTCCTTGGAGCCGTAGTGGACCATGCGTTAACTCCTGTTGACGGGGGGACTGGGGGCTAGTTGTTCGCCCTCCGCCACCGGAATCCTACCCTAACTCGTCGGAGCTAGGCTCCGTCTCAGGTCGACCAGGCCCGGCCGATGTACAAGGACCCCTGCGCTGCTCAGCCTCCTTCCCGTCATTGCGGGGGCAGGGGTGGATACCAGCCACCGTCGCGAAACTCGATCGACTCGCCCTGTATCGCATCCCGGAACGCCTGGATGGTGGCTGCGGTATCCTGCGCGCCCACACCGCCCGGCCGGGGCCTCTGCGGATTGCCGAGCCACCCCGCATAGCCGTTGTCGTAGTGATTGAGGTAGACGATCGTCGGGTTGAAGGTCTTGACACACTCGGCAGCGGGTATCGGACGCATACGGTCGACTGGCAGATTCATCGGTATGAAGGCCACGTCGATGTCCCGGAGCGCCTGGATCTCCGGGACACACTCCCCCACCCCCGCGAAGAATATCCGTTTGCCCCCGAGCGTGATGACA
>Ga0310124_10003589_pt1 | contig 10384 bp, 11 predicted proteins | sample CB11b_AW_Bot5_MG_FD_203507 | JGI IMG/M metagenome (GOLD analysis project Ga0310124, IMG submission 203507) | Marine microbial communities from Western Arctic Ocean, Canada - CB11b_AW_Bot5 | ecosystem: Environmental > Aquatic > Marine > Oceanic | place: Canada: Western Arctic Ocean | collected...
TCTGCAGTTGGGGCTGTGGAATACAGTGCAGGATCTCGACGGTCTGCAGATCGGCCTCGTCAACCTGATCCGTTCAGGCAAACCGCGCGGATTTTTGCCCATCGTGAACTGGAACTTCTAACAGCGCCACAAGCACCGTATAAGGCCGAGTCCAGTTCGCGTGGGACTCGGCGTTTCACGTTCTGCGAATCAGAATTGAGTGGCAATCGCCCCGAAGGATTCATCCATGACCTGCAACACACGGTCGACATCGTCGCGCGAATGGGCGACGCTGAAACCGTGGTGACAGGGCCCGCCTCCGTAGTCGTGGAAGTAGACGCCGCGCTCAAAGGCATGGCGAATGAAGGCGAGCCACAGGTCCTTGCGGTGTTCGAGGGCATCTCGATAGTCGATGGGCGCACGGTCGAGACCGAGGATGACACCAAAGCGGGCGCCGTGCCTGGGCACCTGCACGGGAATGCGATGACGGGCGATCATAGCATCCACCTCAGCGTAGAAACGATCGAATTCGGCGAGCAGGTCGGGGTAGAAGGACGGCTGCGTGACCTGATCGAGGAAGGCGAGACCGCCGAGCACACTTGCCAGCGGTGCCATGAATGTCCCGGAATGGGTCACCTCACCCACGGGTTTGTACAGATCCATGAGGTCGGCGCCACCGCAGATCGCAGACAGGGGCAGTCCACCGCCAAGGGATTTACCGATTGTGCAGATGTCGGGGGTGACACCGAAGTCGGCCTGGGCCGCCCCGGTACTCTTCTTGAAACTCGTCTGAATCTCATCGAAAAACAGCAACACGCCGTACTTGCTGGTCAGATCACGCAGGCCCTGGAGATACCCGGGCTGGGGTGGGATGCCACCGGAGTTGAAGTCGACGGGTTCGAGAATCAGCGTGGCGATCTGTTCGCCCTGCTGTTCGAGCACCCGCTCGACGGCTGCGAGGTCGTTGAAGGGGATGGAGCAGATGAACTGCGTCAGCGGCTCGGGGATGCCGGGGGACTCGCGGTAGGCGGATGGATTGTCGAGCTGGTCGGCCGGCACGTGACCGCCGATGAAGGTGTGCTCGTGATAACCGTGGAAGTGGCCGGTGAAACGCACGATCCGGTCGCGGCCCGTGGCGGCTCGACAGAGTCGAATGGCGTGCAGTGTCGCTTCGCTGCCGGAATTCGTGAAGCGGACGCGCTCGGCGCTGGCAATCAGGGCGCAGATCTGTTCGGCGAGTTCCACATGATGGATCGTGTCAGACGCACAGCACACACCCAGATCCGCCGCCTCGTGCAGGGCGGCGCGCACGGCGGGGTGGCCGTGACCCAATAGCGCGGCGCCATGGCCGCAGGACATGTCCAGATAGGCATTGCCATCGACATCGAAGAGTTGTGAGCCCTCGGCGCGTTCCACATACAGGGGATGCCCCAGAGCCGTGTTCAGCCTGGTGGAGGCACAGACCCCACCGGGCAAGGACTGCCGGGCACGGGCATACAATTCGTCACGCTTCACGAGTGCACTCCTCGTTGGTAGATAGGGCCCGCCCAGGCGGCATCTGTTGTGGCGGCGAAATCGTCCTGGGGGAATACGGGTCGATGCGACTGGGCGAGTTTGACCTGGTCGATGAAAGGAGTCGCACAGCCGGGTGCGGCGGCGTAGAGAATGCCGGCGGCGAACCCTTCGTAGTCGGCGCGGAATCCTTCTGGACTCTTGGCGAGCACGATTTTCACTCTACTCGGATCGACTCCAGCCGCTTCGTACAACAGGGGTGAACTACCTGGACCCGTCTGTTCGGTCAAGACGATCGTTGTATCCCGCACCCGCAGCCGGGCCATGCGTCCCATGTTGACGGGCAGATTGTGACCGCCATGGCCACTGAGAGTGTAGCTCAACTCGCCGACAGCTGCGACGGTGCCCTGCACGGCGAGGGGTTCGGAGAAGGGGTCGCGCTTGCCGCCGATCGTCATGGTTACGGCCGTTCCCTCCCCTGCGGCCAGACAATGGCCGACGGCTTCCGGATCGATGCAGAAGCACAGCCCTCCACCTTCGCCGATCTCCTGTTTTACCATGGCAGCCAGCAATTGTGTGCTGTCACCGGGCGCACCGCTGTTTGTCGCGTCATGCCCTTCCGAGACGGCGATGGGGCCGCCACCGATGGCCCGGGCGGACTCGATCAGGGTGTCCGGCGTGATGTACTCAAGGTCCCTGTGGCGGCGGCTCTGCCAGCAGGTTTCGCCGAACTCAACCGGGTCGATGGGCGGCCGGTCACCCGAATATGCCTGGTAGAGGGTCCAACCGAGCCAGGGCGCATCGAGCCACGGTTGTACCATGAAGAGGCTGGCGGAGTGCACATCGGCGCGATCTTCCGTCGCCACGAGTCGTCGCCAGAGATCGGTCTGCATTCCATAGTCGGTTGCCCGCCCCTCACTGTTGACGACCATGGGGATCTTGTAGGCATGGACCGCCGGTCGGGTGCCGTCACGGAGTATACGGGCCAGGCAGCGTGCAGCGCGACGGCCACAGGAGACGTGATCGACGTGCGGAAAAGTGTGGTATCCCAGCAGCGCATCGGCGTGTTGAGCCATGAGCGGAGTGACATTGGCGTGCAGATCGAGGGTGGCGACGATGGGGACCTGCGAGCCGATCGTGGTCCGTATCGCTTCCAGCATCCGGCCGCTGACATCGGGCTCGCCGATCGCGCACTGGGCGCCGTGCAGAGACAACAACACGCCGTCGATGCTGGCGCCACGAAGGGGGGCGACCATGCCTTCGATCAGTTCCGCCAACAGACCCTGTTCCAGCGGTCCCCCTGACCAGGCGACGGCGCGCAACATGCCATGCCACTCAACCGCAGTCCCAGCTGCCTCGGGGAAGGTGGTGAAACCGGCAAGTTCACCCACATCGCCGTAGCGCTCGACGACGGCGGCGCCGCTGACGAGACCGTAGGACTCGAAGTCCTCTCGTCTCGTCAGCACGGGATTGAGCGAGTTCGTTTCCTGCAACAATTGGCCGATGGCGATACGGGTCACGTCGTTGACTCCAGAAGATCAGGATCGCGGATATAGATGGAACGAATGGGGCCGCAGTCGGAACGCCGCTGACAGATGAGAATCACCTCCCCCGGGTTCCACCTGGTGGCGACATCGTCCGTCAAAAACGGATCGCCTTGAATCTACGCACGTGTTCGGTGAGAGCCTGTTCAACCGGCAATCGCTCGACGCTGGAAGCGCCGTAGAAACCGTTGACGCCGTCGGTATTCTGCAGCACGTATTCAGCGTCTTCCGGCATGGCGATGGGGCCACCGTGGCAGAGCACGATGATCTCCGGGTTCACATCCCGTGCGGCATTGCAGATTTCCTGCACACGCTCGGCCGACTGCTCAAGTGTCAGGGCCGTGTTGGCTCCGATGGAACCCTTCGTCGTCAGGCCCATGTGGGCGACAATGATGTCGGCACCAGCCGCCGTCATGGCCTCTGCCTCACTGGGTTGAAAGGCATACGGCGTCGTCAGCAGATCCATCTCGGCGGCGATTCGAATCATCTCCACCTCCAGGCCATACCCCATGCCCGTCTCTTCCAGATTCTGGCGGAAGACACCATCGATAAGGCCCACCGTAGGGAAGTTCTGCACGCCGGAGAAACCAGCCTCCTGAATCTGGGGGAGGAATCTCTCCATCTGGCGGAACGGGTCGGTACCGCAGACGCCGGCCAACACGGGTGTGTGGTCGATGACGGTGAGCACCTCACCCGCCATGTCCATGACGATGGCGTTGGCATCGCCATAGGGCATCATGCCCGCCAGTGATCCCCGTCCCGCCATGCGGTAGCGGCCGGAGTTGTAGATGATGATCAGGTCGACGCCGCCGGCTTCTTCGAATTTGGCACTGATGCCAGTACCGGCACCGGCGCCGATAATGGGAATGCCCTCGGCGATGTGTTGTTGCAGACGCTGGCGTATGTCGTGACGTGTATGGGCCATGTCCGTAGTTCAGTCCCGGGACCGAGTCGGTGGTTCCAGCTGCACACCTTCGAGCTTCCGCAGTTCCGCCTCGGGTCCGAACGGGGCGTAGATGGCGAGCAGTTCCATCGTGTCGTCACCCGTGTTGATCGTCGAATGGAAGAGGGCGGTGGGGATGTGGACCATGGTGCCGGCGCCGATCTCTTTTTCCACCTGCGAGCCATCGGTGAATTCCACCATCTGCAGGCCCTTGCCGGAGATCACGTAGAGAATCTCTTCACTGTAAGGGTGATTGTGGCGGTCGTGCCCCTTACCCGGTTCGAGTCTGACGACGCCGGCGGAAAAACGTTCAGCGGCGGTGACACCGGGTTCGGAGAGCCAGTTGAGTCGGCCCCAGTCGAAGACCTGGGTTTCCGTGTCAGCGGGTTCGATGAAGGTAAGTTTGTCGCTCATGGAATCGTCTTCCTGGAATCGATCAGCTCCAGCATCAACTCTACCGCCCGGGTTGAAAAGGACGTGTCGTTGATGTTGGCGTCGACTTCGTGGATGGGGATCTCGGGTTTGAGGTGTTCGCGCAGTGTCTCGGCAAAAGCCTGGTCCGCTTCACGATCACAGAATCGTTCGCCGTCGCCATCGAGGATGGAGAGGCCACGCAGGGGCAGCAGGAAAGCGATGGGGCCTGTTGCCACGTTGGCATGGGCGGCGAAGGCGCGGGCCATGTCCTGGTTCTCTTCAATATTCGTGCGCAGGAGCGTGACCGCGGGGTTCCATTCATAGAGTGTGCGACTGCCGTCACGATAGCGTTCGGGCACGCTCTCCGGGGCGCCGAAGTTGGCCATGTCGATGCAGCCGGGAACGATGAGATGGGGCAGCCCCTGCCTTCCCGGCGCGCTGAGGCGTTCTTTGCCGGCATCGAAGATGCCACCGCAGATGGTGTCCGCCCATTCCGTTGTGGTGATGTCGAGGACGGCATCTACCAGGCCCTCGTCAACGAGCGCTTCCATCGTGCGGCCGCCGGTGCCGGTGGCGTGGAATACGAGGACCTCGTATCCCGCCTTGTCGAGAACGGTAGCACAGGCTTCGACACACTCGGTGGTATTGCCAAACATCGATGCGGCGATGACGGGACGTGTGTCCCCTCTGTCACCGTCGGACCCAAGGTCGGTTTCCACCATGCCGCAGATGGCACCGGCCGCCCGTGCGTAGACGCCGCGTGAGATGCGGTTGACACCGGCGACATCGACGATGGACGGCATCATGACAATGTCGCGCAGGCCGACAAAAGCCGAGGTGTCACCCGAGGCAGCGGTAGAGACGCAGAGTTTGGGCACACCGAGTGGCAGGGCCCGCATGGCGGCGCTGATGACGCTGGTGCCCCCCGTGCCTCCCATGCCGATGATGGCGTCAAACTTGCCATCGGCGTATAACCGGGAGGCGACCAGGGCGGCGCCGGCAGCCATTGCAGTCATGGCCAGGCCACGATCGCCGGAGGCGCGTAACTCGGCAAGGGTCGTATCGGCGGCAGTCGCCAGTTGCTGGGCGCTGACGTCGATGGTGAAATGATCCGTTGTCGCCAGGACGCTGGTGTCGATGGTCAGCGTCTTGTGTCCACGACTGTGAATGCATTCCTGTAGATAGCTGTAGTCCTGGGCCTTTGTATCGAAGGCGCCAATCAGAGCGATGGTCCCGGGTGTCGGCATGGTGCCAAAACATGGACTGATTCTGGCAGAGCGCAAGGTGCTTGAGGTGGTCTGCTCTTGCGGATGGTCCATTCACGTACTACGCTGGGGGAATGGAACCCTCGCGGTCGGTATTGACGACGTCTCGCGCAAGTGCCCTGGCGTTGACGAGACGCATACTGGCGGCCAACTGTGCCTGCGAACCCGAGGACTTCAGCGCCCAAGGCGTCACCATCGTCGAAGTGGCGTTGCGAGCGGGATGCATGCCCTTTCACCTGGGATATCCCCATATCGGCGTGGGCTACCTTCGGTGCCGGTGTCGTCGTCACCACGAGCAGAACCTGTCTGTCGTGGATTCGGCGCCGCCGTCGTCAGCGCCTGCGCCCGCGCTGTGCTCGACGCGGGACGGGTCCCGTACTATTCAACCGATCTGTCGAATCTGAAATCTCAGGCTGCCGCCTTGCGTTGTGGTTTTGTGCCGGCCTGGACGGAGGCATATGTGTACGTGCCGCGGCAACAGCGGGTGGATGGTGATTACCTCGGTCTGGGCCGACTCGGACAGGCTCCTGTATCTACACAACCGGCGTAAAGGGGTCGCCGGTCTGCGCCAACCACTGTGTCAGATAGGTGCGATGTTGTCGAAGGATGCCCTCAGCCTGTGGCTTCGTCGACAGGTCGTCGACTTCTCCTGGATCCCTCTCCCGGTCGAATAGGAGTTCGCGCCGATCCCCTGCGGAAAAGGCGACGTATTTGTGGCCGCGAGAGACGACGATGCGTGCGGCGAAATCGAGATCTTCCGTATCCGGGTGTAACTGCATGACGACGAACTCTCGCCCCGCATCGTTGTCGTCGATTGCACTACGCAGGCTGTGACCGGTAACGCCTGGCGGTATGCTGAGCCCGGCGTAATCGCACAATGTGGGCAGAACGTCCATGCCGCTGGACAGCTGTGCGCGCTGTATCCCCGATGGAATCGTTCCCGGCCACGAAACCGTGAGAGGCACGCCGACCACATTTTCCCAGAACATGAGTTTCACCACCCAGCGATGTGCCGCCATGCCTTCGCCATGATCGGCGGTGTGCAGAATGAGTGTGTCCTGTTCAAGGCCGAGATCCGAAAGTGCCCCAAGAAGCCGGCCGATCTGTCCATCCACGCATTCATTCAACGAGTAGTACTCACGCAGGTAGTGACGCCAGCGATCCTCATCCCAACCGACGGCGTAGCTGTTCTCCTGTCCGTAGTACTGGCGTGCACGGCAGCGGCGGATGAAATCCGGTTCCCCTTTTGCAGGCTCGAAATTGTCGGGCAAGGGCGGCAGTTCTCGCGCCGGGTCAGCCGTGGGTGGGGCGCGATCCATGACGGCGTAACAGATGTCGTGGGGATTCATCAAGGGCACGGTGAGAAAGAAGGGTCGCTGCCTTGAGCGTTGCAGGAAATCGATGGCGGCGTCGACGACGAGGCCATCCATGTCTACACCGAGACCGGGTTGACCTTTGGGGAAGGCGAGTTCAAAGCGGTCATCTGTTTCGGCTGGGATTGGTGGCTGGTCGCCGCCACGGTTGCCCGCCCAGGCGACATCGTATCCCGCCTGGTGAAACAACCCACACATCTCAGGCTGGTCCTGCCTCGGTTCGATCCCGTTGACGAGCACGCCCGTCTCATGCGACGGGCGTCCGTAATTGAGGCAACTGCGCGAGGGGCCACAGACCGGGGCAGCGCAGTAGGCACGTGAAAAGCTGACCCCAGAGGCTGCCAGGGCATCGAGATTCGGCGTATTCACCCATGGATTGCCACTGCCGCTTACGGCATACCGCGACTGTTGATCGGTGTTCAGGAAGATGACGTTTGGGGGCATGTAGGGTCTCATCACGACTGGAGACGGATCACGCTCATGCCGTAGACGATGAGGCTTGGGATCGTGTAGCGGATGCGGCCCTCGCTGAGATCGAACTCCAGGTCGAGAGCTTCCCGCATCTCCGGGTAACGCCACTCCACCCCCGCAACCACCGTTCCTTCGGGCAATGACAGATCTACCTGAATCGGTCCGTGGGGGAGGGGGATCTCGATTGCTGCGGCTTCGTCCTGTCGGTAATTGATCCAGTGCAAGACGATTGCTGGTGTGTCCTGTGCCCGCCAGGCCCGCACGCGGACCCACCAGGGCGCATCCGTGCGCAACCAGAACCCACCGCACAGATCGTCGAGGCTGGTGATCAGCCGTTGGCCTTCTGCGTCATCGGGCAGCCGCGAGTAGACGGGCATCTCCGGCGCTCCGGCAAGGGTGTGAATGGTGACGGTTTGCGGTTGCCAGTCCGTGCTGTCCCACCGAAAGACTGGTCCCGAGCCGGCGGCGTCTGATAATCCGGTAGTCAGAGGGTTCTCGTCGCGTGCCTGCCCATCCGCATCCAGACTTCCCGTGGCGCCGGCAACGAGAAGAGCACCGCCACCTTCCACGTGTCGTTGGATGGCGGCGATCTCATCATCGGCGAGCCGACGGATATCGGGCAGGATCAGGGATGGGAACTCGCCCGCCCGCTCCGTCAACTGGTCATCGAAGAGGATGTCGTAGAAGACGTGCGCATCTTCAAGCCACTCCGCAATGCGCTTCAACGCGTCGAGGTAATCGACCTCCCCTTCACGTTCTGCACGCCGTGGGTAGACGAGACCGAATTGAGAGGCCGGTGTCGCCGGATGGAGCAGGTCCTCATGTTCGGCGAGGAATCGCTGGTGCCGGATGATAGGGCCATAATAGTCCTCGGCGGCAATACGGGTCGTTTCTTCATGCTCGGGGCGTGGTGGCCCGGCGTGGTAACAGGGGGAGGCGGCACCATGGGCGGCGCCTTCGCCAGCCCAGACACGCCAGCGGCGGTAGTCGTACTTGTTGATGACAAAGGGCCTACCGCCACCTGCGGCATGCATGTGACGGGCATTGAGTCCCATATCGGCGATATATCCCTGCTCGATGGAACTACCCCAGCGATAGGGCCCCTGGCTGTACCAGATATAATCCTCGCCACGGGCCCAAAGGTCGGCGGGCAATGCGGCCCGCTCGTCGTTGACCCGCATACCGTATTTATGATACCACTGGGCCGCCAGAAGACCTGGTCGCAGGGATCGACCGTAGTCGATAAAGACCTCGTCAAAGGCTGCCTTGCGTCGCCGTGCGGCGGCCTGTTCGAGAATCACCAGATAACGTCGCTTGAGTTCGTCCGGGGCGTCGTCGTCGGGCTCACGTACGTCAACTGTCGCGTCGAAGCCGTTGTCGAAGAGGCTGTCCAACTCGCCATGCGTCAAGAGCGGACGCATGTGGGCCCGGATGACTTCGGCGCAGTAGTGGCAGCCGCAGAAGCCTTCGTAATTGTGGGTCGTGTTGAAGCCGTCCAGACCAAGGTCGATGCCTTTACGGACCATGGCCTTGAGCATCTGCAGCCATACAGGGTTGGAAATGCAGCCACGATAGCTGAAATACGGACGACCTTCGATCGCCCGGCGTGCAGGTTCACCGGACGCCTCCCGAGCGATGGCATCAGTCACCGAGTCTGCGGGTGCCTCGCCGAGCAGATCAGCTGTCCACATCTGTGCCCAGGCGTCGCCGAACAGACCCAGGCCGGTCTCGTGATCGCCATAGTGGAGTGTGGAGGAAAGTTGGCCCACCACCCGGGCGCCCTCCGCCTGCACCAAAGGGATCAGTCTGGCCGCTCGTTCGAGATTCTCTTCGATGCCGACGACGGGCATGCCCGTCCACGATCGTTCGACACTGGCATCTGCCGCCAAACCATAAAAATCGGGGCCGAAATTGCCCACCTGCACGACCTGCACGTGGCCACGGCGCACATGATCCACGATCTGTTCGGGCTCTGGTAGTGTCCAATACTCGATGAGGCGGTTGAACCAGAAATCAGAACTCATGGGCGCGCGCCCCTTTCTGGACTCATCTGGTCCGGACAGAACCAGTCCATCTGGCGCTTGAGGGACATGTGTGCTTCCGGGTTTGAGGGCGTGTCGAAGCGGAATCGGCGATAGAGTTCGTGGGCGTCAGCTGTGGCCAGCGAGATACTGCGCACTCCCTGAAGTGGGGGACATTCCAGGATGGACTGCACCAGCCATTTCCCAAGCCCCTGGCCACGATTCTTGGGCAGGACGAAGACATCGGCGCGATAGGCCATGCTGCTATAGTCGGTGATGATACGTGCGAAACCGATCTGCGTCGCCACGGTACAGGCCGAAGTGAATGCTCTATGGCCCGTTCAACCACGTCTCGTGGGATGTCTGGGGACCAGTAGCTGTGGGTGAGGAAGCCATGGATCATATCGAGGTCAAGCCGTTGGCGATCGGTGCTGACCACGTATGGCTCGCCTTCTTCGGCAGCCGCGTCGGCGACGCCATTCATATGGATCTGTCGACATAGGTGCGCCTGGTTGTCAGATTTTGGCGTCCGCTGCGCCCGCGGTGCTGGAGGCGGTCATCCGCCTAAGCTGGTCGGGACCCCGGATCAGGGCAAGTCGGATGCCTGGTGGGTTACAGCTCCAACTTGCTGTAGGCGATCTTCTCGCGGTCGAGCCAGAGGCGCAGAATGGGATGGGCCTGAGCCAGCAACTCGGTTTCCCGCGGGCTGAGTCGCCCCTTGAGGCGGGCGCCACCATCCCCACCGTCATCACCCGGCGTGAGCGTTCGCCATCCCGGACCTGCACGGACCAGATGGAGGTGGTCGCCAGCTTGACGGCTTTTGAACTGAGGCAGTGGCCCATGGCGTGACCGTCATTGGCCA
>Ga0310124_10003590_pt1 | contig 10384 bp, 6 predicted proteins | sample CB11b_AW_Bot5_MG_FD_203507 | JGI IMG/M metagenome (GOLD analysis project Ga0310124, IMG submission 203507) | Marine microbial communities from Western Arctic Ocean, Canada - CB11b_AW_Bot5 | ecosystem: Environmental > Aquatic > Marine > Oceanic | place: Canada: Western Arctic Ocean | collected...
GACCCGGCGCGCGTCGATCTCAAGAACGTCCACGAGCATCATTGGATGACCGTGACGCCGGTCACTACCGAGGCGCTGATTCAGCTCATGCTGGGTGGCCCGCAGATCCAGTACAACGGCGGATTGCTCCACACGCGCGTCCGATACTTCGACCCGGACGCCCGGCGCCCCGGCCTTCCGCCTGACGTCGCCGCGCTGGTCACCAAGGTGGAAGCCAATCGGACGGTTGTCGAACTCGTGAACCTGAGTCCGTTCGATACGCGGCGCGTCATCGTTCAAGGCGGCATGTTCGGCGAACATAACTTCGGCCGCGTAACCTTCCAGACGCGTGTCGACAAGGATCCCATCCAGCCGGACTTTTTTGCGCGCGCGGAGCCCAAACTTACCGGCGATTCGGTGGAAGTGAACCACAAATTCTTCCAGGTCGAGTTGCCGCCGGGAATGGGACAGACTTTGGAGATCGAAACCCATAGATACGCGAACAAACCGAGCTACGCCTTCCCGTGGCACGGCGACAAGATTCCCGTCCGTTAGCGGCAACCCGAGTTCCGCCCCCCCCGCGCCGTCCTCTCACGAAGGAGCAAGCCATCTCAGTCCTAGCGCCATCACAAAGCGCAAAGCGCTATGCCACCGAATCGTGGGAGGAAGAGGTCGGCCTGATCACCAAGCTCCGCATCCACTCGACGAATGAGACGGCGCATTGGGCGCTTCTGTCAGATCCGCATTTCCCTGCTGATCCTGAGGAGGGCCGGCCGCCGCACAAACCAACCGAGAACTTCCCCATCGCCGTTGACCAAGCCATCGATGCCGCGCCGCAAGCCGCGATGGTTCTCGGCGATATCGCTTACCGCCACGGCTTGCCGGAGGATTATTCCGCCGTGAAGCCCATGCTCGCCCGCATGGCCGAGAACTTTCCCGTGTGCCTCACGCTGGGGAATCATGACGTGCGCGAGAACTTTCTGACAGCGTTCAGCGATCACCCCATCCCCGACGAAACACCAGCCAAGGCAATCGTGATCGTCGAGCATGGGCCCGTCCGATTCCTGATCCTCGACTCCAGCTACCGCGTCGATGTGGTTCCCGGCATGCTGGGGTTTCGACAGCGCGCCTGGCTGGACAAGTTCCTTGCGGAATCCGATCAGACCCCCACCATCGTCTGCTTCCACCATGCGCTCGATGACAACGACAAGAGCCTGGTTGATGTCGATCGGCTGCTCGGCGTGATCCTGCCTCACAAGCAGGTCAAAGCGATTATCCACGGCCACTGGCACGATCTTCGCCGCTATGAGATCGATGGCGTACACGTCCTGCAGCTCCCCTCTGCCGGCTTGCCGCTTGTCCCCGACGTTCCGATCGGCTGGCTCAATGCAACGTTCACCGGGTCCGGCGCGGAGTTCGAGATGCGCTCGATCGAGCCGCATCGCGAAAAGATTCTCGACAGCTTTTCCCTCGAATGGCGCTAGGATGTCCTCGTGACGAACATCCGCCGCTATCTCCGGTCACTACTCTTCGCTTCTGTTTGTAGTGTGACCCTCGCGTGCGCTCCCTCTGAATCCGCTGATATCACGCTGATCAACGGCAACATCTATACACTCAACCCGGACCAACCCAAAGCTGAAGCCATCGCAATCCAAGGCGACCGTATCCTCTTCGTCGGCCGCAGCGACGTGGTGAAATCGTACGAGACCTCCTCGACCGAGCGCATCGACCTTGAAGGAAGAACCGTTGTCCCCGGCCTGACCGACTCGCACGTACATCTCAGTGGTGTTGGGTTCCGCAAACTCACCCTGGACCTTGAAGGCACGACGAGTCTCGATGAGATGATCGATCGCGTCAGCGCGAAAGCTGCCGATACGCCTGCAGGTGAATGGGTCACCGGCCGCGGCTGGATCGAAGCCCAATGGGACCCGCCTGTTTTCCCGACGCGTCACGATCTCGACCGCGCCGCGCCGGAACATCCTGTGTGGCTCACGCGCGCCGATGGTCATGGGGCGGTCGCTAACTCCAAAGCTCTCGAAATCGCGGGTATTGCCCAAGTAACCGAAGACCCGCCGGGCGGTGAGATCATGCGCGACGCTGGCGGAGAGCCCACCGGCATGCTGCTCGACCGCGCTAAGAACCTTGTCCAGAAGCACATTCCCGGACCGACCGCCGAGAGGCAACGTGAAGCCCTGGTGGTCGGCGCGCTCGGATCGAAAGGCGCGGCGCTTGTCGAAGACTACGCCGACCACTCCGGCGCCGGGCTGCTGCTCTGGAAAGAGGATCAACTGCGTCCTCTCTACGAGCGAGCACTCCGCGAAGGGATTCAAATCCAAACCCACGCCATCGGCGACCGGGCGAACCGCATGATCCTCGATCTCTACGAGGAAGCCTTCGAAAAGGTCCCCGCCGCCGAACGCAAAGTCGCCGACCCCCGCTGGCGGATCGAGCACGCCCAGGTCGTTCACCCGGACGACATCCCGCGCTTTGCCGCCCTGAAGGTCATCCCGTCGATGCAGGCCTCGCACGCCATCACGGACTTCCACTTCGCCAAGAGCCGACTTGGGGAAGAGCGGCTCAAAGGTGCTTACGCGTGGAAGAGCATGCTCAACGCGGGAGCCATCATCGCCGGCAGCAGCGACGCACCCGTTGAGAAGGGCGACCCGATGGTTGAGTTCTACGCTGCCATTGCTCGGAAGGATCTCAACGGTTTTTCCGCCGAGTACTGGCATCCGGAAGAAGCTCTCAAGACGCTTACAATCTGGCCGGCCTACGCCTCGTTCGAGGAGGATGATTGAGGAACGATTGAGACGGGCAAGTAGGCCGACCTCACGGTGCTTTTGCAGGACATCATGACGGTTGAGGCTGCTGAGATCCCCGCGACGGAAGCCGAGATGACAATCGTCGCCGGCAAGGTCGTCTACAGAAAGCAAGTACGTTTGCTGGCCGGTCACAGCTTGGGGTCAAGCCCACGGGCGGCATGTTGCACCTGGATCGACACTCGACTAACGTTAGTGCAGCCATGGTGCGACTTCTCTTTGTCCTGTTTGCGGCAATCCAGATCCTCCCCGCTTCGGATCTCTACTTTCCACCGCCCGGACAAGGCCTCGATGTCCAGAGCCGCAAGACACCCGCCCAAGCCGGTCTCGACCCCGGCGTCATCGCGGCGCTCAAGGGCAGCGGCGACCGTTGGGCGCTGTGGCGGAACGGCCACCTGATTCACGTTGAAGGCGATTTCAACCATCGCCAGGACGTCTGGTCGAATCGTAAGACTTGGCACGCCATGACCGTGGCCGCGGCAGTTCAGCAAGGGCGGATTCCGTCGCTTGACCAATCCCTTGCCGTCTGGAACGCAGGCTTGCGCGACCGATATGCAGCTGTCACTTGGCGTCATGTGATTACGCAGTCGTCAGGGTTCGATTATCCCTACGGTTCGTTCCCCGCCTACCCGCCGGGCAAGATGTGGACGTACTCCGACCTCAACCCCATCCAAATGTGTAACGCGCTGGCCCGTGTTTACGGACTAGAGGATTACTACGACGACTACACCCGCGTCGTGAAGCAAGCCTACTTCGATGCAATCGGCCTGCGGGGTTGGAAGTTGCTCATCCGGAGAGACCCCGCGTATCACGGTGTCAATGATGCCATCCGCTTCTCCTTCGACCTGGAGGATATGGGACGGCTCGGCCTGCTCGTCCTGGCCCGCGGCAACTGGGACGGCAAACAGATCGTTCCCAAAGGATTCGTCGAAGCGCTCGAAACCAAACAGACCCACGGCATGAGCGTGAACTACGATGGGCCGAACGATGGTGCACCTCGGCTATACCGCCGACGAGTTCCCTGAGCCTCCCTACGGCTACATGACTTGGGTGAACACCGACGGCGACCTCCTCCACGGCGCCGACCGCAGTTGGGCCTATGCCAGCGGAGCGGGCGGCAACCGCACAATCTGGAACCACAAGTTCGGCATCGTTTTCGCCGTCCAAGGCGCGGGCCGCTGGCCCCGCACGAACGCCGCGCCGCACACCCTTGAGAAGCACATCAGGAAGTAGCGGCGCACCGTGGCAGCTCCGCCGCCGTTACTGCTAACCTAATCCGGTAGATTCGAGCAAGTCGGGGGGATGCGTGAAACCACGTTGGATTGTAATTTCACTCTTGGTGGTCTTGGCCGCCGGTTGCGGAGGCCAAGCGCCGCCGCCGGAAGCCGAAGGCCCATCGTTTAAGGTCAAACGCCAGTTCATCTATCCGGAGGAGTTCCCTCCCGGCAAGCCCTATACCCCGGGCGTGCTCGCCGGAGACTACCTGTACATCGCCGGTCAAGTCAGCCTCGATCCACAATCCCGCGAGCAGCCCGCGACGATCGAAGACCAGACCCACATGGCCATGAAGAACATGGGCTACGTGCTGCGTGATGCCGGCATGGACTACGACAACGTCGTTACCTGCCACGTGCAGCTCGACGACATGGATAACTACAAGGGCATGAACGAGGTCTACGGCAGCTATTACACCTCGGGCCGCTACCCGGCGCGTACGACGCTTGAGTTCCCGGGACTGCCCTCGGACTCGCATGTCGAGATCACCTGTGTCGCCTACGCCGACAAGTCGAAGATCGAAGTCGTCCGACCTGGTGAAGGGGCAACGCCCGCCGCGATGGGGCCTTATTCGCCCGCAGTGTGGGCCGGTGACCGCCTCTATCTTTCCGGCCAAGGGGGCCGCAACCCGCAAACCAACGAGATCGACCCCACCACCGAAGGCCAGACCAAGCAGACTCTTGAAAACGTCGGAACGATTCTCAAGGCTGCCGGTCTCGGTTTCGAGAACACGGTGATGGTGAATCCCTACTACCTGGGACATGACAACTACGCCAAGCTCAACTCGGTTTACCGCGAATACTTCGACCTCGGCCGCCCGTCGGCTCGAGGCAGCTTTTGCCTCTCGCGGCTTCCCGGTACCATCAGCGTTGAGATCACGTTCACCGCGACACGCAACCTGCAAAAAAAGGGCCGAGTTTTGCCGCATGGCCGCCGGCCTTCGCACACCGCTGTCCCGGCAACGATTGACGGGAATACGATGTTTTTCGCGGCGAAGTCAGCCCCGGCTGCGGGAGACGACGTCGAATCTCAGTTCCGCGCTTCAATGGAACACTGGAGGCGGGTGCTCAAACTGGCGGGCATGGGTTTCGAAAATGTTGTTAGCACGAACGTCTACCTCAAGGACCTTGACGACATGCCGAAGATGACTGAGGTCTTCCGTGAATACTTCCCAGAAAGCCCGCCTGTGAGGACCACGCTTCAAGTCATTCAGGAGGGGTCACGCGAAAAGGTGCGGCAAGAAATCTCGATGATCGCCGTCCGCTAGGGGCCAAGGAAAATACCCGTGAAACGTACATCCGCTGCTTATCTCATCATTTGCCTCGCTCTTTCGGCCGGAACCCTCCTGGGCGAGCATCACCACAAGGTCGAGCGGCAATTCATCTATCCCGATGAATTCGCCCCCGGCAAGGCCTACACGCCCGGCATCCTTGTTGGCGACTACCTCTATATCTCGGGCCAAATCGACAAAGACCCCAAGACCGGCGAACAGCCCGAAGGCATCGCGGACCAGACCCGCATGGCGATGGACAACATGGGCCACGTCCTGCGCGCCGCCGGTATGGACTTCGGAAACGTCGTCACCTGCCACGTCCAACTCGTTGATATGGACAACTACAAAGACATGAACGAGGTCTACGGCAGCTACTTCGGGCCGGATCATTTCCCGGCGCGCACCACTCTCGAGTTCCCCGGACTGCCCGGCAACGCTAACTTGGAAGTGACCTGCATCGGGTATGCCGACAAGTCAAAGATCTCCCTCGTTGTTCCCCCGGAAGGCGCAATCCCCGCCGCCATGGGACCGTATCGCCCCGGCGTGTGGGCCGGTGACATGCTTTACGTTTCCGGTAGCGGTGGACGGAACCCCAAAACCAACGAGACCCCTGCGAGCATCGAGGGGCAGACGGAACAGACGATGAAGACCATCGGCGCCATTCTCGAAACGGCCGGACTCACCCATGAGGACGCCGTCTTCGTGAACGTCTACTTTCTGGATCCCGACGGCTATCAAGGGCCCACTTACGGCAAGCTGAACTCCGTCTACAAAAACTTCTTTACGATCGGTAGCGCGCCAAGCCGGGCGAGTTTCTGTTTGTCTCGGTTGCCGGGAACAATCTCGACAGAGATCACGTTCGTCGCGACACGCGACACGGCTAGCAAGGGCCGCGTTGTGCCCTCGTACATGGGGACCAGTCCCACCTCATCTGGTGGTGGTGTCCTGGCGGGGGACACCCTTTGGACATCCGGCAAATCGGGCAAGGGCGACACGATCGAAGAGCAGATGCGCGACTCGCTCGAGAAAATTCGTGACACGCTGAACCTCGCCGGTATGGACATGGAACACGTCGTCGACGCCCACGTCTACCTCAAAGACGTGGCCGACATGGACAAGATGAACGCCGTCTTCAAGGAGTACTTCCCGAACAACCCACCGGCGCGAACGACGCTCCAAGTCACCCAAAAACAACTCGAGCAGGTCCAGGTGGTTGCCGTGCGCTAGTCGCCGACGCCGCGATCAGGCGAAAGCCTGAAAAGCTCGGTATGACGAGTTTTCTATCCGTCTACGGAAATCCCTTAGATCGAAATGCGGCGGGTCTCTGATGGGTTCATTCCCCGTCTTGGCCGAAAATAGTCAGTGGTGAAAGCCTATATTCGAGTTTCCGATGCTGGCATCGGGCCACTCGCCTTCGCGGTGATGCTGCTGGCAACGCTACTTACGGGCTTTTTCTGGCTCGGTTATTGGGTTTCGGAAAGCACCATTGCCGAGTGCAAACCGAATAGCAGCCCACGGATCATCCAGATCCCGCTGCCTGACGTCGGCGCGGAAACGGTGGCACAACCCGCTACGCCAACCCAATTGCTGGACATCGACCCGCAAGACACGGCCCGGCTTTAGTCTGCATTCGTGGCATCGGCCGATCTCGGAGACCGCGCGGCTGTGCACCACGCATGGTTGGCAGGTTGTAGAACGGACCGGCGTTGAGAGTTACGCAGGTTAGAACTGCAGCCGAAAGTTCAACTGAAGTGTGCGATCCAGACCTTCTGTTCGTACGACCCCGAAGAACAGATGGTCGATGTTGCTGAACGGCATGTCCCAGTTCTTGTTGTTGAACACGTTGATGAAATCGACTCCAACGTTTGCGGATAGAACCTCGTTCAAGCTGAGCGCTTTGGCGAAACGCATGTCCCACTGCTGAAAGCCATGTGTTGTGAACTGATTCCTGGCCACGGTCCCCGGCCGGAGTTCATCGAAGTCGGTCGGCTCGACACGCTCAAATACTGTCGGGTCAAACGCAAACCGGCCGGTGACTTCACGCCCATCGTCCAGAGTGAAGGTGCGAACCTCGCTCGGATCGAGCCGCTGAAACTGGCCCACTAGATCCGGGCGGCCAACTCGTTCGAAGCTGAACGTAGGATCCTGAGTTTGCCGAACGTCGAGCGGCAGTCCGGTGCGATAGCGCCAAGTGCCGCTGATTCGCCAACCGTCGAGCCAAGCCGCGCGATTCCGCAATCCCGGCGCCAGACCGATCTGGTAGAACCACGTCGTGCTCAACGTATTGCGGCGGTCGAAGTTCGAGACAGACCAGGGCTCGGTATTGAACTCCTCCCCGAACGTCGTACTGCCGTTGTCACGCGCACGCGACCAGTTGTAGCTCACGTCGAACGCTAAGCCGCGGCTTAGGTATCGCGTAGCGCGGATCTGGGCCGCATGATACTGGCTCGTCCCGGTACTCTCGAACTGCCGAATATCGGTGTACTGCGAGAAGCGCCGCATCCGTCTGATGAAACTGAACGGCAGGATCGCGTTGCGCTCGAACACGTTCAACTCGCGCTGGCGTTGCAACTGTTCCGCCCGCGTCCCCAGGTACGTACCGCTCACAAGCACCCGTCCCGGCAACAAGCGCTGCCACCCCACGGTCCAATGCTTGGCGAAGGCGTTGTCGAAATTGCGGTCGAACACCCGGATCGGATATGTCACCTGCTGATTACGAATGGCATTGGTGTCGAGTACCGGCAGCATCGACAGCGGCGCCTCGAAACTTCCTTGCGTGCCGGAGAACGGCGTCAAGTCGAAGCGATTGTCCGTGCTGAATGGCGGATAGGTCGCCTGAAACAGCGCCGCCGCGCTCGAACCGGCAAACGTCCCGAAGTCGTAGAACACGCCGTACGAGGCACGGAAGACCGAGCGGCCCGATTCTCCGAAAACCCAGCGTGAAAAGCGATTGTCGGAAGCCGGCGAGTAGCTTACGCCGATCCGCGGCACAAGGTGTTTACCGTCCGTGGCAATCGTCGAACGCGGTAACGGCCCGAGGTCCCCGTCCGGGTCGCCGGGAAAGATTAGATTGGGCAAAGTGTCGGGGAAGCGCTGTGAGTCAACCTCTTCGCGAAATGCCGCGACACGATCCAAACGATCAACAGCGGGTGGTTGCGATTCATGTCGTAGGCCGAGCGTGATCTGCAGACCTCGAAAGGGCCTGAGCTCGACTTCGCCGTAGTAGGCCCATTCTGTCCAGCGAAGATTCAAGCTGCGTGGCGTCTGCAAACGGTAAGCGCTCGGCGCGCCGGTCAGCAGGTTCGCCACGCTGTTGCGTGTCCCTTCCGTTGCCGGGATGCCGAACGTGAAGCTGCCCGCCGGGTTCTCGGTGTTGGTGAAGGGCCAGATGCCGCGCTGGTACGAGACGCCCCCTCGCAGAACGACGGGGCCTTTTCGATAATTCGCGTCTTCACGGAGCTGATACGTTGTTTGCGCTGAATCCTCACTGAACAAGAACGGTCTGATATGCAGTTGCTCAACGCCGGCGTTGGTCAGCAGAGTGACGTCGGGAATCGTTCCCGGATCAGCCCTAAAATTACGGAAACTGAATCCAAAACTCTCGGCCGTCACGTCGCGATGATCGAGCAGTCCCTGCCAGCGACCGATAGCCAGGCGTTGTCCGGCAATGCCGGCGGAATGAGTAAAGTTCGCCGTCGGTGAATGGGTGAGCGAGACCTGCGAGTTATTCGAAACCTGCCGCCGCCGCTCGGCCACTCCCGGCGCTGTGAGCAACGTTCCCGACAGTGGGTCTCGCACCGTGTTGCGGAACGTGTGGTGACTCCAATTCAGAGACCAATTCCGCCGCCGAAAGTCCAAGCGCCCGAGCAGCATATCGCCGCTGCTATCGAGTGTGCTCTGCGTCTGATGCAAGCTGGCGCCGACATTCGCACGCGGCACGAATTCGTCCAGGTACTTCGTCATCAAGGGATCAAACACACCGGGGGGCAGTTGCCCGTTCTGGTAGGCCTGGAGAGTGTCTGGATCCACCGGCCGGTCCAGTTCGGGAACAGCGGAAAAGTCACCGGCGCGCTCGGCTTCACTCAAGACTTCGGAGATCTCAAGGTGCTTCCGCTCGGTACCCCATCCCTCGGCGTCGACGAAAAAGAATAGTCCCTTATCCCGCCACAGAGGTCCGCCGATCTGCCCCCCGCCCGTCCATCCTTTGAGGGAGTCGGTCGAGCCGTCAAACGACTCCAGCGTATCGTTTACGTCCGGACGCCAGAAGCCCCGCGCCTGCCCGTGCCAGTTGTTCCCTCCGCTACGGGTGACCGGCGCGACAATGGCCCCGGCGTTGCGCCCGTCACCGGCCGAGTAGGTGTGCGTGATCACGCGAAAACTTTCGATGGCCTCGGGTGCGGGTCCGAATGTTGCGGCCTGCGCCCCGGTCAGCCGGTTCTGCGAATTGTTCAGTGCGCCATCGAGCTGGTAGTTGATCGCCGAGCGGCGCGAACCATTGGCTGAAACCGCTGCGCCGCGCCCCGAGAACGGATCAATTTCCAACGAAGCTGTGGGGCTCATGCCCGGGACCATCAGCAGCAGCTTGTCGACCGACGTCCGACCTTCGCTGCCTATCATGACCGGCAGACTCTCGATCTGCTCGCGCACGAGTCCGTATTCAAGAGCGATGCCCTCAAGGCCCGCCTTCGCCCGGGTTAACGGTGGCGCCAGCGGATGCAGTTGAACCGATAGTTCAAGGGGGATGCTCGGTAGAACCTCATACGGCCCGAGCCGTTGGGTAGCGTATTGGTCGAGCGAAAAGGAAACCGAGTAGCGGCCGGTGGCGAGACCTTCGAACGCGAAGGCGCCTTGCGAGTCGGTGTGGGTGACGATGACCTTGCCTGTCGAGAAATCGATGAGCTCGACCTGCGTATTGGGAAGCGGTTCCGTCGCCGTCGCGATGACGTTACCGCGGATGACGCACGGCTCGGCGGCTCGCGCGACGACCACGAACAGACACACAAATACCGCTGCGACGAGACTGACCCGGTGGGACATA
>Ga0310124_10003591_pt1 | contig 10378 bp, 6 predicted proteins | sample CB11b_AW_Bot5_MG_FD_203507 | JGI IMG/M metagenome (GOLD analysis project Ga0310124, IMG submission 203507) | Marine microbial communities from Western Arctic Ocean, Canada - CB11b_AW_Bot5 | ecosystem: Environmental > Aquatic > Marine > Oceanic | place: Canada: Western Arctic Ocean | collected...
TTGATGCGGTGGAGTCGTGGGGAGATGGAAGTAATAGCCTTACGTGACTGCCAACAAGTAAACCGTGGTTGTTCTCAATCTGGATATGGACATGGCGGGTGTCAGTAGCGTGGTCAATGATCTTCGAAAGGTGAATGATCCGCCCTTGGATAGGTTGATGTTGGCCAGAGGCTTGGATCAATGCGGCGTCTCCGATGTTTAATTGGTGGGTTTTCTCTGTGGGTATCGTGGCGTGAATCTGGATCGTTTGATAATTCACCAAGCGTACAATCGGTTTACCGGGTTTGATGTGGGTGCCAGCAGAGACGGTCACGGTTTCAATGGTGCCATCATATTCTGCACGTAGTTTATACTGGGCCTGGTGGGCTAACAGCCTTTTAAGGTTTTGTTCTTCCCGGAGGCGATGTTCCTTAACGCGGGCCAGTTCCAGTTCTGCCAGTTTGCGATGGATTTGTGTTTTGGTTTTCTTTTGCTTGTTGGCGGATGTTGCACGGTTGGTGTATTGCTGGTTCGCATCCTCCTCTTCGAGTATGGCAAGCAATAGTCTTTGAGTTGCGATTTTCTCATCGGTATTACTGTTGATCTTTAGTTTTGAAATGTCCAGCAGGTGCTTGTGTGCTTCGTGATCCAACTCGACAAGGACTTGGCCCGCTTTAACGGTGGATCCGGGTTTCACCAGTACGCTGGAAATCCGACCTGGAATGGTAAATGCCAGTTCGACATCATGGCTTGCCTGCGTGATGGCATCGAAGGTGTTCATCCCATTTGATGCAAAGGCCGGCATGGCAAGCGTGAAGGCGAAAAGCATCCTGAGCTTAAGGGATTGCTGGCACGACATCAGGCACCTCTTGTGGTTGATGATTTTCATGTTCAAAGATTCCGTCTCGTCTCGATGGGCATCTCTTTGATCTGCTGCATCATGGTTGCTTCCTGGAGCAAGTCATCTAGTGCTTGATCGAGTTCATCATCATTGGCAATGGTTCTGGGTGTTCCGGGTACTGGCGGGTGATGGTGGTGATGAGGGTCAAGGTGTTCTGTCGCTGCCTGGCCGACCAGGCTGTCTGGTAACTTGTTGTCTTCAGAGCGGGGAAAGTTAGGGGCGATAGCATGGTCTTGTGCTTGAAGTGGTTGATTGGGGCTTGTATCGGCAATGGGCATCATCTGTTGGGGGCGAGCCGGCAGATATGAGTCAGCTTGTTGATGAATCGCGGCAGCCAGTAGCCCAGCTCCAGCATGCTGTAAGAGTAGCCTCGTGGGTTGGCGTGGCGTGTGTTTTTGATTACGTGGAGTGGGAAGTTGGGGGCGTGGATGCTGCTTGGCTGGATGTACACATAGATCGGCGGCTGCGGTGCGATTGAATATCGTGCCGGTAATCTGGGCTCCAACTCGTTTAAGATGTGAGATGGTACGGTTGAATTGGTTCCGGGGTTGGCCGCGGTTCGCGACAAGGATGACACCATCAACTTCACTGGTCACCAAGAGTGCTTCTACGCTACCGGGGATCACCCCTGTATCGAACAGGATGATGTCATATAGTTCACGGGCCTGGTCAATCAGGCTCCGAACAAACTTGCCGGACATTTTGCTGATGTGACGTGGTTCCCCCGCTAGAGCCGGGAGAATCGAGAGGCCGTCTACAACGGTGTCAACCACGCAGTCGGTTAACGCTGCACCCTTGAGCATGGCAATTAGGCCGAGTCTCACCTCGTCGGTAAAAAGTAAGATGTCGGTATGGGTCTGGTCAAGGTATCCCATTTCGATCATGGCTTCATCCATGCTCTGCCTAGGTGGTGTCTGGGATGTGTCAGGTCCTTGGCTGGTTCCGTTCAACAGAACGCGGCCGGCCAAATCGCAGTCAACCACCAGTGTTTTGGTTCCGGAAAGTGCTAATGCGGAACCAAGGGCCACCGTAAGGCTGGTTTTTCCTGCGCTGTTGCTTGAACTGGTAATTGCAAATGCCTTCTGGTTTTTGGCTTCTGCTCTAATTTGAATGTGTGCCCGGATCTCATGGATGGACAGTGCTGTCAATTGTGAGTCGGTATGTTTGATTTTGTTGCCTTCAATGATTGGTACGGTTCCAAGAAGTGGTTCGGCCTCAGGCTCAAGATATGCAGATTGAGGCCGCAGCACACGCGGGTTGAGCAGTCCGATCATCCACGCGGAGAGCATGCCAAGGGATAATCCACTCAAGCTGCCGATCATGGTCCCGATGGGGCGTGGGTCTAGGTAGGGTTCCGATGGTAAATTACCGTGATGAACGACAATTTGACTCCTGATGGTTCGGTCCCAGTGATTTAATCGCTTTTCAATGACTTTAATCCGACTCTTGATCTCGGTGGTCGCGCCTTTAAGTGCTTCCGCATCCTTGATATTTTGCGCAAGCAGTGACAGTTCAGTATTTGCCTGTTGGTAGATAAGGCTCATTTTCAGATGACGCTGGCGTAGTTCGCCGAGCGATAGCGTCCCATGTGTGATGTCCGGCGTTTTGCCTAGACGTGTTTTGATTTGTTCGTTTAGAAATTCAATGTCGTTCAGGTGAGATTGGATCGGCGGGGCATTGCGTCCCATGCGCCGGCGAAGAATGGTCAGTTTGTGTTCTATTTCCTGTTTCCGGGCAACCCACTGGACTATGAGGGGGTCAACTGTTGCCAGTCGGGAGGCCTGAGGAAAGTTTTGGGGTGTCGGACCCTTCACCTCTGGTTCCTGCATGTTGGCAAAGGCGATCTTGATTTTCGTCAGTTGGGATCCGATCGTGCGGACTTCGTTTAACTTGGCGACATGTTGTTCATTGAGCGATACAGGTCCGGCAGTTTTGGTGATGGCAGTGATTTGACTGTTCAATGATAGGAGCTCGGCCTGGAGTTCATTGAGTTCCTGTTGTTGGTCCAGTGATGTGGGTTCTTTTATATTGGGTAGGTTGAGGTAGGCGGTGATGAGTGAGTTGACGGCTGCCTGCGCTACTTTGGGGTTGGTGTCCTGGAAGGAAATTTGAATGTGGTGGCCGCCAGGTATCGGACGAGAGATTTCCATTTTCTCGCAAAGATGTGTGATAGATTGATGGTTCTGGCGCCCTCCCGTTGAGATCCATTCATTCGACGCGGCTGCTTTAGCAATGAGATCCTGGTTTCGTAAGGTTTGGACCTGCTGGTCGATGTGAGTTTCGATTTTGTTGTTCAAATGACGTCGTGGAGTTTGGGTGCTGTTCTGGGGTGCCCTGGGGTTGATTTCAATTGCTGCGACGCTGCGATATTCCGGACGCGCAATGGCATACCCGACACCGCCGCCTAGCACCACTCCAAGGAAGGCAAGCAGGATCGACCGGAGAAATTGATCACACAAGTGATTCAATGATTGCTGCAATCTCGTGCGAACTGACCGGCGAACTAAGTGGGCTTGGCTTGTTTTGGTGGCTGCAGTCGTATCGGGCGTTTGCGCACGTGGCTGCGACGGCATAAATTCTCCTAGGGTGTTGTTCTAGTCACAAGCGGTTCCCCGGCCAAAATGGAATTGCGACCGGATCGAAACGCCTACAGTGGAACTGCACGATTTGATTTGATCCCTGTCAGTTGCCTTCTCAGCTTTCATGTGAATCAGTTTGGGAAATCAATTTACGCCCTCGGCGGCTTCGGGACAAGTACTACGCAAAGTTCCATCATTTATAACAATTGCAGTTGGTCGGCTGCTGGTGTGATGATTTATTGCAGGTGGCACAGAAAAACAGCAGGTGGGCGATGCTGGGAAACGATACCTGGGCCAGGACCTGTCCAAGTTCGGGATCCCTGTGTGGAATTACTTACGAAATCCGTGATAGATCATGGCAATTCCTGCGGTTAATGGGGTTGCTGTCACATCCGTGAATCCGGCCTGCCGGATCAGGTGAAGAAGATCGCCGCGTTTCATGAAGGTGTTGACACTGTTGGGAAGGTACCTGTATGCCCCACTGTGATCACGAGCTAAAAGGGCGGCTGTACGGGGTAAAACATGGTGGAAGTACATGTTATATGCGGCTCGAAGCAGTCTGTTGTTTGGCAGGCCAAATTCCAGGATCAGCAGCCGGCCACCTGGTCGTAGAACGCGATGGAATTGACGAAGGGTGGCAATCGGATCTGCCACATTTCGGATCCCAAAGGCGATACCGACAACATCAATACAGTTGGAGCCAATTGGCAGAGCCATGGCATCACCCGCGCAGTATCGGCAATCAATAGATGGTTGGTCAGATTTGGACACTGTCTTTTGCCCAGCGACTTGAAGCATCGGAAGCGTAAAATCGACGCCAATGACCTGGCGAGCACCTGCGGCGGCAAAAGCAAGGGTCAGATCACCCGTGCCACAGGCCACGTCGAGGACAACATCATCCGGACAGATGTCTGCAAGCATCACTGCATGGCGACGCCATGCCTGGTCCCGCCAAAGTGAATGGACACGGTTGTTTAGATCATAACTGGGTGCGATTGCCGCAAACATGCTCTGGACCCGGCGGGCCTTGTCGGCGACGTGGTGGGGTTGGGCAAGGTCGCTATCGTGCCAAATTTTGGTTCGGGTGGTCATAAACAGGTTCGGGAGGATGATAACGTTTCAGTTTCTGCGTTTCGGGGTATGTTTCGGTGGTGGTAATTTAGCGAGATTCGACAGGATGATTTGGGCGAAACTTTCGCTGCCGTTGTGATAACTGCGGGTGTTTTGATATTCCATGTCCAGCAGTGTTTTAAGTCGGTGCTTACGCCGGTCGGCCAGGGGGTGGGTTGACAAGAATTCCAACTTGGCGTTGTGATTGGGGTCCTGTTTTGTCAGCACCTGCAGGACCTGTAGTTGGCCTCGCGGGTCGTATTCTGCTTGGGCCATGTACCGGACTGCAAGGCGGTCGGCCTGAAGTTCGTTTTCGCGACTATGGCTAAGAATAATGACGGTTCCGCCGGCCTGCACCCCTACCCCGAGAATGTTAAGCCAGTCTTCGTCGCTTAGTCGTTTGGCCACGCCGGTTAGGATGACGGCGCCTTGAAACCCCATTGCGTCGACCATCTGGTCATTTGCATGACGGGCAGCCACATGTCCCACTTCATGGGCAAGTACCCCTGCCAACTGGGCATCTGTCCTTAATTTGGATAGCAAACCCCGGGAAAGGAATATCTTGCCGCCTGGTAGTGCAAATGCATTGACTACAGAGGAATCAAGGACGTGAAATTCCCATGGTAGTGATTTTCGTCGTGTTTGGGCTGCCATCTTTACGCCGATGGCTTTGACATGTTGCTGGATTTCCTCGGATAGCAGTAACCCACCATGGGCTTTAATAAACTTGGGTTTTGCGGTCCTGCCTATCCGGATCTCCCGTGCATCACTTAGAACAATCCACTGACGCTTGTTGGTATCAGGGTTGGTTACACAGGCAGTACCCAATAATAATGCCAAAGCCGTTAAGCAGAAAAGTTGCAATTTCGATTTTATAGGTTGACCTTCTGTCATTTTATTAATCCTGCTGAAATACTCACATGTTTGAATTCTACTAGCTCCCATTCCCTTTGGCTTGTAACTTCATTGAGTCATAGGAATAAGGCTACTAATGCCCAAAAAGCCGTTTGCGATTTTTGGGCCGGGTGGTAACTGATATAAAACCCATGGACCACGCACCGTCACGGAGAGGTCCAATAACGAGCGTGTTCGATTTTGGGAAGTTACCTAGGATTTGTTCCAAAATCATTGTGGTAGCCAAGAGCCTGATATCTAAATGCGATGATCCGCCCCAGGGCCACTTATTATTGCCCTTGGCTCGCTTGGCCGCAATGAAGGGAAGGGTTGAAAGCGGCGGTTGGTCTGAGTTATAAGGTTTAAAGAATATTGCTGTGGCCCGATATGACAAAGCGGTGAAGGTAATTGATGATCTGTACCGATGAGTGGGTGGCAAATGAAACCATGAACCCCCCCCCGGGAAACCACCGGCGAGCACGGAGACCTAGAACGATGAAACGAGATGTACTAATTGAACGTTTCTTTACAGTCCTCACCGGTGGTGATCGAGTGGGTGCACGGGCTATTTTGGATGAGATTCTAGATGCTGATTGTCCTGCTGAGCGTGTCCTCACGCGCCTATTTTGGCCAACGCTTGAGCACATTCAAAAGCTTTATCGTGCCGATCAGCTAAGTGAACTGGCTCATAATTATGCCACCCGTCTCATGCGGGCGCTCGCCGAACAGATGCAACTTAGACTTAGCCAAGCTCCACGGCGGGATATGTCAGTCCTGGTGGCCTGTGGCACCGATCAAGGCGAAGAACTTGGGGCTCTGATCAGTGCTGATCTTCTCGAAGCCGAGGGGTATAACGTGTTCTTTGTGGGCGGGGGTATTGCAAATGACGAGCTGGTTGAACAGATCAATCAAGTTCAACCTAATATCTTGGTCATGTTTGGCGCTATTCCAGCAACGGTACCGCTTACCCGCCTGTTGATTGATCGTTTGCGCGGTATTGGCGCCTGCCCACAAACTCAGATTGTCGTCGGTGGCGGTGTATTTAACCGTGCAGAAGGTCTAGCAGAAGAGATTGGTGCGGATCTGTGGGCGCAAGATCCAGAGGAACTGGTCAATGTGATCATTGAAAATCCTCAACGACGCATGTCGGCAGATCAACGAACCGTGGGTCGCAAGCGACGACCACGAAGAGATGCAGCCTGAATTGGTTTTCCTTGCCGTATGAAATGATGATAGGCATTCCGCTATACTAGTACGGGAATGTCCCCGGTAGCCGGTGGTGCCATTAGATTGGCAAGGGGCCACAATCGGACCGTTTCCCGCTGTACGGCATCGGTGACATCCCTTATTGTTGATGGTAATGATGTTCGGCACGAACATTCCACCGATCAAGGGATACCGGTACCAAAGGCTGGTGCCGGACACCATTGATATTGCTGATTATGCAGAGTCTTTTGTTAGAACGTTGACCGCTGCCGGGACAGGGGTGTGTTCTTTCAATTCCGCAGGTGGTTCCCTGCCACTTTCCGGTATTCCTATGACACCGGTCGGATGGAATTGCGAAGCCTTGGTGGATAGTCTGCAATCGGTTTTATTATTGCGTGATGTCACCGGCAGTGAATTAAATCTAAATATTGAAAGGGTCAGGATCCAGACCCTAGTGGACGCGCTGGGTGCTGACGGGCTGTGGTATAGCCCATTGCCAAGGGATGCAGGTGGGCGTCGAGAAATTAAGACGTCGAGGGTGCAGACTTGGGGCCGAGATGGTCAAATCCATGCCGTGGATGACAGATATTTGGATTGTGCCTGCTGGTCGGTGTCCGACATGGTTCAGTGTATCAATGCGTTCTCGCTTGTGTATCTACATGATCAGGATGTTCAATGGCTTAAATGTTGTGATGTTGCCATTGCGCGGCTTGGTGAACTTTGTGTGGACAAAGGTGGGTATGCTTACTTTCCGGACAGCATGGAGGGTGGTGAAATTAGATTCCAACCCTTTGGTGTTTCTGGATCTGGTGCTGATATCAAAATGCCAACGGGTTACCGAGCTTTGCATGCCGGTTCGGTGGTTGAAGGGTTGAGTCGATATTACCGGCTTACAAATAGCACGGTTGCAGAACAATTGGCGCGTAAATTGGCCTGCTATTTAGTGCGGCATGCTCAAATCATGGATGGTGATGGGCGATTTCTATGTGATCAGGGCGGCAATGGGATATTCGCTCGAGGTCATATTTCTGGTTGCAATAATCCTTTGGCCGGTTCAGAAAATAATTCTGGCGATCATTATCGCCGTCATGTGAAATGTTTGGTTGGTCTGGCTGAATTTGCACTGGCAAATCAGGATGAGCAGGTCGGAAAAATTGTGAAAAAAAATTTTGAATGGGCACGGGCCAAACTGGCCCCCCACGTTGGCTTGCCTTTGCAGTTTGCCGGGTGTTCAAGTCCGATGGTAGGCTCCTGCGATGTGGCGGATATGATCTGGCTGGCAATGATGCTCAGCAAGGCCGGGATCGGTGATTACTGGGATGATGCCGACCGTTGGATCCGCGGTCATCTTGGATCAGTTCTGCACCACCGAAGAGATTGGGTGTCCGAGTCGGTTCAATCCGGCGAGGGTAGTATGGGCGCACTGGCCGGAAGAAAAGGGGCGAAATATCCGGCAGATAGTCGTGGCGCACATTCGTCATGTGAAGCAACCTGGGCACGGATGCTTTATCGCGTTTGGTATCACGCGTTAGAATTTTCCGACAATACGATGACAATCCACCTTCTCATGAATCGCGGCTCGAGGTGGGTGGATATCGATAGCTATCTTCCCTATGAGGGGCGCGTTGATTTTCATTTGAAGGATTTCTGTCGTTACCTGCGGATTCATGTGCCCCAGTGGATCCCCACTACAAGTCGCGAACTGCGTTGTACATTAAATGGTCAGCCAAGTGTTCTGGAATGGCAGGGGCGATATGTAAAAACCCAAACGGCTCATGACGGCGATCAATTGACGATAACCTTTCCGGTGTCTTCAAGGGTTGAGGTTGGTAAGGTGTCAGGTAGTGAGTACGCTGCGGTTCTCAAGGGCAACGATCTTGTGGAACTGGGGCCCCTTGAGGGCGGTATTCCGCTCTATCAATGCAACCATCTGCTCCGGCACTATACCCCTTGGCGGCACATCAGCCGGTTCGATGCGTACCGGACATTTGGCTGGTAATGGTTCGTCAGCCGGTATCGGGCCGGTTATCTGCGAGTATGTCGAAGGCGGCGGGAATGTTCGACTTCCAACTCCTGTTTGGTTAGCTCGCCCGTCTTGGGGACCAGCGATGTTCCATCAAAATCGAATTCGTAGGCTCCAAGTGTAATGGCATCATTCGGTATCAATTTGTGGGGGCCATCGATGCGTAATCCATTAATGTTGACGCCATTGTTGGAATTCAAATCCTGGATCACATACTCGCCATCTTTCAACTCTATTTGGGCGTGACGTCGAGATAGAGTCAAGCTATGGTATCGAACCTGGCAGCCAATTTCGCGGCCGATCACGATTGGGATGGCACCAAGGACAATGGGCTGCATGCTGTGCCGCTGGCGGGGCTTGGACGGTTTGAATGGCTTGGGTTTACTTGATTGGCCACCTGTTTGCGTTGCCGCCTGGAGATTTGGAGGTGATTGGGGGATTGACGCAGCTTCGGATTTTGAATTGTGGTGACGTGCCCATCGTCCACCGGCCGCACGTAATGCCTGGGCAATAGGATCCGTGGTCAAGTCGCCTTCTAGATATGCCAGGCGATCAAGTGGAGTGTCGCCTTGGGCGTCAATGGCGTTTGCGTCAGCGCCATTGGATAGCAGCAATCTGAGAACTTGAAGAGCATGTTGACGCTTGGTGATGGCTTTGGGGTCAGTCCGTGCGGCAGCACTGTGGTCAGTATTAATAATAACCATATGCAATGGTGTCTGGCCGTGTGCATTCTTTTTATCCACTTTTGCGCCCGCCTTCAAAAGAGCATTAAGAATTCGTTCTGAATCAATATTCATCGCCTCATGAAGTGGCGTATTCCCGTTCGTGTCCTTGGCATTGCAGTCAGTGCCATTGCGTAGAAGAAGCTGGACGCATGTCATCTGTCGGTTGATGACGGCGTCGTGTAGTGGCGTGCGACCGGCGGAGTCCTTGCTGTCTCGATCAGCGCCGGCGGCCGTAAGCATTTCCACAACTTGAGTTTTGCCGGCACTGGCTGCCAGGTGCAGGGGGGAGGCGCCACGGGCACTGGCGAAGTTGACATTGGCTTTTAATGAAAGGAGAAACTTGATAACCGAAATATGTCCACGTCGGCAGGCCAGGTGCAGGGCGGTTTCGTCCGCTTTGATATCCGGGTGTTCACGGCATACGGACCTTGATGCGGTCGCGTTCAGTAGTTTGACCTTTGCGGCCAGGATCCGTTTGACCGTTGTGATATCGTCCAGCTGGGCGGCATTCAATAGTGCTGATTCATCATGTCTACCAAGACCAAACATTGACTCGCCTTTATATTTCCGACCCACCAGGCATCGCCTGCCAGGCCATCCCCGCGGTTTTACTTTTCCGAATATGCCGCCAGGAGGTCATGTCATGCCCGGTACAGTCCGCACCGTTTCAGTGACGCCATTTGGAAATTCCCGAAGGCCTAAGATACAAGCTGGGACAGGTGTTGTCTTGATGGAATGGTTTGTCTGCGTCTTTTAGGATGATTAAGCTCTAGCCATGGATGTGCCTTACTTCGAGGCTGCTGGTAGTCACCGCCAGATCGGCGAAATGATTGGGCGTGCATTCTCCGGTCGAATTCGTCAATTTCTGGAATTTAAGCGTGAGTACTTTGAGGCCGGCCCCGCGAGGATTGACGATTCAGTCCGCAAGACAAAAAAAAAGTTCATTGACTGCTGCCATGCG
>Ga0310124_10003593_pt1 | contig 10377 bp, 7 predicted proteins | sample CB11b_AW_Bot5_MG_FD_203507 | JGI IMG/M metagenome (GOLD analysis project Ga0310124, IMG submission 203507) | Marine microbial communities from Western Arctic Ocean, Canada - CB11b_AW_Bot5 | ecosystem: Environmental > Aquatic > Marine > Oceanic | place: Canada: Western Arctic Ocean | collected...
CGCCACATCACGGATTTGTATACCGTGGGAGAGCGATTTGCACATATCGTAGACCGTAAGTGCGGTAGCAACCACGCCTGTTAATGCCTCCATTTCAACGCCCGTCTTGTGAGTTGCTCTTACGGAGCACTGAATAACCAACTCCCTTGCTGTGTTCCACTCGATCGTGATCGAACAGTCTTCGAGCGGGATGAGATGACAGAATGGGATAAACTCATGAGTTCGCTTTGCAGCTAGGACACCGGCAACAATCGCGGTATCGACAACCGGCCCCTTCTTGGTCTGCAGCACATCCTCCCCACTTTTAAAAGCTTCCTCGGGAAATATAACCACGGCACGAGCGCTCGCGGTTCGGTGGGTCACAGCCTTGTCGCCCACATCAACCATGGTGGGGCGATTATCCTCATTGATGTGAGTGAACACTCAACCGCCCATCCTGTACATCTCAATCCGGGATTTTGAGACCTTTTTCGTTGTTTCTTTACCACGTTGCTCACTGTAACGATCCGTACGATGCCTCCACAAATTCTGGAGTAGCCCGATTAAATCTGCATCGCTCGCACCGGCACGTAACTGTTCGCGCACACAGATACCCTGTTTCGCAAATAGACACGTATAGATTGTGCCGTCTGCTGAGAGTCGTGCACGGTGACAATCACCACAAAAAGGTTCACTTACTGAAGAAATAAAACCAATCTCACCCTGACCGTCTTCAAAGACATAGCGCTGCGCCACTTCACCACGATAGTTTGGTTCAACAGGCTTCAGGGACCAGCGTTCGTCAATCTGTTCCATTAGAACCTTTGAGGTCACAACTTCGTCGAGACGCCATCCGTTTAACGTGCCTACATCCATATACTCGATGAAACGTACGATGACCCCGGAACCACGGAAATGATCGACCAAATCTAGAACCGTATGATCGTTCTTACTCTTTTGAACCACAACGTTGAGCTTGATTGGTGACAACCCCACAATACGCGCCGCCTCAACCCCCTCCAGTACGTTAGCGATGTTGCCTTTCTCCCCGCTCATCTGTTTGAAAACCGCATCATCTAAACTATCTAAGCTGATAGTGATCCGCTTTAAGCCGGCTGCTTTAAGCTCTCCAGCAAGGCCCGCAAGCAAAGCACCATTTGTGGTCAGCGCAAGATCTAAACCAGGTAACTCATTTAGGCCGCTCACGATTTCGACAATATCTCTGCGAAGCAGGGGTTCCCCACCAGTTACTCGGAGCTTCGTCACACCCAATTGCATAAATAAGCCAGCAACACGTTTGATCTCCCCAGGAGTCAACCAATGACGTCGAGGTAGAAACTCATAACCGTCCCCATAGACTTCGTCGGGCATACAGTAGGGACACCGATAATTACAGCGATCGATAACAGAGATTCGAAGATCTCGTAGAGGACGGTTCCAAGTGTCCTTCACATCTCCGGAAGCCGTTAATTGAGTTACGCTACTGTTCATCTCGAATATACTACTCCATCCCATCAAGTAGGTCCTATTCTCTCCGTGCCATGGCTTAAGCTCCTTCGGCAACCCGCTTGATCCTTTGTATTTTTGCTCGGACACATGGTTTTATGATTCCTGATTCGGTCGCCTCTTTTTTTTATGAAAATCAAAACCTATTGTGGCTGATCACGCTCACACTCGATCTCTCTATAACACTCCTGATGTACCGGTTTTTTGGTCGGCTGGGACTGATTGCTTCAATCGTATTAGCGATCCTATTAGCGAACCTGCACGGCCCAAAGCTGACTGTGATTATGGGAATGGAGACTAGCCTGGGAGTAATTTTTTATTCCAGCATTTTCTTCGCAACTGATCTGCTCAGTGAAAAACATGGCCGTGCAGCAGCCACTCAAGCAGTTCTTCTTGGGTTTGGCGTGAGCGTCGTCATCGTAATTATGATGAGCATGAGCCTCCTTTATCTTCCTTCAACGCGCCCAGAGTCAATCGTATTTTCAAGTGAAATTCACCAGGCTTTCTCTAGAATTATGGATTTTACTCCGCGGTTCGTACTCGGTTCGCTGTTTGCATATTTGGTCAGCCAGAGCTTTGATGTCTGGTTCTTTCATAAGGTAAAAAAATGGACTGATGGAAAGCACCTGTGGATACGCAACAATCTTTCAACAATCACATCTCAGGCGCTCGACACTGCAATCTTTACTGTTGTTGTGTGGTGGGGAATTTTTGATCTTGAGACAGCATTTCAGCTTGCACTAGCCCAATACTCTTTTAAGGTTTTCATCGCAGCATTCGATACCCCATTTATCTACTGGGCAAGAAGCTGGGATGTTTCCCCATTGAAAACTGGCAACCTATACACAGCGCAAGATGCCAGAGAATAATGATTTGTATGTAACCCCTTAGTCAGCTGTACCGAATTTCTGTAACGCCTGATGCTCCATTTTTGCCCATGAGTTTCTCAGGGTCACGGTGCGCGTGAATACGAGTTGGTTCGTATCTGAGAGCTCAGCATCAATCATAAAGTAGCCCTGACGTTCGAATTGAAAACGTTCTTCTGGCTGTGCCTGCGCAAGCGCTGGCTCCAAAGCTGCGTCAACCAAAACCTCTAACGAATCCGGATTGAGATGCTGTTTGAAGTTATCCGCACCACGATCAGGGTACGGTGATGCGAATAAACGGTCATATAAACGAACTTCAGAACAAAAGGCATGTTTTGCAGAAACCCAGTGGATCGTCCCCTTCACCTTTCTCTGCCCTTGCCCCGTCCCACTTCGAGTTGAGGGGTCATAACTACAGTGCAACTCAATGATTTCACCAGATGGGTCCTTAATTACATCTTCGCACTTTATGATGTAGGCATAACGCAACCGGACCTCTACCCCTGGACTCAAGCGGCGAAACTTGCCAGGCGGATCTTCCTCGAAGTCATCACGTTCGATGTAAATTTCTCGGCACAATGGAACCTGCCTAAATCCAAGCTCCGGACGGTTTGGGTGGTTGGCTGCCTCCAACCATTCTTCACCGTCATCTGGATAGTTACTGATAACGACCTTTAATGGCTTCAGTACTGCAAAACGCCGGGGTGCTGTGTCATTCAACTCCTCTCGAATGCAGTTTTCTAGCGCACCAAGTTCGATCACGTTCTCCTTCTTCGTAATACCAATACGCCCGATGAAATCTCGAATTGACGCAGCGGTATAACCACGACGTCTCATTCCCGAGAGAGTTGGCATCCGAGGATCATCCCAACCCTGTACATGACCTTCGTCAACTAGTTGAGCAAGTTTGCGCTTACTCATAACAGTAAACATTAGATTGAACCGAGAAAACTCTATTTGGCGAGGAGAATGTGGGACGGGAAGGTTTTCAAGAAACCACTCGTATAGCGGGCGATGGTCCTCAAACTCTAGCGTACAGAACGAGTGGGTTGTCCCTTCCAACGCATCCGACAATGTGTGGGCAAAATCGTACATTGGATAAATACACCAGTTATCACCAGTACGCTGGTGTGTAATCTTTCGAATACGGTAAAGCGTTGGATCGCGCAGATTAAGATTGGGCGATGCCATATCGATCTTGGCGCGCAGTACATGCTCGCCTTCTTCAAATTCGCCTTGCTCCATGGCAGAAAATAGCTGCAGATTCTCGTTTACTGAGCGGTTACGATAAGGACTGTTCTTACCCGACTCCGTGAGTGTTCCGCGGAGCGTACGAATTTCCTCTACGCTAAGGCTATCAACGTAGGCCTTACCACTTTCAATTAGATTTATCGCAAAATTGTGAAGCTCCTGGAAATAATCAGACGCGTACGCGAGCCGATCTCCCCAGTCGTAACCAAGCCAACGAACGTCTTCCTGAATAGCCTCCACATACTCAATGTCTTCCTTCTCAGGATTAGTGTCGTCAAAGCGCATATAACATTGACCGCCGAATTCTTGAGCAATGTCAAAGTCCAGACAGATTGCTTTTGCGTGCCCAATGTGAAGATAACCATTCGGTTCTGGTGGAAACCGCGTTTGAACGCGCCCACTGTGTCTGCCTTCCTCAACATCAGCTGCAACGATGTGACGAATAAAATCTTTGCCCGGTGCCTCATCAGTATTCATACAAGCAATTGTCGTTCATGGATGCCCCATTACACAATTGAAGGCGTACATTGGCGAGAAATTAGGCTCTTTTAGGAGTTCGGAGAGAAATCCCGGTATGTGACGCTGACCCAAAAACCTTATTTCATTGAAGCAACTGACATTGAAGTCCCCGTTTCCTTTCGACAACAGCCGATGAATGGCAGAATGAGGGTTATGTACCGACGCAGCTTTCTCTATGGTGGGCTGGGAACCCTCGCCGCCTGCACACAGTCCGAAGAACCAAGTCAGGTAACGACCGCGGTTGAGCGGCATCAATGGCGCATGGTGACATCGTGGCCGCCAAATTTTCCCGGCCACGGCATTTCAGCGAACCGACTCGCCCGGCGACTTGGAGAACTCTCTGGGGGTAGGCTAGAAGTGGATGTGTTCGCAACAGGCGAACTCGTACCCGGGCTCGAGGTTCTGGATGCGGTCTCCAGAGGCGCCGTACAGATGGGCCATTCTGCTCCCGTTTACTGGCGAGGCATGATCCCTGCGGCACAGATATTCGGTAGCGTGCCGTTCGGAATGCTCCCCAACGAGTTCAACGCCTGGCTTTACTTTGGTGGAGGATTGGAACTCTGGCGAGAAGCATACGCACCCCTCCGAGTCATCCCATTTCTCGCGGGCAATACGGGCGCACAAATGGGTGGCTGGTTCAACCGCGAAATCAACTCGGTAGAAGATCTCACTGGGTTAAAAATTCGTATTCCCGGGCTAGGCGGTGATGTTATGAAACGGGCAGGCGCCCTACCGGTCCAGATTGAACCCTCCGAGATTTTTACGGCACTACAAACTGGAGTGATTGATGCTACTGAATGGGTTGGGCCTTACAACGACATGACGATGGCTCTACATGAAGTTGCCGAGTATTACTATTACCCTGGCTGGCAAGAGCCTTCTGGTGCCCTCGAATGCCTGGTCTCCATGAACGCTTACGAGACCCTTTCCGACGAACTCAAGCTTATTTTAGAGACTGTATGCATGGCCGAGAACGACTATCTTCTGGCTGAGTTCAACGCCCGTAATAGACGAGCGTGGAAGAATTTAGTCGAAGATCATGGAGTGCAACTACGCCGATTCCCAGACGATGTGCTCCAGACACTACGTAGATTCAGTATTGAAGTCATGGAAGATTTGGCCGCCGAAAATCCAATGAGCGGTAGGGTTTATGAGTCTTATAAGACTTTTGCTACTGAGATAGGTGCCTGGCTGAAGATCACGGAGGGCTCTATCACGGAGGCACGAGGCAGCCTTTAGATACTGTGTCCGGAGGACTTATCGCTCGAAAATATTCTTAAATATCGATTGTTTTAGCGTTATTTATATACATTTAAACGATTTTAGGAGAATTTCATCCTAAGACAGAGCATCACTGAATAGGCCCAACCACGGGCACTCCTTCGATTCCCGTCATCTGCTTTCCGCCCAGTGACTCCCCACTCACCAACGTCTTTAGAAACTGTCTCAACCACAGCAAAGATACAAAACCAAATACTAAATGGGACAGAGCAGTCGCCCAGAAAATGCCGTCTAGCCCCATTAGAATCGAGAGCCCCCAGGCGAGAGGTAAATAGACAACGAAGAATTTTGTAAAAGTTAAAACGGCCGCAGGCATCGGGCGACCGAGTGAATTGAAGCATCCAACAGATATCATCATCATCCCAAATGTGCCGTAGGTGAAGGGTACAATTCTCAGATAAGCCGTGGCTGTATCTACAACTAGCGGGTTGTCGCCAAAAAATGCGGCCGTTGGTCGAGCAATAATGAAAAGTACCGCGGCTATCACTACACCATAGAACATAAGAAAGTTAGTCGAAAAGCTAACGGCTTGACGAACCCGATCCAACTGCCCAGCCGCATAGTTCTGACCGACGAACGGGCCCACGGAAGACTGCAGAGCAAAAATCACAATGAATACGGCAGACTCAACTCTGGAAGCAACGCCGAAACCCGCAACAGCCTCAGGCCCAAACCCCGCAACTAGCGCAGTGATTACAGCCATTGTGATGGGAATGAGCAGGTTAGTAGCTGTAGCGGGTATACACACATGAAGAAGCCGCTGCCAGGAATCCCAGAGCTCGGCGAATCCAAAGTGGCGCCGCAGAATCAACCGTTCACGCCAGTAGAGTACTGCTACCGAAGCCACCACCGTAACCGCATTGGCGATAACGGTCGCTATGGCAGCGCCCTGGAGTTCCAGACGCGGAAACCCGAATAGTCCAAAGATCAATAACGGGTCGAGTATGACGTTGATAATCGCTGATAACCCCAGAATAACTGCGGGCACCATTGCGTCTCCGGTCGCACGTATCGCAAAATTACCGACCATAGGTAGGATAAGAAACATACTTCCCAGGTAGTAAACGCGCATGTATTCGGTGATGAGGGGAAGCGTTCGTTCATCAGCCCCTAGCGCGCGAAACACAGGTTCTAGGGTTACAAGCCCGACCACCAACAAAAAAAATCCGAATATGACACTCAACATTAATGCGTGGGTTGTAATTCGCTGCACAGTCGCCCGATCACCTGTCCCGAGAAGGCGTGCTATAACGCTTGAGGTCCCTATTCCTACACCGAGTCCAACTGCGATCATCGCGAAAGAAACCGGGAACGTGAAACCCATCGCAGCCAGCGGCAAAGTTCCAAGCTGTCCGACAAAATACATGTCGGCAATACTGTAGGAGTTCAAAGCCACAAACCCCAAAGCCATGGGTATTGCTAACGCCCTTAGATGAGAAATTACCGGGCCAGAGATTAAGCGTGGAGAGGAGAGCTCAGTGGGCATATTGACTTAGACGATGCTAGGTATCCTACAACTACAAAAAGCGGCGCTTGGTACGATTAGCGTGCGACAAATCTGATCTGGTTGATATACAAAACTTTGGTACACGGACCGAGAGCAAGACACAATTACAATTATTGTTCACCTTCCATGAAGCGTAAAAAACATTGCCCGCCATACTCATTAGCCATAATGACGTTTGGAAGTAGCCCGAGTTCATCAATTAAACCCCTAACCTGGATAACCTGACTAGCCTCCGCATTAATTACTGCTGCAGAATCAAGATCAAGAACTGCCTCTGTCAACTGGCCCAGCAAATAATAAGCATAGGCCCGGTTGTTGTAAGCGCGCCAGTTTAGATCCTCCAACAGAAGTGACTCAGCACAATGCTTAATAGCGATCTCCGCTTGACCTCTAGCGGCGAGTGCTGCGCATAAATTGGACTCAGCAACGGCTCTATACGCCGGACTTAGTTGATATTGGGTAAGTCCAAGCTCTATAAGACGAATCCCTTCGTCATATTGCCCCATGCTAATGGAAAAGGCGCCTGCCGAGAGAAACTCATTGCCAGCGCCGGTGATGCTGCGATGATTGTCAACCTGGCCCCAAAGTGCACTCAAGGCTAAGCAGCTAATCAGACCGAATAGAATGATGCGGCCCATTTAATGTCTCCTTAGTTTGTTTAGTATAGCACCGGGGAGTAGTACGCTCTGTAACGTACGGGTTGAATATTTTTATTAAAATGAATGAGTCAACTATTGGTTATTAGAATGTTAACGAGATATTCAGTGCGACCAGAGTACGTTCTGTGACAGAGGTAGCCGAAGCCGAAGCTCTGATTCTGAAGCAGATGGTGCTACTGCCATCCAAGGAATATCCCTTAAGCGAAACCACGGGTACGGTACTAAGAAAGGATGTAGAGGCTGAACGCGACCAACCGCCCTTCGACCGCGTAACGATGGATGGTATCGCGCTTAAGTACATCGATTGGAAGCAGGGTTTGCGCCGCTACCAAATAATTGGGATACAGGGCGCAGGCACACCACCATTGGAAATTCACGAGTCTGGCAAATGCGTGGAAATCATGACAGGCGCTATGCTGCCTGACGGGGCTGATACTGTCATACCCGTAGAACGTCTGACCCGAGAACAGGACACTGTAATTGTCGAAGAGTCGGCGGACGTCTCGGAAGGACAGTTCGTTCATCCACAAGGATCGGATAGAGTCGCTGGCAGCCAACTACTGTCTGCCGGACAACTTATCGGACCAGTACAAATGGCTATTCTAGCGAGCGCTGGCCAACCTTATGTCCAGGTGACAGAGCGCCCGAAAATCGCGGTTATATCAACTGGCGATGAACTTATCGATTTGGGAGAATCGATCCAACCACACCAAATACGCTCGTCAAATGATCGCGCGATCGAGGCAAGCTTAGTTCATCACTGCCAGGCACAGGTTAATCGAGTCACCCTCAAAGACGATCCGGAAGTGATCCTCGCAATCATCTCAAAACTGCATGACGAGAACGATATCTTGGTTCTTAGCGGCGGCGTTTCAATGGGACAATACGACTTTGTCCCTGAGGCGCTAGAGAAGTTGGGAGTCAAACTTGTTTTTCATCGGATCGAGCAAAGACCAGGGCGTCCGATGTGGTTCGGTATAAGCAAGACCTCGAAGCCCGTGTTTGCGCTACCAGGTAATCCCGTCTCGACGCTTGTTTGCCTGACACGATACGTCATACCAGCACTAAAGCACGCAATGGGGCTTGAGCCCGAAGCACCAGAAATGGTAAGCCTGGCAGGGAGGGTTGAATTCCAAGCCGACCTAGTCTACTTCCTCCCGGTCAAGCTAAGTCCAGACAGAGCAGGGATGAGGCTGGCAACACCACGTCCTACCAACACATCGGGAGATTTTGTGTCACTGGCTGAAACCGATGGCTTCGTTGAGCTGCCTCGTGGACAGGAGGTATATCAGGAAGGGATGGTAGCGCGGCTCTTTCGCTGGTAGTGCCGAACAATGAATCAGGAAATATGGGGTTTAATAACTAAGACCAAATGGAGACCCACAAGATAATCGCGTATCTTTCAACCATTGATAATTAAGAGGGCTCGGCCATGTCTAAAGCACCAAAAACTTCGAGTTTTAAAAAACAGCCAGACGAAGAAAATGTAAGTCGGCGCCAGGTGCTCGCAGGCGCGGTCGGAACGGCTCTTGCAGGTTTGAGTGCTAGCGCTACAGCGCAATACTCAGGCTTGATGGAAGGCGGTCTCGGAGTGCCATTCAGGCTGCCTATGGGTGCGCTGAATTATCTGGACCGCAACCAATATATCCATAACATGGAGATTATCTCTTATACCGAGGGCCACCCGATCGCCAGTGGCGAACCCCTAATGGCCATGTGGGCCCGAGGGGACCAACGTTTGCTACCAACAGGCAACGGTTGGCTAGATCTCAGTAACCCGCAAGACCCAGAATACATTGATGCGGGCGTACGCATTCAGGGTGCGATTGCTTATCAGGAGACTACCGATAAATGGATCATGATGAGGACGCACGGCCAACCGCTGTCTGGTGCACAACCAGAATACCCCTTCGGCCGCTGGCACGAAGAAAACCGCCGCCGTGCCATGAGCTATAGCGGCCTTCGCGGCATCAGAACATGGGATATCACTGATCCAACTAGCCCGGATCTTATGGACGAGTTTAGTACTGGTGAGACGGGCAGCGGTACGCACCAAAATTATTACGATGGCGGCCGATATGCGTTTCTCGATGCAGGTTGGTCTGATCAGTTCCGCATGGAAAATGCGCAACGGCCTCACGGCAATGGGTTAATGGTTGTCGATCTCTCTGATCCTGCAAACATTACAGAAGTATCGCGCTGGCACGTACCTGGACAGTTGCTTGGTGAAGAAGATGAGTACAAGAAGTACTGGTTTGCCGGCGATCATGCGGCCTGGACCGCATCACACGGCGCACCTTGTATGCCCGTGCGTGTAGAGGACGGCGGTCAGTACGGATACGGTGGATTTGGTCATTTCGGAATGATTACGTTTGACTTTAGCGATATACGCAACCCAAAACCAGTAAGCCAGTTCCTCTGGGACGGTGAGTCAATTGGCGGCATTCCCTACCACACAGTGCTACCAATCGTAGACGGGAATGGGCGATTCAATAACATCCTAATTGGTCTGCCCGAGGCCATCGAACCAGATTGCCGTGAACCATTCAAACCTACGCAGGTGATCGATGCGAGCGACCCAGCGAATCCATTTGTCGTTGGACTGTTCCCACGACCAAAACCGCCGGAGGATGCGCCTTACGCTGATTTTTGTCTATCACGTGGGCGCTTCGGTACACACAACACTAACTCGTTTATCCAACCGGGACAGGCAAACCCGAATCTAGTCGCAACAACACACTTCAATGCTGGCGTTCGCATCACGGATATCTCAAACCCAGCCCGACCTGAAGAAGTAGCATGGTTTCTA
>Ga0310124_10003595_pt1 | contig 10373 bp, 8 predicted proteins | sample CB11b_AW_Bot5_MG_FD_203507 | JGI IMG/M metagenome (GOLD analysis project Ga0310124, IMG submission 203507) | Marine microbial communities from Western Arctic Ocean, Canada - CB11b_AW_Bot5 | ecosystem: Environmental > Aquatic > Marine > Oceanic | place: Canada: Western Arctic Ocean | collected...
ACAAACTTGAAACAGAACTTCTATCGCATGAATCGCCGAGCGATCGAGCGATTCGAAGCGGGTCACCCGTTCGCATTTATCATCCCGGCGGATCAGCATGACCGCGCGGCGCTCAGAAAACTCCTCGAGCTACTGCACGCGGAAGCCGCGGAGATTCACCGGGCCACGGCCCCATTTGTGGCAGATGGCCGATCATATCCCCACGGCACGTTTGTCGCCCGTCTTGACCAACCGTTTGGACGCTGGATCAAGGACATCCTCGAGGCGCAGGAGTATCCGCAAATTCGCCGGCCCGGCACCGATGATCCGGTCGCGACGCCCTATGACATCACGGCCTGGTCACTGGGCATGCTCATGGGGGTCGACACCATACGGGTCGAGACGCCGTTCAGCGCGGAGCTCACGCTCTTGCCCCCTGAGATATTGTCCGCTGGGCTCACCTTCCGCCGACTCATCGACCGCACGGCCGCGTCGGACCAGGACACCGCCTCGGCAGGAGACGACGGCTACCTGCTGTCGCACCGTTCGAACCACAGCTTTATCGCGCTCAATCGGCTCCTCGCCGCTGGCGCCACTGTCGGGTGGACAGAAGGTCCAGAAGTCATCGACGGAACGGAGCATCCCGCCGGAACGATGGTCGTCACGAGGGCGAGCCGGACGCGTATGGAGCGGCTCGCACGAACGCTTGACCTCGAAGTTGTGGCGGCACGAATCCCAGCGAACGTGCGGCGCTTGCCCATTACCACTCCCCGTTTGGCGGTCTACGAACCGTGGGGTGGCAATATGGATGCCGGCTGGACACGCTGGGTGCTCGACCAGCACGAGTTCACCTACAGCCGATTACGCAACGCCGACCTACGCAGTGCGACCGTCCTCGACCAATTCGACGTCATCGTCCTGCCTGAGATGACGACGGCTGACCTCATCCGCGGGCAGGTCGCAAGTAATGTGCGCCCCGAATATCGAGGCGGTATCGGCGGCGACGGTGTCCGCAACCTCCGTCGGTTTGTCGCTGGCGGCGGCACCGTGATTACACTGGGCAATAGTGCCGCGTTTGCGGTTGAGCACTTGTCTGCCCCGATCGTCAACGTCGTGAACGAACGCGCGCGGGGATCGTTCTCGGCCCCGGGCACCATCTTGCGCGCCCGCGTCGACACGAACCACCCCGTCGGGTTTGGGATGCCCGATGAAATCGATGTCATGTTTGTCGACAACGGAGCATACCGACCAAACGGCCTAGGTCTCTCGCAAACCGCGCCGCGAATCGTCGTCCATTATCCGGACGCCTCGCTTCGCCGCAGTGGCTGGATCGTGGGAGAACAGAGAATCAGAGGGGCCGGCGCGGTCATCGAGGCCCCGCTTGGCGACGGCCGGGTCATTCTCCACACGTTTCGCGTCCAGCACCGCGGGCAAACCTGGGGCACATTCAAGCTGTTGTTCAATTCCATTTACTATGGGCCGGCGGCGAAAGGCGCCCAATCCCCGGATCTCACCCTTGACGCGGCCGGTCACTAACGCCGCCCTGTTACGGTGCCCGAATCGATAGTTGCCACCGTCGTCGGCTCTGGCGCGCTAGGCGTCGCCTTGGCCTGGATAGCGTGGCGGGCCGCCAGTCTCGAACGCACGGATCCCGACCGATTGGTGATGCAACTACGGCTGGCGCAAGTCGCGGCGTTGTTACTGGCGCTGGTCGCGGGCATCTATTTCGGTATGGCTATCGCCCACGAAGACACCGCGGGTACGGGCTTCGACATCGCCATTGCGGTGGGGTTCTGGGTGATCGCGGCGGTCGCCACGACCTCGGAACCGACGCGCGCCCTGACGATGTTGGCGCTCGCGTGGGGATGCCACGCCCTTGTCGACCTGGCGCACGGCGCAAACATACTGCCCGCGTCGATTGTGCCGGCGTGGTATGTGACGGCGTGCGCCATTTATGACGTCTGTATCGCGGGTCTCTGCTATCTCCCACTCCTGCGTCGGTAAGGGTCTCTCAGGAAAACGACCCCAACCAAAGGACCACATGACACACACCCCCGAGAACACGTTCTTGCACATAGCTCGTACGAGACTTGTTGTGCACCTGACCGGGCAGGTCCGGACATATCTTGACGCGCTCGATGGCAGCCAGATCTGGTGGCGGCCCAACCCCGCGTCAAACGCCGTTGGAAACCTGGTGCTTCACTGCGCCGGCTCGACCCGTTATTACCTCGGGCACGTCGTCGGGGGGCACGAGTTCGTGCGAGACCGAGACGCCGAGTTCACCGCCCGCGACGTGTCAAAAAACGAGCTTCGCGAGCGTCTCGACGCCGCGGCGTCTGAAGCCGACCAGGTGCTCGAGGCGTTTGACCCCGCTCGTCTCCTCGAGATCACCGACCGTACTCCAAAGCCGACAACTTTTATGCAGGTCATCGGTCTTCAGCTAGTGCATTACGCGACGCACGTTGGCCAGATCGCGTATGTCGCCAAGACGTTTGCACCAACTGCGATCAACGACGTGTGGAGAAACACGCCCAGCCATTAGTTGGGACGGCGCCGAACTCGTTCCTCGCCTTCGATCCGCGAATTGGTGATACGGCAGCCAGCTGATAAGGCGCGAGGAGCGAGCACATTGGGAGATGGTGACCAACGAGCAACGCCGTCCGGAGGGTGTGTCGCGCGGAGCACTCGCGGAACACACTCGTGACCCCGGGAAGCGCCGCCAAGCAGCTGGCGTTGACGGTTCCGCCGACGCCAGACTCTCGCGATGCCTTCCGGAGACGGGTCTTGTCGGTGGTGCGTCGTATTCCCTTCGGTCAAGTCTCCACGTATGGTGACGTCGCGGAGCTCGCGGGTCGGCCGCGGGCCTGGCGGGCGGTTGGTACTATCATGCGCACGTGTCGCCTGGTGAGCGTTCCCTGTCATCGGGTCGTTGCCGCCGGCGGACGCCTCGGAGGTTACAGCGACCTGTTTGTAAAGCGCGGACTTCTTCGTGCCGAAGGGATTCAGATCACGGGTGAGCGCCTTCGTCACTTTGCCCGTATTCGTTGGCGTGGACGAGCCTGACACGCTATCATCAAAGCGCTCGTCGCGTACCAACGCGTATGACAATTGGACCAACCCTTTTCGTCTCACCGGAGGACGACTCATGAAACGTCTGGCCCTGGCGGGTGTCTTTGTCGCGTTGATCGCGTTCGGTGGCGTCGGCTTCACGGCGGCGATATCAGGTCAAGAACTCACGGATACCGTGAGTGTCCCTGAGGGCGACCTCGAGCTCGGCACGGTGACGATCCCCCGTCGCGTTATGGCCAACGGCGAGACACTCGCATCAGGCGACTATGCAGTCCACCTCACCGCAGAATCCGCGACCCCGGACACTGTTGGAGCGCTCGCAGTCCTTGAACGCTGGGTCGAGTTCCGTCAGGGAAGCGACGTCCGAGGCCGCGAGGTCGCATCGATTGTTCCCAACGCCGAAATCGACGACGTCGCAAAAACTCCCGGCCCCGGCTCGGGTTCATCCCGTGTGGAAATGCTCAAAGAGAACGAATACATGCGTGTCTGGATCAACCAGAGCGGCACGCACTATTTGATCCATTTGGTGGCGGGATAGCAACGGGCGGTCCTTGGCAGCCCCGGCGGCCCTCCGCCCCTGTCGGCCCCGCGAGGGCCGGCAACGCCAAGATTCTCTCCGAACTCGCACCACCCGAGGGTTCGCGAGCGATGTTGGATACGACGTTGACCGCGATGGCCCGACGGTAGCGGATCACATCGCCATGACGTCAAATTGCTCGTGATGTAGCTGGGTATCCGACGTAAGGGTCACGGATCGACCCAAGAAACGCTCTATCTCTGCAAACACGTCGCGTTCTTCACCTCGAAGGGCACGAGCAATATCAGGGTTCACGCAAAGTCGTACCCCACGCCCATCGAGGGCGTCGCCGATTTTCTGCATCTCAGACAGGATGTCCGAGCAGATCGTCGAACGCGACTTCACGACCGCGCTGCCCGCGCAGTAGGGACACGGCTCGGTCAGAAGTCGTTCCAAACTCCTTTTGACCCGCTTTCTCGTCACCACGATCAGCCCAAACTCCGAGACCTGCACCGCTTTGGATGGTGAGCGGTCGCGCCGAAGTTCCTGATCCATCATCTGAGCGACCTTTTGGCGGTTTTTCCGCTCCTCCATGTCGATGAAATCGAGCACGATGATCCCGCCAAGATCGCGGAGTCGTATTTGTCGAACGATCTCTTTTACCGCTTCGAGATTGGTCTTGATGATGGTGTCCTCGAGCCGACCGGTCCGTTTACCGACATACCGCCCGGTGTTGACATCGATGGCGACCAGCGCCTCCGTGTGATTGATCACGATGTAGCCACCGGACTTGAGCCAGACCTTGCTGCGGAGGGCCTTGTCGATCTCGGTCTGTACACCGTATTCCTCCAGGATCGGAAACTCTTTGTCGTAGTGACGGACTCGGGGCACGAGGTCGGGCATGATCCGCTCGATCAGCCGTACCGCGCGTTCAAACTCCCGTCGGTCATCAATGCGAATCGTCGAAAAATCGGTGGTGAGAAAGTCCCGCAACAGCTTCGCGACGAGGCTCTCTTCGCGATGGACAACGGCTGGTGCCTGCCGGGTTTCCATTTTTTCGCGAGTCTCTGTCCACAACTGATGGAAGTATTCCAGGTCACCAACAATATCCTCTTCGGGTCGTCCCGCGGCGGCGGTGCGCAGGATGACGCCCCCGGTAAGCCCGTGCTCTTCCCGAAACTTCTTGACGATACTCCGGAGCCGAGAACGCTCAGCGCGTGAGTCAATCTTCCGGGACACACCGATGTGGTCGACCGTGGGCATAAAGACCAGAAAACGACCAGGGACCGTCGCATGCGAGGTGATGCGCGCCCCCTTGGTGCCAAGCGGCTCTTTGACCACCTGCACCAAGAGTTCCTGCCCGCCGGTCAGTAGCTCTTCGATCTTTCCATCGCGGGGGCCATCCCCGCTGGCGTCTGACGTCTCGTCTTTTCGGCGGTGCCGATGGCCACCGCCGCCCGACGACGCGCCCCGTGATGCCTGCGATCCTTCCGTGCCGTTTGTCTGAGCGTTTCCGTCCCCGTCGTCTGTATCGTCGCCGTCATCCGACTCGAGGCGATCAAAAGTTTCAGCCGGATCAATCACGTCTCCGACATAGAGAAACGCGTCCCGTTCGAGCCCAATGTCGACAAACGCGCACTGCATACCGGGGAGCACCTTGGAAACACGGCCCTTGTAGATATTGCCAACCGCGCCGCGATGCAGCTCGCGCTCGATAAACACTTCCATGACCTGGTCGTCCTCAAGGATGGCCGCCATCGTTGCGTGGCGGGTCGAGGACACGATCAACTCTTTGTTCATACGCTCTTGTCTCCGTCCGACTCAAAGCGGGAACGGCACATCGGATGGTCTCCGTGCTCATTCTCTACACCCCACGCTATCTGCGTGGTCGGGCAGCTCGCCGACCCGAGTCGTCAATTCGTAAAACGACGCATCCTGACGTTGAGGATGAGCCCGAAACCCATGAGGGTGGCGATGACAGAGGACCCGCCATAACTCATCAGCGGTAACGTCAACCCCTTGACCGGGGCAAGCCCGGCCGACATCGTCACGTTGTAAATTACCTGAAACGTAAAGCCGACCGTGATCCCCACGACGAGGAACATACCGACCCGATCCCTTGCTAATCGCGCCGCATCGAGGCAGCGAATGATGACAAACAGATACAGCCCGAGCGCAACCAACACGCCGACAAACCCCTGCTCTTCCGCCAAGACCGAAAAAATGAAGTCGTTGTGAGCGACGGGAAGGAAGTTGTACTGACTCTGCGTACCCCGCAGAAACCCCTTGCCGGTCAGACCACCGGAGCCAACCGTAATGCGAGCTTGAATCTGCTGATACCCCGCACCCCGTGGATCCTGTTCCGGGTCAAGAAAGCTCGCGACGCGAGTCTTCTGGTAGTCCTCGAGTCCGAACGTCCACACGATCGGGGTCAGGAGCGCACCGAGCAAGACCAGTGTGGCCAAAACCCGAAGCTTGAGACCTGCAAAAATCATGATCGCCAAACACACTGGCAACAATGAGAACGCCGTGCCAAGGTCTGGTTGGCGGGCAATCAAAAGGAACGGGATGGCCACGAGCGCGCCTCCCACCACCCAATCTCCTGGCCTACTCGTTCCCAGACGCACACCGGTGTAATAGACCGCCAACACCAATGCAATAACGAGCTTGGCAAACTCCGATGGTTGAAAATTGACCGGACCCAGATCGATCCAGCGCTGCGCGCCGCCGGCCTCGGCGCCCCAGACCAGGGTATAGACAAGACACGCGGCGAGCCCGGCGTAAATCAGGACCGCATTGTCTGCGAGCACGCGATAGTCGATTGTCAGACAGACGACCAGCGCCACCATCCCCAGGGCCAGCGTGACAAACTGTCGCGCGACTTGCGGACCGACCGCACCGGTCGTTGGCTCGTAGGTGGCGCTGTAAATCATCACCAGGCCAACACCGGACAGAAGGACAATGACCCCGAGCAGTCCCCAATCTACGTGGGGCACCAAGCGCCGGTCGATCACTGGTCGTCCACCATCGCGGTCTGTTCGGGGAGCACGGGCAGGGGTAACCCTTCCTTCTTTGCAAAAAAGGTCTGCACGATATGCCTGGCGATCGGCGCCGCAAGATACTCATGGTCAGAATGCTCGGCAAACACGACGCCCGCAATCTCCGGGTCTTCGCGGGGTGCTGCGAACACAAACCAGCCATGGTCTCGGTAGTCGGCGGTCTCATCGCCGGCCGAGGCGCGACGCGACAACGAGACCACCTGTGCGGTGCCCGACTTGCCAATGACGTCACGACCTTCGATCCGCGCGCGCCCACCAGTGCCCTGGCGATTGACAACCATCCACAGCCCCCGACGAAGTGTTTCGACCGTCTCGGGGGCCAAGGTGTCGAAGACCGCGGGTGGAGGCGCGGTCACCTCTCGCCAACGGCCGCCGTCACGGACCGCTTTGAGGAGCCGCGGGACGACCCGCGTCCCCCCGTTGGCGACGGTCGCCATCATGACCGCCAATGAGATCGGAGTAACCGAAACGGCACCTTGGCCAATCGCCACGGAAATCGTTTCGCCGGGATACCACGGCTCGTCGAACCGCGCGCGCTTCCACGCACGCGAGGGGACAAGCCCCTTCGCCTCATGGGGTAGGTCAATCCCGCTGAGGACCCCCAAACCAAATCGAGCCGCCCAGCGATTGATGACGTCCACATCAAGCATGGCCCCGAGTGTGTAGAAATAGGCGTTGCACGACTTTTCGAGCGCTTCGTCCATCGTCACGATCCCGTGGTTGGCGTGACACCGGTACCGCCGCCGATAGAACGTCGCCCCGCCCCGACAGTTGACGCTGAAGTTGGGGTCAACGATCCCTTCCTCGAGGGCGGCGGCGGCCATGACGATTTTAAATACCGATCCCGGAGGATATCGCCCTTGGAGGGCGCGATTCTGGAGTGGGCGCAGGCTATTGGTATTGAGAGATGACCACGTCGCGGCGTCAATGCCCAGCACAAAGTCGTTCGGGTCGTAGGCGGGCAGACTGACCATCGCCAACACTTCACCGGAACGAGGATCCAGAGCGACGGCCGCGCCAGCATATCCCTCGCTCTCGAATGCATCTTCGACGGCACGTTGGAGGTCATAATCTAGCGTCAACTGAAGCTGACGGCCTTCGTCCGGCGGGATTTCGCCGATGGTCTCGACCTCCCGTCCCACGCTGTTGACGGCGACATTGCGGACGCCGTCATCACCCATCAGCAAGTCGTTGTACTCCTGCTCGATACCAGACTGGCCGACGATTGAACCGCCCCGTAGCCTCTCGTCACCCAACTCCCTCAGTTGACGGCCTGTGACCTCCCCGACATGCCCAAAGGAGTGAGCCGCCAATGAGCCGGACGGATAGTGGCGGGTGGGCAATTGCTCGATGACCACCCCCGGCAACTCGAGTCGGCGCGCGGCGACGGCCGCGACCTGGTCGAGCGACGCATCGCGTATAACGACCACCGGGCGGTGCGCGGGCACATTGCCGGCCGAATCGACCGCCGCGCGGGCAGCCGCCGGGGTCACCCCGGTAACGGCGGCCAGACGTGTCAGCGCGACATCCACGTCAGCCACCCGCTCGCGTATCAGCGAGACATTGAGGGAATACCGATTCTCCACGAGCACGCGTCCGTCACGGTCAAAGACGGCTCCCCGAGGCGCTCGCAGGGCCAGTCGGCGCTGGTGGTTGTTGGCGGCCATCTCCAGAAATCGCGTGTGTTCCCCGATTTGAAAATGCCAAAAACTCAGCGCCAGGGCGAAAAATGCCACCACGACCGCCAGTTGGCACAAGCCAAGCAAGAAGTCGCGACTATCTGGTTCGAGCGAATTCTCTCCGCCCATCACGCGGCCTTCCACCCGTGCCGACCCGCCTGACGACGGCGTCGCACTCTGTCCACAAGACCGGGCCACGCCTGCGCTCCACCCATCACGAGAGCGGCGACGCTGGTATTGACCAGCGCCTGCCCCACCACGAGCGTCGCGGTGGCGGCGGGACCCTGCACATTGACGAGCGCATAGACGCCTGCGTAGAAAAGCGTGTTCCCGACCGACGCGGCAAAGACGACGGCAAGGCGCCGCCAGCCGGTCCCCAAAATAGACTGCATCCCCGCGCCCGCTACCACCCCGGCCACGGTCTTGGTGAGACCGCCAACCCCCAAGACGCCCCCGGACAACGCGTCCTGTAGCAATCCTCCTACCGTCCCGGTCCAGAGACCGGCGGCTGGGCCTCGTCCAGTCGCGGTCAGCAAGACGACGACAAGCACGAGGTCAACCGCTCGATCTCCACCGGGAAATACCGACACAAGCGTGGTTTGAGCGACGAGGGCGGCCAGGAGAGCGGCCGCGATCGACAGCGGGCTCACTCGCCGCCCGCCTCGACAACCTCTGCCACCGGATCGACAATCACCAGCACTTCTTCAATCTCAGTGAATTCAACGGCGGGCTCGACCTCGATCACTCGATACAGCCCCACGCCCTGGGCCACATGTGTCACGTGGCCAATCGGAAACCCTTTGGGGTAGATCCCATCGCTCCCCGAGCTCACGACGCGGTCTCCGACCACCACATCCTTGAGGTTCGACACATAGTCCATGCGCAACATTGAGACGTCGTCCGTTCCCAGAACGACACCGGACGCGCGGGTGCGCTCGATCAAGGCACCCGCCGCCGCATTGCGATCGACAAGCAGCTGAATCTGCGCGGCCTCACCGCCCAGTGTGTGCGTAACACGTCCCACCACGCCGTCGGCGCCAATCACGGCGAGGTCAGGCCGGACCGCGTCATTCACCCCTCGATCGATAGTCAAAGTGCGAAAGTAGGGCGTCGCGTCGGACGCGATCACTCGCGCACCCACGGTAGAAGGCGCGACCCTCTCACGCAACGCGAGCAGCCGTTCCAGTCGACGCGTCTGCTGCGCGAGAGCGCGTTGGTGCTGGAGTTCGACCCGTAGGCTTGACAGGTCCCGATTGAGAGCGATGTTCTCCGTGTGGACGCGACGAAGACCCGCATAGGCCGACCAGACTGCCGCGACCCCGTCGCGGGTGGCGGTCACCCAGCCTTGGATTTCGCTGAAAACACCGACGGTAACGGCCTGAAACACCGTCGCCTCCGGCTTGGCATTGACCTGAGCAGAGATCAGCAACACGTGCATCAGCACGACGCTCAGCACGACGTATCCGAAACGCTGATCGCGTTCCATTCGTCTTAGCCGCTCCCTCAGGGATGATACCGAGGGTGATTCAACCCTTTGAGATCTTCCTGAGAAGTCCGAAGTCGGACAACATTCTACCGGCCCCAAGGACCACGCACGACAACGGATCCTCCGCCATGGCTAGGGGCAGCCCGGTTTCCTCTCGCAGCCGCTTATCCAAATTTTTCAACAGCGCGCCGCCGCCGGTCATGACGATCCCGCGGTCGACGATGTCGGCCGACAACTCGGGCGGCGTGCACTCCAAGGCCACCCGCACGGCATCTACGATCACATTGACTGTCTCAGCCAGTGCCTCGCGAATTTCTTCGTCATTGATGGTGATGGTCTTTGGCACACCCTCAATCAGGTGACGCCCCTTAATCTCCATCGACTCCGGCTCGTCGAGCATATACGCGGAGCCAATCTGCATCTTGATCTGCTCCGCCGTCCGCTCCCCGATCAGCAAATTATAAGTCTTTTTTATGTAATGGATGATTGCATCATCCATCTCGTTCCCGGCCACCCGAACCGCTCGGCTGTATACGATACCGGCCAGCGAAATCACCGCGATATCCGTGGTGCCCCCACCAATA
>Ga0310124_10003596_pt1 | contig 10372 bp, 13 predicted proteins | sample CB11b_AW_Bot5_MG_FD_203507 | JGI IMG/M metagenome (GOLD analysis project Ga0310124, IMG submission 203507) | Marine microbial communities from Western Arctic Ocean, Canada - CB11b_AW_Bot5 | ecosystem: Environmental > Aquatic > Marine > Oceanic | place: Canada: Western Arctic Ocean | collected...
ATCATCCACCTTTTCACTAGATTCAACCTCATTACCCTCTAAGAACTTATCTAAATTTTTTATAGAAACAATGTCCCAATGAGGATCATCTACGGGCACATTCTCTTTTTCCGCATAAAAAAAACATTCCACCGTAAAAGGATATGCCTTCTCAGCCACCTCATTTTCAGACATCCCACTCACTAAATCCTGTGCTATTTCTCTGCATATCCTAATGGAGTCATCTTCTAGAGCAAGTCCCAACTTCCTCATAACTTGCGGTGCGGTATTACCAGCATTTTTATGTGTCTTAAGAAGTTCAATCACGTTCCTTTTCATGAAGCCGTCTATAAATTCAGCTTTGGCCATATACCTCGCCAGAATTTGACCACGTTCAGGATCATGCTTTCGAACATCAAAAAAATACTCCTCAAAATTATCCTCCGTTATTTCAACTTCTTCTTTTGTTTCATTATCAATCATAAATTTAAACCTCAATAAATATTGATCACTTTATAATATAGTTTACATTTATCCTTTGTTCATCATTAGTATTCTAAAGTCATTAGATTTTTCTTTAGGAATTAAATGCCTTTTATGTCTCGGCTGAGAATCAAACTTGTAGCTCTTAAAGGGGGGATCAGGCTTTGACATTCTCATTTTTAAAATATTTCCCACTTGCACGTCATCCTTCCAACGAACCCAATCATCTGACCAGAAAATTACCCTATTCCTTTCCCAATTTGCATCTTCTACCTCTATCAACCAATACTTGGTTTTTTTATTCTTAGAAACTTTTTGCTCTACTTTAACAACTACAACTTCCACGCCCCAAGTAGAAACATTATGTTCCGCTCTAAAATGATCAAACGTTTTGTTGCCATCAAAATCAGGACTATTTTGCAAAGGATGAATCCAACCAAATCCATAAAACTTATACTCAGCCAACTGTTCGTTATTTAACAATTCTAAAAGATCATCATCATATATTTCATATCCCTCATCTTCAAACTCAGAAACATCCACAATATCTGATCCCAACTTTTCCTTTTCATTAAAATTTACAATAGAACGATTACGTCTTTTTCTTAATTTGTCCAATTCCTTCCAACGATCAACATTAAATTTTTCCTCCCATTTATCAAAATACCTGTCATCGAAAACAGCAAATTCTTCTAAACCCGGCAAAAGATCCCGCAATTTTTCTTGATACTTTTCCATTGACTTTTGAAATCTTTTCCTACGGTCCTCTATCTTCTTTCTTTGGGACTTATAAAACTCATAGTACTTATAAAGCTTAACTGGTTCGGCATCTTCAAAAACTTTCAAACACACAAACGGCTTTATCACATTCGCATCCGTGCCAAAGGAATTAAGAAATTCCTTAAACGAATTATAAGGCCCACCGGAAGCAATTTTCGCAGCGGGAACTTCTCCAATTCCTTTTATATTTGATATCCCAAAAAATATCTTATCATCAACTACACTAAACTCAACATTAGACTTATTAATGTCCAAAGGACAAACCTCTACACCATGTTGCGATGCTTCAATTTTATATTCTCTAATTTTATCCGAATTTCCCTCACAGCTTAAAATAGACGCAAAAAACTCAATCGGGTAATGAGCCTTTAACCACAACAAACGAGATGACAAATAAGTATAAGCACAAGCATGGCTTTTATTAAAACCATAACCAGCAAATGCTTCTATTTGCTTCCACAACTCTTCTACATTCTCTTTAGATTCATCTAAATTAAATTGCCCATTCTCAACAAACATTTCCTTATATTTAGTAAATTTTTCTACTTGCTTCTTAGAGATTGCCTTCCTAACAATCTCACAATCTCTAAGCGGAATATTTCCCACCACATTTAACATCTGCATTATCTGTTCCTGATAGACCATTACGCCATAAGTAACACCCAAAACAGGCTCTATCAAAGGATTCATTTCATATTCTTCTATTCCTCTTTTCCTATTCGTATAAGCGTCATGCATTTTCTCTGACAACGGGCCAGGTCGATAGAGAGAAGTATAAGCAACCAAATCATCAAATGATGTTACGCCTCCCATTTTTGCAAGTTGACGAATTCCATCACTATCAAATTGAAAAACACATTTAAGATCTCCACGATTAGCCATTTCCAACGCTTTGGGATCATTCAAATAAGCTATATCAGACCAATCTGACTGACCTGGCAGGGCATTAATATGTTCAACACCGTGTCGCTCTTTAATTAGTTTACAACACTTGGCCACCTGAAGGTTATTTGTAATAACCAAAAGATCAAACTTCACCAACCCAACAGGCTGTAAGTCCTGACCGCTCAACCCCTCTACCCACGCAGAAACTTGAGTTTTATCTTTTCCCCTAACAAGAGGGACAAGATTGTCAATCCGAGAACTAGACACGATTAAACCACCAGCATGCATCCCCATGCCACGATTTCTTCCAATCATTTTTTGTGCGGCAATTGATATGTCAGTATTCTCTTCGCAATATTTAAATAATAATGGATTTTCCTCTAAAGCTTTTTCCCAAGTTAAATTATTACCAGCACTATCCTTAATCCCAAGCTGGGTTGTCATATTAAGCATCTCTTCCCTGTTGCCACAATGCACCCGAACCATGTCAATCAAAGCGCTCTTAATTCCAAAAGTAGTATAATTTCCAATATTACAAACCTTGTCTTCTCCAAAAAACTTCGGTGCCCATTCATTTTTTAAATAATCTCGCACCGTGGGAAGATAATCTATATCGACATCAGGAAAATCGCCATAAACAAAACTATAACTAGAATTTATATCAAACTCATCTACTATGTCCAAAAGATAAGGGATAAGCAAATTGTTTTCATTGTTGTCAGCTTTAATTCCTTCTTCATAAAGATCTACAAAATAATCATATTCATTTTGAATTTCAATTTCTTTTAATTCTTCTTTCAATCTGCTTTTATGCGAATCATCATCAAGACCCTTCTTTTTAAGAAATTGAGCGCACAAGCCAATCAATTTTTCTTTAGAATCCATATTAAGGATTGTACCCGTTATCAAATTCAAAATTATCTTCAAAATATTGTTTAGCGACTAACCATTGATCATCATGATCCTCTGGGTTTCTTGCAATCATGTCCCCATCCTTTGGGCTGCCGTTCTCTCTATCCGCCGATGATATTGATACTTTGTCAGACAACACCTCTCCCTCTTCATAAGCTCTTAACTCCGCAATATTTTTTCTTCTATACCGATAAAATTTTTCCACAAATAGACCCTTCAATTTCTTTACACATGAAAATCAAGTTTAATGCATATAAATTGAAAAAACAACGTCATAACAAAAAAAAGCCTCCCTCGTAATTCGAGGGAGGCTTTAGTGGACCGGACGGGAGTCGAACCCGTGTCTTGCACTACCTATTCAAAAGCATCTACCTGTATAGTTTGATGTTTAAATTTCGCATCATTAAACCACAACAAACAAAGGTTTAAATCAACTATCAAACAACGAATCTTAGTTCAAAAGTAGTTTGTTTTGTTTTGAACGCAGCCAGTATTGCGGCAAGTTGTCAAACGTCACTGACAGACCTTTGAAACTTGGGTTGCTTATAATTAAGCAGCCATAGCAAAATTAGTTTTGTCAACTAAATTTTTAATCGGATTTTTAAGGAGCCTTCCGATCAACTCCTACAGGCAACTCAAAAACTCAATAGCCAATCGATGCCATTTCCAGCCCTAAGTCCTACTATAATTATACTTCAAAAAAGAAAATTGTAAACTAAAATTCTCCAATTATGGAAACAACCTTATCGTTTTCAACTTCGACATTAACTCTGCCAAGCATATAGTCACAAGTCAAAATGAGCGGTTCGCCATCCAACTTGGCTACACGAATAACCTTGTTTTCTTTTTCTAATAATGTCTCAGCTTTTTTAAGGTCTAAACCTTCTATGTTGTTCATGTGTATATTTAGTTTAAAATACAGAAATTAATACATAAATAGTATATACGAAAGGGCCAATATGGTTAAACGAAATCCAAACGATAAAGTCATCGCAGGAATATGCTCAGGACTAGCAAAATCCTTAGAAATTGACCCTATAATAATGAGGCTTGTATTTGTTGTAGGTTTTGTGGCTTTTGGCGTCGGCCCAATCATCTACTTATTACTCTGGTTACTAATGCCCAAAGAGGAAGAACTATGAAATTTAAATCATTCAAAGAATACGTTGACAGAAAAGGCAAACTAGTCAAACCTAGAGAAGAATTAAAGGCAGACTACCACGACAGCATTCCAAAGGCTCCTGAAGGCCACAAGGCTCCCTATGTGGGCAAAGGAATTAAAATCAAAGGTGATCAAGGTTTAGGCGACGTTGGCGATAAAAATATGGTTTGGGAACCCGATACTGAAGTTCCTTCCTCCAAAAAAAAAATAGTTGATATCTTAGACGAACAAGCTGTTGCTCGACTTTCATCGGATCAGCTAGATAAACAAATATACGCCAAACATCCCCAAGGTTCAAAAGTTGATAAGGCAACCGCAGATCAAATCATTAAAATGTACAAGAATTCAGGTCTAGACACCCTAGACGCTCCTCCAACTGGGCCTGACGCCGATGGCATGTATGTTATAGAGCAAAAATCAGTGGGACACGGTCATTCTGCCGATCCCAAATTCAAAGACATGGTTCATGCTAAAATAATGTCGGTTATGCATAGCCCAGACCACAAACACAAATCATCAATAGAAATAATTCATCAAGTTGCCTCCGACCTTGAAGAAGAACCAGAAGATATTAAAGAACTTTTAGACAAACATTTCCCCAGAGTATTAGAAATGTTAAAACAACATGATGTTGATAAAGGACATCATGACTACGATGATGATGAAATGAAACAGAAAGCTGGCGGTTGGGATGCTGGCGTGGACGAAAGTACATTCGGAAAATACGTTGAGTCCAAAGATGCTTTTAAAATGATGCAGGATCATCCTGGCAAATCATGCAAGAAAGCTCATCCTGGCAAAACTCATGAAGAATGGAAGAAATCTGATAAGGAAGAATCCAAGGATGATAAGGAAGAATCCAAGGATGATAAGAAAGAATCCAAGGATGATAAGAAAGAATCCAAGGATGATAAGAAAGAGTCCAAATTTGACATGATGAAGGATCACCCTTTCAAATCTTGCAATTCAGTTCACAAAAACAAAACTCATGAAGAATGGAAGAAATCTAAAAAATCTGATGACTAAAATATTATCATTTAAAAAAGAAAAAGATAAGATTGAAGAGGAAGGAGGGCGCAAGCCCCAAAAGATCTACGAGTGTAAATGGAACGCCGAGAAACAGAGGCTTGAGTCAGTCTCTTTTAAAAAAGAAGATAATTAATTAAGGCTTACCGGCCAAACCTTCCATCCATCGATCAGGGTCGTCCACGCAAAAACCATCTTCAAGAAAAGCAGATACTTCTTCAAACAAAGAAAACGCCGTCTCTTGCACATATTCTCCATCTTCTATCTTAACAACCCAACCCTTACAGTTATTGGGCAACTCTCCACGAGATTCTATTGTTATTTTCATAACTTCAATCCTTATAATACTTTAATGCTTTCCAATTTTTCTTAACATCATCAGCAAAACAATGTCCATTCATAGCTATATATGCGCCCTTTTTCTTATAATCAGCACAAGCCATCGCATAACCCAAATTAAACATTGCATCTGATTTGTCATGTGCCCAAGGAACCCACGATCCTGTGAAAACAAATGTTTTTGACAGATCTTTCTTCCGGGAAAAATGTTCCAGCGTGTATTCCATCATATCTGTGCCGTGAACAATAACAATTTTATCATCATCCAATGATTCACAAAAACAATAAAGATCTTCTCGATCAGAAGTCTGCATTTCACGAGAATCTACTAAATCCCATACAGCAATTTTTGGTTTATTAATGAATCTAACAAATTTGACAATATCATAAAATGCAGCCAGAGCCTTGTCACGATCAAATATCATGGAGCCTTGATGAGGGCAATATGATTTGCAAAAAGTACCGCCTGTTAGAACTATTTTCATCAGCCGACCTTAGAGAACCTAAGCTTCATAGATTTACCGCCACGAGCCTCACTCATAAATCTAGAAAATAAAAGATCATGATGGACTGGGTCTACGTCTGTTATATAAAGACAATAACAAATCAAACTCCCTACAGCGCTCCCTCTGCCCGCACCAACTGCCTCTGATCCGTCCCCCCAGCCCAAAAGCTTGGGGCACACCCTACGGGCCTCATCCGTCATCATCTTTTGTATAAGGAAATAACTAGAAAATTCTTTTTTGGAAATTAATTCATACTCTTCCTTAATGCGACTTAAATACTTATTAGTCTTAGGAAGGTTCCTGCTTTTAAATCCAACGATGATGGCTTCCATAAGCTTTTCATTTGCGTCAGGTATTTGCGGCAATTTAATAGACCTGTCTAACTCAACTCCCTTAGCTTTATTGCAAACGTCTACAGTAGTTTTTTTAGCCTGTTTGAACAAATCATAATCAATAACATCTGAATAATCGCTTTCCCATTTTTCATTAAGCTCATCCTCAGATTTCATCCAAAGATTCTTATCTTGCAACTCAAACATGTCTCCCACAGTCCCTTGCTCTTCTGCTTTTCGAATATCATCAACTGTCTTATTCCCCTGAATCATCAACATCAATCTTTGGTGATGTGAATCTTCTTTATAACAATAATGACAATCTTGAGAAAGCTCTATAGGAATCCCATACTTATCATGAGCTTTTATAATAAACTTATCATATGGTTTTTGCTTATCATAATCTAACATCATAAGTTCAAGATAAAAATTGTCACCAAACATGGCCATATATTTTTCAACCATGTCAAAGGCAGACTCTTCCCCTTCCTTAAGAAACGCCTGCCCAATTTCACTGCTGATACAACAAGAAGTAAAAATAAGACCTTCTTTGTGTTTCAACAACATTTCATGATTAACTCTAGGTCGATAGTAATACCCATTGAGCCATGCCCATGAGCAAAGATTAACCAAATTGCTATATCCAACATCATTATATGCAATGGCTAAAAGGTGATAAGACTTTCTAAGCTTTTCTTTTTCCTCTGGGCTAAATTCAGAAGTGACAACATGCAACTCAGACAAATCTTTTGCTTCAGGCTGCAAGGGGTTTACATAAAGCTCACATCCAAATATAGGCATAATGCCATTTTCTTCACAAGATTTTATTTGGCGTGGGACAGCCCCTAGCATCCCATGATCTGTTACGCAAAGAAATTGCTGATTTATCTCTGGGGCACGAGCGGCATATTCTTCAACTTGCCCAAATCCATCTAGGAGGCTGAAATCCGTGTGCAAATGCAAATGTTCAAATCCACAAACTTCGTGTTTCATAGATCAAACTTCTTACTTTAAAAGCTGTTCTTTTTGAGTGTAAACATAGCTACGAGATTCAATTAAAACAAAACGAGTCTCATCATTCATTGGGTGCTGTTTAAAAAACGTTTCCTTGTTAACCCGAATCATTGTCCAAGGAGAAAAGCCCGGATGTAGAATACCTGGTTTGCCAATTTGAACTTCGGCTCGGACAAGAACCTCATCAAGCATTGTAACTAGTTTACCAGTTTTAGGATGAGTAAAACTCCTATTATCACCTAACTTTATAGGTCCATTATTTCTATCTATTTCACTAACTTCAACAGAAGTAAATTGATTGGCATCTTGCGTTCCATTAAATATAAAAATAAAAATCTCTTTATCAAAATCAAGCTGGGCTGGAGCAACCGCTGGCTCTCCAGCCATTGTTTTCAAAATATCATCAAACTCTACTTGTGTTCGGGCCACTCTCATAACTGTCTTTTTACCACTATACTTCGAAAAACTAGGCCCAAACTTTTTAAAGTAATTAGTATACCGATAAAGAGGCTTATCTGAACTCTCCAATTGAGATGTGGTCACCAAAGCATTATCCCCTTTTGGATCATCAAAGACCCAGTTAGGGAAATAATATTGTCCAACCGATTTAACCTGCGGTTGGTCGAGCGACGTATCCGGTCGCTGTTGTTTATCCACTGCGGGTTTGTCTCCGGCATAACTTTTAAACAAAAAACCAGCAAACGCCGCCGCTACGCATGCCAATCCCAATCGTTGCAAATACAATCTTTTCATTATTATTCCTCTTTCGTCGTTTCTTCAGAAAATTTTAGCTCCCACTCTTCCGCCAATGCTTTCGCCTCTTCATCCAACTCAACAATTTCAGCTTGAAATTCATCATATACTTTCTTCAATTCATCTTTTTTCTTCTTTTTTTTATCATGAATCTTTTTAATGTGATTAGAAAACTTCACAAAATCATCTGACAAAAATTTATTGATGTCCATAATTTCACTTCATGTCAAAAAAAGTAATCTCTGTGTTAACTTTAAAAACTTCAGGGGGAATAAAGCACAACAATTTAGGAACGCCACTCCACCTGTCTCTGTGCCATTTAAATTCACAATCATTATCAAACGTAAATGGAAGTCGGCAGTTTTCACTCTTCCATTTGCTAGCCAACTTTTTAAGCATTCTTTTAAGAGCCTTCCCATTAACAACTCTTATAGTTTTTCCATCCTTAGAAAGGCAAATATAAAGATCATAATCTCTCTGTGTGTCACGACCTTTTTTGGTTCTATCATCATCTAGCCCGTAATAAGGCTCAAAAATATCAACTAATATATCCTCTCCACTAACACGAGTTTTCACTTGGGCAGCTAATCTCTTCCCCGTTTTTGAAACCTCATAACAATCCACTTTTTCTTTAATATCTTCTTCTCTTGTTGCCTCCTCAAGATTCCAATTATGATGCTTATTGAGACAATTTATAACTCTCTTTTCATTCTTCTTCCCAACTTTAACTCGTTCGTGGGGAGGTTTTTCGTTAATAGGAATTTTTGTTTTTGCCATTTATTTTATTTTTCTACCAATCCTTATTTTGTCTAATGTCTCCACTCCATCGTCCCCCAAAACTCCGTCAGCAAGACCATAATAAACAGCATCATCAGGAGCTAAATACCAATCACTATTTTCCTTAATTTTTTTGTCTATGAATTTTATAACTTGAGGTTCAGACGAATCCTTAAAATTCTCTCCCTTTATAGCTCTTTCAGAAAATATTTGCAACATCCTTTTACACTGGCTATTATTAACCTCGACCGCCGAACTTGCAGCCATGGAATTATCATCAATATAAACTGATCCATGATGAATCATATAATAACAATCAGGCATTAAAACTCTTTTGTCCGCTGCCTGTAATAATATTCCACTCATTGATGACGCCTGAGCATAGGCAAGAATTGTTACCGGGGCTTTAGAGAATTTAATGGCATTAAACATTGCCATTCCATCTTCCCAAGAGCCACCCGCCGTTTGCATGTGAACCAAAATATTTTTTCTACCTACATGGTTCAACAAATGAAGATTTTTTATGAAGGTTGTGGCCATCTTATATTCGATGCCACCTTCATCGTCAGAGTACCTAGGATGTAAATATATTTCCCTACTATGCAAATTAACACAGTGGGCATGAACATCACTAAGAGTTTGCGTTATGTCCGGCTTTTTAGTCTTGTCGTTTTTTTTATAGACCATCAGATAATCATCCTCAATTACCTTAGATAACCATATTCAAATTCTAATACATTATCAAAAATTGAATAAAAAATAATTAAAAAAACAATTATAAGGCGTTAGTACGAAAGAAGTTATGAAAATCACACTATTCTTCCAATTCAGACGATAATCCCTCGCACTCTTCTCTAGTGAGTACAAAAACATCTTCTTCATTAACGCCATTGCAAAAATAAACAATCTCCTCGCTGTCTCTGTTCCTAGTAGCTAATAATATATCGCTTTGCCACAAAGCATAAATGGATGTTAATGTGGCCTTAACATATGGAAGATAAAGCACCCGACCATCCCACTGATGCTGGAGCAAAAACCGTCGTTTGTTTTGATAATTAGGATCAACTAATTGTATCGCTGGCAAGCCGCCGTTTAAGTGACGGCGAACTAATTTGGATTTAATAGATTTATGATCACGACTCTTTATCTTGTATTCCCCATTAGGAAATTTTTCCCATTCAAAAAACTCATATTTATTGCAAAATTCTTCCGTGAAAAATTCCATAATAGCATTTACATCATCATAATACTTTCTTACCTCAAACATTTTATCTTTGCCTAATCCAAGGCCTTCATCCCAATTTTCTTTTTCCTTCATATCCTGACAATTTTCGTAATCGGCTCCGAATCTTCCCTTGTTCCATCTTTCTTCAATATCCATGAAAAGATAAAACCCTAACTTATAAGGGTTCATGCTATATTTC
>Ga0310124_10003597_pt1 | contig 10365 bp, 6 predicted proteins | sample CB11b_AW_Bot5_MG_FD_203507 | JGI IMG/M metagenome (GOLD analysis project Ga0310124, IMG submission 203507) | Marine microbial communities from Western Arctic Ocean, Canada - CB11b_AW_Bot5 | ecosystem: Environmental > Aquatic > Marine > Oceanic | place: Canada: Western Arctic Ocean | collected...
GGGCGCAGCGCTCAATATTTGCCGCCAACTCCGAGAACAGGTGAAACTGCGGATTGACCTCGTTGAGATAACACTCGAGAAAGACCAGGTCAACGTTGTCCCGGATCGCCCGCAGCTGCCTGTCGTAGACCTCTCCCTTGACGCGCTTCAGACCGCTGGCGGCGAGCTGCCAGCGCACCGCGGCGATAACGAGCTTGCCGGGGTAACGACGCTTCAGCTCGGCGAGCGCCTTGATGACGAGCTCGGAACGCGCGTCCCCATCGGGCCAGGGATGCAGCTCGTCGATCGAGATCGCATCGAAACCGCCCGGCAATTTACCCCCGAGGGTCTTGCGGTAAGGCGTGGACCACTTCTCGACGATCGACTCGACCGAGTCGCCCTCCTCGATCTTGTTGACCACGTGCCAGGCGAAGACCTTGCCCTCCTTGCGGAGCCCGCTGACCAGCTTCGCATCGGAGGTCAACCCTTCGACCACGTTCACCGTGCGAAGCGTCTTCTTCCAGAGCCCCCCCGGCTCGTGCCGCTCTGTCTTTTTACCTTCCGGCCCGATCGTAATCGTCTCGGCAGATACGATCCCTCCCCCGCCGGGCTTCACCGGATCGCTGTAGCCCCACATGAAGATCGCCGGGCGGGGAACCGTGAGCTTCTTCTGCCCTGCTTCATCCGCCCACAAACCGTTCCCGCAACACAAAAGCGCTACGGCCAACACCATCCCGCTGAGGCTGCGACAGCGGCTTGTTTCCATTTTCTCTCTCATAAAATAATCGATTCAGCTCCCCGCGGCGAGCTTCGGGTAGGCCTTGCGGAGGTCGAGGGTGTCGCCGGTTTCGACCTGCAGCTTGAGCAGCCTGGCGAAGAGCACCCTGGCCAGCTTGCCGGATCCCTTCTCCTTGATGATGTCTTCCATCTCCTGTGGGTCCTTCTCCAGGTTGTAGAGACGCTGAACGCCAATGGTCGGGTAGAGAATGAGCTTGTGGCCCTTGAAGATCACGGCGCGCTGCTTGCCGAGGTAGCCGCCGTAGATCGCGTCATAGAAGCCCTTGCTCTCGCCCCTGAGGATGGGCATGAGACTGTTGAACTGGACGTAGTCGGGCTTCCTGATGCCGGCGAGGTCCAGCGTCGTCGCCATGATGTCCTGCAGGTAGACCGCGGTGTCGAGCCGCTTGCCCTTCTCGATGCCGGGCCCGATGACCATCATCGGAACCCGCAGGCTGTGGTCGTACATGTTCTGCTTGCCCATGAGCCCATGCTGCCCGACACCGAGCCCGTGGTCGGCTCCGTAGAAAATGTAGGTGTTGTCCTTCTTGCCGGACTTGTCGAGGGCGTCGAGGATGCGGCCGATCTGCGCGTCCATGTGGGTGATGATCGCGTAGTACTCCTGCCGGTTCACCTTGACGGCGTGGTGGGTGCGGGGGAACGGAGCCAGCTTCTCGTCACGAAGCCCGCGGCCGCAGCCCATGCCGACGTTGTGGGGATACTCGGGCAGGAAGTTCTCCGGCACCTTCACCTTGTCGAGCGGATAGCGGTCGACGTATTCCTTCGGCGACTGGCGCGGGTCGTGCGGCGCGTTGAAGGCGATGTACATGAAGAAGGGGTTGTCGCGCTTGTCGGCATCCGCAATAAAATCCAGAGCATCGTCAGCGACGATCTCGCTCCAGTGCTTGCCGCCCTTCCAGAACCCCTCGAAGCTCTTGTCCCACGGCTTCCAGGGATCGGGCTTGCCATCCTGCGGACGGTTGTAGCCCTGGCTGGTCTGGTTCGGCATGCCGCCGCGGACATGGCCGGTGACGTCAAAGGCCTTCTCGGCCTTCGCCCGAACGTGCCACTTGCCGGTCATGTAGGTGCGGTAGCCCGCCTTCTTGAGATGCTCGGACCAGAAGCGGCCGGCCTGGCGCTCCTGCTCGGTGGATCTGTAGATCTTGTTGGCCTTCCAGACGAAGCGCCCGGTGTTGATCATCGTCCGGCTGGCGACGCAGACCGCGCCGCTCCAGGAACCCATATTGTAGGCGTGGGTGAAGGTCGTTCCCGCGCCGACGATCCGGTCGAGGTTCGGCGTCTGGATCTCATCGTTGCCCAGGGCGTGGACGGTGTCGTAGCACTGGTCGTCGGCGAAGATGAAGAGAAAGTTGGGCTTGGCGGCGGGCTCAGCCGCTGCCGGTGAACAGAAGGTGTTGAAGCCGAGCAATACAACCAGGGCGAACGCAGCCTGTCGAATCATGTCTGTCCTCGATCATTTCAGTACTGATTGGCCGGGTTGAAGCCCCGGAACCCTTGTAAAACCCTAACCTATCCTCTCTCAGGGGGTCCCTGCAAGAATCCTCCCGACAACTACCCTCCCCTCTTGCCCCCCAGAGGGTACAATCGCTAAAACCCAGACGGGTCGAAAACGAGGAAGAAAATGGCTTCGAACGGTTACCGCGCGCTCCAGGCAGCGCGCAGATTTTTCATACTGTCACTTTGCGTATTCCTGTTTGCAGGCCCGCGGCAGGTTGCCCATGCTCAACAGACCGACCAGCCGCAGGGAATCCGCTCGAAACCATCAACCGCCCGCGCCCTCACCGGGGCCAGGATTCACGTGGCCCCGGGGAAAACGATCGCCAGGGGCACGGTCCTCATCGAGGACGGAAAAATAACCGGTGTCGGCGAGAAGCTCGACATCCCAGCCCACGCCGCGCAGATCGACCTCTCCGGCAGCGTCATCTACCCGGGCTTCTTCGACGCCTACCAGCCGCTCGGCATCGGACGAGCTGAAGGCGCAAAAGGAAGCGCGTACTGGAACCCGGCGATTCGGCCGCAGCTGGACGTGAAGGACCACGTCAGCCGCGATGACTCGCTCAACGCCCAGCTGCGCAAGCAGGGAGTCACCGCTCGCCTGCTGGCGCCCCGGGGAGCGATCCTGCAGGGAACCAGCGTCCTGCTGAGTACCGCGGACAAGGATCCGACGCTGAGCGTCCTGCGCTCGGACGTCGGCCAGCACCTGCGACTCACCGTCCCACCGGGCGGAGGCCGTGGAAGCTACCCGAACTCGCCCATGGGTTCGGTGGCGCTCGCCCGGCAGGCCTTTCACGACGCTGCCTGGTATTCAAAGGCCTGGAAATCCTACACGGCCGACTCCACCCTGCCACGCCCTGAGAAAAACGATGCTCTCGAGAAGCTGAGAAGCTATCCCGGCGGCGACCATCTTGTCATAGCCGATGGGATCAACGAGCTCTACGCGCTGCGGGCCGATCGCTTCGCCCGGGAGTTCAACCTGAGGCTCGCCCTCCTCGGGTCCGGCCAGGAGTACCGGCGTCTTGGCGAGCTCACGAAGGCGGGCCGAACGATCATCCTGCCCCTGAACTTCCCCAGGCCCCCGAACGTCGGGACCGCCGAAGCCGCCCTCGAAGCTTCTCTTCGCGAGCTGATGCACTGGGACCTGGCCCCGGAGAACCCGGCGAGGCTCGTCCGCGCCGGAATCCCCATCGCCTTCACCACCAATGGCCTTGAAGGACCCGGCGGCTACCTTGCCGCTGTGCGAAAAGCCATCTCCCGCGGACTCTCGAAAGAGGCCGCGCTCAAGGCCCTGACCGTGACCCCCGCGGAGCTCTTCGGCGTAGCGGGAGAGCTTGGAACCATCGAGCCGGGAAAGATCGCCAGCTTCTCCGTAGCCACCGGCGACATCTTCGAAAAGGACGTGAAGATCACCGAGACCTGGGTCTCCGGCGAACGCTACCGCATCATCCTCCCCCCGCTGGAAGATCTCCGCGGGCGCTGGGAGCTCAGGGTTTCCTCGGCCGACCCCGGCAGATTCATCATGGAGATCACCGGCACCCCCGAAAGCCTCGCCGGAAATTTTGAGCTGCCCGGCAAGAAGAAGGAACAGCCCGAAGAGAAGAAGACCCGGAAGAAGAATAAGAAAAAGAAGTCGGCAGAGAAACCCGCCGAGAACGCGGCCGACAAGAGCAGGCTCGCCCACCTCGGCCTGCGCGATGCGCGCTTCAGCTGCGTCTTCTCCGCAACAAGCTTCGGCAGGAAAGGCATCGCCCAGCTCTCCGCCGTTCTGCAACAGGACAAGGACGGCGCCGCCACCCTCCTTGGCGACATAACCTGGCCCGATGGGAAGCGCAGCTCCCTGCGGGGAGTCCGCGCCGCGAAAAAAGAACCTGAAGAGAAGAAGAAACCGGCCAAGAAGAAGAAGGACGAGAAAAAGAAAGAGGCCGACCCAGCCGCGAGCTACGCGGTGAACTTCCCGCTCGGAGCCTTCGGGCGTGAAGCCTCGCCCCGACAGCCCGCCCTCGTGGTCATTCGCGAAGCGACGGTATGGACCTGCGGAAAGCGCGGCATTATCGAGAAGGCGGATGTCCTCTTTGGCGACGGTAAGATCCTCCAGGTCGGCACGAACATCCCGGCTCCCGACACCGCCCTCGTCATCGACGGCAAGGGCAAGCACGTCACCCCGGGAATTATCGACTGCCACTCCCACATCGCCACCGACGGAGGAATCAACGAGAGCGCCCAGGCGGTCACCGCCGAGGTGAGGATCGGCGACTTCATCAACTGCGATGACATGAACATCTACCGGCAGCTCGCCGGCGGCGTCACCTCCTCGAATATCCTGCACGGCTCGGCCAACCCCATCGGCGGCCAGAACCAGGTCATCAAGCTGCGCTGGGGATCCTCCGACGAGGGCATGAAGTTCCGCGACGCGCCGCAGGGAATCAAGTTCGCCCTCGGCGAGAACGTCAAGCAGAGCAACTGGGGCAACGAGTTCACCACCCGCTACCCGCAGACCCGCATGGGCGTCGAACAGATCTTCCGCGATGAGTTCCAGAGCGCCCGCGAGTACCGCAAGCGCTGGAGCGACTGGAAGGAGAAGCGCTCCGGGCTGCCGCCGCGGCGCGACCTCGAGCTCGACGCCATCGTCGAGATCCTTGAGGGGCGCCGGCTGGTTCACTGCCACAGCTACCGCCAGGACGAGATCCTCTCGCTCATCCGCGTACTCGATCATTTCGGCATCCGGATCGCCACCTTCCAGCACATCCTCGAGGGCTACAAGGTCGCCGACGCCATGGCGAAGCACGGGGCGATGGGCTCGGCCTTCGCCGACTGGTGGGCCTACAAGTTCGAGGTCTACGACGCGATCCCCTACAACGGCGCCCTGATGCACGAGGCCGGCGTCGTCGTCTCCTTCAACTCCGATGACGCCGAGCTCGGCCGGCGCCTGAACCACGAGGCCGCCAAGGCGACCAAGTATGGAGGCGTCCCCCCTGTCGAGGCGCTCAAGTTCGTCACCCTGAACCCGGCCCGCCAGCTTCGAATCGACAAGAAGGTGGGCTCACTCCGCGCGGGCCTCGACGCCGACCTGGTGATCTGGTCCGGCCCGCCGCTCTCGATCCTGAGCCGCTGCGAGCAGACCTGGATCGATGGGCGGCGCTACTTCAGCATCGAGGACGACCGCCAGAGCCGCCAGCAGGTAGCCGAGCGCCGCGCAGCGCTCATCCAGAAGGTGCTCGCCTCCGAGGATAAGATGCTCGCTCCCGGCGAGAAGATCCCCGAGGAGGCCGAACTGTGGCCGAGCGAGGATGTCTTCTGCACCCACGGACACAAGGGAGGAGACCGATGAGACGACTCACCACGATGGCCCTCCTTCTTGCCATCGCCCTCAGCTGCCCGGCCGCGCTGCGTTCTTCCGACGAGCTGCCCGGAAAGCCGCAGAAGACCCCCATCCTCATCGAGGGCGGTACCATCCACCCGGTAAGCGGACCCGCCTTCGTCGGCTCCCTGCTCTTTGACAAGGGGCGAATCGTCGCTCTTGGCGAAAAGCTCGATGCTCCTGCTGCGGCAAAGAAGATCGATGCCGCCGGCAAACACATCTTCCCCGGCTTTTTTGACGCGTATTCCCAGCTCGGCCTGACCGAGATCAATGCCGTACGGGCGACAAGAGACCTGAGCGAAACCGGAACCATCAACCCCAACGTCAAGGCGCTGGTGGCGGTCAACCCCGACAGCGAGCTGATCCCGGTGGCGCGAGCCAACGGCGTCCTGCTGACCCTGACCGCTCCTTCCGGCGGCCTGGTCTCCGGCCTGGCCTCGATCATCCAGCTCGATGGCTGGACCTGGGAAGACATGCTCCTGCCATCGGCCGGCGGCCTGTACATCAACTGGCCCGCGGCGAATCCCGCGAGCTCGTGGCTGGCGAAGGGCGCGGCGAAAAACCGGCCGGGGAACCGCGACAGGCGTCTGCAGGAGCTGCGAGAGCTCTTCGAGGCCGCACGGGCCTACGGCCAGGCCCGCGCGGCGCGCGGAGATAACCAGCCTGTCGATGCCCGCCTCGAGGCCATGCTGCCGGCGCTGAGCGGCAAGCTTCCCGTCATCGCCCGCGCCGAGACCATCAAGACGATCCAGTCAGCCGTCACCTTCGCCGAGCGCCAGGGCCTCCGGCTCATCATTCATGGCGGCCACGATGCCCCCCTCTGCGCGGCGCTGCTGAAGAAAAACAAGGTTCCCGTGATCCTGCGCTCAGTCTACCGGCTGCCGCGAAGGCGCTCGGAGCCCTACGACTATTGCTTCACGCTCCCGCTGCGGTTGAGTGAGGCCGGGATCCCCTTCGCCATCTCCGGCAGCCCGACGACGGAAACGGCGCATATGAGGAACCTCCCCTACCACGCGGCCATGGCCGCCGCCTTTGGTCTCGACCGGGACAAGGCCCTCGAGGCCATCACCCTCGCCCCCGCGAAGATCCTCGGCGTCGCCGACAGGGTGGGTTCCCTCGAGAAGGGGAAGGACGCGACCCTCTTCATCAGTGATGGCCACATGTTCGACACCAGCAGCAATGTCGAGCAGGCCTTCATCCAGGGACGCGAGCTCGATCTGTCGAGCCGCCACAAGCGCCTCTGGCGTAAGTATCGGGAGAAATACCGGCGCCAGCGCGAGGACAAATAGCCTCCGGCAACGCGCACTGCAATATTGACCTCAGCCGGACGAGAGGTGAAGTGTGGGCCTGCACAGAAGGCTCCGACAGGTCTCGACTGGAACAGGCGGATGAACCCTTTCACCACCAACAACGCCAGGCTGCTGGGGGACGAACAGATGGTGAAGACGCACGAGGCCTCGCTGGAGATCCTCCAGGAGGTCGGGATGGAGGTTTACAGCGACACCGACTGGGAGGAAAGAGGTGGCCACGATGCCTGGGACAAGTCCCTGCTGGTGGCAAAGGAGACCATCGGACGCCAGGGGCTCTCCGACTTCTCCGCCGAGGCCGACGTGGAAATCCGTTCTCAATTCGAGAACATGGTCCCCGGCGAGGTCCTCATTCCCGAGGGCTGGTAGGACGCGGCCTCAGCGTCGGCGCCAGGTGACGGGTTCCTCCGACAGCGCCGCCTCAAACAGGTCCATGGTGGCCGAGGTCCTCCTGAGATGCCGGTTGAGCCACGCCAGCGCCAGCTCACCGACAATCCGGGTCTGCTCAACGGAACCGAGCGTCTCACCCTGGAAGTTGATAAGGGGAAAAAACGGATTGCAAAAGGTGACCTCCGCGATGCCGCAGCTGGCGGTCGTAGGCCCATCCTCATCGGAAAAGCCGCAGTGGTCCCCGAGAGGAAGACTCGCCAGGTAGGAGCCGCCGCCCTCCGGAAGGGCCGCGAAGATCTGCCTCGAATGAAGAACAGGCGGGGTGGTACAGTCCTTCTCTCCTTCGATTACAAGGACCGGAACGTCGATGTCACCAGCCTCATCTGTCGGCTGCCGCAGGCCCATGACAGGGGACACGGCCATCCCGAGGGGAGCCAGCACCACGGCGGTGCGAAGGTCCTGGTCCACGTCAAGAAGAGCCCGGGAGCTGGCCAGCACGGAGGCTCCCCCACCCGCCGAGTGCCCCATGAAGGCCGAGGATCCATTGAGATGCCCGTAGAGAATGGCATCACGAGTCTCTCCCTCTGACTTCAGGCGGGAGAGGACAAATTGCAGATCGAGAGCGTATTCGTCCAGGTTAAGAATCATCGCATCACTGAGCCGATCAGACATGGCGAAAACATAGCCCGCCGGCACCAGGGTCTCCCAGATGTAGGCGTAATCCAGGGTCTCCATATTGTAGCCGTGCCCGAAGACCACCAGTGGGAAGCGACCTGGAGCAGCCGCGCCTCTCTCGCCCGACTCAAGCGCGGGATAGAAAACATCGATGGGGATTTCGCCCCGGCTTCCGGGTGAATCTCCAAAGAAGAGCTCCAGGTGTCCCACCTCATAGCTTGCAGACCGAGGCGCTGGACAGGCGGGATCTTCGCCGCCGAGGAAGAGCCACTCAAGCAAGTAGACCGCGTCGGCCAGGTCGGAAGTGGAGTCAGAGTTGACATCGACACACGACAGTCCGCCGCAACGAGGCGCCTCTCCGCCGCGAAAGAGCCAGGCCAGCACATGGACGGCGTCGCCAAGATCGACCAGGGAGTCGCCATTGGCATCGCCGCAGGGAGTTCTCCCGCCCGCCTCGAGCTTCGCCGCAGGGACCAGTCCGATGAAAAGCGCGGCCAGCGGCAAAGCCACAGCTCTCGCGCCAATGCCAGATCTGAGTTCAAACATGAAACGGTCTCCTCCTGGAGAGCTCCCCACAAGGCACAAACCCCCGAGCGACAGGTCCATTGTACCACTACGATCACCCCCAGTGAACGGAGATGCCCGCCCGGCATTCTCGATCCCCCGCGTCCCCTGTGGTACAAATGTTCCGACCACAGGAAACCTATACGGAACAGGAAACCGCCGACATCGAGGCGGCGAGCGATGATCTCCAGGCTATTTTCGATCGCAGGCAATACCTTTATCGAGTCGCTCCGGCAGCCCGTGTTCCTCGCCGTGCTTGCTGCGGTCTGCCTGCTCCTCGCCCTGAACCCCGCCATCAGCACCCTCACCCTCGGAGAAGACGACAAGCTTCTTGTCGACCTCGGCCTCTCAACGATTCTCCTTGGCGGAATTTTCCTCAGTGCATTCATCTCCACCGGGTCCATCTCCCGGGAGATCGACAGCAAGACCATATTGACCATCCTCTCCAAGCCCGTGGGCAAGCTCTGCTTTATCGTCGGAAAATACCTCGGCGTCTGCGCCACGATCAGCCTCGCCGGCTGGATCTGGAGCCTGGTCTTCCTCCTGGGAATCCGCCACGGCGCCATCTCGGCCGCCTGGGAGAGTTCCGATGGCCCGGTGCTGATCTTCGGCCTGGGAGCGGCCCTCATCTCGGTGGCGATCGCCTCCTGGGGAAACTATGCGCGAGGCTGGAACTTCCCCACCAGCCTCTCCCTGCTGCTGGCGGCGCTCCTGCCGCTGGCCTGGGCCCTGGTCCTCCTGGTCGCGAAAGACTGGAGCCTGCAGGGTCTCCAGGCCGAATTTGCCGCCGAGGAGAAGCAGCTTGGCCAGGTGCTGCTCGCCCTGGCCCTGGCTCTCCAGGCCCTCTGGATCCTGGCGGCGATAGCGATCGCCTGCTCCACTCGCCTGGGCCAGCTGGCCACCCTGCTCATTTCCTTTGGCGCCTTCCTGCTCGGCCTCTCGAGCGATTCGCTCTTCGGCGGCCCTGGCCGCGAAAAAACCCTGGCGCAGCTCGCCTACGGGATCACCCCCAACCTGCAGTTCCACTGGCTGGCGGATGCTCTCTCCCTCGGCCACCCGGCCTCCGGGCTCTACCTGCTGCTGGTGAGCGGCTACACGATTCTCTTCATCGGAGCCATCCTCTGCCTGGCCACCGCCCTCTTCGAAGGAAAAGAGACCGGCTGAGGACGGGCTCTAAAAAGGATCGTTTTCGCTGGAACTCGGTCGGCTTCAAAGGCACGATGACCCGCAAATGAAGCCCCCTCAGGATACCGCTTTCGTCACGACGGTCGGCCTCAAGAAGGTCTTCAAGGACTTCTGGCTGCGCCCGAAGGTCGTCGCCCTCGATGGACTCGACCTGGAGATCCTGCCCGGCGAAGTACACGGCCTGCTGGGATCCAACGGCGCCGGCAAATCAACGACGATCAAGCTCATCCTGGGGCTGCTCTTCCCCACCAGCGGGGAGGTGACGGTTTTCGGAAAACCGCCCGGCGATGTGGAGACCAAGAACCGGATCGGCTACCTGCCTGAAGAGTCCTATCTCTACGGGTTCCTCGATGCGGAAGAGATACTCGATTACTACGGCAGGCTCTTCAACCTGCCCGGCCCGACACGCAGGAGCCGAATCGCGGAGCTCCTCGAGATGGTCGGTCTCCAGGGAATGCGGAACCGGCCACTTGCCGAGTATTCGAAAGGAATGCAGCGCCGCATCGGAATCGCCCAGGCGCTCATCAACAACCCCGACCTGCTGATCCTGGATGAGCCGACCACCGGTCTCGATCCCATCGGAGCCCGGGAGGTCAAGGACCTCATCCTGCG
>Ga0310124_10003600_pt1 | contig 10356 bp, 9 predicted proteins | sample CB11b_AW_Bot5_MG_FD_203507 | JGI IMG/M metagenome (GOLD analysis project Ga0310124, IMG submission 203507) | Marine microbial communities from Western Arctic Ocean, Canada - CB11b_AW_Bot5 | ecosystem: Environmental > Aquatic > Marine > Oceanic | place: Canada: Western Arctic Ocean | collected...
CCCTGCGAGGGGGAGAGGTAGTTATCCTCCCCCGGCGGGGGAGGACTGAGGAGGGGGCAACGGCAGGTTGTCAGAATCGGCCTCATAGAGTGTTAGTTTATCTCCATGCGGTCGCCCTCGAAGGAGATCGTCTGACGACCGAAACTCAGCCTGGCCTTCGAGAACCGCCTCATCTCCAGGCGGACCTGGTCCAGCCTCCTGTAGACCTCTGAGTCGTACCGCCCCGCTCGGGCGCCACCGATCGACTCCCCCCAGAGGCCGCGCTGAGGCAGCCCCTTCAGTAGCTCGGCGAACTGGTCGACGAAGGCGTTGAACGCGACCGACGATAGTTGCGGAAGCGGGGACGAGTCCACAGGGTCCGCGAAGCTGAAGTGGAGTGTGAGCTCTCCCTCCGTGTGGCCGACCGCCAGGTGGAGCACCGGCTGAGGCTGCTGCTCGAAGAGGTCGCGGGTGTCGTCAGCGCGTCGTGCGACTTCCCTGAGCGCAGCCTGAACGACGCGCAGCAGCAACGACAGATAGGAGACCGGCAGATGCCGAGAGTCTACCGCGATCTCCAGAAGTTGCGAATCGGTGTCTGGCCGGCTCTCAGTGGTCATTGCTGGATCTTCCGTATGACTTTGACGTTGAGTCCCCTCCGACTTGAGTGTCGGAGGGCTCCGACGCGTCGGGCTGTCTACCTGAGCACCCTGGCGTCGCCAACGCGTCGGGTGATCCGCTGGTGGTCAAGGTAGTCCATCAGCGCGATGGCGTACTTGCGACTGGTGCCAAACAGGTCGCGTACGTCGGCAACCGTAATCTCGCCCTGCTCACCAATGTGCACCGAGATTTTATCAACCATGTCGCGGTATGCAGAAGAGGAAAAGACGACGTTTTCGCTGACCTTTACGACTTTGCCCTCTTCCGCCAGCAGGCTCAGCACCTCGGGGTCAACCGGGGAGTCGGTGGGTGGGGAGTACGGGTCTTTGTCGAGGAGTCGCACGAACGCGTCAGCGGTCTGTCTCTGGTCGTCGGTTAGCCCCGGACGGTGGTCCGGGAGCCTGGCCAGCGTCCCCTCTTCGACTACGACTCCGTCCTCCTGGAGCTTCGGCAGGACAGCGCCGAAGACCTGAGGGGTCATCCCGAGCCTGCTCCGCAGCTCCTCCTTGGGAGCGCCGTTACGCAGGGGGAACTGGTCATGGTAGTCGTGCAGCGAGCGCTGGGCTTTTTCGGCGACCGCAGCCCATCCGGGGGCGGTGTAGATGATCGAGCCACGACCCACGGCGGGGCGTCCAAGGGCGACAACGAGCTTCTCGGAAGCCATGTCCCTGAGAGTCGCCTGGGCGGAGCCAGCCTCAGCATTGGCGCGGTTCACCATCGACTCGAAATCGGCCGGCTCGGAGATCTCGATGGTCTTCAGGAGCACCTCCCGATCGGAGCCATCCTCCATGACTGCCAAGCGCTCCAGGATGGGCTGGTACATGCGCCGATGCCTGCGGCCATGGGGATCGACGATGTTCCCTCCGCCAAGCGTGGTCCTGTTGGACCTGATGACGAAGTAGTCACCCTTAACGGCGGCTATGGGCTCGTTCATCTTGAGCTGGGCCCAGGTGGTCTCACCCGGGTGAGCGTTGTCCCGCTCCAGCAACCTGACCCTGGCGATGGTCTCGCTGCTACCGGTGTGGACGGTGACAAACATGTTGTGGCGGATGGCGTGAGGCGCGTCGGGGATAACGCGCAGGTGCACGTCGATTGCGTTGGAGGGCCTGAGCCAGCCGGTGGTGGTGAGCACCTCGCCTCGGTTGATGGTATCGTGCTGGACCCCGGTGAGGTTCGCGGCCACCCGGCTGCCCGGCACGGCCTCGTCCAGCTTGGCCCGATGGGTCTGGATGCCTCTGACCCGGGTCTTTCTGCCCGACACGACTAACTCGAGCTCCTCGCCTACGCTGAGTTTACCGTCTATGAGGGTGCCTGTGACCACGGTGCCAAAGCCAGATATGGTGAAGGAGCGGTCGATCGGGAGGCGCGGGCGACCCAGGTCCCTCTTGGGAGGGGCCTTCTGGATCAGATCCTCGATGGTGGACACGAGCTCGGGGAGCCCGTCCCCCGTCGTCGCCGACACCGCCACCATCGGCGCGCCGTCGAGCACCGTGCCTTGGAGAACATCCTCGACCTCGGACTCGACAAGCTCCAGCCAGTCTTCGTCAACGAGGTCTTTCTTGGTAATTGCCACGAGGCCCTGGCCGATCTGAAGGAGGTCCAGGATCGCCAGGTGCTCTCTGGTCTGCGGCATCACGGACTCGTCCGCGGCCACCACCAGAAGCGCCAGATCGATGCCTCCGACGCCCGCGAGCATGTTGTTGACGAACCGCTCGTGGCCCGGAACGTCGACTATGCTCACCTCGTTGCCACCGGGGAGGCGCAGCCAGGCGAACCCCAGGTCGATGGTCATCCCGCGCTCTTTCTCTTCGGCGAGACGGTCTGGGTCGATGCCGGTGAGGGCTTCAACCAGCGTAGACTTGCCGTGGTCCACGTGGCCGGCGGTACCGACAACGTACATGTCATGGCTCCGAATTTGGGTGGGATTAGTGGGATTAGGGGTTGGAAACCTAGGATAGCACAGGGGGATTTCCCCGGCAATTGAACACGGTTGGATGAGATGTGGCACCGGCGGACAGGGTTTCCGGACATCGGTGACAGTGCTATCCTGAGCGTGAAATGCAGTTAAGGAGGAGCAGTCATGCATGACGCAGTCATCGTCAGCGGTGCCCGCACACCGGTGGGCAGGTTCGGAGGGGCGTTCAAGGACGTGCCTGCCCCCGACCTGGGAGCCACGGCTATCGCGGAGGCGTTGAAGCGGGCCAACGTGCCTGCAGACCAGGTCGACGAGGTAGTCCTGGGTAACGCCCTGCAGGCCACCGAAGCGGGCTACGCCGCGCGCCTGTCAGCGCTCCGGGCGGGGATCCCGCAAGAGGTGCCGACGATAGCGATCAACCGCCAGTGCTCCTCGGGACTGGAGGCGATCAACATGGCGGCCCAGCTCGTGCGAACGGGCGAGGTCGACATCGCGGTGGCCGGTGGGACTGAGAATATGAGCCAGTCACCATACATGCTGGGCTACAAGGCTCGATTCGACGGTCTGCGGATGGGGGACGCCGGCCTGACCGACGGCCTGGTCCAGGGGCTGGGGTGTCCGGTGAACCAGTACCACATGGGCGTGACCGCCGAGAACGTGGCCGAGCGCTTCGGCATCAGTCGGGCGGACCAGGACGAGCTGGCGCTGATCAGCCATCAGCGCGCCACCGCCGCCATCAAGACCGGACGCTTCACAGAGCAGACCGCCTCGGTCAGCGTGCCGCAGCGCAGAGGCGATCCAATCTCGGTGACGGGCGACGAGGGTCCCCGAGACGACGCCACCCTCGAGGGACTGGCCCAGCTACGCCCGGTATTCAAGAAGGATGGCACCGTGACCGCGGGCAACTCCTCTACCATCAACGACGGCGCCGCGGCGGTGGTGATCATGTCGGCTGAGAAGGCACACGAGCTGGGCATCGCTCCCAGGCTTCGGTGGCACGCCCGCGGAGTGGCCGGGGTCGATCCGGCCGTCATGGGCACCGGACCGGTGCCGGCCGTCCTGAAGGCGCTCGATAGATCGTCCATGACACTCGACGACATCGACCTCATCGAGCTCAACGAGGCCTTCGCGTCCCAGGCGCTGTACTGCATCAGGGAGCTGGGCCTGGACCTGGACAAGACCAACGTCAACGGCAGCGGCATCAGCCTCGGCCACCCTATTGGGGCGACCGGCGCGATAATGACCGTCAAGCTGATGGAAGAGATGGCGGCAAGCGACCGGCAGATGGGCCTGGTGACGATGTGCGTGGGTGGCGGCCAGGGGGTTGCGACGATCTTTGAACGAGTCGGTTAGCGCCTAAACGGACGTATCGTATATAACGTTACCTAATGTTACTTACTTGATGTATCGGGCGGAATGTGATATATTGGTCGCCATGAGACGACCAGGCTACATGATGATCAAGGAAGCGGCTGTACGATACGACGTCAGCCGGGCGAAACTCCACCGGCTGGTGAAACTGGGGCGCCTGCGGACCACCAAGGACCCGCTGGACGAACGGGTTACGCTACTGCGGAGCGAAGACGTCGAGGCGCTATTCAAGTTCCCTCAGCAAGAGGCGGATGACGTGGTCTACAGGACGGCGGCCACCGGGGCCAGCGACAGCGTCGAGGGCCATGGCAAAGTGACCGCCGACTTGGCGGCTCGCATGGACGCCGTGCGCATACGTGTTGCAGAGGGCGGGCGCCTGAGCGGCGACAGCGTCGACATCATCCGCGAGGAGCGCGACAGACGCGTCCTCGAGATAGACGGCGCCGGGGTCGGTGACGATGGGCTTCAAACGTAAGCGCGCCGCGTGTCTGTCGTAGTCGATGCCAGCGTCGCGTTGAAGTGGGTACTCCAAGAGGAGTACACGGAGGAGGCGCTGGCGCTCCGCTCCCGGTGGCAAGATGCCGCGGAGCCGATCGTTGCTCCACCGACCTTCAGGTCCGAGGTGACCAACGTCCTCCACCGGAGGGCCCTCCGTGAAGAGCTCACACCCGCCGATGCTCGCGAACTGCTGGACGCTCTCCTGCCCGCAGTGAACACAGTCGAGCCCAATGGGTTGTACGGACGAGCGCTTGCGATGGCCGAAGAGCTGACCCTCCACACCATCTATGACGCGCTCTACCTTGCCCTGGCAGAGTCTGAAGGCTGCGAGTTTTGGACCGCCGATCTACCTTTCGTACGGTCGGTACGCCACCAGTTCCCCCGGGTCCGCTGGATCACCGAGGTCGTGTAGGCGTTGGCGCGATCACGGAATGAGACCGCGGAGAGGTTTCCCGTCCTTGACACGGCCTTGTAGGATGAATACCCTCAAACCAACGATTGCGCGAGAACAGCAGCACGGAGGATAGCGATGGCGGTAACCGCGGACCCCGGTGTGCAGACGGTCCTGGACAACATGCAGACGATTGTAGCGTCCGAGGGAGGCTCCCTTGAGTTCCTGGAGCTCAGCGGCGGCAAGCTCTCGGTGTACTACAAAAAGGGTGTCAACGAAGAGTGCCCCGAGTGCGTCCCCGACCACGACATGGTCAAGATGATGCTGGAGTCATCTCTGGGCATCTACGCCCCCCAGGTGAGTGAGCTGGAGCTAACTTAGCTCGGACTCTTCGCTCCGCTCAAGATACCAATAGTCCGCTTTTGCCATGGCCGACCCCGATTCTAGCCGCGTGAAGGAGGCCTAGCCATGCGATGGGCCCGCGAGTTCGAGTTCAGGTCACCCCCGCACATCGTGTTCGGCCCGAACACCGTCACGCGACTCGGTGAGATCGCGAGCGGACTGGGGAGCAAAGCCCCTCTGCTAATGGCCGACCCGGTAGTACACAGACTAGGGTTCGCGGATGGAGCCGAGCAGTCCCTTTGGGATGCCGGCCTGAGCGTGCGCGTCTACTCCGACATCGCGACCGAGCCCACGCTGTCCTCCGTGGAAGACGCCGTCCGGGCCTTCCGCGAGGGTGGGTGCGACCTGATAGTCGCGATGGGTGGCGGGAGCACCATAGACTCGTCCAAATCGGTTTCGCTACTTCTTGGGAACGAGGGCAAACTCTCCGAGTACCAGCAGCTGAGAATCGGCAGCGACTGGACCCCCCAAGCGCCGCGTGCAGCGCCGAGGCGCCCACATCATAGCCATCCCGACCACGGCGGGCACCGGAAGCGAGGTCACCGCCGGATCCGGAGTCTTCGATCCCGAGTCCGGAATCAAAGGTTGGGTGGGAGACCCCGTCCTTCGGGCCTCGGCTGTGATCTGCGATCCCACGCTACACGTGTCGATGCCGCCGCATGTGACCGCCGACACCGGGACCGATGCTCTGTCCCAGGCCATCGAGTGCTACCTGAACACCGGATTCAAGCCGACGTCCGACGCCCTGGCGCTGAAGTCGATCGAGACCATCGGCAGGTATCTGCCCCTTGCGTACGCGAACGGCGAGGACCTCGAAGCCCGCTCGGCGATGCTCTGGGCCGCAAACACGGTCGGGCTGGCGTTCGGCAACGGGGGCCTGATCCACAACCACACCTTCGCGGAGGTGTTGGGCGACCTGACTCACCTACCCCACGGCCGCCTTCTGGGAATGACTCTGCCCTACATCCTAGACTTCAACTTGGAGGGGTGCGAGGAGAAGCTGGCGGACATCGGCCGCGCCCTGGGTGCGGACCTCTCAGGCGAATCGGCACGAAATGAGACAGAGGCCTCTGTCTCCGCGGTCCGCGAGCTCCTGGCGGACGTCCAGAACGACGACCCGCTGAGCAAGTACGACGTTACCGAGGAGCAGCTGAACGTCGCGGCCGATCGGGTTTACGCCCAGCACGAGGCGCGATCAGCCTCATCGCCTAAGGGCTTCGAGACGAGGGAAGACGTCATGTGGGTGCTCGAAAGCGCTTACTGAGACGAGCAGCTACGTCGATCTGTGCGGAAGACCGAAACGGCGCGCGTCCGGCCTCGGGCTAGAGCAGCTCCAGGTACTTGAGCCCTGAGCCCGTGTTGAGCAGCAGGATGGACTGGTCCGGGGTCAACGCGTTGCTCGCCAGGAACTTACCGAGAGCGGCAACCGTCGCGGCGCCTTCAGGGCAGATGAACATCCCCTCAAGAGAGGCGACCTGCCTCATGCACTCCATGATCTCGCCGTCGGTTACCGTTACGGCATCGCCGCCGCTCTCTCGCAGGGCCCTTAGTATCAGGTAGTCGCCGATGGCCGCGGGGACCCTTATGCCGGCGGCCATGGTTTCGGCGTTTTCCCAGGGCTCCGCGAACTCGGCCCCCTCTCGGAAGGCCCTCACGATCGGGGCGCACCCTTCCGACTGGACGCAGAACATCTTAGGGCGCTTGCCGTCGATCCAGCCGAGCTCCTCCATCTCCTCGAAGGCCTTCCACATCCCGACGATGCCGGTGCCGCCGCCGGTGGGATAGATGATCGCGTCCGGCAGCGTCCAGTCCATCTGCTCGGCGATCTCGTAGCCCATCGTCTTCTTGCCCTCGACCCGATAGGGCTCTTGCAGCGTCGATACGTCGAACAGCCCCTTGTCTTGCGCCGCCTGCCGCGAGAGACGGCCCGCGTCGGTGATCAGTCCGTCGATCAGCGTCAGATTCGCGCCGGTGATGTCGACCTCGATCTGGTTCGCCCGCGGGGCGTCGCGCGGCATGAATATGTGAGCCTCCATTCCGGCCTTGGCCGCGTACGCCGCCAGAGAGCCGGCAGCGTTCCCCGCAGACGGCATCGTGAGCGCCGTCAGGCCGAGCTCCTTGGCCTTCGACACGGCGGCGGACAGACCTCGCGCCTTGAACGAAGCCGTGGGATTCAAGCCCTCGTCTTTGATGTAGAGGTTCTTGCAACCCATGTCCCGGCCGAGTCGATCCGCCGGAAAGATCGGGGTGAAACCCTCGCCGAGGGTTACCACGTTCGCTTCGTCCTTGACGGGCATGAGTTCAAAGTAGCGCCACATGTTGGCCGGGCGGCCGGGGAGCATCTCGCGATCGAGCGCTTTTCTGGCCGCCGGGAGGTCGTACCGCGGATAGAGGACCTTGCCGCAGTCGGGACAGATCCGGTGCGGCTCGTCGGCGGACAGCGTGCCGCCGCAGTAGGTGCACTCAAGGTGCGTCAGATAGCTCTTCATGGTCCTCTTCTGCAGATAGGCATTAGGCAGAGTCGGCCCCCTCGGCCATTACGGAACACCGACGATCTCCCCACAAGGTTTGGAAACGTATGTTACCACAGGGATTTCCCAACACCGGCGGCCGCGACGGACCAGGGCCCTTCACTGTCAATGTCCCGCTCCGACAATGAGTGGTTCGACACGCTCACCACGAGCGGTTACATGTACCGTCCGCTCACCCTGAGCTTGTCGAAGGGCCCTGTGCAGCGACTTCGAAACGGCTCTGGCGACACGCATGCGGGCCCGGCTTGCATACGCGGGACCGCCAGCTATAATACAGAAACTGCCCGCGAGCGACCCACTGTTACGGAGGAAAATAGATGGCCACGACGATAGAACAGCGCTACATCGACATGCATCCAGGCTCCGCCGAGCGCCACACCAAAGCTAAGGAGATCTTCCCGGACGGTGTGACTCACGACGGCCGACGCCTGAGCCCCTTTCCCATCTACGCGACTCACGGAATGGGCCCCCACAAGTGGGACGTGGACGGCAACCGCATCATCGACTACTGGACCGGGCACGGCTCGCTGATCCTGGGACACTCCCACCCCGACGTCGTCGCCGCCGTCAGGGAGCAGGTCGGCATCGGGACGCACCTGAGCGCTTCGTCAGACCTCGAGATCCGCTGGGGGCAGCTGGTCCAGGAGCTGATACCGAGCGCGGAGAAGCTGCGTTTCCACAGCTCGGGCACTGAGGCCACGTTGATGGCCCTTCGTATGGCTCGCGCCTACACGGGCAAGTCCAAAGTGATCAAGTTTGAAGAGCACTTCCACGGATGGCACGACTATGTGGCGGCCGGCGGCGGCGGCCTCGGGGGAATCCCAAAAGAGACGCTGAGCACCATGATCGTGTTGCCGTCTAACGACATCTCTGTCGTGGAGAAAACCCTTCAGGAGAACGACGACGTCGCGGCGATTATCGTCGAGCCCACCGGCGCGCACATGGGCCTGAATGCGATAAGGCCGAGCTTCCTGAACGAGCTGAGGGAGCTCACCGAGCGGCGCGAGGTCGTCCTGATCTTCGACGAGGTGGTCACCGGCTTCAGGATCTCCAAGGGTGGCGCCCAGGCTCACTACGGCGTCACGCCCGACATGACGACGATGGCCAAGATACTCGGCGGCGGCCTCCCTGGCGGCGCGGTAGCGGGCAAGGCGGAGATCATCAACATGATCGAGGCCACGGACGACCCGGAGTACAACCAGTGGCGGCGCGTTGGGCACAATGGGACCTTCAACGCGAACCCCCTGTCGGCGGTTGCTGGAATTACCGCTCTGGAGCTGGTCGCTACGACGCCGGTCAACGAAACGGCGAATGCCAGGGCCTCTCGTCTGAAGGCCGGGCTGAACGACCTGCTCACCAAGATGGAGATACCGGGCTGCTCCAGCGGGGTGGCCTCGCTGGTGTTCCTGCGACTGGGCGCAGACCACGAGTGCGACAAAGAGGTGTGTGTCCTCTCCGACGAGCAGATGCGCATTACCAACGACCCGGAGCGAAACGGCCAGCTCAATCTTGCGCTTCTGAACAACGGCGTTCATGCAACGACCAGGTTCATCCTGTCCGCGGCGCACGAAGAGCAGGACATCGACGAGACCGTGGAGGCCATAGGAAGGTCTCTGACCGAGGTGAGGTCCCTCGGCCTCGTCTAAGTCTTTCGTCCCTTTCCGCGTCGGTCTTCCTTCGGAACCTTCCCGCGGCCCACGGCCGGATGAGGTCCCTAGCCGGATGCATTCCGCGGACAAGTTACGCCCGTTTCCGGCCAGCCCTGATGCTATAATCGCGTCGAGGTAACTACGTGACTGACGAGATTCTGGCGGGGCTGAACCCCATGCAACGAGAGGCCGTGGAGACGGTGGACGGGCCGCTGCTGATCATCGCAGGTCCGGGCAGCGGTAAGACCCGCGTCATCACCCAGCGCATCGCCTATCTGATTCGCGTATGCGGCGTTTCGCCATACCGCATCGCCTCAGTCACCTTCACCAACAGAGCCGCCAAAGAGATGCGGCACAGGCTGACGGAGCTGCTGGGACCGAACATTCGAGACCTCTCCGCCGGGACGTTCCACTCCTTCTGCGCGATGGTGCTTCGTCGCGAGGGAGACGCCATCGGGCTGGACCGCAACTACGCCATCTACGACAACTCCGACCAGATCGACCTGATAAAGCGCTGCATGAAAGAGGTGGACGTCGACCCAAAGAGCTTCGCGCCGAGGGCCGTCCTTTCCGCGATCTCGGCAGCCAAGAGCAAGCTGCTGGACGTGGCCGGGTTCAAGCTGGCGGGCGAGAGCTACTTCGACGAGATCGTCCTCCGCGTCTACGAGCGGTACGAGGCGCTCTTGTCTCAGAGCTCGGCGACCGACTTCGATGACCTTCTGCTCAAGGCCCACTTTCTTTTCGACAAGTTCCCGGAGATCGCCAAGAAGTACCAGGACAGGTACGTTCACTTCATGATCGACGAGTTCCAGGACACAAACGTCGTGCAGTACTCGGTCGCGAAGCAGCTGTCGCAGACCCATCGCAATCTGTGCGTCGTCGGAGACCCGGACCAGTCGATCTACTCCTGGCGAAACGCGGACATCCGCAACATCCTGAGCTTCCAGACCGACTTCCCGGAGG
>Ga0310124_10003601_pt1 | contig 10355 bp, 9 predicted proteins | sample CB11b_AW_Bot5_MG_FD_203507 | JGI IMG/M metagenome (GOLD analysis project Ga0310124, IMG submission 203507) | Marine microbial communities from Western Arctic Ocean, Canada - CB11b_AW_Bot5 | ecosystem: Environmental > Aquatic > Marine > Oceanic | place: Canada: Western Arctic Ocean | collected...
GCGCGCTCTCCTTGGCGTCGTTGAGCGCCGGCAGGAGCATGGCGATCAGGATGGCAATGATACTGATGACCACCAACAACTCGATCAAAGTGAATCCACTTTTTGCGGGTATGTGTCGAATTATTATCCGATCATATATTAAGTTTCATGATTATCAATCACCTTGTTAAGAAAAATCACAATACCCACTGTTGCAACTATCATCTGAGCTTCTGATAAGTCTTGGTATTAAAAATATTTTTATTATTCTTCGCATGATCTGCCGCAGTCCTTCCATGCTTGCCCTTTGCCTTCACGTTTGCGCCAGCCTTCAGAAGCACTTCGATAACCTCAGGATTGGAACTCGACGACGCAGCATACATCAACGGCGTCCATGCCCAGGGACCTCCTTTTGCTTCAATATCCGCCCCAGCCTTTAGAAGCGTGCCAACAACTGCGGGGTTAGGGTTATATCCTGCAGCAAGCTGCAATGGAGTCCGGTCCATACCACCTCTTGCTTCAACATCCGCCCCAGCCTTCAAAAGTGCGTCAATGACTGCAGGATTCTTGTTTTTCGTTGCAGCCAATGTCAACGGGACACTGTTGGATGCCGTTCTTGCTTCAATATCTGCCCCAGCCGCTAAAAGCGCGACAGTAACCTCCAAGCTAGAATTAGCCCATACCGCCCATAGCAATGGGGACCGGCCGTCCACGTCTCTCGCCTCAATATCAGCCCCCGCACTCAGAAGCATGTCGATCATTTTGGAACTGGAGTTATATCCCGCAGCCAACATCAACGCGGTCCTTCCAGATTTATCTTTTGTCTCTATGTCTACGCCAAACCTTAGAAGTGCTTTTATGGCCTGGGGAGTTGTATTTGGGTTCTCACATAAAGCAAGCAACTTCTGACTATTTGCACCAATATCCGCCTTCTCGCCACAACTGGCAAAACTTACCAATGCAATCACAATCGCTGCAATAATTCTATAACACCCAAAAGTTGATGAGGCACTTGTTTTATTCATTTCTTATCCGCAGGTCGCTTGACTGAGCGTCCTGTATACCTCTGTTTTATAAATATTCTCGTTGCCTTTTGCATAATCCAACGCGGTCTTTCCGTCCTTATCCTTGACCTTGGCGTTTGCACCAGCCTTTAAAATCACCTTGATAACCGTGGGACTGGGTGACCACTTCGCCGCAAATATCAATGGGGTTTGGCCGTTATATTTGGTTCTTGCCTCAATATCTGCCCCGGACTTTACAAGAAGCTCAACCACCTCGGGGTCGGGATTATAACCTGCCGCATACATCAATGGAGTCTTGCCAATAGAGTTTCTTGATCTGTCACACCTGCTGCCCGCTTCAATATCCGCACCAGCCTTAAGAAGTGCTTCGACGATTGCGGGCCTGTTATAGACCGCAGCAACCATCAGTGGGGTCTTGCTATCCTCGTCTTTCGCCTTCACATTAGTATCAATGCCAGTCTCGAGAAATTCGTCAATGGCTTGAGGGGTAGCATCCGGATTCATGCATAACGCACGGAACTGGATTTGCATCATGTATTCGTCAGGTTCGTTAATGGCTTGTCACCTTTTATATACAAGGAACAACCAGTATATAAATTTAATGCTGTGAGGGCGTGGGCGAGCGGAGCCCTGCGAGGAGTGCAACCGATCCCCCTCTTTACATCAATCCGCAACATTTCAGCAGCTTACAAAAAAACGGTTCCCTGCAAAAAGCAAGGGACCGTCTATAATGGGCGATACCGTTAGCCTCAAGTGGACGCAATAGATCGGCACGAGCGATTACGACTATGGACTTTCATGAAGCACATCTCCGTACATTCATAGAACAAGGGTTCATGATCGTGCCAGATTTTCTTGATGACGATGAACTCGAACTGGTCAGGACCACCTGCGACCGTGAGGTAGAACGTGTTGTCCAGGAGATGCGAGACAGTGGGGTTTCACAGCAGGGGATCAGCGTCCTCGATCGGAAATACTTCATCAGCGGCGCTCGCGGGCGGCACCCCGAGCTGGACCGCGTTATTTTCAGTAAAAAGACCGAAGCGTTGTGCCGGGCAACAATCGGCGACACCGCCTATCTCCACAGCGAGCAGTTTGTGGCCAAGATGGGGGATAAAGAGACGAGCTTTGCCTGGCATCAGGACAGCGGATACTCGGTTCACGACGGAGGCGCAGCGCCGCACGAGCCGTGCCTGACCTGTTGGCTAGCACTCGATGACATGAGTCAGGCGAACGGCACAATCTCGGTACTGCCATTTACGCGATACGCGCCATCACGTGAGATCCTGGAACACTATTGGAGTGATGACGTCCATGCCATGGTTGGGTACAGCGGCGACGACCTGGGTGACGTCGTGGAGGTCCCGGCTGGGACCCTCGTGGCGTTTTCCAGTCGACTGCTTCACCGTAGTAGTGCGAACACCACCACTGGTGTGCGAAGAAGTTACTTTGTTGGGTTTACGCCTACGCTTTTTCTTTACCAGGACGAATCGAGAGGTGTCTACAGCCCCGAGGCGACCCCAGTGATAGAGCATGGTCAGGTACGATGGCGGTAGCATCTAGATCGCGTAAGCGTGGATTGGGCATGACGATCGCGTCGCCGCTAGGCGGCCTGCAGGAATTCGTTCGAACGTCGGGGCATGGATGACAGCGAAGCTATGCCGGTTTGGGCTTCCAGCGAATTACCTGAGCGTCGAAGGGGATCAACGGCTTGCCGGTCTTGTCGTTGACGGCCCGGCCCGTGACGGTCACGACCGTGCCGTCGTCGAGCACCAAACTGCTGGGATAACCGAAGCCAGCCTGCAAGTTGTATGTGTCGGGCTGCCAGCTCTGCCCGTCATCGTCGCTGAGCAATGCCATCAGTTGCATCGCGTCGTTGGGATCGCGACGCACGTAGACCAGCAGCAGCCGACCGTCCGGCAGGCTCACCACGTGGCCGTTGGTATCGTTCATCTGCAACATCGCCCGGCCGTTGGCATCGGCGACGGGGCGCATCGGCTGCCAGGTGATGCCGCCGTCATCAGAATCGCTGAGTACAACCGTGCGAAACATGCGGCCGTGGATGTCGGGATCGCCGGCGTTCCAGGCTTCGGCGACGTCATGATGCCACGGTTGCTGCGGTCCCGAGTAGCGCAACACCGCCATGACCCTGCCGTTGGGCAGCTGGTTCACGTTGGTTTCCCAGCAACCGGGGAACGTGCCGCCGGGCCCGGGGTTACCCCCATGGGGGCCCAGCGCGAAAATGTTCAGGTTTGAGTCCAGCAACGCTGACCAGAAGTGCGTGTCCAAGCCGCTTTGCCAGGTTTGGCCCTGGTCGTCGGATCGGACCATGTATTGTGCGGCGCGGCGCATCCACAACGCTCCCAGGTACATCTGGTTCAACTTCTCCGGCTCGATATCGCACTGGTCCATGTGCTGGGCGGGACAAAGCAGCGTGCCGTCCTGCAACTCAAGGATGTTGCCGTCGCCGAATACGTTGGGGAACGGCGCCGGGTCGATGGAGGCGATCCGGTCAAAGCTGCGCCCCCGATCCGTCGAGCGATGAAAAAACAGGCGCATTCGGCCTTGCTCATTCTGTTCGGTAGCGGCCACGATGAACGAATCGTCTTGCAGCACCGTTATCGCTCCGTTGGGCGGGGCATCGTTGATCCGCGACCAGGTCACACCCTCGTCGTCCGAAGCGAGCAGGACGCTGTATTCGTTGTCAACGGCCACGTAAAGCGTACCGTCGCTGGTGCGGCCGATGTGGCCATGGGTGTGGCGGGAGGTGAACGGCTCGGCTTGTGGATCGATCGCCGTGCGATGACAAGGCAGCGTGTCTACCACCTCGTCCCCACGGGTGACCAACAGTTGGTCCTGGTCCGGATAAAAAGGATATTTCCCCAGCGGATCTGAATAGTCGGTCATTATCATGTTCCTGCCTGTTACCGAGCGCAGCCAAGCCGTCGCGAACTGCTCAAGGATCGCCTGGTTCCGCGCGTGGTAATGATAGCCATTGTATTGCGTGTGTGAGTGATCAGCAATCAGGCCCCACCGCAACTACAAACCCTATGTCGATACCTGCAGGCCACCATATCGGCGCTAGGGCAAAACAAGAACTGCCACTCGGCATCCGGTAATCACCAACAAGTATTTCGCCGCAAAAATTCGTGACCCTAATCGATAGTCTCAGGGCGAGCCGTTTCCCCCCTGGCCATCTGGAGGCGACAGTGACTTTTAGTAACCACAAACTCCTTCTCTAATGAGTTGATTCAGGTCCCGACCAAAAGGAAGCCAAACCATCGCAAGCAGCAGAAGTCGCCAATCAATCTTCCAGCATTAAGCCACTACTTTTCAGTAGTTTTCGAGAAAAAAACGGTTCCCTGCAAAAAGCAAAGAACTGTCAGCGTAATAGTACTTGGCAGGTGTACTCGGGGGCTGTTGCATCGCTGCAAATGCCAAGAGTCGGCTTTCCGGCGACGGCCGTACGAGCTAAAATGTGCTACAAATAAGGTTCTGCCATGCCCCACGTAAGCCGCAATGCTTTCACGCTCATCGAACTTCTCGTCGTCATCGCCATCATCGCAGTATTGATCGCGATGCTGCTGCCGGCGCTCAAGAAGGCAAAGGAAAATGTGCGGGTGGTGATCTGTGGCAGCAATCTACGGCAGGCGGCGCTAGCCTCGCTTTCCTATGTCGTTGAGAACAATGCGATGTTGCCCGCCTACAACAGACCGAGCCGCGGGATCGATTCACCCAATACCAACATGAGCAGCAGAGTCGCGTGGAACCAGTGGTACATTGGCGGCAACGATGACTCGGTAAAAACCAACGTGGCGGGCCGCCGGAAGTTGGCCAGGTACAGCCAGCCCAAGGGCTGGGAGTGTCCGTCGGATGTGGGCAATCCGCTCGATCCTTTCAGCATTGGCGGAACCTACAATATTTTCGGGTGGACCGGCTCAAGCTACATATACAACGGCAACTGGTACGGTTTCGGCGGTGTCGATACCGACTGGGACCACCCGGTGCTATGGAACAAGCGCACGGAAATTTCTCGTGGCGCATGAGCCTAACCCTTCAGCTACCAGGACCGAATCCCGTACCACGGGGGCTTGAGACCGGAATGACTGCCAACTTCGAAGATCCCGTCCCGGGCGGGCAGACCGCCGTTGATCGCCAGCGCAATGCCGCGCTGCTCAGCGGCTACGACTACTCGAAGAGCGCTGGCGGTATTACCGGGTACACCGGACAGGATCTGCAGCGTGTTTCTCGACTCGATCGATCGCATCCGGCCGTGCGCACGCGCGTGGGCGATCGCGGCAACTACAAAGCCGGCATGGCCCTCCGCGACGACGGCATTTTGGCTCTGGCCGTCTGCCGCGATCCTGGTCTGGACGGACGCACGTGGGACATCGTCGTTTATGAATCAGGCGACGAGGGTCAAAGCTGGCGGCAGATCGCGATTCCCGGATACGAGGCGAAGGAGCCCAGCCTGACGACCACGGCGGACGGCGCTCTGCTCCTGACCGCGCAGAACGCGGAGTTTCAGCCTGGCGTTCGGCTTGACGGCGTCATCGCGGCGCGATCCATCGATGGCGGTCACACTTGGAACCTGTGCGAGTTGGACTCGTGTGCGTACCCGAGAAACGTTCTGGTCGAAGACGACGGGACACTGCTTTTTCTCTCCGCCGCCGAGACGCCCGATCAGCTGATACTCTGCCGATCGACCGACCATGGGATGACATGGCAGCAATCAGACGGCCAAGTCTCCTGGGACCCTGACATTCAGTCCCGTATCAGCGAGGTCAGCGTGGCTCGACTTACAGACGGGCGCCTGCTGGCCGCCATGAGGCATAATCTGCCACCGGCGCTCGGGAGTGACATGGGGCCCGGCGAACGGGGCCATGCCTTTGCGGACACGGTCCTGGCCGCGTCCGACGACGACGGTGCGACCTGGTCAGCCCCGCAACCACTGACCCGGACCGCCGAGGTGCACGCCAACTTGCTGCCACTGGCGGATGGGCGGCTGTTGGCGACCTATGTTAACTATCACCTGCCGTTCGGCGTCTGTGCGATTGTCAGTGATGACCACGGCGCGACCTGGGACGTCGACCACCCGTTCCAACTGTCCTGCGCAGCCTTTTGGCCCACCAACAATGGGTGGCCAGCGACGCTTCAGCTCAACGACGGCAGCCTCTTGACGTGTTATGCGGCCAACGCTTACCCCGATGACGCTCCGCATTCGGTGTGCGAAGTTGTGCGATGGGAACTGCCGTAGCTGCGCATTGACCGCGTTGGCTCTTAATGCGCAGGTGCCATGTCCCACGCTTGGAGGGATTTAACGGTCATGTCTCCTCCGTGAGTGAAGAGGATGATGTCGTTGCTGTCGAGTCGCGTGGGGTGGAGGCGCTGGGTCATACATTGGCGGGCATTGGCGAAGACCTCCAGCACCGAACGGTCCAGGAAGATTCGCAAGGTGAGCGTTTCGTCGTCGGCCAGCGTGAACGGAGCCTGTTGGAACGTCGTCGTCACCTCCAGCTCCGGCCGAACGGGAGGCGATTCGTAGTGCCGGTAACAGTAGTAGACGATCGATGGGTCCAGCGTGGAGCGGCTGACATCGATCGTCATCGTGTGATCAGCGGTATCAAAGATGATGGGCGTCTTCTCCTGACCGTCGGGTGAACAGCGAACCTTGATGCCAAACTGTTTGGCGCCGCGCGGCTGAAATTCAATGAACAGCTCCATACAGTCGCCACGAATGTCGGTCAGTGGCTGTTCGCTATCGGCCGACAGATAGATCGGACCGACTTCCTTGTGGTTCATTCGGAGGACTTCGAACTCGGGCGCCGGTTCGATGCGCAGCTGTCCAACCGAATTGAGCGACAGGACACGCGGCAGGGTCATGGCCCCGCAATGGCCCGAGACGCGTTCTCGCTGCACGCCGCGCGTCTCACGAATCCAGTCGAAGTAAAGGCGTCGGCCCCGGCCGTCCAGCATCGTCTGTGGTCCCCCCAGGTGACCGCCCGACCAGCTCATACGCCCGTGATCCTCCAGCTCAAATCGCTCGCCCGAAAGCCGTCCCAGGTAATACTGGCTGCCTAGGCGATGGCTGCAAAACACCAGCATGTGCCGACCGTCCAGCTCAAAGAAGTCGGGCACCGCACAGTCTTCGTGGTCGTACGTCCACCGCCGATCGCTGTCGTAGAACGGGCCAACGTACTGCCAGTTCACCATGTCGTCCGAGCGGAACAGCGCCGCCCCATCTCCCTCGCGGTCAGGAATCTTGTTGCCCACCATCGCGTAATACGTATCGCCGCCCAACCACACGCACGTATCGTGCCCGACATACTTTTCAAACTCCGGATCCCCCTCCTGTGGCCGGCGAATGACGGGATTGGCCGCCAGCCGATCCCAATGGATCAGAAGATCATCGTGACTTTGCGCCAAGCAGATGCCCCCCGGGAGCCCCAGATACACCAACGTCGGCACACCCTGCTTATCCAGCAACGCCACGCCGCTGGCACACATCTCTTCGTCCGGCCCGCCGGCTTGCGGCTCAAGCGCCATCGGATGATGGATCCAATGCACCATGTCCACACTCGAAGCATGCCCCCACGACATCCACGTAATATTTTCCCAGTAACCGCCCCGCGGATTGTGCTGATAGAACAGGTGGAACCGGCCTTTGTAAAAGATCAGGCCGTTGATGTCCTTCATCGCGCCCCAAGGCGCAACGAAGTGATACTCCGGCCGATCACGATCGTCGCGTAACTGTCCAGCCAGCTCGCGTGCGTCGGCGATCAGCGATTCCGTGTGATCAATGGCCGGGGCATGCGTCATCTTCTTCCTCGTGTCGTAAAAACCGGATTGTATCCCATTAATTTTACGAGGGAAGGGGCTCGGGCTATCATCAGAGGTACATCAAGAAATCATATTGAGGGGCATGGCTGCAATGGATAAGTCATTCACGAATACCTTGGAAGAGATCGCCGACGCCAAGATTGATGACACCGACTGGGGCAGCCTGACCCGGGCGGAGCAGATCTGCTCCATCGAGCTTGAGGGCTTCGTCGTCATACCCGACCTGTTGTCAGCGGACGTGATCTCGGCGTTGCACGAGGAGTTTGCCCCCCTGCCGCTGGAGGCAACGGACTACTCACCGGCCAAAAGGGGCTGCTCCGACATCTGGATGAAGGACTGCCCCGTGGCCACGGACCTGATCGCCCATCCGCCGGTCACCGAGTTCCTGACCGAACTATTCGGCGACGAACTGATTTGCACGTCGATCGGTATGGGGACCTCCGATCCGGGGCACCCCGGCATCGCCATCCACACCGATTCACAGCCGTACGGCTCCAAGATTTTCGGAGTGCAAGCGAGCTCGCCCATCCTGGGGCGCGTCCTCTACTACCTCGACGACCTGACGCCGGACTGTTCACCGTTGAAGGTCATCCCGCGCTCGCATCTGTCCATGCACCGGGACGGGAGTCCCTACGGTCGGCTTCTGAGTCATCCAGACGAGGTCATGGTCACCTGCAAAGCGGGGACGGCCGCCATCATCAATCAGAAGGTCTTCCACGGTAATTATCCCAACCACAGCGACCGGCCGCGCCGCATGCTCGCTATCGCCTACCGCCCGGCTTGGGCGGGGCCGATCGATGACGTGGAAGATCGTGATCGGGAGCAGATCGCCAAGCTACCGGACAAGATCAAGCCGTTCTTTCGCAGTCTGAACACCCGGAACATCGAGTTCGACCTGCCCAACAGGCCGGACGGCATGGCGCGCAACGCCGAAGGCATCAGTCCCCGTCGCTGGGGGAACGGCGATGTAGCTGTATAGGTAGAGGTCACGTCGTGATGCGCTCCACTATCCCTGGCGCGCGATCTCGATGCAGACGATCCCCACTATCACCCGGAACTCCACTCTCACTACTAGAAGCATGTCCATCAATAATGCCGTGGCCTAGACTCCAAGCCTCACCCACGACGGTGTCGCTGCTGGCCGTTGCGTGCTGATGGTGTGCCGCAGGCGGCGGGTTACTTGCAGCGTGACCGCTTTCCCAGCCACGTCGTGCAAGCGTGGATCGGACATGACGATCGCGTCGCCGAACGCCACTATCTGCAAGTCACCGACGATCATTTCGGCGAGGCCATAGCTGATATGCAGCGCGCTGCATATTGCGGTGCAGAAGGTGTCCGAAAGGCGTCGCAAGCAGTCGAAGTCGCTAATCGATCTTCCAGCATTAAACCACCGCGTTTCAGTAGTTTGCAAGAAAAAACGGTTCCCTGCGAGATGCAAGGAACCGTCTATGATGGGCGATACTGGACTTGAACCAGTGACCTCTCGCGTGTGAGGCGAGCGCTCTAGCCAACTGAGCTAATCGCCCGTCGAACAAAAACGGACATCACTATAATCGCAGTTGGCGACGGTCAAGTCTGATCGGTACGCGAAGACTCGGCAGGCTGTTGCGTATCCGTGGCCTGCGCCGAGTTGTTGGCGTCAAGTTGCGGCTTTTGCTGCGGGGTATCAACGGGCGTGTTGTCAATATCATCCTCTATGCCCGCCAGCCCTTTCTTAAACTCGACGATCCCTTTACCTAGGCTCTTGCCCACCTCAGGTAAACGCTTGCCAAAGATCAACAGGGCCACCACCGCAAACAGTAGAATTTCCTGCCAGCCGATACCCCCCGTAAACAGCGCAAGTGTGTCGCTCATGATGATGCTCGTGATGCAGGCAATGCCAAACAGGCTCAGGCATACGCCGGCCGTGGCGGCATGGCCCAGTTACATTGTTCAACGGCTAATAATAGGCCTTGGCCAAGTAAAGGTCGAATTAATGCCATCGACCGGTTGCCTGCCTTCTCTTTACTGTTGCACCGCAGACAAAGAGGAAGCGTAGGCTGATCAAGCAAGGCCCCCTGCAATTCAACCGCCCTTGGCTGCAAACGCCGCAGCGAACAACGACTCATCCACTTCCTCGGGAATGATCTGCCCGGTGGCGTAGTTGTAAAGCAGGGCGCAGAAAACTGTATCCGCCGCGCTCATGGCCGCAGCGGACAGAATGACAACAATCACGAATATCACCACCATGATTACCGCCATCGCCGCCTGGCCCATACTCATCATCAGGAATATTAACGCCCCCAGCGCGAGGTACAACGGCAGCATGACCAGAATCGACAGCACTCTCATTGAGAAATTACCCAGCACCATCTCGCCCCACGATGACCGCAGCGTCGTGACTGATTGCTTGACCGCCTTCATGGGGCCAACGCCCTCCACGGCGAGAACAGGGATCACGAAATAAGTCAGCACGGTCCATCCCGTGCCGAGGATCGCTGCGACAATCGCCCCCACTTTTTTATTGGAGTT
>Ga0310124_10003602_pt1 | contig 10354 bp, 10 predicted proteins | sample CB11b_AW_Bot5_MG_FD_203507 | JGI IMG/M metagenome (GOLD analysis project Ga0310124, IMG submission 203507) | Marine microbial communities from Western Arctic Ocean, Canada - CB11b_AW_Bot5 | ecosystem: Environmental > Aquatic > Marine > Oceanic | place: Canada: Western Arctic Ocean | collected...
CCACTCTCAAATTTCTCAATCTGTAGATTCAACTTGGGGCGAGACAGCTTGTCCGCTTTCGTCAGGACCAGCAGAAAGGGACGCCCGCCCTCGCGCAGACGGGTGACCATCTCCAGATCGAGGGCCGTCGGCCCATGGCGGGCATCTATGAGCAACACGACGGCGCGCAATTGGCGCCGACCGCCGAGGTACTTCTCCGTGAGTTTTCCCATCGCCCGCCGCAAATCGAGACCGCCGCGAACATATCCGTACCCCGGCAAATCAACGAGATACATCCTGTCATTGACACGGTAGTAGTTGAGTTGCTGGGTCCGACCGGGCGTCGAGCTGGTGAAGGCCAGTTTGCGTCGCTGTACGAGCCGATTGATCAGCGACGACTTGCCGACGTTGGATCGTCCGGCAAAGGCCACCTCCGGCAACTCATCTTCAGGTGAATGCTTCTCGCCGACGGCGCCGACGACAAACTCGGCCGATACAATACGCATCCGACTATGATGCTACGCGCTCTTGCGCAGGAACTCGTCGCCGTCATCCACGTTGGACACGCCCTTCTCGATCATCTCACCCGTGACGACCACCTCCGTGAGGTCGTCGTGAGAAGGGGCATCGTAGAACACGTCCATCATCGCCTGTTCCAACACGGACCGCAACCCACGAGCACCGGTACCCTTCTTCACCGTCAATTCCACGACACGATTCAGCGCATCTTCGGTGAAAGTTAATGTCACACCATCCATCTCGAACAAACGGCTCACCTGCCGAACGATGGCATTCTTCGGTTCCGTCAAAATGCGGAACAGATCCTCCTCGGACAGTGCGTCGAGCGTCGTCAGCACAGGTACGCGCCCGATAAACTCCGGAATCAGACCATACTGCAGCAGATCCTCGGGCTGCACTTCGGGCAGGATGCTCATCAGGTCCTCCACATGCTCGGCATCATCACCCGCCGAGGCCCCGAAACCCATCGTGCGTTTACCGACGCGTGCGGAGATGACCTTCTCCATGCCTTCGAAGGCGCCACCGCAGATGAACAGGATGTTTCCAGTGTTGATCTGAATCATCGGCTGTTCGGGGTGCTTGCGTCCTCCCTTCGGCGGAATGTTGGCCACCGTGCCTTCCAGGATTTTGAGCAGCGCTTGCTGCACGCCCTCGCCTGAAACGTCACGACTTACAGAAGGGGCGGCCGACTTGCGGGCGATCTTGTCGATCTCATCCAGATAGACGATGCCCTTTTCGGCGCGGGCCACATCGTAATCTGCCGACTGTAGCAGCCCCACCAGGATATTCTCTACGTCCTCGCCTACATACCCGGCCTCGGTGAGGATCGTCGCGTCCGCCATCGAAAATGGGACCTGCAGTACTTTTGCCAGTGTCTGCGCTAGTAGCGTTTTGCCTGTGCCGGTAGGTCCAAGCAGCAGAATATTGCTCTTCTGCAATTCGACGCCATCGAGATCGACACTGGTACGGATGCGCTTGTAGTGACTGTAGACCGCTACGGAGAGAATCTTCTTCGCGCGATCCTGACCGATGACGTATTCGTCCAGATGAGATTTGATGTCGATCGGCTTCGGCAGGGTGCCGGTCTCCCACGGAAGAGTCTGCTTCTTGTCTTCCGCCAGAACATCATTACACAGTTTCACGCACTCGTTGCAGATGTGCACGGAGGGACCGGTGATGATCTTGTCCACCTGGCCCGCAGTGCGAGCGCAGAAGGAGCATCGCGGCTCAGTTTTTGACGGACGTCGTCGCATAACGCATCAGCTAACCTGCTGCCTCGGCGGTGAGGGCGAGCTTCGAGGGAGTGATGATTTCATCAATCACGCCGTACTCACGGGCCCCTTCTGCGCTCAAGAAGAAATCGCGTTCCGTGTCAGACTTGATCCTGTCCGCCTCCTGGCCGGTGCATTCCACCAGAATGGCGTTGATCTGCTCGCGAATCTTGATGATCTCGCGGGCATGGATCTCCATATCTGCTACCTGACCACTGATACCGCCCATGGGCTGGTGCAGCAGCACACGAGCATTGGGTAGGCTCTGACGCTTGCCCTTGGCGCCCCCAGCCAACAGGATCGCCCCCATACTCGAAGCCTGACCGATGCAAATCGTGGCGACGTCGGGCTGGATGTAGTGCATGGTGTCGTAGATCGCCATGCCAGCCGTGACCGACCCCCCAGGGGTATTGATGTACAGAGAGATGTCCTTCTTTGGATCCTCTGACGCAAGAAACAGCATCTGGGCGATCACCAAGTTGGCGATACCGTCTCCCAAGGGTGTTCCGATGAAGACGATCCGTTCCTTCAGCAGACGCGAGTAGATGTCGTATGAGCGCTCGCCACGCCCAGTCTGCTCGATGACCATCGGTATCAACGACATATCAGTTCTATCCCTATATAGCCTTGCCAGTGATTTTCGCACCGCTTTGGAGGTGTTCGAAGATCTTGTCTTCTTCGAGGTCGCGGCGCAAGTCAGCTGCCCGCGGTGAACGCTTCAACTCTTCAAGCTTCATGCCCGATTGCTCAGCACGTGTCGCGAGATACTCCTCAAACTCCTCGTCTGACACTTCCACGCTGATTTTCTTGCGCAGACCTTCCATGATCAGGTAGGTCTTCAAGCGACGTTCTGCCTGCTCGCGTTCCTCATCCGACATGCTGTCTTCGTCATGATCATGGCCTTCGTCATGATCATGGCCTTGGCCTTGGCCCTGCTGCTGCTGCTGCTCGCGCTCCCGACGCATGGACTCGACGTAATTCTGTACGAGGGACGGTGGCAATTCGACCTCATTGGCCTGCACCAGAGATTCCATGACGTCGCTGCGCAGCTTCTGCTTCGCCATGTATTGCCAGCGCTCTTCCATCTGCGACCGAATGTGGTCCTTCAGGGCCTGCAGTGACTCGAACTGGGCACCCACGTCTTTGGCAAATTCGTCATCGACTTCGGGTAGGACACGCTCTCTCACCTCCCGAACTTTGACTTCGAAGTGCTCCTCTTTGCCTGCGAGCTCTTCATTGGGAAGATCGCTGCGATAGGAGAAGCTGACCTTGCGCTCCTGTCCCGGCTCGATGCCGATGAGAGCCTCCTCGAATTCGGGACTGGGTGCGTCGTCGGAGCCGATCTGGAAGTATCGTTCCTCGTACTTCTCGCCGATCACCACAGTGCCCTCTTCGTCGAGGCGCTGCAGATCGGCGATCAACACATCGCCAGTGGCCAGCGCTCGCTCGACACTGCGCTCGGAGGCATTGCGCCCGCGCAGCTCTTCGATCTGCTCGTCGATTTCCGCATCGGTAACCTCGTGCGCCAACTGCTCCAGTTCGAGAACGTCGTCGCCCTGCACCTCAACTTCCGGCCAGATATCGATGCTCGCCGTAAAGGTCAGACCACCATCTTCCACTTCGTCGAGAGCGGTGATCCGGGGAGAACCTGCCGGCAAGAGTCCGGTTTGTTCGGCGGCTTCACGAATCAACGCCGGCAGCAGGTCCTCGATGACACCGTGACGAATGGACGGGCCAAATCGCTTTTCGATAACCTTGAGGGGAACCTTGCCTTTGCGGAATCCGGGAATCTCCAGACGCTTTTGGTAGCGACGCATGGCGGCGGTCATTTCCCGGTTGATCCGCTCTGCGGGCACCTCGACCTCGAGGTCACGCTCCCACTTGCCTTTTTCGATAACGTTCGTTTTCAACTCGCTCGTTCTTTTTTCAGGCCCGGAGGGACAGAATACCTTGGAGAGGATAACCTGCGAAAGGGGGGACTCGAACCCCCACGCCCTTTCGGGCACTGGATCCTAAATCCAGCGCGTATACCAATTCCGCCACTTTCGCAGACAGAGGGGTGTGCGGCGCAGGCTGCGGCACTCTAACGTAGGAAAGCACCGAGTCCCCACGGCGCTCGGTGCTTTGCATGCAACCGAGCAGAATATACCCTATACCATACATAGGTCAACTTCCGGAGGGGGGGCAACCGCCGGAAGATCTACTCACACCAAAGGGCATTCAGGTGATCAGCTATCAGGGTGCTTCCAGGCGTCCATCCTGTTGGTGATTTCTCCGAGCAGATCGGAGATCTTCACCCGCTCCTGAGCCATGGTATCCCGCTCGCGGATGGTGACGGTCTGATCCTCTAGAGTCTCTGAATCGACGGTGAGACAGAACGGGGTGCCCACCTCGTCCATCCGTCGGTAGCGCCTGCCGATGGCGCCACCCTCATCGTAGAACACGCGCAGATGGGGCCGCAGATCCGCCTCGATGCTGCGGGCGACATCCGGCATTCCGTCGCGCTTGACCAAGGGCAGGATCGCGACCTTCAGCGGGGCGATCCGCGGATGAAAATGCATTACGGTGCGTACATCTCCCTCCTTGATCTCCTCTTCGGCATAGGCATTGGCGAGCACCATCATCGACGCCCGACTGGCGCCGATCGCGGTTTCCACAACTCCGGGCAAGACCTTCTCCCGCGCTTCCTCGTCAAAATACTTCATCTGCTTGCCGGAAAATTTCTCGTGCTGGCCCAGATCGAATTGGCCTCGGTTGTGGATGCCCTCGACCTCATCCCAGCCAAAGGGAAACTCGTAGTGCACATCGAAGGCCTGTCTCGCGTAATGCGCCAATTCGCCACTACCGTGCTCATGCCAGCGCAGACGTTTCTCAGGAATACCGAGAGCCTTGGTAAACCAGTCCCTGCGCTCCGTCTTCCAGTAGTCGAACCACTTCTCCTCCTCCCCCGGTCTGACGAAGTACTGCATTTCCATCTGCTCGAATTCACGGGTACGGAACAGGAAGTTCTTGGTCGTGATCTCGTTGCGAAAAGACTTGCCGATCTGGGCGATGCCAAATGGCAGTTTCTTGCGCATTGCCTGCTGCACGTTCAGAAAGTTGACAAAGATGCCCTGCGCCGTCTCGGGTCGCAGATAAACAACACTCGCCGAGTCCTCTACGGGACCTACGTGGGTCTTGAACATCATGTTGAACTGGCGCGGTTCCGACAGCTCGTTGCCCTTCGGACTCCGCAGACCGAGTTCGGTCAGTTTCGCCGCCATGGCGGCAAAATCCAGCGCACTGCAGTCGACACCGGCCTCTTCCAACATGTGATCGAGGCGAAAGCGCTCGTTCGTCTTGACGTCCTCAACCATGGGATCGTTGAATCCCTCTACATGGCCCGATGCCTCCCAGACGCGGGGGTGCATGAGAATGCTGGCGTCGATGCCCTCCACGTCTTCACGGTAGGTCATTGCCTTCCACCAGGCCTCTTTGACGTTGCGCAACAACTCCACACCGAGTGGACCGTAATCCCAGCATCCATTGAGGCCACCGTAGATCTCGGAGCTCTGAAAGATGAAGCCCTTGCGTTTGCACAGGGAGACGAGCTTTTCCATGGTATCGGACATCGTCAGCTTTCCTTGTGTGTCGTGAACCGCCAGACTGCACTTCGTGCTCTCAACTGAGCAAGCATCAGTGCGTCACGGCGTCTAAAAATTCCAGTGAGCGCAGGCGACCATTGGTACCACCATGGTACTCCAGGAAGCTGCGTAACAGGGCTCGCACCTCATCCCGTAGCAGTGGTGGTGCCACCGGGATCGCCTCGCGCGAGTAGGTCCGCAACCCTTGCAGCAGGACGAGCAGTCGCAGACTGTCGGCGCTGATCTTCCGCGCTCGCAGGTAATCGGGTGCCCCTTGTCCATCCTGTTCGGCGGCGTCCTGCCGGCCACAATCCCGACAGACGCCACCACCCAACCCGGGGCTGAACCAGGCAGCTTCGGCTGGCAGGAGGGTGCCACAGTTGGCGCAATTGGCCAGCTCCGGCCGATATCCAAGGGCGTCTGCCACGCGCAGTTGAAAGTACCAGAAGAGCGCTTCCAGTTGCTCGGATGCGACCTCTTCGATCCCACCCAGCACACCTGTCAGGCACAGATAAAGCCGACGGTTGGGTTCGTGATCAAGACTGAGTCTGTCGACGATCTCGCAAGCAGCCGCCGCATACGAAAGACGCGTGAGATCGGCGAGCAACCGCGGCCTCGCCCGCACGGTCTCGGCTTCGGTGAGATTGTGCAGATCGCGATCATCACGAACGGGGCAGGCGATGTGCACCTGCCAACTCACTTCGAGACTACCGGCAAACTTGCTCTTCGGGCGACGCGCGCCCTTGGCAGTGACCTTCAGCTTCCCATGATGCTCGGTGAACAGCGTAGCGAGTTTGCTCGTCTCCCCCATCCGCATCGTGCGCAGCACAATGGCGTCGGTCTTGACCAGGGTCCGAGCCATCTCTCACTCCCCTTGCGGCGCAGACCCGCGGATTCGGTAAAGGTGCTCCCCAGAGCGAATCATACCAAGCTTTTCCCGCGCTACCTTCTCAAGGAAATCGGGATCGTTCGCCATACGCTCCAATACGAGACGTAGACTGTCGTTCTGCGCCTGCAGACGCGCTACCTCCGACTGCAACCCTTCAAGCTGTTGGCGCTCACGACGCAGATTCAACCAACCGCTGTCACCGGCAAGCAATACATAGGCCCAGACCGCCAGCACCCCGAGCACCGCCACACCCTTCCACACTCTGCCCCGCGGGCCTCGATCAGCCAGTGGTGTCGTGCCGCGACCACCTGTCATACTTGCACGATTCATGTCAAGACCAGGTCATTGCGATGCACGACTTCCATCGCTGGACGATTGAGAATGCTGCGGACTTGTGGAGAACTTCGTCCTAGAATCTGCGCCAATTCCGCAACCGCGTAACGGCAGATACCGCGACCGACCTCACGACGACGAAGATCTTCGATGCGCACCACATCCCCCGTGGCGAAAACCCCCTCGCAGGCGGTGACTCCCGCCGGCAGCAGAGATCGTCCCTGTTCGGTGATCGCTGCGACGGCGCCGTCATCGACGGTGATGGCCCCTTGCGTGGGGGAAGCATAGCCGATCCAACGTTTGCGACTTCCCAGGCGTCGCCCGCGTGGTAGAAACAGGGTGCCAACGTTGGCGCCGGCGACGATGTCAGCAAGGCGGTGCTTGCGTGCGTGGGCGATGACGGTCATCTCGCCACACGCCATCAACAACTGTGCGGCACCAATCTTGGTCGCCATGCCACCCTGACCCAATCGGCTCGCGCTTCGGCCGATGACCCCACTCATGTCGTCATCGCCGCTGGCCTCAGTGATCAGCTCTTCGCCACGACCTCTGCTATACCTCCTATACAAACCCTCGACATCGGACAGGATGACGAGCAGTTGTGCCTGCACCAGATTGGCGACATAGGCAGCAAGCATATCGTTGTCGCCGAGCTGCCGTTTGAGTTCGACCACACCTACCGAGTCGTTCTCGTTGATCACCGGCACGGCACCGTAGCGGAACAACTGCCGGAAGGTGTTGCGCACATTCACATAACGCTGCCGGTCGTCGAGGATATCCCCCGCCGTCAGCAGTACCTGGCCTACCGCTACCCCCCGCCGGGCGAAGAGACTCTCGTAAGTATGGACGAGAAGATTCTGCCCCACGGCGGCGGCGGCCTGCAATTCCGCCACCACTCGAGGGCGCTCCGTCAGACCGAGGCGTCCCATGCCCGCAGCGACGGCGCCGGAGGAGACGAGAGCGACTTCGACGCCGGCGTCCCGCAATTGACAGATCTCTTTGACAAGACGACGAATCGTCGGCATGTGCAGGGGGGTGTCGTCGCCGGCAACACTCGACGAGCCGATCTTGACGACGATGCGTTGCACCCGCGCCATTCGCTCGGTCCGAGCAGTGGCCTGTTGCCGAGAAGTCAAGATGACCCGCCGAAAGCGAGCCCGTCAGGCCGCGTGGTGTCGTACTGTGACACCGCGGTCGGACAGATAGGTCTTCACCTCCGGGATCGAGTAGACCTGGAAGTGAAAAATCGACGCTGCCAATGCCGCACTCGCCCGGCCCTCGGTCAGCACTTGATAGATGTGCTCCGTCGTGCCTGCGCCTCCGGAGGCGACAAGAGGCACATCGACCCGTTCGGCAACGGCGCGGTTGAGTTCCAGATCGTACCCATCACGCGTGCCGTCTGCGTCGATGCTGTTGAGCACTAGCTCACCGGCCCCTCGGTCGACGAGCTCATCAACCCATTCCAGCGCGTCGAGGCCCGTCGCCTTGCGGCCACCATTGATATAGATCTCCCAACTTGGCTTGCCGCTGCCATCATCGGGGCGTCGCAACGCATCGATGGCGCAGACGATGCACTGGCTGCCAAAACTCTCGGCCGCCTGGGTGATGATCTCTGGCGTGTGCACTGGTGCCGAGTTGAGTGAAACCTTGTCTGCGCCACCCTTGAGAATGGCCCGTACGTCGTCGTAGCTGCGAATCCCACCCCCTACGCACAACGGAATAAAGATGCGTTCCGACACCTGCTGCACGAGATCCATGACGATGTCGCGACCATCGGAGGAAGCGGTGATGTCGTAGAACACGAGTTCGTCGGCACCCTCGGCGTCGTAGCGGGTTGCCAGTTCGACCGGATCACCGGCATCGATGTCGGCGGAAAACTTCACGCCTCGAACATTGCGCCCATTCTTGACGTCGAGGCAGGGAATGATGCGCTTGGCTAACATGAGGCGGACAGCCGTCTACCTGTCAGTTGAGGGCGGCGAAATTGGCCAACAGGCGCAGCCCCACCTGTTGGCTCTTCTCCGGGTGAAATTGGACGCCGAAGATGTTGTCCCGAGCGGCGATCGAGGTGTACGAAAGACCGTAGTCGGTGAGTGCCACTGACTCACTTTCCACGTCGGCCTCAACATAATAGGAATGCACGAAGTAGAAGAAGCTGCCCTCCTCGACACCATCCAGAATGGCGCATGGCTGTTGAATGGAGATCTGATTCCAGCCGATCTGCGGCACACGTTCCTGCGCTGGGAACCGTCGACAACGACCGGCAAACAGATCGAGACCGGTATGCTGACCCATCTCTTCACTGCTGGCAAACATCAACTGCAGACCCACACAGATGCCTAGAAAGGGGCGTCCCGTGGCGATATGGTCGGTAATGGCGGTGTCCCAACCGGCGGCGCGTAGCTTGCGCATGGCATCACCGAATGCGGCATCCCCCGGCAACACAAGGTGCGATGCGTCACGCGTGCGTTGCGGATCGTCGGTGACAAAGGCGTCGTGGCCAAGGAACTGAAACGCCTTTTCGACACTGCGCAGATTTCCCATGCCGTAATCGGCGATTGCGATCATTGGCCACCCAACTCCCGCGACCGCCGCGATGCTGCATCGACGGCAGCGATGAAGGCATGGCGCACCCCGCCCTCTTCCAACGAAGTCAGTCCGGCGATCGTCGTGCCGGCTGGCGAGGTCACCTGATCCCTCAGCGTTGCCGGGTGCATGCCGGTTTCCAGCACCATGTGGCCCGCCCCGGCCACGGTCTGTGCCGCCAATTGCAGCGCCACCTCTCGTGTCAGACCGGCGCGAACACCACCATCTGCCAGGGCCTCAATGACGGTGTAGATGTATGCCGGGCCGCTGCCAGAGAGACCGGTGACAGCATCCATCTGTGACTCGGAGACTTCCACCGTGATGCCCACCTGATCAAACAATTCACGCACTGCGAGTATCGATTCGGCGGTCGCCGCCGATCCAGCACACACGGCGGTGGCACCGACGCCGAGTTGCACAAGCGTCTGCGGCATGACTCGCACCACCGCCTGGCCCTCAGGCAGATGCACTTCCAGTGTCGCCGTCGGCATCCCCGCCATAACGGAGACCACAATCTGCCCCGGCGTCAGCTCGGCGGCAAGAGCGGGCAGGACTGCGGGCGCAACCTGCGGCTTGAGTGCAACGACGACGAGATCAGCGGCCTGCACGGCGTACAATTCGGTAGACGTCGTCACGCCCTTCTGCGACAACGGCGTGAGCAGTTCTTCGCGTAGATCGATGGCATGGAGCCGTGTGCCCGAAACACCGGCGGCAAGCAAACCGGTGAGCAGACAGCCGCCCATGTTGCCGGCGCCAACGACGGCGACGGCGCTTTCTGACGCGGGTGCCGTCACGAGCCGTACCTCCGGGACATGAAGTTTGTGGGAATGGAAGTCTAACGAGGAAGATGCTGGCCTCCCCGTATAGTGTCAATCAAACCTTTACGTCTCACAATCATGTATTCACACACGGTGGCATGTTACCTCGATTGTGCGTGCGGCGAAGTCACGTTCCTCTATGTACAGGCCGAGTTTCTGCTTGACGAATCGAAAAACCGCGTGCTATCTTTTACACATCTTAACGACTTATTAACGACTTACGCGCCTGTTTCAAGAGAGGGAGGGAGATTGTAACTAGACGGTTACGCAGTCCTAGTTGAAGAGCGCGACCGTCGAGCGTTGTAGCTTCAAATTCTGGGGAGAAGAGAACCATAC
>Ga0310124_10003604_pt1 | contig 10351 bp, 9 predicted proteins | sample CB11b_AW_Bot5_MG_FD_203507 | JGI IMG/M metagenome (GOLD analysis project Ga0310124, IMG submission 203507) | Marine microbial communities from Western Arctic Ocean, Canada - CB11b_AW_Bot5 | ecosystem: Environmental > Aquatic > Marine > Oceanic | place: Canada: Western Arctic Ocean | collected...
ACGAGTCACCGACCCTTCGTCGAAGCACGCGGGCGTGCTTCGACGTCCTCGACCGTGGCGCAACTCCGACCGCGACGCTGCGCGGTGCAGCGTCGTCGCGCCGGGCTTCGCGAAACGGGTCTGAGCGGCAGGGCGAGTGCCCATACGGCCTGGGCAGCCTCTGTGGGGCGTGAAGGAGAGCATTGTCAATCTATCCCGGCCCGCCCAAGAGGGCTCAAGCGGGCGGTCGATCAACCCACACACATGGGCTGACCAGCTTGACCGGCTCGGCCACCTATCCCTCTGTCAGGCGCTCGCCGGTTGAATCTACGCTGCCGTGCGGGGCGACTCGGACGGCCGGGCGGACCCGGATCGCGACCTTATTGACCCGCAGAATCGGGGTATTTTTATCCAGGTCACCGGGGCATGTCAAGTTGTAAGCCGCGTCCGGAGAATCTGACTGGCGCCGGCCGACGGCTGACCTGCGGGACAGGGCCTACTCTGCGGGCTTGATGTACGGCCTTGAGTGTGCATAATGCTTCCCCTCAAGCCACGATCCGCCCTCGGCGAGGTGACACCCCATGGCCAGTTCGCGAAGCGCAAAGAAAAGCATCCGGCAGAACGTGCAGCGCCGGGCACGCAACCGCTGGCGCAAGCAGCGTGTCCGCGCGGGCATCAGGGATTTTCTCCAATCGGTCCTGCACGGCACGGTCGACGAGGCCGAGCAACAGTTCAAGGGTCTGTGCAAGATGCTCGATCAGGTCGCGGCAAAGGGCACGATACACAGCAAGACTGCCTCACGATACAAGAGCCGCCTTGCCACTCGTCTGAACGCGAAGAAGACTACCGTCGCGAGCGGTTAGCCCGCATTTCTCACCAGTTTCACCGCCCAGCGGGCGGCTTCGATCGCTGGCTTCGTCCTCCGTCCGATCCGTCCTCGACGTAGTATTCGACTACGCCTTCTGAGGATCGCGTGTGCGTCCTGGCCAGCGAGAGAATCTGCCGCACTGGTGCGCGCACTGTCACCGGCCGAATATTGAAGGCCCCGCCTCAAGTCTCAACACCGCTGGCCGTTACACCACCGAGCGGCGAAACTGGTGAGAAATGCGGGCTAGTACTCGCTCACCGGCAGTCGGTTGAGCGGGTCGGGGTCCACGGCGGATCTGGGGATGGCGTCCGCCGTGACGCCGATCGCCTCGATGATCGCTTTGAGGTCATCGAGGACGGGAATCGGCCGATTGGCCAGCCTTCCGGTCGGCGTGCTTCGCGGTGCGTTGTCCTGAACCGCCTTCATATCCACGCCGGTGTGGTATTTCACCGTGGCGTCGGGATCCTTCAGTTCGTGCCCGGTGAGGATGCAGACGACACGGGCGTCGCGGTCGATCACACCTTCCTCAACCAGCAGATGGGCGCCGGCGACCGATGCGGCACTGGCGGGTTCGCACCCGAAACCGTAGCGGCCGACCAGAGCCTTGTGTTCCATGATCGTCTCGTCGTCAACCTGGCGAACCACGCCGTTCATGATGTCCAGGGCGCGCAGCGCCTTGGGCAGGTTGACCGGGTGGCCGATTTCGATGGCGCTGGCGATCGTGGTGGCCTTGAACGACGCCGCGCCCCGCTGCTCATAGAATCGATCGATCGCTTCCCTGTCGTAGCGGCCGCCGTTCCAGCGGATGTGCTGCTCGGTGTGCAGTGCATAAAGGGGATTGGCACCGGTGGCCTGGATCACGGCAAGGCGGGGGATGCGATCGACCAGCCCGATGGCCTGCAGTTCTGCGAACGCCTTCGCGAAGGCCGAGCAGTTCCCCAGGTTTCCCCCCGGGACCACGATCCAGTCCGGTATCTGCCAATTCATCGCCTCCAGCACGCGATACATGATCGCTTTCTGCCCCTCGAGGCGGAACGGGTTGACCGAATTCATCAGGTAGATCCCCAGGTCCGGACCGGTGGCCACGATCTGGCGGATTCGGCGCAGGCAGGCATCGAAGTCGCCCTGGATCTGCAGGGTGCGGGCGCCGTAGTCCAACGCCTGGCTGAGCTTGCCGAACGCGATCTTGCCGGTCCCGATGAACACAATCCCCGCGACTCCCGACAATGACGCGAACATGGCCAGGCTTGCGGACGTGTTGCCGGTCGAGGCGCAAGCCACGCGTTGGGCGCCGACCATGCGCGCGTGCGTGAATGCGGCGGTCATTCCGTTGTCTTTGAACGATCCGGACGGGTTCAGGCCCTCATACTGGAGCAGGAGCGTCCCGGATCGAAGGCCGACCTCGCGGGCCAGCAACTGGGCAACTTGAAGATTCGTTCGGCCTTCCCCGATCGTGACGATGTCGGCTTCGGTGGAATAGAAGGGCAGCAGTTCGCGGAACCGCCACACGCCGGAGAAATCCAAAGCGCCTTCGCCTTGCTCGCCCTTGGTCATCCATCGGTTCTCGAAGAAGCTGAACGACTTCGGGGGCTCGATCCGGTCCCAGTCGTAGCAGATGTCAAGCAGCGATTGTCGCCCCGCCACGACGCAGGTTGGACACGACACGTGCGCCTCGTGGACGTCAAAGGTCGCGGCGCACGATGGATCGATGCACTGCTGAAAGGCGTGGGGCATGGTTGCAGATCTTAACCGAGAAAAGGCACGCGAGAATGGGAGGCGTTAGAGCAAGAGAGCAGGAAACCGTGTAGATCGCACGAGGTCGCTCCCCGATTTCCTGCTTTCCTGCTCTCTTGCTTTCTTGCTCTAATGTTTCCCATGCCTCGCCCCACCGTCGGCATCACCGTGGACAACAAAGACAACGCGGCGAGCAGCGGCGATTACGAATCATCGATCACCTACAGCAGGGCGGTTGCCGAGGCCGGGTGCCTGCCCGTGTTGTTGCCGCACGAGCCGGAGATGGCCGCGGAATACGTGCTGCGATGCGACGCGATCGTCCTCACCGGCGGCGTCGATCCACGCACCGAGCCCTTCGGGTCGGCAACGCACCCGATGGCGAGGCCGATCGATCCGCGCCGACAGCAATTCGAGATGGCCGTCCTGGAAGCGTGCGATCGCGACCGCGACAAACCGGTCCTGGGCGTATGCCTGGGGATGCAGTTGATGGCCCTTCACCATGGCGGTCGGTTGCACCAGTTCTTGCCCGAGGTGCTCGACGAACCGGACGTTCACCAGGAACACCGCAGGCACGGGATTGTCATGAAGGTGTCAGATTCGGTGCTCTGCGCTCCGTTGCAAACCGCAAGTGGTCCGTCACCGGATGCGGATGATGACGCTTGCGACGCGTCATCATCCGGGACGTGCGACTTGGGACATTCGACTTGCGACTTTCAAGTCGTCTCTCACCACCGCCAGGCCGTGGCGGACCCCGGGTCGCTCAGGATTGCTGCCGTCGCACCAGACGGTGTGATCGAGGCGATCGACGACGCGACTCGCCCGTTTTACCTGGGGGTGCAATGGCATCCGGAGCGTGGTGACGCGGGCCCGATCAATCGCGGCTTGTTTGATCGCCTGTGCTCGGCCTGTGGTGCCGGACCCGATCACCGCGCCACATAATCAGAAGCACCAGCGTCACGCCCACCACCAGCGACATGTCCGCGACGTTGAATATCCACGGATACAACCGGGATTCACCGCTGGGCCAGTGCAGGCCGAACGGCAGGTGCACGCCGGGAAACAGATAGATGAAATCGCGCACGGCGTTAAACGTGACGCGGTCGTAGAGGTTGCCCAGCGCTCCGGCGAGTATCAGGCCGAGGCAGATGTGCAGGACGATGCTGCCGCGCCGGCTGTGCCAGAACACGTGGCCGATAATCGCGATCGCCGCGATGCTGACGATCGTGAACAACCATTGCACGCCCTTGCCTATGCCGAACACCGCCCCCGTATTGGTGGTCAGGCGAAGATGAAGGATCCCGTGAATCAGTTCACGGCCCTCACTCGCCTGGGGAATATCCTGGGGCCGGTCCGATGCCACGATCTTCACCGCGTCGCCGTTCGCGACCCGGTGGGTCTCGTAGTCATCGGGGTGCACCAAGACGACCGGAGCGTCGGGCACCAGTCGGTACGCCGCGGATTTGCTGGCCAGATCCAAAACAACCATCGCCGCGGCAGGCAGGAGAAACGTGAGCAGCGACGGCCAATGAAGGCCGGCCGGAGCGTGCGGGCATGCTGGTGGTGCGCTTGGGTCGGAACTGGAGGAGACGGCGCGCATGCTTGTGCTAGCGCAGCGTCCATTCAGAACGACGTGCGTTCGCGATGGATTGAAAGTTGGAACGACGAACAATTGAGCGGCGAAGGGACGTCGATCGAAGGGACTGTGAATGACGAAGCCCACCATCGCTCCGTCGCTTCGTCGCTTCGTCGCTCACTGCTTTCTACCTTCAGTGTTGTGTTAGTGCTGTGTCAGTGTTGTGTCAACATCGCCATTCACTCAATGCCAGGCGTGCCTGATCACATTCGCCCCAAGCGCTCCTTTTCGCGGGCGACCTGGATGCTGTATTTCGCCCAGGGCTTGGCGTCGAGTCTCGGCTTACCGATGGGCTCACCCGTCTCGGCACACACGCCGTAGGTTCGGTTGGCGATGCGCATCAGCGCCTCGTCGATCTCGCGAAGGAGTTTATGCTCAGACTCGACCAGGCCGAGCGTGAATTCCTGGTCATAAGCGTTGGAGCCGATGTCCGCCATGTGCTCCGGCGAAAAGTGGTCGCCCGAGTCGGTGCGGGCGTCGTTCTCCAGGGCTTCCACGTCGCCGATCAACTCGTATCGCTTCGTCATCAGGCGTTTGTGGTATTTCTGGATTTCGGATCGGGTCAGTCCGCTCTTGGCCCGGCGCAGCTGCGCCTCGGGAAGCGGTTCGCGCATCGGGGGCGGTTCGGCCAGGGCCGCCATCGTCTCGGACGCGGCATCGGCGGGCCTCGTTCTGGACGCCGGTTTCTTCGCGGTCATGGCGGCGGAAAATTTGGCGGCCGCGCCGGCTTTCGGCGTCTTGCTCTTGACCTGTGTCAACCCCTTGCCCTTGGCATTCGCCGGCGTCTTGCCCTTGGCGTTCGCTGATGTCTTGCTCTTGGCGTTCGCTGACGTCTTGCTCTTGGCGTTCGCCGGCGTCTTGCTCTTGGCGTTCGCTGACGTCTTGCTCTTGGCGTTCGCCGGCGTCTTGCTCTTGGCGCCGGCTGTGCCGGCGGTTCGGGCCGAAGACTTCTTGGGCGGCGTGGTGCGGGCCGCTGCGGACTTGCCGGACGCCTTCGCGGTGGCCGCCTTCTTGTTTTTCTTGGCGCCACCTCGCGGTCTGGAATTCGTCGATGCTTTCTTCACGACTTTTTTTGCGACTTTCTTGGCCACTTCGTGTCCTTCATCAATGCGACGTCGTCGCGATGCCGTCGCCGCCTCAACTGCCCTGTGGTGTCCGGGGGCGCCCGCTGCGCCCACGCCGCCGCTCCAGAGAGCAAGCGCCGGATCTTAGCCATTTCGTCGAAGCGGTTCAAGCGAATGACCAGGGAACGAACGCCGCGAACGGCCGCACGCGAGCCGGGGCGATTCATCCATCCGCGGGGTTGGACGTCTCAATCTCCGTTCAATCTCCGTGTTGCTGGCGCAAGCGGCTGGACAGGCGCAGCAGTAGGTGCACGCGTTCGAATTGTTCGAGCCAATCCTGGACCGTTGCCAGCATCTCGTCCTGCGGGAGGGGCGCCCCCGGGAGCGGACAATGGGGCCCGAGTTGTTTTTTTGCGATGGCCCGGTACCGGTGGATCGAGCGGTCGCCGAACCAGCTGACCGGCTCGTAATCCTCCGCACAGAAGATGACCACGGGCACGCGGTGGCCGGCATTGATCGACAACCGCTGCTGTAAGTCATCGTGTTCATCGCGATCGAGCCATCGCAGGTCGATCGAATCCGGGGCTGCTTCGGCGATGCGGGTGATCAGCGGCCCCTGCTGGACGCAGTCTCCGCACCAGATGCCCGACAGGGCGAGCACGTTCAGTCGGCGCACGAATGCGCCCAGTGTCTGCCGTTGTATTTCGGTGAGCTGGCACTGCTCGTAGACCTTCGTCCAATCGTCGCATTGCTGGCTCGTACCCGATCGCACGTACTGATCGTACGGCAGGCCGGCCTCGTGCTTCTGCTTCAGGTACGCGCTGTCCATCGGCGTCAATTCAGTCATTGCTCAGCATCCCCGTCTGCCGGGCGTACTGAAATACGCCGCCGGCGTCGATGATCGGTTTTACGTCACCCAGTGGTTTGAGGGAAATTTCGAGGTTCAAGGTCGCATCGGTGAACGTGCCGGAGGCCACGTCGATCCGGCACTCGTCACCCGTGCGGACCCGGTCCACGAGGCGCTCGGTGCTTTCGCACGGCAGCAGGTACCCGCCGTTGACACAGTTTCGGAAAAAGATGCGTGCGTAGAACTCGGCGACCACCGCCACGGCGCCGGCTTCACGGATCGCCAGGGGCGCGTGCTCGCGCGACGACCCGCATCCGAAGTTCCGGCCCCCGATGATGATCGTGTACGGGGTGTGGAATTCTGATTCGGCCACGAACCGCTGGTGACCGTCGGGGAGCCCGCATTGCTGCGGTGGCACGCCCGACATCGCGTACATGCCGAAATAGCGGCGCTCGTCAGCGTCGGCGGGATTGTACGAGAGGTATTCGGCCGGAATGATCTGGTCGGTGTCGACATCGTCGCCGAGGACGAACGCCTTGCCGCTGATGGTCTGGTCGGGCATTGCACGGTTCCGGGCTGAAACGGGCAAGCGAGTATAGATCATCAACAGGATGATTGGCGGTTGGTGGCTCTGGCCGGCCGGCAGAGTCGGTGGCGGGCATCGCAGGGGAAGCCGGATTCGGCGTCCATACGGCCTAGATTGCCCAATTTTACAGGTTCCTTGGCCGTGATTACTATCTCATGTGCCAAGAGAGAATCCTGAGCCCCCCTCGCAGAGAGAGCGTAGGTGGACCCAGCATAACGTCCGGGATGAAGGTGCTGTAGGACTCCCTATCTCCGCAGAGAGAGTGCTCAACAACAGAGGAGCGATGCTATGGTCACCGTGATCAGGTCATCGAACTGTCTGGCCGCCGCCGCGATGCTTTTGATCGCGCAGGGGGCCATGGCCGTCCCGATCCAGCCCGGACCACCCGACTTCAGTTGGAATCTGGAAGACGGCAGCGGCAGCGTCGCGGCGTGGAACACCGGGGGCGTCGACGCCACCATTCCGGGTACTGAAGGTATCGCATTCGACTGGTCTACCGATACGCTGATGGGTCACGGCTTCGCCCTGGAGCACAATCCGGGTCTCGCCAGCCCCGTGATATTCGGCCCGAACGTGATTCCCCACGGCGTGGGCGGCGGCGTCTGGTCGTCATGGAGTTTCGCGGGCTGGATCAATCCATCGTCCTCCGCCGGGTCGGGCGACGAGTCCCTTCTTTTCAGTTGGAACGACGCCGGTGCCGGCAAGGGGTCGTTGGGTGACATTTCCATCACTTCGGGTGGCGTCATCGGCGACCAATACCACCTGCAGGACTTCAACGTCTGGGCGACTCAGGCGAACGAATACCATCAGAATGCCAACTTCAATGAAGTGTCAATGACCGTGGACGAGTGGCATCACTTCGCATTCGTTTCCATAAACCACGGGGCAACAATGAATGTCTACATTGATGGGGTGAAGACATCCAAGCAGAGCGTCTTCACACCTCTTTTTACTTTCGCTGGTGACTTCTGGGGCATGGGCAACACCAGCACGACGCTCGCCACCGACCAGTTCGAAGGGATCTGGGCCAAGCTTGAGCTCTATTCCGGCCCACTGAACGACGACAACGTGGAGTGGCTGTCGCAGCCGCACCTGCACCACATCCCGGAGCCGGCGGGTCTGGCTGTTCTGGGTCTGGGCAGCCTGCTGATGCTGCGCCGACCGCGCCGCGGATGAAGCGGCAGACGACGCCTGGTCTGTGCAGAGAATTCCCGCCAACTGAGGAACGCCGGGATGAGGACCATCATCTGGGCATTACACTTCATGGCTGCCGCGGCGATGCCTTTCTTCGCGCAAGGCGCGCGGACCGTCCCGATCCAACCCGGACCTCCCGACTTCAGCTGGGATTTTGAAGACGGCAGCGGAAACGTTGCGGCTGCGCATACAGGGGGTATCGACGCCAACATCCTGGGGACGGAAGGTGTCGCTTTCGACTGGTCGACGGATACGCTGATGGGTCACGGCTTCGCCCTGGAGCACAATCCCGGGCATGCCAGCCCCGTGCTGTTCGGCCCGAATGTGTTTCCGATTGGCTTCCCTTCCTGGAGCTCATTCAGTTTCGCGGGCTGGATGAAGCCACCCGCCTCCGGGACCGGCGTCGACGTGCTCCTGTTCAATTGGAACGTCGCCGGTGGCGGCGAGGCGTCGCCGGGAGACGTTTCCATTGATGTGACTGGAAACGTCGGCAGCGACTACGTCTTAGGGGACTTCGCTGTCTGGAACGGCGGGTCCTCCGATCTGCGTGCCAACTTCTCTGACGTGGTGATGACCGGGGGCGAATGGCACCACTTCGCGCTCGTCTCCCTGAACCGCGGGCAGACGCTGAGTGTCTACGTTGACGGGGTCAAGACGAGCAAGGACGGTAACTATAGTTGTTGTTCCCTTCTCGCGGGTAACTTCTGGGGCTTTGGCAACACCAGCACGACACTCGCCACCGACCAGTTTGAAGGGATCTGGGCCAAGCTGGTGATCTATTCCGGCCCCTTGAACGCCGACAACGTGTAGTGGCTGTCCCAGCCGCACCTGCACCACTATCCCGGAGCCGGCGGGTCTGGCCGTTCTGGGGCTGGGCAGCCTGCTGATGCTGCGCCGACGCCGCCGCGTATGAATGAGAGTCGCGGTCGCCGGGCGCCGCAGATCCGACGAACGAATGACCCCAAGGCGGCCCCCTTCAACCGGGGCCCGTTTTCTTTTGAGCGAAACCGGTTGATCAGGATTCGTTCGAATCCGTCGACCCGTCGGCGTCATCGGGCGCGGCGGCCCCGGCCGGTTCGGACGTGTCGGAGGGTGCCGCGCCCGCGGGACGGTCGCCCTGGCGAAGTTGAGCCTGCAGGCGGTCGAGCCGCTGGCGTGCCGCGGGCGTTAGATCACGAATGACTTGCTCCTGGAAAAGACCCGAGATCCGCCGAGCCACGCCCTGATGATCGGCCTCAATGCTGCGTTCGGCCGCATCCAGCAGCAGGTCCACGACTGGGACGGTGTCGCCGGCATCGGGCCTTGATGCGAGCATCGGACCGGCCCGCTCGATGGCCTGCGACACGTCGCCCAGGGCCAGATGGCTTCGGAGCCGACCGTACTCACACAGCACTCGCTGGGCCTCATTCAACGGGTCGCTCTCCCGGGCCTCCAGACGCTGGTAGGTGGCCAGAGCCAACTGGGGTTTGCCCTTGTCCAGGTGCAGTTCAGCGCGTTTCAGAAGGATGTCGATCAGCACCGGCTCCTGGTGTGCCGGCCTGGGCGAGGCGTTGGGGCCGTCGGCGCTGTCGCCGTTTTGATCGCCGGCACCGGACACGAGCCTCCCGATGGCCACGTCGAGAAACTTTTCGCGCAGGTCGGTGTTCTGTTCATCACGGGCCAGCGTCTGATCTGCCCGCAACACGGTATCAGCGCCGACACGGCCCGCCATCGCCAGTGCGGCCCGCTCCCAGGCCTGGCGCAGCGACGTCGTGTCGGGCCGGTGGCCGATCAGGCGCAGCAGCGTGTCCGGCTGCGACCCTCTTTGCGCGATCGCGTCGAACAGAAAGGGCTGAATCACCGGGTCGTGGGCGCGATCACTCAGGGGCGCCAGCGACTGACCGGACTCGGCCCAGGCTAGGGCCGCGGCGTCCTTCACTGAGTCGCTTTCGCTGTCGAGGTAGCGGGCGATCAACTTCCAGTCCCTCCTGGAATCGCTCTCGGCCAGCCGCCCGAGCAGGCGGATCATTGAGGGGTGAGGCTTCTCTGCGCCGCGCAGGTGACGCCGGACCTGCTGGCTGGCGTCGGCGACCTGCTCCGCGTTGAGCCACCGCTGTCCGTCGACCGCCCCCTGACCCACGGCTTCGGAAAGGACGTCGGCGGCCTCGTTTTTCAATCGCGGATCGCCCAGCAGTCGCATGGCCGGTTCGACCGCATCGGGACGCGGGACGCTGCGCAGGAGCTTCAGGTAGGCGCGCAGCACCTGCACGTTCTGCTCGGCACCGGAACCGAGCCTCCAGGCGACGATCCGTGCCGCCTTCTCGTCGCGAAGGCCGTTGAGCGCTTCGGCAGTACGGCGGCGCGTTGCCGCGACGGGGTCATCCAGATGCGAACGGATGGCGGCGCGCAGATCCTCGCTGATCGCCGGGGCCTGCACGTCGATCAGCCGCTGCTCGATCAGGTCCAT